>Ga0209746_1000760_pt1 | contig 16046 bp, 12 predicted proteins | sample BarGraNGADG00211_3_FD_184496 | JGI IMG/M metagenome (GOLD analysis project Ga0209746, IMG submission 184496) | Arctic peat soil microbial communities from Barrow, Alaska - Barrow Graham LP Ref core NGADG0011-211 (SPAdes) (version 2) | ecosystem: Environmental > Terrestrial > Soil > Wetlands >... | reverse complement strand
GCCTTCCATCCTGGCCACCCGCCTGATCGACCTGGTCGCTCCCATTGGCCGCGGCCAGCGTGGTCTTATCGTATCGCCACCCAAGGCCGGCAAGACGACTGTCCTCAAGCAAATCGCCAACGGCGTGAGCGCCAACTATCAAGACGTCTATCTGATGGTGTTGCTGATTGGTGAGCGGCCAGAAGAGGTTACCGACATGGACCGGTCGGTGGAAGCCGAGGTCCTTAGTTCGACCTTCGACGAGCCGGTGCAGTCGCACGTGCGCGTGGCCGAGATGGGATTGGAAAGGGCCAAACGCCTTGTCGAAGCGCAGCGCGATGTTGTGATCCTGCTCGACTCTATCACCCGTCTGACCCGCGCTTACAACCTGACGGTGCCGACCTCGGGCCGTACACTGTCCGGCGGTATCGATCCGGCCGCGCTTTATCCGCCCAAGCACTTCTTCGGCGCCGCGCGCAAGATCGAGGAGGGCGGCAGCCTGACCATCATCGCGACCTGCCTGGTCGATACCGGTAGCCGTATGGACGATGTCATCTACGAAGAGTTCAAGGGCACCGGCAACATGGAACTTCATCTCGATCGCCGGCTGTCCGAACGTCGTGTCTTCCCGGCCTTCGACGTAGTCCGCTCCGGGACCCGGCGCGAGGAACTGCTTCTGGAACCGGAGACCCTGCAACGGGTATGGACCCTGCGCCGCATGATCGACATGCTGCGGCAGAGCGGCGAGGACCCGCTCGAGCCCGTGCTCGAGCGCATGCGCCGCACGCGCAACAACAAGGCGTTCCTCGACACCCTGTCACAGAATATCTAACGGAAGCCGAAGGACGAAGGGCGGGCGCATGGCGCACCCTTCGTCCTTCGGCTTCCGTGCAGTGGAGTATTGGCGCTCATGCGCGAGGAAGAATCTATAGCCCCGTTCACCCTGCCGCCAGAAGACTGGGGCCCCGGGTATCGCCTGTGGCAGGGCGCAATAGCACTGCTCTCGCAACGCGGGCCCGACGGGACCACCTCACTGGTCCGTGTCGCATCTCACCTGTTGATCCTCGTAGTTGTCGTCCTAGTCATCGCGATCAGTCGCTTGGAGTTGCCCAGCTGGGAGATTGGCGTGGTTGACAACCCCGCCCAGGAAGCACAGATAACCCAAGAACTACCCGTTCCGGCCCAAACGGAGATCAGAGCCTTCGGAACACTGGTCCGTTCGGCCGTTCCTGTCACCCTGGCGGCCGAACGCCCGCGCACATCCAGCATCACCACTTACACTGTCCAGGCCGACGATACGTTGTGGGGCATCGCCGTGAAGCTGAATCTGGCTGCCGAGACGCTTATCTGGGCCAACGGCATGGAGGACAACCCGGACCTGCTGCGCCTGGGTCAGGATCTGACCGTTCTGCCCGTCAATGGCGTCTTGCATACCGTGATGAAAGGCGACACGCTGGAGAGCGTCGCCAAGAAGTATAAGGCCAAGCCGGAGGATATTGTCAGCTTCGAGAACAACCGTCTTGATGCCAAGAACCCCGCCCTGGCCGTCGGTACGAAGGTTATTGTCCCGGGCGGTACCAAACCTCCGACCGCCAGCCAGCTCGCCAGTACCAACAGCCAGGCGCCAATCGTACGCGGCCACTTCGTTTGGCCTACTTCAGGCAGTGTCACGCAGTTCTTCTGGGCCTACCATCATGCAATCGACATTGCCGCCTGGATCGGCAACCCGGTCAAAGCGGCCGACGGAGGCACCGTCATCGCCGCGGGGTGGAACAACACCGGCTACGGTAACATGATCCTCATCGACCATGGCAACGGTTTTGTGACCCGCTACGGCCACCTCAGCAAGATCTCTGTACGAGCGGGGAGCGTCGTTAAACAGGGCCAACTGATTGGGTTGATGGGCAGTACCGGCCACTCGACGGGCCCGCATCTGCATTTCGAGGTTATCTACGGTGGGGTAAGCCGCAACCCGTTCACCTATCTGCCCTGAGCCAGACGGCGCGGTCCTCGTTTCCCCGTCTACGGCGCGACCACCTCCACGATCACTTGCGCTACCACTGCCTGGCCATTCGTGTCATAGACTATCAATCGCAGGCTGTAGGGGCCCGGGGCCAGGGCCGTCGTGTCCCAGATCCCGAGCAAGTCGCCGAGCGCCGGCGCCGGTTGGAACTGGAGCGCGGCAACTTCCTTCCAGGCCTTGGGCGCCGGCCTGATCCCCGGCGCATATTGCAGCCAGTAGCTATGGAACTGCGAGCCGGCCGCGATACCGTTGATAGGCACTGCGCCGGAGACCTGCACGTTGGGCAATGGCTGTGTGATCGCAGCCTCGACAGGAGTCGTTGCCTGCCCCCCAGGCGTCGCCGTGGCTGTGCTAGTCGCGCCGGCCGGCGTGGCCGTCGGCTCAACCGGCTGCGGGGTGTCGGTCGGCCCAGGTGGAAGCAGGGTCGGCGTATCGGCCGGCGCCGGCGTGTCAGTGGCGGTCGCCTCCGGCGTAGGCGTCGATGTATCGGCCGGGGTGGGCGACGGCTCCAGGGTCGGCGAAGGTGTGGGAGTGGGCGCTTCCACAATCACGTGAACCGCGTTCGAGACGGCAACCGGGTTCTGCGGGCGCTGCGGATCGTAGGCTGCAAGGCGCAGGCTGAAATCGCCGGCGCCGTCATGCTTGCTCACGTAGGCCGGAACGTCCCAGTCAACCAACCAACCGTCCACATCGCCTTGTTTCTGGCCGGTCAGCGTTCCCCAGCCGATAGGGCTTGGTCCCACACCATATTCCACACGCCAGACCAATGGCTCGGGCAGATGAGCCCGCCCGGTCACTTGCACTATCCCGCCTACCTGGCTGCCATCCACCGGCCCCTTGAGTTCCAGTTCCGGCTGGAAGGCGTACTTGGGCTGCTCCAGGTTCAGCTGTGGCATACCGTGCGCTTCGGCCCATTTCTGATAGCGTGCTGGGAAAACCATTACGTCGCGCGTTTCAACCCGGTCGGGCGGCGTCGATTCGGTTGCCAACAGGCCCGTGACCTTGTCGATGCGCAAGCGCTGGTGAAGATCGAAGCGTGCCGGCAGAGGGCCATGCCCGGCGGCAAAGACTTCCTGCCGTCGGTTCGGGCAGGCCTCGCTGGGCAAAGTGCCCGTGTCCGCGCAGACCTCCAGATGCTGAATGCCTTGCGGTTCGGTGAAAGCGCGCCCGGGCGTTCCCTCCAAGCTGCGGCGCATCACGTTCTGCCAGATAGGAGCAGCGCCCACCGAGCCCGCCGTCTGTTTCATCGGTTTGTAGTCGGCGTTGCCGACCCAGACACCGATGGCCAGATCAGGAGTGTAGCCGAGAGTCCAGGCATCGCGATAATCGTTGGTTGTGCCTGTCTTGGCCACCGACGGCCGGTCGGGCAGGCTCAGCGTCTCAGCGGCCGCGCCGAACGCCGGGCGGCGAGCTTCCTTATCCGACAGGATCGACGTGACCTCGTAAGCGTACTGCGCGTCCACTACGGGCTGAGCCGGGGCCGGTGTGACCAGGGGCGCCGCGCCCGGCTGCTTGGATGCCGCCTGGCAGCCCTGGACGGCGCCTGCGGCTGCCCCACCCCACACCAGCTTGCCGTCAGGCCCGATGATACAGGCGATGGGCGTCAGGGGCGCGCGCACGCCCCCATTGGCCAGCGTCGCGTAGGCGCCGGTCATTTCCAGGAGAGTCACTTCGCCGCCACCGAGGGTCAGTGAAAGACCATAGTCGGGGCGGGTCAGAGTGGTAATACCCAGACGGCCGGCCATGTCCTTCAGCCGGTCCAGCCCAACGTGCTCCAAAGTCTTGACCGCCGGGATATTGTACGAGTTGGCCAGCGCCGAACGGACGGTCACCAGCCCATGTTCCTTGCCATCATAGTTGCCCGGTATATAGGGCGGGTTGGCGCCGTCCGGGAACTGAGTCTTGACGTCCATAATGACTGTGGACGGCGTCCAGCCACCCGGTGCTTCCACAGCGCTAAAGGCATCCGACGCCGGGGTGGCATCCTTTGGCGCCGGGACGGCAGGCATCTCGAAGGCGGCCAGGTAGGTGATGGGCTTGATCGAAGAGCCGGGTTGGCGCGGCGCAACGGCCATGTTGATCTGGCCGCTGATCTCGTCATTATGAAAGTCGGCGCTGCCCACCATGGCCAACACCTCGCCGGTCGCGGGGCGGACCGCTACCAGCGCACCGTCAGTAGCGTTCTGGCCCTGGGCCTGCAGCTTCGCTACTTGCTTGGCGACCTCATCCTCGGCCGCCGCCTGGATTTTCGGGTCCAGCGTGGTGTAAATTCTCAGCCCACCCTTGGACATCAACTCGGGGCCGATCTGCTTTTCGACCAGGTCACGGACGTACAGCACGAAATGGGGATGTTCCATCGTGTAACTCTGCTGCAACGGCCGCAACTTGAGGGGCTCTTTATACGCCGCATCTGCCAGGTCCGACGAGATATAGCCGTGCTTGACCATCAGGCCAAGGACAACTCCCTGGCGCTTCTTGACCACTCCGGGGGTCCCATCGGCATTCCACAGCTTGGTATAAGGGTCATAGTAGGCGGGCGCCTGGGGCAAGCCGGCCAGCATCGACGCCTCAGCCAGGTCGAGGTCCTTGGCGTGTTTGCCGAAATACGTTTCCGAGCCGGCTTCAATGCCGTAGGCCAGGTTGCCGTAATAGATCTCGTTCAGATAGATCTGTAGTACCGTGTCTTTGGAATAGCGGCGCGTGATTTCGGCTGACAGGATGGCTTCCTTCAGCTTGCGTGAAAGCGTCCTTTCCGAAGACAGAAAGGTGAGCTTGACCAGTTGCTGCGGGATCGTGCTGCCGCCCGGCCCCGAAAGAAGGTCGCGATCGCGCACGGCGTAATAGAGCGCACGCGCCATGCCCACCGGGTCCACCCCTGGGTGCTGGTAAAAGTTGGGGTCCTCGGTGGCGATTGTGGCGTCCTTGAGGTTCTTCGAGATCTCATCCACCATCACCATTGTGCGACGGCCATGGGAGGGATCGGCGATCTCGTTAAGCAGATTGCCCTGCCGGTCAAAGATCTGCGTCGAGGCGAAGGTGTTGGCGCGGGCTTCCAACTCGTCGGGGTTTGGCAGCGCCGCGGCGATGCCGGCGTAGCCAAAGAGCAGACCACCGAAAGTCATGCAGGTGACCAATAAGAAGATAATCCCGGCGCCGAGCACGCCACCGCACCCACGGCGTTGAGCAGGGGGCCCGGGCCGGCGACCGGCGGGCGGCGGGGCCGCGTTGTTTGGGCCTGGCGCCCCTGGCCGGCCGTACGGTTCGGGGGCAGGCGCGGGCGTCTGGGCCCTGGCTTGTAGGGCCGGCGTTGGCGCCCGCCCGTGTGGCTGGTAGTAACCCATTTATAATGAATCCCTTCAGATGAAAATCCAAGTCTGGTATAATACCAGACTGGTATGAATGCAACAACCCTAAGACGCCTTCTGTCGCCGAAATGTTTCATCGCGGGTGGTTGCGAAAGCGGGGGATGATCTGGGTTTAGAAAGACAAGAAACAGGTTTCAGGCACAAACCTGGTGTCTACTGGAAAAGGCTGCCCCAAATCGCCGGGGTGACCAAACGGTCCGCTTAGTCGTCCACGGTCTCTCCGCTGGGGATCTCCAGGTCTTCGAAACACGTCGCCCTGGCGTGCGGGCAAATCACCACATTGCGGCCAATCTTCATGTTGGGTGGAATGACCGCGCCCTTGCCGACGAGGGTCAGCCCCGTGTTGAGGCGCTCGGGCCAGCGGCGATTAGGCGTGTTGTCGTCGCCAAAGCCTAACTTCGTCCCCTGGCCGATGCGCACCCGTTTGTCGAGGATCGCCCGATCCACCTCGGCGCCCGCCTCCACGACCGTATCGTTCATCACGATGGCATCCCGCACTACCGCTCCGAGAGCCACGTAGGCCCCGGGCGAAATGATGGAGCGCACGACAGTCCCCTCGACCTGGCAGCCGTCACAAAGCAGGTTGCCCTCGACGCGCGCCTCCGGGCCGATCATGGCGGGAGGCCGCTCCTCGCTGCGGGTGTGGATCACCAATTCGGGATCGTACAGATCCAACGCCGGGGTTTCAGCCAGAAGCGCCATATTCGCTTCCCAGTACGCCTGCACCGTGCCGACGTCGGCCCAGTAGCCCTGGAACGGGTAGCCGTACAGCGCTCTCGAATCCACGATGGCCGGCAGGACGTCTCCCCCCAGGTTGCGCTGGCTGCGCCCCATTTCGTTCGTCAGGCAGTCGACCAGCACCTCGCGACGGAAGACGTAAATCCCCATGCTGGCCAGGGTGCTCTGCGTCCGGCGCGGCTTCTCCTCGTAGGCAACCACGCGCCCATCGGCGTCGGTAGCCAGCATGCCAAAACGATAGGCCTCGAAACCGGGCGCGCCACGCACTGCCAGGGTAGCATCGGCTCGCCGCTCATGATGGAACTTGAGCAGGGGGGCGTAGTCCATCTTGTAAATGTGATCCCCTGCCAGGATCAGCACGTCGTCGACCCAATCCGGGATCACGTCCAGATTAAAGCGCAGTGCATCAGCCGTGCCTTCCTGCCAAACGCCACGTTCGCCCTTGGTGCGCTGAAACGGTTGGAGCAGGCGTACGCCGCCGGTTGAGCGGTCAAGATCCCACGGCTTGCCGACTCCGATATGCTCGTTGAGCGAACGTGGTTGGTACTGCGTTAACACGGCAACGTTGTAGATGCCAGAGTTGACACAGTTGGAGAGCGAGAAATCGATGATCCGGTATTTGCCGCCGAACGGGACCGCCGCCTCGGAACGCAGCGCAGTGAGTATGCTCAGCGCCGGGCTTTCGCCACCCGCCAGAATGATCGCCATGACCGCCATGTCTCACCTCACTGTACCGTCGCTCCGCTGGGGACTTCCCCATTGAAGGACGCAAAGGCTTCCTCATCGATGTTGGAGTAGATCACCACATTGCGACCGATGCGCTGGTTGGCCGGCACGTGCGCGTTCATGCCCACCACGGATATTCCCGTGTTGAACCGGTCCGGGGCAAGTGCGTTTGGCGTGCTGAAGTCGTCGCCAAAACCCAGTTGGGTACCTACGCCTATGATCACGTTCTTGTCCACGATCGCATGATCGACTACCGCGCCCGGTCCGATCCACGTGTCCTGCATGACTACGCTCTCGCGCACCACCGCGCCCGGCGAGACGTAGACGCCGGGAGAAAGCACCGATCGAACCACCTGGCCGCGCACGATACAACCATTGCACACCATGCTCTCGTGGATAATCGTCTGCGGTCCTGCTTTAACCGGCGGCCGCTCCTGGCTGCGGGTGCGGATCGTCCAGGCGAGATCGTACAGCTTGAGAGCCGAGTTACCGGAGACCAGCTCCATGCTCGTCTGCCAGTACGCATCCACCGTCCCCACGTCCACCCAGTAGCCATCGAACGGATAGGTGTAGAGATAGCTGTCCTCGACCATGCTCGGCAGCACATGCTTGCCGAAATCCAGGTCGGCATGGTCTTTGCTGAGCGCCTGGAGCCGATCGATCATCGCGTGCGCATCGAAGACGTACACGCCCATGTTGGCCAGCGTGCTGGACGCCTCTTTCGGCTTCTCCAAGAAGTTCGTCACCCGACCCTGCTCGTCGGTCTGCACGATGCCGAAACGATTGGTCTCGTCGGGCTTCACGTTCATAACGGCAATGGTCGCGTCGGCACGTCGCGCCTGGTGCTGCTCGAGCATCGGCCGGTAGTCCATCTTGTAAATGTGATCGCCCGAAAGGATCAGCACTATTTCGGCACGCTGCTCGCGCAGATACTCCAGGTTCTGCAGGACGGCATGCGCGGTACCGCCAAACCACATCTGGCCCTCACGTGCCTGGTATGGATGCAGCAGGCGCAGCCCGCCGCGCGCCCGGTCCAGGTCCCATGGCTTGCCGATGCCGATATGCTCATTCAGCGAGCGGGGCTGGTACTGGGTTAGCACAGCCACATCGAAGATCCCGGAATTGACACAGTTCGAAATGGGAAAATCGATGATGCGATACTTTCCGGCGAACGGCACGGCCGGCTTGGCGCGCATATCGGAGAGGACGCCCAGCCGCGTCCCTGCGCCGCCGGCCAGGATCATAGCTACCACGCGCATGGACAGGCTCCTTTAGAATCAGAGGACAGTGCTTGCATTCGTATCTGGATCCGTGTCTGCATCCTTTGTAACACGAAAGGGGGACTAGGTCAAGGAGATTTCACCGCAACCACGCAAGCTGAGAAAATGGCCAAACAGCGCGCGTCTTTGCACCGTTGTGATATAGATCATAGTTGTACCTGGCAACTTGCGGTATACTTACTGCGAATCATTCGCAATAAGGAGGAGACTGTGAGCAGGTTGGTTGCGCAGGCGTCGGGGATACTACGCCAGTGCGGCGGTCGCATGACAACCCAGCGGCGCCTGATCCTGGGGACCCTGGACGAAATGGGCGGCCACCCCACGGCGGAGCAGATTTACCGGATTGTCCGCGCACAGGACCCCTCCATCAATCCGTCCACTGTTTACCGCACACTGGGCTGGTTGGCCGAAGCCGGGCTGGTCGACGCCCGGCATCTGGCTCCCGGACGAAGCAGTGGACGCCGGGAGCAGTTCGACCCATCTTTCCCTGCCGAACATCACCACTTCGTTTGTACGGGCTGCGGGAAAGTGGTCGAATTCGCCTCACCCCATATTGAGCGAGCGAAGCAGGAGTTTTCGCATACACAGGGTGTGACCGTGGAACGGGCCTCTCTGACCCTCTACGGGCTCTGCGCCGCCTGTGAAATCGCAAAGGAATGAATTGTGGAACGAGTCTCTTCTCGCACTCTCAGCACTCTTGCCAAAGGCCAGAGCGGTATCGTCCAGGCTCTTGACGGCGGCCGCATCTTCCGCAGCCGGGCAGCTAATCTCGGCTTCACCGCGGGCGCCAAAGTGACCGTGGTGCAGAACTTCGGGCACGGCCCGATGATCGTCTCACTGCGCGGCACGCGCGTCGCGCTGGGCCGGGACGAAGCGGCGCAAGTCCTTATCGAAGGTGAAGATGACAGCATCGTGTCATAGCCCTGCCGGCGCTCCCAGGCCGTCCAGGCGCAACCTCCTGCCGGGGCGCGACGCGCAGGTCGATCATGCCGAGGCGGAAGGAGCAAGCGCCCTCGCCGCGACAATTTCTGACAAGGAAGCAGGCTGCCAGACCATCGCGCTAATCGGCCAGCCCAACGTGGGCAAGTCGACGGTGTTCAACCTGCTGACCGGCCTGAGCCAGCACGTCGGTAACTGGCCGGGTAAGACCGTCGAGCAGAAGATCGGCACCTACCGTCACGAGGGCTTCGTCGTGAACCTGGTCGACCTGCCGGGCACGTACAGCCTGACCGCCAATTCCGAAGAAGAGCGTATCGCGCGCGACTACCTGATCCAGGAGCGTCCAGACGCCGTGATCGCGGTCGTCAACGCGGCCCAGTTAGAGCGGAACCTGTATCTTGTGGCCGAGCTCCTGAGCCTGCCCCAGCCCGTAGTGCTCGGTCTCAACATGCTTGACGTGGCCCAACAACATGGCACACACGTCGAGCCGCGCGTCCTTGAAGCGGCGCTGGGCGTGCCGGTCGTGTCGCTGGTGGCAACAAAGAACCAGGGCGTCAAACAGTTGATGGACAAAGCCATCGCCCTGAGTGAGGGTTCTGCGACATGGGCCCCAAACCGGCCCGCGATCCGTCCCGAGCATGCCCCTATCCTGCAGGCCCTACAGGCCCTTATTGCCGGCCACACGCCGCCGGGCTACCCTGAAGACTGGATTGCCCTGAAGCTATTGGAGGGCGACAGCGAGATTACGGCTCTGATGCAGGCCACCCTCAGCTCAGATGCCTGGCAACCCGTGCATGACCTGTTGGCCCAGCATGAAGATGCCTACCTGGACATCGCCGGCGGCCGCTACGAGTGGATCGAGCGGATGGTACGGGCGGCAGTGGACCAGCCGCGGGCGGGCGCGATCTCGGTCACAGATCGCCTCGACCGTTTCGCGACCCATCCGCTCTGGGGATTGGCCGCGCTTCTGGCCATGTTTGGCCTGGTTTTCTGGTTGACTTACGCGGTCGCGACTCCCCTGGCCAACTGGCTGTCGGGCGTAGTGCTCGGCGCGCTGGATTCGTTGGCAGCCGTTGCCCTCGGCGGCGCCCCGCCCTGGCTGTTTGCCCTGGTGTCGAATGGCCTGATCCACGGCGTCGGCACCGTCTTCACCTTCCTGCCCATCCTGATCGTCTTCTTCGCCATGCTGGGGCTGCTGGAAGACGTCGGTTACCTGGCGCGCGCCGCCTATGTCACCGACCGCTTCATGCACCTGATGGGTTTGCATGGCAAGTCGTTCATGCCGCTGTTCCTGGGCTTCGGCTGCAACGTGCCCGCCGTCCTCGGCTCGCGCATTATCGAGGAACGGCGTGCCCGCCTGCTCACGATCCTGATGGCCCCGCTGGTTCCGTGTACCGCACGCCTGGCGGTGATCGCCTTTCTGGCTCCGGCGTTTTTCGGACCCTCGGCGGCGTTAGTCTCCTGGGGGCTGGTGGTCGCTAACGTGCTCGTGTTGGCTGCGGCGGGGATTGCCACGAACCGGTTCGCTTTTCACAGCGCGCACACGGCCTTCATCATGGAAATGCCGCTCTACCACGTGCCCAACGCACGCACCGTGGGCCTTTATGTTTGGAACAACACCCTCAGCTTCGTACGCCGGGCCGGCTCGTTGATCCTCATCGCCTCGGTAGCCGTCTGGGCGCTGTCCAGCTTCCCGGGTGGGGGGATAGACCGCAGCGTGCTGAGCTACTTGGGGCGAGGGCTGGAGCCGCTCGGGCGCCTGATGGGCCTGGGCGACTGGCGCATGATCGTCGCCTTGTTGACCAGTTTCTTTGCGAAAGAGAATGTGATAGCCACCCTGGGCGTGCTTTTCGGAGCCCAGAGCACGACCGTGCTGGCCCAGCAGGTCTCGCTTGCGCTCGCGCCGGCGGCGCGGCTGGCCTTCCTGGTCGTGACCATGCTCTTTATTCCCTGCCTGGCGACCACCGCGGCGATCAAGCAGGAGACGGGCACCTGGCGCTGGGCGGCCTTCAGCATCGGGCTCTTGCTCGCTATCTCGGTCGGCGCAGGGATCCTGGTGTTCCAGGTGGCACGGTTGATCGGCTAACCGGCGGGTAGGCATGCCGGGTCTTTGATTCATAACTGTGAGGAACAGAGCGTGAGCGAGGGATCTTTACTGCAGCAACTACTGCGCCTGATGAGTGGCGGCGGTCTACATACAATTGACGAGGCAGCTCGCCGGCTTAAGGTCAGCGAATCCCTGGTTGCTGCCATGGTCGACAACCTGGAGCGTGCGGGATACCTAGTGGGCATGCAGGGCGGCTGCGGCACTGCCTGCAGTGGTTGCGGCGCGGCCGCCGTCTGCGGCGTTTCGGCGCCTACATCGGCGCCTGCACGCCTGCTCGCGCTGACTGCCAAAGGCCGGCTGGCCGCTGCAAGCTGAGAAGCGGACAGAACAAATCCTAAACGCGCTCTTCTAGCGTTGTGGCAGCAATCTCAACGGATCGGTAAGGGAGCCAAAGTCGCGGATCTCGAAGTGCACGTGAGGACCGGTGACGTTGCCGTTGGCGCCGCTGGCGCCGATCACCTGGCCCTTGCCCACCACCTGCCCCTTCTCTACGTAAATGTCGCTGAGGTGCGCGTATAGGGTCACATAGTCATTGCCGTGGTCGATCACCACGCGGAAGCCGTAGCCGGTTGGGTTCCAGCCGGCGATGAGCACTGTTCCCCTGTCGGCGGCTTTCACCTGGGTCCCTTCAGGCACGGCAATATCGAGCGCCCAATGGCCTGGATGCGCATATTGTGAGATCGTCCCGATAACGGGCCAGATAAACTGCCCATCGCCATAACGCCAATCCGGGTAGGGTGAACCGGCCCACTGATCCTTGGCCTGGCTGATGATGCGCCGGTCGGCGCGCGGGTTCGCCCTTGTACGCACGCCCGGTAGCAGGACGCGCTGCCTGGGCACGACCACGTACGGCTGGGAGGTGAAACCATTCCAGGCGACGGCGACGATCGTGTCCATCGACAGGCCATGACGCGCCGCGATCCCTGCCAGCGTGTCGCCCGGAGTGACCGTATAGCACAGGTCGGTCAGAGCGGGCACGGTGATGGCGCGTCCGGGAGTTAAGGTCTCGGCGTCGTCACCCGTCGGCCGCGTGACACAAGACATGGTGTCCAGATCGCGCCCGAAATCGAGCGCCAGCGACCACAGAGTATCGCCAGGCCGGACAACGTACTGGAAGCTATCGGGATTGTTGTCCTGCCCACCAGTGTCCTTGACCAACATGGGGAGAAACACGACTCTCCCCGGGTTCTGGGGCTGCTGCAAAGAGAGCCAGGCCGGCACGTAGGGCCGGGGGGTGGGCGTAGGCGTGGTGATGAGAGGCTTGCCTTCCTGGGCGGAGGCGACCAGGCTAAACCAGGCCAGGCCGATGGCCAGGGCGACAATCAGCAAGCCGATCCGGGCGCGTGAAGACATCTGCTCGGGCTGCTCCCTCTTTCACGATGAAGTGAACCACATGATACACTACACCACGCTGAGAAGCAATAATCCCATCAGGCTATTCTGCGAAGGAAAACGATGACCGACAACACCCACAATGCTGCCCGCCTGGCGGAAGCGCTATGGCAGATCTACCAGCGCCAACCGCCTGTGCCCTGGCAGGAGCGCGACAATCTGCCCTGGGACGAGCCGGCTTTCAGCGAGCGGATGCTCAGAGAGCATCTCGATCAGAGCCACGGCGCCGCCAGCCGGCGCTTCCCAGAACTGCGCGCCCAGGTCCAGCGGATGCTCGAATGGCTGCGCCTGCCTCCCGGCGCGCATCTACTGGATGTCACCTGCGGGCCCGGGCTTTACGCGGCGGAGTTTGCCCGGGCCGGGCTCGTCGTGACCGGCGTCGACTTCAGCCCGGCCTCTATCCGCTATGCGCGCGAGCACTGCGCGGGGCTGCCGTGTGAGTTCATCCAGGGCGACGTGCGCCAGCTGGATTTCAGCAAGCTGGCGCAGGGCGGGCCGGCATTTGATCCCGCGGCATCTGATGCCGCCGCATTCGATACAGCGGCATTCGATGCCGGCGCATTTGATGCCGCCATATACATCTACGGGCAGTTCACGGTGCTCCGTCCCGCCGAGTCGCGCGATCTATTGCGACGCATCCAGGAAGCCCTCAAACCCGGCGCGCCCATCCTGCTGGAGGTGCTCGACTACAGGCACTTTGATAAGACAAATAGCAACTGGTGGTACACCGATAACAGCGGTCTATGGGGAGATTCGCCGTACCTGAGCCTGGGGGAACGCGTCTTCGACGCGGAGCAGCAAGCGTCGGTCGAGCGCTATTACATATTGAACCTGGAAACCGGGGAGTTGCAGACCTACGGTTTGGCCGATCAGGCCTACACGGTCACGCAGATGAAGAAAATGCTCAAGGATGCCGCGTTCGAGCAGGTGACGCTTCACCGATCGTGGGATGGCCTGGCGCTCAAAGATGCCGGGGAATGGAACGTATACGTAGCCAAGCGCGCAGCCTGACAGGCCCGCGGCCTGACCGGTGTGCATCAGTCCGCCAGCAAGTCGGCCCAGACCCGCAGCAACGCCGGCTGCTCCTCAAATGCCAGGTAGACCACTTGGCGCTCGCCCTGCGAAGCGCGCAGACGGAGCAAACGGCGCCCACCCGACGGCTTCTCGGCTGAGGCAGGCCGGTAACAGACTTCGAGGGCAGGCCGGCGCAGCCCGCCCCAGGCCAGCTCGCCGGCAGTCACGGAGGTAAGCAGCGCCGGACGGATGAATACGTACCACATGCCCATGTCTTGCCCTGGCGCAGCGCCTATGAGCAGGTAACGTGCGGGGCGCCGAATGGCCATGATCGCGTGTTCACGAGTCGCGAACGTGCGCCAGTAGGCGAACAGATCGGCGAAGAAATGCCGCTTCCCTTCCACCTCAAACTCGCCGGTGACGTGTAGTGAGATCTTGTCCGTCGGATCCAGAGGCTCGCCGGCAGGCGCCAGCAGTCCGGGATGCGGCCTGAAAACCACGTACATGCGGGCGGCTGCCCAGCGCCGCAAAACCAGGAGGGCAAGCCCTGCCAGCAACAGCAGCCCGCCGAACAGCCGCGCCGGCCATCCCATGTGTTGCGGGCCAGACAGCAACACCAGCAGGGCCGCGGCAAATGCCAACGTTGCCAGCCAGCGGTCCAACGCCCAGCCGGCAAACGCGTGATAGCGAAGCTGGTATGCGGTCCGCAGCAGCCGGCTCACGGTCGTCCCCCCTCAGTGCTCGGACATGGGCTGATTTCAGAATTATACCTGTGCCTGACGGGGAGCGTCATTCAACGGCGCCGCCGGGCGCTTCTCTTCGGCCGGCCGTTCGTGAACACGCCCTCGTCGCGTCAGCAACAAGCCGCCGATGACCACCACCGCTCCAAGCCACTGTAACAATGCCAACCGGTCACCCAACGCGACCCAGGCAACGAGAATGGCGACCACCGGCGTGACGTTGGAATAGATCGCGGTGCGAGCGCTACCCACACGCTGCACGCCTGTGCCCCATATAGTGTATCCCACCACAACCGAAAGCAAGGCGGAGTAGAACAGTCCGAACCAATGCAGCGGCGGGATGGCGCCCCAGTTCTGGCGCAGGAGATCGGGCAAACTAAGGAGGACGAGGGGCGGGACGCCGGCCAGCATCGCCATGGCCGTCAGTTTGAGGGCCGAATGGCGGGCCAGCAAAGGCTTGCTGCCGACGGTGTAAACCGCCCAGAGCATCGACGCGCCGAGCACAAGCAGGTCACCCGTCGTCGAAGCGCGATCAAGGGCAAGGCCGTTGGCGCCGCCCAGAATCAGCAACAACACGCCGGCGAACGACAGAATGATGCCGGCCCAAACCTTGCGGTTGCCGCGCTCGATCCTCAATATATGGCCGTAGAGAGCGACGAAGACCGGCGAGGTGGCCATCAGGAGGGAGGTATTGCCCGGCGTCGTGCTTGCCAGCCCGCGGATGAAAAACATCTGGTAGATCGTGTGCCCGGCGAGCCCCAACAAGATCATGCCCACTACGTCACGCCGTGATAGGTAAAACGACTCGCCCCGCAAGAGCATCATGACCAACAAGACCAGGGTCGCCAGGGCGAAGCGCAAGGCATTAAAGGCCAGCGGCGAAAAGCTGCGCAGGGCGATCTTAATGATAGTGAAATTAACGCCCCAGATCAGCATAGCAAACAGCATCAGCAAGTCCGTGCTGCTGAAGCGGGCGCGCGTGCGAGCGGGAGAAGTGCTTTCGAGCAAAGGGGGCTCCGCTAAGGCGTGAGACGCGGTGCGTAAGTCGCTGCTCGTCACGACTCACGCACCGCACTGCGCATCTCACGGCGCACCGCCCTTATCATGCGAACATGGCCTGAAACTCGGCGGCATCGATCGTTTCCTTGTCCATCAGCGCGCGGGCAACCTGGTCGAGCTTATCGCGGTAAGTGGAGAGAATCTCCCTGGCCCGGTTGTGCGCCTCTTCGACCAGGCGGCGCACCTCGGCATCGATCGCCTCGGCGACTTCCTCGCTGTAGTTGCGCTGTTCACCGATCTCACGGCCCAAAAAGACCATCTCTTCCTTTTCGCCAAAGGTCTGCGGCCCCAGCACATCGCTCATGCCGTACTGCATGACCATGCGCCGCGCGACAGAGGTCATCCGCTCCAGGTCATTGCGGGCGCCGCTGGTAACGTCGCCAAAGACCAGTTCCTCGGCCGCCCGGCCGCCCAACAACCCGGCAAGCTCGTCACGCAGTTTATCCCGGCTGGACAGCAAGCGGTCTTCCTCGGGCAGGGCCATGGTGTACCCCAGCGCCATACCGCGACTGATGACGCTGATCTTGTGGACGGCGTCAGAGTGCGGCAGCTTCTGCATGACCAGGGCGTGCCCTGCCTCATGGTAGGCGATGATCTCCTTTTCCTTGTCGCCGATGATGCGGCTTTTGCGCTCGGGGCCGGCGATCACCCGCTCGACGGCTTCCTGGAACTCGGCCAGGCCAA
>Ga0209746_1000759_pt1 | contig 16054 bp, 13 predicted proteins | sample BarGraNGADG00211_3_FD_184496 | JGI IMG/M metagenome (GOLD analysis project Ga0209746, IMG submission 184496) | Arctic peat soil microbial communities from Barrow, Alaska - Barrow Graham LP Ref core NGADG0011-211 (SPAdes) (version 2) | ecosystem: Environmental > Terrestrial > Soil > Wetlands >... | reverse complement strand
CCCGCCCGCCGCTCGGCGTCATCCTCGTGCTCTCCGGCCTCGACGTCTCCCAGCGCCGCCAGCTCGCCGCCCGCGCCATCCCCGTGGTGGTGGTGGACACCGCGGGCGAGCCGCCCCTCGACGTGCCCACCGTCGGCTCCGCCAACTGGAACGGCGGGCTGGCCGCCACGCGGCACCTGCTCGGCCTCGGCCACCGCCGGATCGCCGTCATCTCCGGCCCGGCCGACGTGATGTGCAGCCGGGCCCGGATCGACGGCTACCGCACCGCGCTGGAGGAGGCCGGCGTCGCGGTCGACCCGGCCCTGGTCCGGCACGGCGACTTCTTCGTCGGGGGCGGCTACCTGCACGGGGCTGAGCTGCTCGCCCTGCCCGACCCCCCGACGGCGATCTTCGCCGGCAGCGACCTGCAGGCGCTCGGCGTCCTTCGCGCGGCGCGCGAGCAGGGCCTGCGGGTGCCGGAGGACCTCTCGGTGGTCGGCTACGACGACCTGCCCGTCGCGGCCTGGATCGGCCCGCCGCTCACCACCGTGCGCCAGCCCCTGCAGGAGATGGCCGCGACGGCCGCCCGCATGGTGCTCGACCTGGCGCGCGGCGAGCAGCCCACCAACCTGCGGATCGACCTGGCCACCGAGCTGGTGATCCGGGAGAGCACCGCGCCGCCGTGCCGGTGATCATCCGCTGATCACCGGACGCTGACCGCGGCGTCGAGCCCCCGGCGTCTGGCGCCCTACCGATCCGTGCCGTCGACGGCGTGCTCCTCGATCGCGGCGAGCTCGTCGTCGCTCAGCGGGCCGGCGGCCAGCGCCGCCACGTTGTCCTCCAGCTGGGCCACCCCGCTCGCTCCGATCAGCGCCGACGTGACCCGCGGGTCGCGCAGCACCCAGGCGAGGGCGAGCTGGGCCAGCGACTGCCCTCGCTGCTGCGCGATCTCGTCCAGGGCCCGGGCCCTGGCCAGGTACGTCGCGGTGATGTTCTCGGCGTTCAGCCACTGCCCATGCGTGGCGCGCGACCCCTCCGGCACCTTCCCGGACAGGTAGCGGCCGGTGAGCAGGCCCTGGGCGAGCGGGCTGAACACGATCACGCCGATGCCCAGGTCACCGACGGCGTCGAGCAGGGATTCGGACTCCCCCTCGCCGACCAGCTCCACGTGCCGGTTGAACATGGAGTAGCTGGGCTGGTGGATCAGCAGCGGGATGCCACCACCCCTCCGCGACGACCGCGCCGTGGCGCACGACCATGAGGCTGTGCAGGTCGGCGCCCTCGACCGCGTCGAGGAGGTCGAGCACCCCCGCGCCGAGACACCCTGCTCGTGCGGCGCGCTCCGGGGCAGGCGGCGTCCGGTCATGGTCGGTCTCTCAACGGGCTCAGGCCGGGGTCGCGAGCCGGCCGACGACGTCGCCCAGGTACGTCGAGCCGAACGCGACGTTCACGTCAGCCCGCACCGCGACCTCCGTGTCACCGAAGATCGCCTCGAGGGTGAGCATGAACGGCGTCTCGTGCAGGCGGATCGATGCGAGCATCGTGTCCGGGGCCGGCCACACCACGCCGGCGACCACCGGCTCCGCACGCCCCGGGTGGTGCGGGTCGAAGTCGTCGTGTGCGGTGGGCAGGTGGCCGGCGACCCACCTGCCGTGCCCGGCCACCAGCACGACGACGTCGTCGCCCCACCGGGCCCTGATCGTGGTCGCGTCACCGGCCGGCTCGAGCACCGCCGAGGTCACCCCGAACGAGTTCGGCTCGAAGACGATCTCTCGCCCCGCCCAGGCCGCAGCCACCGGCGAGCTCGGCGCTCCCTCCGGGGGGTCGAGCCGGAGCCCGGCGAGCCGCGCGGTCAGGGCCGCCTGCGCGTCGGCGTCGTCGTCCAGTGCCTGCCCGCCGTCACCGAACGCGGGCAGCAGGTTCTGCCACACCGCATCCAGCACGCCCTGCATGCTCCTGACCCCCGAGGTGATCGCGACGACCGCGTCCTGGTCGGGCAGCACCAGGCAGAACTGGCCGAAGGCCCCGTCGCCCCGGTACGTGCCGTGGCGACCGCGCCAGAACTGGAAGCCGTAGCCCTCCTCCCAGTCCGGTTCGCCGTAGTGGGTCGAGTAGGTCTGCCGCCGAGTCGCCTCGGCCACCCAGCCGTCGGGCAGCAGCCGCCGGCCCTGCCAGACGCCGTCGCACAGGTGGAGCAGGCCGAAGCAGGCGATGTCCTCCGTCGTCCCGGCGAGGCCGAAGCCGCCGGTGTCCACGCCGTTCGGTGACTGGTCCCAGGTCGCGCCGGTGATGCCGAGCGGGTCGAACAGCCGCGGACCGAGGTAGTCCAGCAGCCGCTGCCCGCTGACCTTCTGGACCAGCGCCGACAGCACGTAGCTCGCGGCCGTGTTGTACACGAAGTGGGTCCCCGGCTCGTGCTGCACCGGCTGGGCGAGGAACGCCCGGACCCAGTCCTGGCTGGCGAACACCGGGTTGGAGATGCCCTCGTGGTGACCCGTGGTCATCGACAGCAGGTGGCGGACCCGCATCTGCGCGAGGTTCGGGTCCACCTCGGTCGGCGCGTCCTCGGGGAAGTGGGTGAGCACCAGGTCGTCGACGGACAGCAGGCCCTCGGCCTGGGCCAGCCCGACCGCCGTGCTCGTGAAGCTCTTGCTCAACGAGAAGAAGGCGTGCGGACGCTCCCGCTCGTACGGCGCCCACCACCCTTCGGCGACGACCGCGCCGCGGGCCACGACCATCAGGCTGTGCATCTCGAGGCCGCGGTCGGCCAGGTCGTCCAGGAGCGCGGTCACCGCCCCGGAGGGCAGGCCCTGGGACTCGGGGGTGGCGCGTGGAAGTTGTCGTTCGCCGGGCATGGCACCACTCTGGCACTAACCGCCGATAGCGACGCCCGAGCCCGAGAGCAGATCCCGGACACGGGGCGCCGGGAGCGGTCGGCGTGGCCTTCCCGACGGCGGCCTTCGTGGCCTTGGCGGGGAACAGGAACTCCCCGAGCAGACCCGCGAGTCCCGACCGTGAACGGTCGGATCACGTCCGGCGAGCGTGCCAGCTCACAGCGGCCGGCTGCCAAGGATGCGGGTGTCGTCGGTCCACGTCGGCGTCTCGTCCTGCACGGGCAGCACCTCGAGCAGGGTCACCTCGTGCCTGCTCAGGTTGACGTCCAGCTCCACCCGGCCCTCGGCGACGTCAAGGTGCTGGTGCCGGAGCTGGGGTTCGGCGCACGCGTGCAGGACGTCGAGCTGCCGCGAGCCGGGGGCACCGGGCCGGCCCATCTCGCGCCAGGCCGCCCAGGCGTTGCCCACCTCGTCGTCGACCGAGGACCGGAGAAGGAACGCCGTCCGGCGCCGGTCCCGGTCTGCCCCCTCGACCCGGGCCGGGAGCGCCACCGGGAGGGACAGTCGGAGCTGGTGGCGTTCGGTGCCCCCGTCGACCGGGTTCCAGGCCAGCACGGTGACGCGCCCGTCTGCGTGCCGGGTGACCATGTGGTCGGCGCCGTTGGCGAGCACCTGGTCACCAATCCGGGCCATGAACGCGTACAGGTGGAAGGTCGGCTTCTTGATCTGACGGTGGGCGAGCAGCCCGAACCCGCCGTGGAAGATCGACGTGGGGACGCCCTCCTCCTCGAAGACGTCGCTCAACGTCCAGTAGGCGAAAGAGTCCACCGTTTCACCGCCACCGGCCAGCACGGGCGCGAGGTAGGCGGCGTTGTAGGCGGTGTCGTGCACCGGGTTGTCCGGACGGTACGAGCTGTTGAACTCGGTGATGTGCACGGGCAGGTCGGCCAGCGCCGTCCCGCGCAAGTGCTCCCGGGCCGCACCGAACTGGTCGAGCAGCACCTGAGGCGCGGCCAGGTCCTGGTAGGTCCCGAACGGCACGTGCTGGGCGGGACCGGAGCTGTAGGCGTGCCGGCTGACGAAGTCCACCGGGACGTCGCGGGCTGCCACGTACTCCGCGAACGGCGCCCACCACTCGTCGGCGCCCGGTGAGAGCGCCGGCCCGCCCACCTGGAGCGCGGCGTCGACGTCCTTGACCGCCCGAGCCGTCGCCTCGTAGAGCCGGAAGTACTCGTCCTGGTCGGCTCCCTGCCAGAAGATGCTCAGGTTGGGCTCGTTCCACACCTCGATCGGCCAGGTGAGCACCTCCTGCGCCCCGTACCTGTCGATCAGGTGGCGCAGGGTGGCCGTGACCAGGCGCTGCCACTCGGGGTATGACCGCGGGGGGGTGACGTTGCCGCGCCACCAGAAGATCGTCTCGTCCCCGGAGGCCAGCGCGCTGGGCATGAAGCCGAGCTCGAGGAACGGGCGCAGACCGACGGCGAGGTAGGCGTCGATCACCTGGTCGAGGTAGAGGAAGGTGTGCCGCACCTGGGTGCGGCCCTCCCACTCGTACTCGCGGTAGATCCCCATGTCGTCGCTGAACATGCCGTGACCGCGGACGAGCTCGAAGCCGATGTCGCGCTTGGCGACGGCGAGCGCCTCGCCGTACCCCTGGCGCAGCGAGAGGTTCATCCGGCCGGTGCCGACGCACCGACGCCACGCCGGGGACAGGGCTCCGATCGGCGACTGCGGGGCGACGATACGCATCTGCTTCCTTCCGCCCGGCGCCTACCGGCCGGTGCCGTCGACCGCGTACGGCTCGATGGCGGCCAGCTCGTCATCGGTGAGGGGGCCGGCGGCCAGGGCCGCGACGTCGTCCTCCAGCTGTCCGACGCTGCTGGCGCCGACCAGCGTGGAGGTGACCAGTGCATCCCTCAGCAGCCAGGCGAGTGCGAGCTGAGCCAGCGTCTGCCCGCGCTGCTGGGCGATCTCGTTCAGACCCGTTGCTCGTTCGAGATACGTCCGGCTGATGTTCTCCGCGTGCAGCCACTGGCCATGGGTGGCCCGGGAGCCCGCCGGGACCTCGCCCGACAGGTACCGGGAGGTCAGCAGCCCCTGGGCGAGCGGGCTGAACACGATCATCCCGACGCCGAGCTCGCCGACGGCGTCCAGCAGGGTCTCGGACTCCCCCTCACCGATCTGCTCGACGTGCCGGTTGAACATCGAGTAGCTGGGCTGGTGGATGAGCAGCGGGGTCCCGAGCTCGCGGAGCACCAGCGCGGCCTCGCGGGTCTGCGACGGGGAGTAGTTGGACACCCCGGCGTACCGGGCCTTTCCGCTGGTCACGGCGGTGTGCAGAGCGCCCATCGTCTCCTCCATCGGCACCGTGGGGTCCGGCCGGTGGTGGTAGAAGATGTCGACGTGGTCAAGGCCCAGCCGGGTCAGCGACTGGTCGAGCGAGGACAGCAGGTACTTGCGGGAGCCGCCGTCGCCGTACGGCCCGTCCCACATCCAGTAGCCGGCCTTCGTCGAGACGACCAGCTCGTCGCGGTACGGCCGCAGGTCGCGCGCGACGACGGCGCCGAAGCACTCCTCGGCCGCGCCGGGCGGCGGACCGTAGTTGTTCGCCAGGTCGATGTGCGTGATGCCCAGGTCGAACGCCCGCAGCAGGGTGGCCCGCTGGGTCTCGAAGCTGTGGGCGTGCCCGAAGTTGTGCCACAGCCCGAGCGACAGGGCCGGCAGGTCGAGGCCACTGCGGCCGGCCCGGCGGTAGGTCATCGAGTCGTAGCGCTCCGGCGCCGCGGTGTAGGTCATACCAGCAACAGTAATCGCGGACGCGCCGTCGACCCGGCCGGTGGCTGGCGGGTGAGACACTCCCCCGGTGCTGCACGTGATGTTCCACGAACCACGGATCGCCGGGAACACCGGCAATGCGATCCGGCTGTGCGCCGCGACGGGAGCGACCCTGCACCTGGTTGCGCCGCTGTTCGACCTCTCCGAGGCCAAGGTCCGCCGAGCCGGCCTTGACTACCACGACCTGGCGCACGTCGTCGTACACGCGGACCTCCCGGACGCGCTGGACACCCTCCCGGATGCGCGCGTGATCGCGTTCACCACCCAGGGCACCGTGCGGTACACCGACGTGGCGTACCGGGACGGGGACGTGCTGCTCTTCGGTCCGGAGCCCACCGGCCTGCCAGACGACGTCCTGTCCCACCCTCGCGTGACCAGCCAGGTGCGCATCCCGATGCTGGCCGGACGCCGGTCGCTCAACCTGGCGAACGCCGCCGCCATCGCGACCTACGAGGCGTGGCGCCAGCTGGGGTTCCCGGGCGGGATCTGAACAGGCCTCAGGTGAGCCGGCCGGTGAACGTGCCGAGCTCGGTCGGTCCGAAGCTCACGTTCAGCCGCGCGGCGACGCCGACGCTCTCGCCGGCGAACGTGGTCTCGAGGGTCAGGCAGAACGGGCTCTGGTACGGCCGCACCTGCACCGTGAGCGTGTCCGGGCCGGTCAACGCGCCAGCGGCAGCCACCTCCTGGAACCCGTCCGGGCCGCCCTGCAGCGTGCCGCGCACCCACTCGCCGTCCCCCACCCGCAGGGTCTGGGCGCCGGCGGCGAAACCCAGCGTGAGCGCAAGGCCGGCGTCGTCGTGGGCCAGGACTGCCGACTGCACGTCCAACGGGTTGGCGCCGAGCGTGATGGTGCGGCCGAGCCAACCGTCCGGGACCGTCAGCCCGTCGCCGGCCGGCGGCCGCATGCGCAGACCGGCCAGCCGCTGCACCAGGGCATCGGCAGCCACGTCGTCGTCGTCCGGACCCTCGGCGAGGGCCGGCAGCAGGTGCGTCCAGATCCGCTCGAACAGGCCGTCCTTGTCCTCGGCGCCCGCCGTGATCGCGATCACGGCGTCCTGGTCGGGCAGCACGATGCCCAGCTGGGCGAACGCCCCGTCGGACCGGTAGGTGCCGTGGTGCCCACGCCAGAACTGGTACCCGTAGCCCTGGTCCCACTCGCTGTCGCCTGGCTGCTCGGGGCCGTGCGCGCGGGTGGCTTCCTTGACCCAGCCCTCCGGCAGCAGCCGGCGGCCCTGCCACACCCCGTCGTCCAGGTAGAGCTGGCTGAAGCAGGCGATGTCCTCGGTGGTCAGGAACAGCCCGAAACCGCCGGCGTCGACGCCCGACGGTGACTGCTCCCACCGCGCGTCCTCAATGCCGAGCGGGGAGAGCAGCCGCGGTCCGAGGTAGTCGAGCAGGCGCCGGCCGGTGAGCCGCTGGACGATCACCGAGAGCAGGTAGCTGGCTGCGGTGTTGTAGACGAAGTGCGAGCCGGGCTCGTGCTCCGGCGGGATCGTCAGGAAGGCCCGCGCCCAGTCCGGCGAGGAGAAGGTCACCTCGTCGCAGGCGTCGTGGTGCCCGGTGGTCATGCTCAGCAGGTGCCGGATCCGCATCCGGGCCAGGTTCGGGTCCGGGTCCGCCGGTGCCAGGTCACCGACGTGGTCCAGCACCAGGTCGTCCACCGAGAGCAGACCCTCCGCCTGGGCCAGCCCGACTGCCGTCGACGTGAAGCTCTTGCTCAGCGAGAACATGTCGTGGACCGCGTCGGGCCGGTACGGCTCCCACCAGCCCTGCGCCACAACGACGCCGTGCCGCAGCACCATCAGGCTGTGCACCTCGGGTCCGTCGGCGAGGGCGTCGAGGAAGTCCAGGATCCCGCGGGCGGAGACGCCCTGCTCGCGCGGTGCGCTGCGCGGAAGCCGACGACCCATGGCTCAGCCCTCCAGCCTTCCGACGACGTCAGCGATGTGCGACGGGCCGAACCACGCGTTGAGGTCCGCGCCCACCCGGACCACCGCGCCGTCGAACACCGCCGTGAGCCGGAGCATGAACGCGGTCTCGATCAACCGGAGCTCCAGGACCATGGTGTCCGGCGCCGGCCAGCCGACGGCCGCGACCACCGCCTGCGTAAGGTCGGATCGCGTGGTGTTTCGCCGGATGCCGTCGGGCGTGTCTTCGGGGATCCGCCCGGCGACCCAGGCTCCGTGCCCGGCGTCGATCATCACCTGACCCGTCGGGCCGACGACGGTGATCCGGGTGCGCTCAGCCCCGGGCTCGATCACCGCCGACGTGATCCCGAACCCGTTGGGCTCAAGGGTGATCGTCCGTCCGGCGACGTCCGCCGCGAGCGGTGCGGCGCCGGTCCACGCGGACGGGTCCAGCCGCAGGCCGGCCAACCGCTCCGCCAGCTCGGCCTCGCCCCCGGGGTCGGGCGCCAGCACCGCACCCTGATCCGTCGGCATCGCGGCGAGCAGGTGCCACACCAGATCGAGGATGCCCTGCATGTTGTCCGAGCCTGAGGTGATCGCCACGACGGCGTGCTGCTCGGGCAGGACGAGCGCGAACTGCCCGAAGGCGCCGTCGCCCCGGAACGTGCTGTGACGCCCGCGCCAGAGCTGGTAACCGTAGCCCTGCACCCAGTCGGTGTCCCCGTTCGAGTGCGTCGAGACCGTGTGCGGTCGGCTCGCGTCGGCCACCCAGCCCTCCGGCAGCACGCGCCGGCCGTCCCACATGCCGTCCTGCAGGTAGAGCTGGGCGAAGCACGCGATGTCCTCGGTGGTCGCCCAGATGCCGAATCCGCCGGCGTCGATGCCCTGCGGCGACTGCTGCCAGGTGACCCCCTCGATGCCGAGCGGCTCGAGCAGCCGCGGCGTGAGGTAGTCGAGCGCCCGCTGCCCGGTGACTCTCTGGACGATCGCGGAGAGCATGTACGACCCCGCGGTGTTGTAGACGAAGTGCGTTCCCGGCTCGTGCTCCACCGGGAGGGACAGGAACCCGCGCACCCAGTCCGGGGCGGAGAACGTCCCGCCGTCGGCGGCGTCGTGGTGCCCGGTGGTCATGGTCAGCAGGTGGCGCACCCTCATCCGGCCCAGGTTCGGATCCGGCTCGGTCGGTGCCTCGTCCGGGAAGTGGTCGAGCACCAGGTCGTCGACGGACAGCAGGCCCTCGGCCTGCGCGAACCCGACGGCGGTCGACGTGAAGCTCTTGCTCAGCGAGAAGAGCTCGTGCCGGCGCTCCCGCTCGTACGGGCCCCACCAGCCCTCCGCGACCACGGCGCCGCCGACGACGACCATCAGGCTGTGCAGCTCCTGCCCCTCGGCCGCCACGGCGTCGAGGAACCCGGTCACCGCCCGGGACGGCAGGCCTTTGGACTCTGGGGTCGCGCGTGGAAACCGTCGTTGACCAGGCATGGGGTCAGTCTGGCACTTCCTACGGACACCGAATCAGCCGGAGGCGCCCCGGCACGACGACGCCCGGGCCCCTCGCGGGAACCCGGGCGTCTTCGTCGTGCGTCGCGGTTCAGCCCGTCGCGGCCTGGCCCTTGTCGGTGGTGGTGAGCGGAGGCATCGCAGACACCGGTACCGGCTCCGGAACGGGCGCGTCGGCGCTGGTCGCCGTCGTCTTGGCGGAGAAGATGAACTCCCCGAGCAGACCCTCGCCCTCGGCGTCGACGACCACCGTCTGACCGGGCTTCAGGTCCCCGAAGAGGATCTTCTCGCTCAGGGCGTCCTCGATCTCCCGCTGGATCGCCCGACGCAGCGGCCGCGCACCGAGCACCGGGTCGTAGCCCTTCTCGGCGAGCAGCTGCTTGGCGGCCGGCGTGAGCTCGAGGTCCATGTCCTTGGCGTGCAGCCGGTCCAGCAGCTTGGCGATCATCAGGTCGACGATCTCGATGATCTCGTTCTGCGAGAGCTGCGGGAAGACGATCACGTCGTCGACCCGGTTGAGGAACTCCGGCCGGAACTGCACCTTGAGCTCGTCCATGACCTTGGACTTCATCCGCTCGTAGGACGTCGACAGGTCCCCGCCGGCCTGGAAGCCGGTCTGCAGGCCCTTGGAGATGTCCCGCGTGCCGAGGTTCGTGGTCATGATGATCACGGTGTTCTTGAAGTCGACCACCCGACCCTGGGCGTCGGTCAGGCGACCGTCCTCCAGGATCTGCAGCAGCGAGTTGAAGATGTCCGCGTGCGCCTTCTCCACCTCGTCGAACAGGACGACGGAGAACGGCTTGCGCCGCACCTTCTCGGTGAGCTGGCCGCCCTCGTCGTACCCGACGTAGCCGGGGGGCGAGCCGAACAGCCGCGAGACGGTGTGCTTCTCGGAGAACTCGCTCATGTCGAGCTGGATCAGCGCATCCTCGTCGCCGAACAGGAACTCGGCGAGCGCCCTGGCCAGCTCGGTCTTCCCGACGCCGGTCGGGCCGGCGAAGATGAACGACCCACCCGGACGCTTGGGGTCCTTCAGGCCGGCGCGCGTGCGGCGGATGGCCTGGGACAGCGCCTTGACGGCCTGCTGCTGGCCGACGACCCGCTTGTGCAGCTCGTCCTCCATGTGCAGCAGCCGGCTGGACTCCTCCTCGGTGAGCTTGAACACCGGGATCCCGGTGGACATCGCCAGCACCTCGGCGATGAGCTCCTCGTCGACCTCGGCAACGTAGTCAAGGTCGCCGGACTTCCAGGCCTTCTCCCTGTCGATCCGCTGCCCGGTGAGCTGCTTCTCGGTGTCGCGCAGCCGTGCGGCCTTCTCGAAGTCCTGCTCGTCGATCGCGGACTCCTTGTCGCGGCGCGCCTCGGCGATCTTCTCGTCGAGCTCGCGCAGCTCCGGCGGGGCGGTCATCCGGCGGATCCGCAGTCGCGCGCCCGCCTCGTCGATCAGGTCGATCGCCTTGTCCGGCAGGAACCGGTCGTTGACGTACCGGTCGGCGAGGGTCGCGGCGGCGACGAGCGCGCCATCGGTGATGGACACCCGGTGGTGCGCCTCGTACCGGTCCCGCAGGCCTTTGAGGATGGCGATGGTGTGCTGCAGCGTCGGCTCGGCCACCTGGATGGGTTGGAAGCGGCGCTCGAGCGCGGCGTCCTTCTCCACGTACTTGCGGTACTCCTCCAGGGTGGTGGCCCCGATGGTCTGCAGCTCCCCGCGAGCCAGCATCGGCTTGAGGATGCTCGCGGCGTCGATCGCACCCTCGGCTGCACCCGCACCGACCAGGGTGTGGATCTCGTCGATGAACAGAATGATGTCGCCGCGCGTGCGGATCTCCTTGAGCACCTTCTTCAGGCGCTCCTCGAAGTCACCGCGGTACCGGGACCCGGCGACAAGGGCACCGAGGTCGAGGGTGTACAGCTGCTTGTCCTTGAGGGTCTCGGGCACGTCGCCCCGGATGATGTCCTGGGCGAGACCCTCGACGACGGCGGTCTTGCCGACGCCGGGCTCGCCGATCAGGACGGGGTTGTTCTTGGTGCGGCGGGACAGCACCTGCATGACCCGCTCGATCTCCTTCTCGCGCCCGATGACGGGGTCGAGCTTGCCCTCGCGGGCGGCCTGGGTGAGGTTGCGGCCGAACTGGTCGAGCACGGCAGAGCCGGACGGCTGGCCCTCGGCCGGACCGCCGGCGGCGACCGGCTCCTTGCCCTGGTAGCCCGACAGCAGCTGGATGACCTGCTGGCGCACCCGGTTCAGGTCGGCGCCCAGCTTGCCCAGCACCTGGGCCGCGACACCCTCGCCCTCGCGGATCAGGCCGAGCAGGATGTGCTCGGTGCCGATGTAGTTGTGGCCGAGCTGCAGCGCCTCGCGCAGGGACAGCTCGAGCACCTTCTTGGCGCGCGGGGTGAACGGGATGTGCCCGGAGGGAGCCTGCTGGCCCTCGCCGATGATCTCCTGGACCTGCGACCGCACCGCATCAAGGGAGATGCCGAGCGACTCGAGAGCCTTGGCCGCGACACCCTCGCCCTCGTGGATGAGTCCGAGCAGGATGTGCTCGGTCCCGATGTAGTTGTGGTTGAGCATCCGCGCCTCTTCTTGGGCGAGGACGACCACCCGGCGGGCCCGGTCGGTGAATCTCTCGAACATCAGCGCTCCTTGGAAGACGGCGTCCTGCAAGGCTAACCGCGGGTGGTGCCTGAGGCTGCCCGTGTTCGCCGCAGGCGTGACCCGATCACCGGACGGCGGTGCCGCTCAGAGCAGCGCAGTGCCGATGATGCAGGTCACGGTGTCCCCGCCGACCCAGATGTCCGACCCCACCTGCTCCACGTGCACCCGGCCCCCACGGCCGAGCGCGGTGCCCTGCGAGGCGACGTAGCGGGTCGGCAGCACGCCGGCCGGGATCAGCCACTGCGCCAGGCTCGCGTTCAGGCTGCCGGTGACCGGGTCCTCGGGGATGCCGAGGCGAGGCACGAAGGCGCGCACCTCCACGTCGGCGTCGTGGTCGTCCCCGTGCGGGCCGACGACGCCGACGTCAAGGTCACCCATCGCGGCCAGGTCCGGGTCGAGCTCCAGCACGGTCCTGGCGTCACCCAGCACGACGCCGATCCAGGCCGGGCCGTTGTCGACATGTGCGCATGCGCCGATCGCGTCGTCGGGCAGGCGCAGCGCCCGGGCCACCTGAGCCCGGATCTCCGGGGAGACCGGTCCGGACCGGCGCAGCGGCGGCGCAGCGAAGGCGAGGCGTCCGCCGTCCTGCCGGAGCCTGACCAGGCCGACGCCGCACTCCTGGACCACCGTGCCGGGGGCTCGGGGGGTCGCGCCGGTGCCGAGCCAGGCGTGCGCGCTGCCGAGGGTCGGATGACCGGCGAACGGCAGCTCGCCACCGGGGGTGAAGATGCGCAGCCGGTAGTCGGCGTCGGGGTGCGTCGGGGGCAGCACGAACGTTGTCTCGGACAGGTTGGTCCAGCGGGCGAACCCGGCCATGTCCTGATCGGCGATCCCGACGGCGTCGAGCACCACGGCCACCGGGTTGCCCCGGTACGGCGTGGCCGTGAAGACATCCACCTGGGCGAACCGTCGCAGCTCCATGGCGGCCACCGTACGCAGCGGGGCCGCGCGCGTCGCCGGAGTTTCCGCCGCGCGGGGGGGCTGCGTCCGGGCTGACCCGATCAGCCCTCCCGGGCGGTGACCCGGTCGGTGATGTGCCCGACGGCCGCCGCCACGGTCCCGGCGTCGGCCAGGATGCGCTGGTGCCCGAGGCCGACGGTGGTGACCAGGCGGGCGTTGGGCCAGGCGGCCGCGAGAGCCTCGCCCACCCGGTAGGGCGTCTCCTTGTCGGCGCGGTCGTGCAGGACGAGCGTGTCCGGCATGCTGCCGTCCGCGCCGAGCGGCTCGAGGTCGAACTCCTCGATCGGTTTGCGGGTGATGGCCTCCAGGGAGGCCCTGAGGTGATCCCGGGTGCGCGGGTTGAGCCGCAGCGTCGCGGAGAACTGTTCGACCACCTCACCGAACCCGTGGTTGGGCGCGATCAGCACCAGGCGCTCCGAGGGCAGCGACGTCCGCACCACCTGCGCGGCCACGGTGCAGCCCAGCGAGTGTGCGATCACCCACGCGGCGGGGCCGAACTGCTGGCCGGCCGCGTCCAGTGCCTCCATGAGCTCCATGACGGTCCCCCGCCGCCGGCCCATGAAGCCGGGGTCGGAATCCCCATGGCTCGGCGCGTCGACCGCGACGACCCGATGACCGATCGCGGCGAGCGGCTCGACGAACGCGCCGAGCTGGCCGCGCCAACCGCCCCAGCCATGCATCAGGTACACGACCGGACCCTCGCCCCACACCTCGGCGACAACTTCACCACCGCGCGGGACCGGCAGCCGCACGACGTCGCCCGGGTACGGCCGGAAGTCCCGGCGCAGCCCGGAGCCCGGTGGAAGGTCGCACCACAGCTCGAGGGCGCGCCGGTCGGCGGCGGCCGGCGCCACGACCTCGAGGCCCTTGAGGGACACCCGCAGCCAGGTCAGCCGAGCGCCGACCAGCAGGCGTCGTCGGCTGCGGCGGAACCGCGCGCGGGCTCCCGTCTGCCGACCGCCGATCTGGGTCTCCGCGAAGGCCGCGTCCTGCTCGGGTGCGCTGTCCACGCCAGGATTCTGGCACGAGCGTGCCTGGCTCGGCCGGCGTCGGGGTCGCGCGCGGGTTCTCCGGCGATCTTTCCTGTCGGTGCCTGGCAGCGACCTAGGCTCGACCACACGAACGGGCCGAGACCGCGCCGCCGCGTGCTGCTGCGGACCGCCGTCATCGTCGTCGCGCTCGTCCTTGCCCCGGCGCTGTGGGTGCAGGTGGTCGGCCAGACACGGGTGCGTCCGGGCGTCAGCGACGTCTCCCGGACCGACGTCGCGATCGTCCTCGGCGCGGGTTTGCGCCCCGACGGCACACCCTCGACGTACCTCCGGCGACGCCTCGACGCCGCCGCGGAGCTCTACGCCCGGGGCACCGTCGGCGTGATCCTGGTCAGCGGTGACAACTCCACCACGCAGCACGACGAGCCGACGGCGATGCGCGACTGGCTGGTCGGTCTCGGCGTCCCCGAGGACCGGGTGGTGCGCGACTTCGCCGGCCTGGACACCCACGACAGCTGCGTGCGGGCGCATGAGGTGTTCGGCGTGACGGACGCCGTCGTGATCACGCAGGACTACCACCTGCGCCGCGCGCTGTTCTCCTGCCGCGAGGCCGGGATCGACGTCGTCGGGCTGGGCGTCTCCTCGACGAGCGTCGAGCCGATCAAGGCCGTCCTCTACCGGGTACGCGAGATCCCCGCCTCGATCAAGGCGGCCTGGGACGCACTGACCGGACGCGAACCCGTCCACCTCGGGCCGCACGAGACCGGCGTCGAGGACGCCCTCGCTCGGAACGACTGACCCGGGTCGGCTCAGTCCTGGACGCCGATGTCCTCGTTCCACACGTCGGGGTGGGCGGCGATGAACCGGCGCATCAGGTCCGCGCACTCGGCGTCGTCCAGGACGACCACCTCCACGCCGTGCGCCCGGAGCAGGTCCTCGGCACCCAGGAACGTGTGGTTCTCGCCGATCAGCACCCGCGGGATCTTGTACAGCAGGATCGCGCCGGTGCACATGTCGCACGGCGAGAGCGTGGTGACCATGGTGGCGCGGGCGTAGGTGGCGGCGGGCAGCCGGCCTGCGTTCTCCAGGCAGTCGGTCTCGCCGTGCCGGATGGCGCTGCCCTGCTGGACGCGACGGTTCCGCCCGACGGCGACCACCTCGCCGTCCACCAGTAGCGCTGCTCCGATCGGCACCCCGCCCTCGGCGAGGCCGATCCGGGCCTGCTCGACCGCGTGGGCTAGCGCCTCGACGTCGTCCATCACTGGGTCCCCTCGATGGCTGCCGAGAACGCGGCCAGGGCCGCGTCGCTGAAGAGCACGAAGCGCACCAGGTCCACTCGGCCGAGCCGATCCGCGTGGAGGCCGGCGGCGTCGGCTCGGTCCGCGTCGGCGTCCTGCTCAGCGGCCCAGGCCCACACGGCGTCGACGGCGATGCGGGCCACGTCGCGGACGTCCCAGCCGTACACGCCGGCGCTCACCGCGGGGAAGGCGACCGAGCGTGCGCCCAGCCCTGCCGCGACGTCAAGCGAACGCGTGAAGCAGGACGCGAGCTGCGCGGGGTCGGTCTGGCCCGCGTGCCGGTTGGGGCCGACGGTGTGGATCACCCAGCGCGCCGGGAGGCCGCCCGCACCGGTCGCGACGGCGTCGCCCACCGGGAGGCCATTCGGAAGACGAGTGCGCCTGATCTCGCGGCACTCGGCCAGAAGCGTCGGGCCGGCCGCGGCGTGGATCGCGCCGTCCACGCCGCCCCCGCCCAGCAAGGAGGAGTTCGCCGCGTTCACGATGGCGTCGACCCGCTGCGCGGCGATGTCTCCCCGGACCGCTTCGAGGTTCATGAGGTCACTCCTGTCCGTGCCGGGTTGCCTCCACGGGCAGGCTAGGTGTCGAATCGTTCCAACAAGCGGCAGAACTCGAGTGAAGGCGAGCAGAACATGCAGCAGCGACGAATCGGCGACCGGACCGTCAGTGCGATCGGCCTGGGCGGGATGCCCATGTCCATCGAAGGCCGGCCGGACGAGGCCCGGTCCATCGCGACCATCCACGCGGCGCTGGACGCCGGGGTGACCCTGATCGACACCGCCGACTCCTACCACCTGAACCCCACCGACGTCGGGCACAACGAGATCCTGATCGCGAAGGCACTGCGCCTGGCAGGCGCGTCCGCCGACGACGTCCTGGTCGCCACCAAGGGCGGTCACCGCAGGCCCGGCGACGGCTCCTGGTACACCCAGGGCGGCGCTGACTACCTGAAGAAGGCGTGCGAGGCCTCCCTGCAGCGGCTCGACGTCGAGGCGATCGGGCTGTACCAGTTCCACCGGCCGGACCCGGCGACGCCGTACGAGGAGTCGGTCGGCGCGCTCCGCGACCTGCTCGACTAGGGCAAGATCCTGAT
>Ga0209746_1000756_pt1 | contig 16085 bp, 26 predicted proteins | sample BarGraNGADG00211_3_FD_184496 | JGI IMG/M metagenome (GOLD analysis project Ga0209746, IMG submission 184496) | Arctic peat soil microbial communities from Barrow, Alaska - Barrow Graham LP Ref core NGADG0011-211 (SPAdes) (version 2) | ecosystem: Environmental > Terrestrial > Soil > Wetlands >... | reverse complement strand
CCGCACTTTGGCCAGACCCCGCAGTCAGAAGGGGTCGTGATGCGAGGTTGCTGTCTCTGATCCTCGGCGGGGCCGACGCATTCAAAAAAATGTGAAAAAGTTTTCACACAGTCTGGTGAGCCGGCTCAAATTATTGGTCAGAGCGAACTGACGTTCGCTGCTACAATTTATTTGGCCGCGCGATCCAGCGCGTTCAAAACAATTCCCGGCGTCAAAACTTCGGGAAGAACCATCGGCGGCGCACTGGCATCTTTCGGATAAACCAAGACCAGCGGCACGCCGGCACGGTTGAAGCGGTTGAGTTCCGTCGTGATGGCATCGGGGAAATGGGTGTAATCGCCGAGGAGCGCGACGGCGTTCAAGTCTTTCAATTTTTTTCGGACGGAAGAAATTTCGATGCTGGTTTTTTTATTCACCTGACAAGTGAGGCACCAGTCCGCCGTGAAATCCACCAAGACGGGTTTGCCTTCGCTGCGAGCTTTGGCGACAGCTTCGGGACTCCAGCGCTGCCAGTCAATGCCGTTGGAAGATTCTTTCAGCGAACCGGTGGAACTGGTTTCCACAAACGGCGCGCGCCAGTTCAATTCTTTTTCCAGCGCGAAGGCGTAACCGCCGATGAGCAAAATCAAAACGACGGCGAGCGCGACGCCTTTGCGCTGGCGTCCGCGTTGGAAAAATTCGCCAAAAATCCACGTGGCGAACGCGACCAGCACGAGAAAAATGCCGAGCCACAAAACATTTTTGCCGTAGGTGCTGGCCGCGACATTGAACAGCCACACGACAGTGGCGAGCATCGGAAAGCCCATGGCGATCTTGAATTTTTCCATCCACGCGCCGGGCTTCGGCAGAAATTTCAGCCACGCCGGATTCCAACTCAATAAAATATACGGCGACGCCAGTCCGATGCCGACGGTGAGAAAAACCAGCACGATGAACGGGGCGCTTTGCAAGAACGCAAATCCGAGTGCGGCACCCAAAAACGGCGCGGTGCAAGGCGTCGCGAGAACGGTGGCGAGCACGCCGTTGAAAAATGCGCCCGCCGCGCCGTGCTTTGAGGCGAGTTCACCCGCCGTGTCCAGCGCGCGTCCGCCGAGCGTGACTTCAAAAATGCCAAACAGATTCAGCGCGACCAGCGTGACGAGCGTTGTCAGGCAGACGATGAAAACCGGGCTGCCAAATTGCATTCCCCAACCGGCGTGATGACCCGCCGCCTTGACGCCGATGACGATGGCCGCGAGCGCGAGAAACGAGAGCAGCACGCCGAGCGCATAGATCAAACCGAGTTTGCGGACGCGGCGCGGTTCGCTTTTGGCCTCGCTGACGAAGCCGAGAATTTTTAGCGCGATGACCGGCAGCACGCACGGCATGATGTTGAGAATCAGGCCGCCGATAAAGGCATAGAGCAGCATCAAAGGCAGGACAGGCGTCGCGCCTGTCTCCGTATTTTTCACAGTGAAGTTAGAGACAGGCGCGACGTCTGTCCTACTTTCGACGATTGGCGCATTTGCTTCGTAGCCGATGCGCATCTTTCCGAGCTGAACGACAATAACGCCGGAAATTTCCTTCGGCCAGTCGCCCGAAAACTTTTTGACCTGCTTTCGCAGTGTGATGCTGGCTGACCACGGCGAAAGAATTTCAGTCGCCGCCTGGACTTCAAAATTGTCGCTTGCCGCCGGGAAAAAATCCGCCGAATCATATTTGAAATTTTTATCCGCGCCGCCGCTGTCGTTGCTGATGATCACCGGTCTGATGTCGCCGGCAGGTGGACTGTCCCAGCTTGCCTGAAATTGATAAAAGGCATTTGTCTGCGGAACTTTGCTTCTCCACGATTCAATCGTCGCAGCATCGGCGGAAGTTTTGGTTTCGCTGCCAATATTTATTTTCGCTTCGACGTTTGCGCTGGCGGGAATGCACGACTCTTTGCATTCAAGCCACGAAACTTTCGCAGCGAGATTCAGCGCGCCAGCGGGTGCGTTGGTTTCAATTTTGAGCGGCACGAGCAAAACGACTTCGTCTTCGTAGCCATAAGTGGTGACTTCGGCGGGCGGAAGTTTTTTTGGCAGCGGCCATTGAATTTCGCCGGCGGTGACGCCGGGCGGGAGCTGCCATTTGATTTCCGTGGCCTGACCGGAATCGCCGGGATTTTTCCAGTAGGTATGCCAGCCGGTTTCCATTTTCAACTGCACGCCGGCCAGCACGGTGTCGCCGGGCCGCACGGTGTCGGCGGACAAAAGCAATTGCGCCTCGGTATGCGCGGCGCGAACCGTCATTGTGAACAGCGCGAACACGGAAAATAAAATGGTGGCAAGCTGACGCATCGGCTTCAAATGAAGCATTATTTTGGAATTTGTCGAAGCCCAATTTCTCAAATTCATCTGGAAATGGTGGCAGGCTGGAACCTTGAAATTGTTTTGGGCGGAGGATCCCAAAAAAAATTAAAAAAGATGTTGCCATGAGGTTTTTGTTTGATAGTCTCTGCGTTCCGTTTGACCTCAATAGGTTCCGGACAGCATGTTTGCCGACCGATAACTGATACCCAGCAGGGACAGGATTGATGGCCGGTTAACTTCAAAGTTGCTGAAAAAAAACTTTTGTTATTATGCCCGTTAAATCTTTTAGACCGCTAACGCCGTCTCTGCGCTACGCCACGTTCGCAGATTTCAGCGATATTACGAAGTCGAAGCCGGAGAAATCTCTGGTGGAGATACGGAAGAAAACCGGTGGACGCAACCACTATGGTCGCGTGACGGCGCGGGGTATCGGCGGCGGTCACAAGCAGAAAATCCGCCTTGTGGATTTCAAGCGCAACAAGCACGGCGTCGAAGCGACGGTCGCGGCGATTGAATATGATCCGATGCGTTCGGCCCGGCTGGCGCTCCTGCAATATACCGACGGCGAAAAGCGTTACATCATCGCGCCGGTCGGCATCAAGGTTGGCATTAAAATTTCAAGTGGTCCGACGGCGGCGCCGGAAATCGGCAACGCGCTTCCGCTCAAAGCGATTCCGGTCAGCACGGCGATTCACAATCTGGAGTTGACCCCTGGTCGCGGCGGACAAATGGTTCGTTCGGCGGGTGGGGCGGCGACGTTGATGTCGCGCGACGAAGGTTACGCGCAGATTCGCCTCCCTTCCGGCGAAATCCGCAAGATCAACGAAGAGTGCTACGCGACGATTGGCCAGGTCGGCAATACGGAGCACGAGAATGTTGTTTTGGGCAAGGCGGGTCGCACGCGGCATCGCGGTCATCGCGGCATCACGCGCGGTGTGGCGCGCAACCCGGTTGACCATCCGAACGGCGGCGGTCAGGGCAAATCCAAGGGCGGCGGCGGCTGGCAGCAGTTGGTGTCGCCGTGGGGCAAGGTGGCCAAGGGCGGCAAGACCCGCGCGAAATATAAACAATCGAACCGTTTCATCGTGGTTCAACGAAACGGTCTGCCGATGAAGAATAAATAATTTTTATGGGACGTTCGATTAAAAAAGGTCCGTTTGTAGAAGGTCACCTGCTGGAAAAAATCCAGAAGGCGAAGGCCACGAATCAAAAGACGCCCATCAAGACGTGGTCGCGCCGTTCGATGATCACGCCGGAGTTTATCGGGCTGACGTTCACGGTTCACAATGGCAAGATTTTCAACCCGGTGTTCGTGACAGAAAACATGGTGGGCCACCGGCTCGGTGAATTTTCGCTGACCCGCACCTTCAAAAAACACGGCGCCCACACGGCCAAGGCGGAAGCCAAATAGCATTTATGGAAGTTTTCGCGATTGCAAAAAATATCCCGATGTCGGCGCAGAAGATGCGCGAGGTCGTGCGTCAAATCCAGGGTTTGCCTGCGTTGCAGGCCGAGCAGATTTTGGCCGTGGTGCCGCGCAAAGGCGCGCGCTTCGTTGCCAAGACGTTGCATTCGGCCATCGCCAACGCGGAGAACAACAACAAGCTTCGTCCCGAAACGCTGCGCATCAAGGAAGCGGTGGCGGGCACAGCGACGAGCCTCAAGCGGTTCACGCCAAAAGCGCGTGGTTCCGCCGGGCCGATCATCAAGCGCCGCTGCCACATCAAAATCACTTTGTCCGACGAATAATATGGGCCAAAAAGTCAATCCAATCGGTTTTCGCGTCGCGGTCAACAAAGACTGGCGCTCGAAGTGGTATGCCGAAAAAAAAGAATTCAGCAAGCTGCTCACCGAAGACCGCGTCATCCGCACGCTGCTCAAGAAGAAACTGGAAACGGCCTCGGTGCCGAGAATTTTGATCGAGCGCGCGACGAACCGCTGCCGCGTGACCATTTTGACGGCGCGTCCGGGCGTGGTCATCGGCCGCAAAGGTTCGGAAATTGACAAGCTCAAGGAAGAATTGAGCAAGCTGACCGGCAAGGAAGTTTACGTTGACATCGTTGAAGTCAAGACGCCGGAACTTGATGCCCAGCTCGTCGCGGAAAACATCGCGTTGCAGATGGAGCGCCGCGTGTCCTTCCGCCGGGCGATGAAAAAAGCTTTGCAGACGGCGAAAGATTTTGGCGCGGAAGGCATCAAGATCCGCTGCGGTGGCCGGCTCGGCGGCGCGGAACTCGCGCGGGTTGAAATGTATCACTGGGGCCGGGTGCCGCTGCACACGCTGCGCGCGAATATTGACTATGGCTTCGCGGAAGCGTTGACGATGTATGGCAAACTTGGCGTGAAATGCTGGATTTGCAAAGGTGAAAACAAGCCGCAGAAGAAGAGTGAAAAAGCGGAAGCGACCCCGGTCGCCGGTTAATTTTTAGAAAAAGATTTTTGTTATGGCAATGCAACCAGCAAGAGTGAAGTTTCGCAAGATGCACCGTGGCAGCCGCACGGGCATGGCGATGACTGGCAACACCGTCGCCTTCGGTGAGTTCGGATTAATGGCGCTGGAACGTTGCTGGATGGACAGCAAGCAGATCGAAGCCGCGCGCGTGGCGATCACCCGCCACATGAAGCGCAAGGGCAAGATGTGGATCCGGGTGTTTCCACAAAAATCTTACACGAAGAAGCCGCTGGAAACCCGGATGGGCAAGGGCAAGGCGCCGCTGGATGGCTGGGTCGCGGTGATTCGTCCGGCGAACGTGTTGTTTGAAGTGGACGGGGTTACGGAAGCGGACGCGCGTGAATCTCTGCGCCTGGCGGCCACCAAGCTGCCGATCAAAACCAAATTTATTTCGCGGCATCACCACGCGAGCTGATTGACATGAAATTTTCGGAAATCAAAGACATGACGCTGGTGGAGTTGGCGGCCAAGGGCCGCGACCTCCGGCACGAGATGTTCAACCTGCGCCTGCAACAGGCGAGCGCACAGTTGGAAAAACCCGCGCGCCTGCGCCTGTTGCGCAAGGACATCGCCCGCGTCGAAACCCGCATGTCGGCACTGCGCAACCAGGCGGTTAAATAATTTTGTATGGCTGAAGAAACGAAAAAATCTGAATCGCGCGGCAACCGCAAGCAGCGCGTCGGTGAAGTGGTCTCCAACAAGATGACCAAGACCATCGTGGTGCGCGTGGAACGCCGTTTTCCGCACCCGAAGTTCAAGAAAATCGTCACGTCCTACAAGAAGTTTTACGCGCACGACGAAAAGGCCGAGGCGAAAACCGGGGACACGGTGCTGATCGAGGAATGCCGTCCGCTGTCCAAATTGAAGCGCTGGACGCTGATTCAAGTCGTTGAGCGCGGCGTGGCGGAAACCGTTGCGGCCTGATTAAATTTTATGTTGCAAATTCGCTCCAGTTTAGATGTGGCTGACAATACGGGCGCCAAGATTGCCTGGAACATCGGCGTGCTGGGCCGCAATCAGAGGTATGCCGGCATCGGCGACGTGATCAAGGTTCACATCAAGGAAGCCGCGCCGGATGGCACGGTGAAAAAGGGTGAAGTGCATGACGCGGTCATCGTTCGCACGCGGCAGATCATCCGCCGTTCGGACGGTTCGTATGTGCGCTTTTACAGCAATGCCTGTGTCATCATTGACAAGGAATTGAATCCGAAGGGCACGCGTATTTTTGGACCGGTGGCGCGCGAGTTGCGCGACAAGAAGTTTATGAAGATCATTTCACTCGCGCCGGAAGTTATTTGAAGGTTATGTCAAAATTTCATGTTAAAAAAGGTGACGAAGTCATCGTGCTGGCCGGCAAGGAAAAAGGCAAGCGCGGCAAGATCATCCATGTGATGACCGAGAAACAGCGCGTCATCGTCGAAGGCCTGCAGATGGTTAAAAAGCACATGCGCAAGAGCCAGCAGAACCCGCAGGGCGCGATTGTCGAACGCGAAGGTTCCATCCACATCTCGAATGTGAAGAAGGCGGAGGCGGTTGCCGCATAACAATTTTGTCACGGCCAAATCCGTGAACTCAAAAATGAAATCCAGACTTTACACAAAATACCAGACCGAAGTGGTGCCGGCCTTGAAGGCGAAGCACAACTTCGTGAATATCCACCAGGTTCCCAAGCTGGAGAAGATCGTCGTCAACATGGGCGTCAGCGCGTCGCTGGAAAAAGGCGCGCTGGACGATGCGGCCAAGGATTTGTCGCAGATCACCGGTCGCAAGCCGGTTATCAGCAAGTCCAAAAAGGCGGTGGCCAATTTTAAATTGCGCGAGAACCAGCCGATCGGCTGCCGCGTGACGTTGCGCCAGGACGCGATGTATGAATTTTTTGACCGCTTGGTGGCGACGGCGCTGCCGCGCATCCGTGACTTCCGCGGCTTCTCGCCGCGCAAGTTTGACGGCCGCGGCAACTACACGTTTGGCGTGGCGGAGCAGACGATTTTTCCGGAAATCGAAATGGACAAGATCAAGCGCACGCAGGGCATGGACATCACGATTGTGACGACCGCGCCAACCAACGCGCTGGCGCAGGATTTGCTGAAGCTCATGGGTTTTCCGTTCGCTGAAAAATAATTTTTGTTATGGCTAAAAAAGCATGGTTGGAGCGCAACAAGCGCAAGTCGGAGACGGTGAAAAAATACGCCGCGCTCCGCGCCGAATTGAAGGCCAAGCGCGACTACGCCGGTCTGGCGAAGCTGCCGCGTGACGCCAGCCCAACCCGGTTGGTCAACCGGTGCGCGATGAGCGGCCGCCGCCGGGGGTTCCTCCGCAAGTTCGGGGTGTCGCGCATGACCTTCCGTGAAGCCGCATTGAACGGTTTGATTCCCGGTGTGACGAAAGCCAGCTTGTAAAATAATTTTATGGATCCGATTTCTGACATGTTGACCCGCATCCGCAACGCCGGTGCCGCGTTGGTGCCGGTGGTGGAACTGCCGCACTCGCGCATCAAGGAAAGCGTGGCGAAAATTTTGAAGTCTTCCGGTTACGTTGCTGACGTGACCGTTGAAGGCGCCGTGCAGAAAAAACTCAAGATTCGTCTTAAGTTTGAAGGCAAGAAGAGCGTCATCGAGGGATTGCGGCGCATCAGTTCGCCCGGCCTGCGCCGTTATGTCGGCGCGACGAAAATTCCGCGCGTGCGCGGCGGTCTGGGCATCGCGGTCGTCTCCACCTCCGAAGGTCTGATGACCGATGTGCAGGCGCGCAAGAAAAACCTTGGCGGAGAACTGCTCTGCTACATTTGGTAATAAATTTTATGTCCCGAATTGGAAAACAACCGATTGCCATTCCGCCCACAGTGAAGGTGGCAGTGAATGGGCAGAAAGTTCACGTCGAAGGTCCGAAAGGCAAGCTCGACTGGGAACTGCCCAAACGCACCAGCCTCAAAGTGGAAGGCGACAAAATCGTTTTGAGCCGCGCCAATGATGACGCGCAATCAAAAGCTTTGCATGGCTTGAGCCGCGCGCTCGTCAACAACATGGTAAAGGGCGTCTCCGAAGGATTTGTCCGGAAGCTGGAGATTCAAGGCGTCGGCTTCAAGGCCGCCGTCCAGGGCAAGGTTGTGAACCTGGCGCTCGGATTTTCGCATCCGATCAATTACAACATTCCCGACAAGATTAAAGTGACCGTCGAGGAAAACACGAAGATCACGATTGAAGGGCCGGACAAGCGGGTCGTGGGTCTGGTGGCTTCGGAAATCCGCAGTTACTATCCGCCGGAACCTTACAAAGGCAAAGGCGTCCGTTACGCGGGCGAGCACGTCCAGCGCAAGGAAGGCAAGACGGTCCAATAATAATTATTTTTTCCACGGCCTAATCCGTGGAGGCATTGAGATGAGAACTGAAAAAAAAATACGGTTGAAGCAGCTTCGCCAGTGGCGCATCCGGAAAAAAGTTTCCGGCACGAAGGATCGTCCGCGCATGAGCGTGTGCTTCACCAACGAAAACATCCACGTCCAGTTCATTGACGACGATGCCGGCGCAACCATTGCAGCGGCTTCGACGGTGAGCAAGACGGACACAAAAAATCTGTCGGCCAACGTGAGCGGTGCGAAGACCCTCGGTTCATTGGCCGCCAAGGCTGCGCTCGAAAAAGGCATCAAGGAAGTGGTGTTCGACCGTCGCGGGGCGCGTTATCACGGCAAAGTCAAGGCGCTGGCTGATGCCGCGCGCGAAGCAGGACTGAAATTTTAATCTGAAACAGGAGAATTATCGTGGCTGAAATCGAAAACAAACCAGTTGGCGGAGATCCGCAGCAGCAACCGCAACCGCAGCAACAACCGCCGCCGCAATCCCGTGGCGATTCGCGTGGCGACCGTGGCGGTCAGCGTGGCCGTGGCCGTCGCAAGCCGGAGTCCGACTCCTTTGGCAAGGGCGGAGATGAAATGGTTGAAAAAGTTGTCTACATCAACCGCTCCTCCAAGGTGGTCAAGGGCGGTCGCCGTTTCAGCTTCAGCGCGCTCATAGTCGTCGGCGACAAAAAAGGCAAGGTCGGCATCGCGCTGGGCAAGGCTTCCGAAGTGGCTGATGCCATCCGTCGCGGCGGCGAGCTGGCCCGCAATAAGATGGTTTCCGTCTCGTTGAAAGACGTGACGATTCCGCACGAAATTTATTCGACCTACGGCGGTGCAAAAATCTTGCTCCGTCCAGCCTCGCCTGGAACTGGCATTATTGCCGGCAAAACGGTCCGTTCCGTTTTGGAATCCGCCGGGGTGAAGGATATTTTGACCAAATCGCTCGGTTCCAAGAACGCGGCGAATGTCGTGAAGGCTACGTTGAAGGGCTTGTTAAGCCTCCGCACCCGCGAGCAGATTTACAAGAGCCGTGGATTGGAAATCAGAAAAGTAGAAGCGCCGAAAGCGCCGGAAGCGGCTCCGGCCATTAATTAATTTTTATGCGACTGCACAATCTTAAACCCCGTCCCGGCGCCAAACACCGCCGCAAACGGCTCGGTCATGGCGAATCCAGCGGGCACGGTAAAACTTCCGGTCGCGGTGGCAAAGGCCAGACCGCACGTTCCGGCAGTTCCATTCGCATTGGTTTTGAAGGCGGCCAGATGCCGCTCATCCGCCGCATCCCCAAGCGCGGTTTCAACAATGCCCGTTTCGCGATTGTGCGTATCGCCGTGAATGTCGGCGACTTGAACCAGTTTGAAAATGGTGCGCGCGTTGATGAAACGGCCTTGCGTTCCGTTGGGCTGGCCAATGGCCGGGCGGACGGCGTGAAAATTCTCGGCACCGGTGAATTGACCAAAAAACTTACGATCATTGCCAGCGCGGTCAGCGCGGCGGCCAAGGCAAAAATCGAGGCCCAAGGCGGCACGGTGGAAATCGTCACCCGCAAACCCGCTGCCCCGGCCAAGGCTTAACTGGCGTTGACGAATGTTTCGCTCTATCGCCAACACGCTCGGCAACTGCTTCAAAATCCCGGAGCTTAAATCCAGGATTTTGTTCACGCTTGGACTTTTGGCGGTCTGCCGCCTGCTGGCGGTCATCCGCATTCCCGGCTTGAACGGCGAGGCTCTGACGAACTTTTTTGCGACCCAGGGCGGCGGCGGCGGCCTGCTGGGGATGTATAACACCTTTGCCGGCGGCGCGTTTGAGCATTGCGCCATCGGTTCGCTGGGCATCATGCCCTACATCAGCGCCACCATCATCATCCAGTTGCTCACGGCCGTGGTTCCGCGTTTGAGCAAATTGGCCCGTGAAGAGGGTGGTCGCACCAAGATTATCCAGTATGGACGTTATTTGACGGTGCTTTTGTGTCTCGGACAGGGAGCTTATTTTGCGAACAGCTGGCTGCATCCCGAAGGCCAGTTTCCGGGCATCACCGATCGGCTGGTGTTGATTGACAATCATCTGCTGTATTACTTCGTCGCCGTGACGGTGATGACCGCCGGCACGATGTTGTTGATGTGGCTGGGTGAACAGATCAGCGAACGTGGCATTGGCAACGGGGTTTCGTTGATCATCACCGTCGGTATTCTGGCCCGTTTGCCGCAGGCCGTGCAGGCGTTGATTGATATGTTTTCGTCGCATGGCGGTGCGGAAGCGACTCACCGGCTCATGGGAACGGGTATTCTGCTGCTTGGCTTGTTGTTGCTGGTGGTGGGTGGCGTCATTGCCATCACGCAGGCGCAGCGGAAAATTCCGGTGCAATATGCCCAACGTGCCGTTGGCCGTAAAATGTATGCGGGTGGCACCTCGTTCATGCCGTTGCGCGTGAACTACGCGGGCGTCATGCCGATTATTTTTGCCCAGTCCATTTTGATGTTCCCGCAGCCGGTTTGCACGTTCCTTGCGAACCATGCGCCAAGGGTTTTGCAGGGACCGTTTCAATGGCTCTCATTGTCACTTGGTTATGGATCGGGTTTGTATCTGTTTATCTATACGTTCATGATTTTGTTCTTCTCGTATTTCTGGGTGGCAACGCAGTTTAATGAAATCCAGATTGCCGACGATTTGAAAAAGAATGGCGGTTATATTCCCGGCGTGCGTCCAGGGCAGGGCACCAGTGATTATTTGCACCACGCGATGAGCCGGATCACGCTGGCCGGTGCGATTTTCCTGACCATTATTGCGACGATTCCGATTATTTTGGCGAAGCAGTTGAACATTGATCAAAACGTGGCGCAATTTTTTGGTGGCACAAGTATTTTGATTGCCGTCGGGGTTTTGCTCGACACGATGCGTCAGGTGGAATCGCATCTGATGATGCGCCACTACGACGGCTTTCTAAAGAAAGGTCGGATCCGTGGCCGGTTCTGACCGGATTATTTTGAAGAGCGCGGACGATCTGCAGTTGATGCGTCCGGCGTGTCTGGTGGCGGGAACGGTTTTGGATGAGATCGCCGCCTTCATCCAACCCGGGGTCACGACGCGGCAGGTGGATAATTTTGCCGCCGAGCGCATCAAGGCGCACGGGGCGAAGAGCGCGTTTTTGGGGTATCGGAAATTTCCGTGCCACACCTGTTTGTCGGTGAACGAAGAAGTGGTTCACGGCATCGCCTCGGAGCGCGAACTGCGTTTCGGCGACATCGTCAGTGTGGATGTCGGCGTGAATTACAAAGGTTTTATCGGTGATACGGCGCGGACGGTGGCGGTCGGCGGTTGTGGCCTTGCGGCGCAACGGTTGTTGGAAATAACGGAACAGTCGCTGTATCTGGGCATTGCCCAGGCCGTTCCCGGAAAACGCGTGGTGGACATTTCGCGCGCGGTTCAACGTTATGTTGAAGCCAGCGGTTACAGCGTGGTTCGTGAATTTGTCGGCCACGGGGTCGGGCGCACGATGCACGAAGAACCGCAGGTGCCGAATTTTGACGAGGGTAAAAAATCCTCGCCGAAACTGGTTCCGGGCATGACTTTGGCGATTGAGCCGATGGTCAACGCCGGCAGCGTGGACGTGAAAATTTTGAAAGACCGCTGGACAGTGGTGACGCGAGATGGTTCACTATCTGCCCATTTTGAGCATACCGTGCTGGTGACGGACGGTGCGCCGGAGATATTGACATGCTTGAAGAAGCCTTCCGCGTTGAAGGCCGCGTGATCGAGGCGTTGCCGAACGGCACGTTTCGCGCGGAGCTGGCCAATGGCCATCGTCTGACGGCGTTCGTGACGGGCCGGACGAAAAAAGATTTTACCGGCTTGCAGCCCGGCGACAAAGTGAAGCTGCAATTGACGCCTTACGACTTGAGCGTGGGGCGGATCGTGGTGGAAACAAACAAACTGAAATGAAGCGGATGAATGGATGAAGGGATTGTTGGATACAGCAATCCCATCAATCCACCAATCCACAAATCCAATTTAAGAATGAAAGTCAGAGCGTCAGTCAAAAAATTGTGTGAGCACTGCAAAATCGTGCGCCGTCGCGGCGTGATCCGCGTCATTTGCACGAACAAACGTCACAAACAACGTCAAGGTTAATTATTTATGGCACGTATCATTGGTGTTGAAGTTCCGCCGAACAAGCGCATTGACATTGCTCTGCGCTACATCTACGGCATCGGCCCGGTCAACGCGAAAGAGGTTCTCGAACGCGCAAACATTGACCCGTCCATCCGGGCGAAGGATTTGACCGAAACGCAGCTTTCGCAAATCGTCCACGCGATCCTGGAAGGCAAGTATGTCATCGAGGGCGACCTGCGCCGCGAACTCGGCATGAACCTCAAACGTCTGCAGGGCATCAAGTGCTATCGTGGCATCCGCCACATGCGCAGCCTGCCGGTGCGCGGCCAGCGCACGCAGACCAACGCCCGCACGCGCAAAGGTCCGCGCAAGACGGTCGGTGTGCAGCGCAGTCCGACGGCCAAAGCCGGTATCCACTAACAACTAAATTTCGATATGTCCGAAGAGAAAAAGAAACCAGCCGCCCCGAAAAAAGAAGCGAAGCCCGAAGCCGCCGAGAAATCGGCGGAACCGAAGGTGCCGAAGAAAGCCGCCCCTGCCGCCGAAGCCACCGCTGTGGCCGAAGCGCCCAAGGAGCCTTTGGTTCCAACGGCAGCCGAACTGCTCGGTGAAGATCCGAACGCGAAAAAAGTTGTCAAGGCGAAGCACGCCAAGAACATCGTCAGTGGCATCGCCAACATTCTGGCTACTTTCAACAACACACAGGTCAGCATCACCGACGCGCACGGCAACCTCATCGGCTGGTCCAGCGCCGGCCGCGTGGGTTTCAAAGGCTCGCGCAAGAGCACCGCTTACGCCGCGCAGCAGGTCGCACAGGACGCCGCCCGTCAGGCGATGGCGCACGGCATGAAGGAAGTTGAAATTCGCATCAAAGGTCCTGGCTCCGGGCGCGAATCCGCGATTCGTGCGTTGCAGGCGATTGGTTTGGAAATCAGCTCCATCAAAGACGTGACGCCGATTCCGCACAACGGCTGCCGTCCGCGCAAGAAACGCCGCGTCTAGTCAACTCTCAATTTGAAATCATAATCGTATGGCACGTTATACAGGTCCCCGCGTCCGCATCAGCCGCCGTTTCGGCATTCCGATTTTCGGCCCGACGAAATATCTTGAACGCCGCAACTACGGTCCCGGCGTCCACGGCCCGAAGTCCCGTCGCAAGACGACCGACTACGGCCTGGGATTGATCGAGAAGCAAAAGCTCCGTTATTACTACGGTTTGATGGAGAAGCAGTTTCGCGGCGTCTATGAGAAGGCCAAGAACAAGCGCGGCATCACCGGTGAAACGATGTTGCAGATTTTGGAAACACGTTTGGACAACGTGTGCTATCAACTTGGTTTTGCGAACACCAGCGCCGCCGCCCGGCAGATGGTCAATCACGGCCACATCACGGTGAACGGACGCAAGGCCAGCATCGCGTCGTTCGCGACGAAGGTGAACGACGTCATCGGCGTCAAAAACAACACGGTTTCGCGCCAGCTTGCGACGAAGAATTTTGAAGTCACCACCAGCCGCGCGGTGCCGGATTGGTTGTCATTGAACAAGGAAGAGTTCAAAGGCACGGTCATGCGCATCCCGACGCGTGACGAAATCCAGCCGATTGCCAATGAGCAGACGGTGGTCGAATTTTATTCCCGTTAAAAAAACAACCCGTCCCGTTCGCGGGACAAAAAACAATTATATGGATTCCGGCGCGTCTGGGAATAAACGCACGGAGTCAGATTAAAATTGTTGAAAGAAAAATATGCCAGTTCGTTTAGGACGTTTTGAAATGCCCAAGCGGTTGCAGAAAGACGAAGCCACCGCCACCGAAACCTACGCCAAGTTTGTCGCCGATCCGTTTGAAACCGGTTACGGCCAGACCATCGGCAACTCGCTTCGCCGCGTGCTGCTGTCGTCGCTCGAAGGCGCGGCGGTCACTTCATTGAAGGTGGACGGCGCGATGCACGAGTTCGCCACGATTGACGGCGTTGTGGAAGATGTCACCGACATTGTCTTGAATCTCAAGAAAGTGAAGTTCAAAGCGCACAGCCGCGATGAACAGGTGTTGTTGCTCACGGTCAACAAGGAAGGCGCGGTCACCGCCGCCGACATCCAGACCAACCAGAATATTGAACTGGTCAATCCCACGCAGCACATCTGCACGCTGGACAAGAAGAAAAAAATTGAGATGGAACTGACGGTCAAGGTTGGCCGTGGTTTCTGTCCGAGCGACGAAAACAAAAAGCCCGGCCAGGCCATCGGCGTCGTGGCGATTGATTCCATTTTCTCGCCCGTCACCCGGGTGCGTTACAATGTCGAGGCCGCGCGCGTCGGCAACCGCACGGACTACGACCGTCTCGTTCTGGAAATCTGGACCGACGGGCGCATCACGCCCGATGACGCGCTCACGCAGGCGTCGGCGATCCTCGCCCATCACCTCGATGTGTTCGTTGGTTACGACAAGAACGCGGTTGAATTTGAAGAAGCGGCGGACAAGCAGGACGACGAGAAGGCGAAGCTCAAGAAGCTGCTCAACATGAGCGTCAACGAGATCGAGTTGAGCGTCCTGGCGGCGAACTGCCTGAACAACGCCAACATCACCACTGTCTGCCAGCTTGCCTTGAAGTCCGAGCATGAGATGCTCAAGTATCGCAACTTCGGCAAGAAGTCGCTTAACGAAATCAAAGACAAGCTCGTTTCGCTGAACCTCTCGCTCGGCATGAATTTTGAGCCGGGTCTGGTGGAAGCGCCGAAAGAAGAGCCGAAAGCCGAATAAGGAACTGCCATGAGACATTTGAAGCGCACGGCCAAACTGGGCCGCACATCCGAACATCGCAACGCGATGCTCGCCAACCTTGTTTGCAGCCTGATTGAACACAAGCGCGTGACCACGAGCCTCGCGAAAGCCAAGGCCGCCCGTTCCGTCGCCGAGAAGATGGTCACGCTCGGCAAGCGCGGCACCATTCATGACCGCCGTCTGGCGGTTGCCCGGTTGCATCAGGACTCCGCCGCCAAGACTTTGTTCACCGAAATCGCGCCCGCGTTCAAGGATCGCAAAGGCGGTTACACCCGCATCGTGAAACTTGGACAACGTCAAGGTGACGCCTCCCAAAGCGCGATTCTCGAATGGGTTGATTTTACGCCCGCCGCTCCCGCGACGACCGAAGCTGCTCCGGCAGCCGAGGCCAATCCGGAAGACAAAAAGTAATCTCGGATAAAATCCAAAGCCCGCTCAAATCGAGCGGGCTTTTTTGTTTTCAGTCCGGAGTGCACCCGTCCCCGGGCGCAGCAATGTTCTAGCACACGCTGGCATGAAAATTTTCAGTGGCTTGGCAAATACCGCGTTGCTGCGCCCGGGGACGGGCGCACTCCGCTGACGCAGAAATTCGACTTTGGCGAAAGGGTTTGAACCGCCGTCTCGAAAATATTTTCGGAAAAATGTTGACACCAACTTGCCGTTTCTAAAAAGTGAAACGCGCAAGCCATGAGAGAATTCGTAACCGTCAGAGTCTCACCTGAAAAAACCGCGCTACCGCGCAATAGGGCGGGCAATAATTCTGCCCCCAGCCGGCCAGCTTCCGCCGCCGCCGACCTCTACGAACACATCTTGACCATCCAAAACGCCGCCGACTTGGAATTCCCCGCCATCAATCCCGCCAACGCCGCCGAGCGCGATGAATTCCGATTGAACACCTTCCCACCGGCCAACCACGCCCCGCCCGCGCCGCCAACTCCGCCGCAACCCACACCGCCAACGAAATGAAAATAAACCAGTGCCGCCAACGACGCGAGACAGGCCGCGCCAAGCGACACGGTGACAATCGTCGTGCCGTGAAAAATTCAACCATGAAAAACCAATGACTTGCCGCGCCATCT
>Ga0209746_1000752_pt1 | contig 16160 bp, 11 predicted proteins | sample BarGraNGADG00211_3_FD_184496 | JGI IMG/M metagenome (GOLD analysis project Ga0209746, IMG submission 184496) | Arctic peat soil microbial communities from Barrow, Alaska - Barrow Graham LP Ref core NGADG0011-211 (SPAdes) (version 2) | ecosystem: Environmental > Terrestrial > Soil > Wetlands >... | reverse complement strand
TTCCGCCTTCGACGTAATCATGCCCAACGGCATTCCGCGCAAAGGCGAAGTGCTCACGCAGATTTCGCATTTCTGGTTCGAGAAATTTTCCGCGCTCGTGCCGAACCACCTGCTCGCTGGCGCGAACGATCCGCTGCCGAAAAATTTGCAGCCGTTCGCCGCGCAACTGGCGCGCCGCTCAATGATCGTGAAAAAGGCCAAACCGCTCGCCATCGAGTGCATCGTGCGCGGCCACCTGTCCGGCAGCGGCTGGAAGGAATACAAAAAATCGCAGACCGTCTGCGGCATCAAGTTGCCCGCCGGCCTGACCGAATCCGCCGAACTGCCCGAACCGATTTTCACACCGTCCACCAAGGCCGAGGCCGGCCACGACGAAAATATTCCCTTCGACGAGGCGTGCAAGATTGTCGGCCCGGAACTCGCCACGCAGGCGCGCGATTTGAGCCTGAAGATTTACAAAGCCGGACGCGATTACGCCCGCCAGCGCGGAATTATTATTGCCGACACGAAATTCGAGTTCGGCCTGGAGAGTGGCAGCGACGCCTCGTCGCGGGACAAGCTGATTTTGATTGATGAAGTGTTGACGCCCGATTCCTCGCGCTTCTGGCCCGCCGGCCAATATGCGCCCGGCCGCGGCCAGCCGAGTTTTGACAAGCAATTCGTCCGCGACTATCTGGAAACGCTCGACTGGAACAAAACCCCGCCCGGCCCGAAACTGCCGGACGACGTCGTCACCAAAACGAGCGCGAAGTATTTGGAGGCGTATGAAAAGCTGACGGGGAAGAAACTTTGATAATCTACAAAAAAATGAAATTTCGGCTACCAACGTTTTGTTGGGTGGCATCCGTATTGTCATTTGGATTTAATGCCTCTGTTCAAGTAGGTCAATTGAATCCTTTTCACAGCCGTCCCATAGCAAAATATTGATTATGAGCGCATTGCAAAATCAGAGTCAAAAATTTATGGTTGGTTTTGCGAACGTCGGTCCGGCCAGTCCAGTCGCGGGTTTTTCAAAGCGACGGCGCACGTTTCTCCTTCTCCTTGGGGAGAATAGCCCTGTTGGCTTCTGCACAACGGAAAATTCGCGTAAGCCGCACCCATATACCGCCGAATCGCCAGCGCCGGAAAAGCGCTTCGAAGTCGTGGCAAGCGGCAATGAACATGAAACGGACTCGGTTTACACCACCCGAGCGGCCGGGGGTGATTCAACCAAGCGAATCAAAGACGTTGCACACCTGCGTCAGACTGCACGAGAAACAGCGCGGGATCTTCACGAAAGTATGGAGCGGGAAGAATTGCAACGCGACTCGAATGGGAATCAAAGGAGGATCATTATCCACAAAGGAATCGGTGCTGTGCATGGGCATTACTGTAACCTGCCTGCGAACAAAAGAATTGTCGTTAGTTTTCATGACTCGGTTGCGATCGGCGAACTTGGTTCCGGCCTTGAATCTCGTTAAAAAACGAACTGGACAAACCTACATTCTTGAATCCTCAACCAACTTGATCCAATGGACTGCGATCAGCACCAACCAGGCGGCCAGCAATTCATTTGAAGTCTTCCTGCCCACAACCAATGCGTCTCAGTTTTACCGGGCAGTTTGGAAAAGTCCGTGAGAATCCAATCCTTGCCAGGATCGCAAATGGTTGCTGTAGAATCACTGATACATCAGCCGGTAGAAAATACTCTCGTTATTCAAATCTATCGGAAGACTAAGGCTGTTGGTGTCGGATGAACCCGGCACATCAAACCAGTTCGTGCCCAAACCCGTTGACAGATGGTTGGTTTGCACCTGCAAACGCCAGCCCGTGTGGTCGGATGGCCAGGAAAGGTTGATAGCGCCGCCGCCAACAGAGTAAGTCATGCTGGTAGCGTTCGTCGCCACGGTCTGAATCACTGTCAGTAGACCGCTGGTAGAATTAAAGCTCCACCCCAAGCCGAGGTTCAGTGGCGGTAGATTGGTGGCGCTAAACGAGCCGCCGGCCGAACCGGCACTAAACAGTTGAAAACTGTCGTTCGCCGCGAGCGTGCCGGAAACATTGGTCACGATCAGCGTGCCGCCATAAACGAGTGTGCCAATGACGCGCAATTGGTCGTTGGTTTGCGGCGACTTGCTGATTTCCATCAAAGTCGTGCCGCCGGATTGCAAGGCCGCACTGCTCACGCTTAGCTTTCCGATGCCGCTGCCGGGTTACAGCATACCGTTGTTTTGCACGGTCACGGTTCCGTTGATCGTGCCGTTGCCGCCTAATGTGCCGCCGTTGGTGACGCTGACCGCGTTGGTGCCCAGCGATCCGTTCACCAAGAATGTTCCGCCGCGAATCGTCGTCGTGCCTCGATAGGAATTGGCACCAGTGAAAATATTGGTGGCGTTGCCGGCTTGAACCAGGCTCACGGCATTCGACGCTGCCTGATCCGCGATGCTGCCGCTGAGCATCGTCGTGCCGGTGTTGTTGGACAAAGTAAGCGTGGCGGCGAAGCTGGCGCTGTTTGTCACCTTACCTGCGCCGGAAAGCGACGCGATGGTCGGCGAGTAGCCGCTCAAATCCAGATTCGCCCCGGCTGCCACCGTCACGGGAGTGGTCGCGGCCAGAGGCTGGGAACTGTTCGCACTGTAAAGCTGCTGAACTTCCGCAGGCGTCAAAGCCCGGTCATAAGCACAGACTTCATCAATCAAGCCGTTCAATCCGACCTGGCCATCGCCCTGCCCCGTGCCCGTGCCGCCAATTCGTAATTGGCCGCCGGTGCCGTTACCGCTCCAGGCATCCGTCACGAGCGCATCCAACGCGCCATCCACATACTGGCGTTTGACGCCGCCGCTGGCCGTCAGCACGATGTAATGCCACCGACCATTATTGATCGTCGCTGTGCCCTGTTCCCAGCCCTGTCCATAACGCACGCCGCCCGCTTTGGTGCCAGCGCCGGAACCGTTGTTCAGGTAGAAGGTTGTGTTGCCGCTGCTCCAGCCACCGTCGCCTTGATTCAAATAAGCACCGCCCGCCGTGGAGGTTTTGACCCACAGGCCAACTGACCAGTTGCCCGCCGAGTTGAAACTGACCACCGAACTTGGGAACAACACATACGCCGCGCTCGAATCACCGCCGGAAATGCTCAACGCGTTGCCAAAGCGGCCGCCGCCAACAATCGTCGCCGTGCCGGTGAGGGTGCCATTCATCGCCGCACCGCCGCTGCCTTGATTGATCACGGTCGTGCCGCTGACGTTATCAAACGACATCCGCAATACCGGCGGACTGAATCGCAACGTGCCGCCGTTTATGATCGTGCTGCCAGTGTAAGAATTCCCGCTGCTCAACGTCAGTGTGCCGGTGTCCGTCGTGGTCAAGCCGCCGCTGGTGTTGGCCGTAGGCGGTTGGCCAGCGATGGTTGCAGGAGTCGTCGCGCCGCCGCCGCTCAATGCGAAGGTCGGTGTCACAGTATAATTCACACCGGGACAAGTGATGATGATGTTCGTGACGGTTCCGGCGCTGCGATCAATCTGTGCGATGGCGGTCGCGCCGACACCCGTGGTGTCGCCCGCGCCGCGATTGACGGTGATGATGGGCGGAGCGATGTAGCCCGCGCCGCTCGTGAAGGAAGCGATGCCATTCACGCCGTTGCCAGTTGGAGCCAGGAGCGGCGTGTTCACCGTCACCGCATAGCCATTGTTATTGATCGTCGCGCCACCGCCGTAAACGGTCGCCGCACCGATGCTGGAGACGAAGGCGGTGTTTGCCGCGCTGGCCTTCAGCGTGCCACCGTTGAAATTCAGCCGTGCGTTCGCGCCGCTGATTGAATTCGCCTGCACCGTGCCACCATTAAGATTCAAGACACCGGTGTTGTTCGCATTGCCAGACTGGTTCAAATTGATTCCCACCGCCGTCGAGTTGGAGATCACGCCGCCGATAACATTGACGATGCCAACCTGGTTCACACCCCAACAATTGACGAAGCCGCCGCCGGCGTAACTCGTAAGGCCGCCGAACTGATTCAGCACGTTGGTTTGCGACGACGTGCCCCGCGCCAGTATCAGCCAGCCTGCATCGGCCACCGTCCCGCCGCCCACCTCGAAGAGCGCGTTGCCGCCGGTGCCGCCCGACGAACCCCAGGTGCCGATTTGCAGGTCATTGTTCGGCACGGAGAATGTGCCGCCGTCCACACGAGCGTAGCCGAAGGCTCCCGGCAAGTGCCCGAGATAGGTGATGCCGCCCGCCGAGGAATAGTTTCCACCTGTCTGATAAATCGCGCCGACCGCACCGCTGACCGCGCCGACCACGACGTTGCCATTCGTGAACATGCCCGACACGTTGACGGCCGCCTTGCCGCTGACGCTGGCAATCGTTTTGTCGCCGCCGCCCACAACCCCGGAAACCGTGAGCATGCCGCCGCTGACAGTTGTAATGTTCGAGTAAGTGTTCACACCAGTTAGTGTCAGCGTTCCCGTGCCGGTTTTAGTCAGGCCGGCACTGCCGGTGATGGCAGCGGACACCGTCGTGTTGGAGTTGCCCGCCACCGTGAGCAGGTTTCCGTTGTTGGTGATGTTCTGGCTGAAGGTGAGATTGCCGCTCGCCGCGTTCAGCGTTTGCGCCGCGTTCAGCGAAAGCGGAATGTTCACGGACTGGCTGACGGTGGAATTGTTCGTGATGCCCGCGCCGGTCAGCGTCAGATAACGACTCGCGCTGGCCCCCAGCGTAAAACTGCCGGAACCGCTGTTGAAGGTCAGGTCGGCGACGCTGTAATTGGTTTCCATCAATGGCGTGAGCCGCGTGCTGCCGCCAAACGTCATGCTGTCGCCGGCAAACCCCGGCGCGGCACCCGCGCTCCAATTCGGATTGCTGCCCCAGTTGTTGTCGCTCCCGGAGCCGCCGTTCCAAGTCCGATTGGTCACCACGACAGAGACCGCGAAGTTGGTGGTGAAGGAGATGTTGTTGGAATCGGTAACCGTGACGCCGATGAGCAAGCCGCTGCCGGGAGTCAGTGACGGATTGACAACTGCTGAGTTGGTAAAATTGCCCGCTCCATCCGCAATCAATGTCACGGCGGATGGGCCGCCGATGCTGGCCGCGTTCGCCGTATAATTGCTGACCGGATAGGTCCCTGGCACCGCGGCGGCACTGATGAAAAGGGTCTGATTGCGTCCAAGGACTGTCGGGCTTACCGAGGCGGACACGAATGACGGAGGCAAGGAGATGGCATGCAGCATCAGTTGGTTTCCGTTGGTAACGACCACTGAGAATGCGCCGTAGTTGCCGGGTTGCACATCCCAGATCGGAGCCGGGTTCACGGTGCCGGAAAGAGCGCCTAAAACCGTCGCCAGCAAATAGTCCTGGGTTGGATCCAGGTTCACCGGCCCTTTGATGCGAACGGCGGTGTTGTTCAGGTTCAAATCCCCCCCGAACACAATCCGGTCATTCGGACCGGATGCCGAGGCGCCCAAATCGAAGCACAAGTAAGCCCCCGACACCATCGTCACGTTGGTCGTGAAAAAGTTCGTGCCGAATCCGCCATCCGTTCCGGCGCTGACCTTCGCGCCCGAAACGGTCGTCACTGGACCGAGGTTTGTGCCGCTGCCTCCCAACATCTGGCCAGCTTTGATGGTGAAAGGTGAACTCAACCCGGAAACATCAAAGATGGCGCCAGAAGCAGTTGCAATGTTGGAACTCGACAGCGAACCGCTGTCCGTCAACGTCAGCCGCCCGCCATTGATAAGAGTGGCACCCGTGTAGGTGTTCACGCCTGAAAGCAGCACCGTGCCTTGGCCGCCAATGGCGACTGAACTGATGCCGCCGCTACTGGCATCGGTAATGGTGCCGGTGAAGTTCAACGTCTTGCCGGCAGAGACATTGATGGCGCCACCGTTGGCGAACTTCACGTTGACGGCACTGGCCGTTGAATTGTCCGTCACGGCCAAAACATCCCCGGCATTGTCGAAACGCCACGAACCCCAAATCGCGCTCGCGCCCAGATTGGCCAGCGTGCCACCGTTGAGGGTGACGGTTCCGACGCCGACATCCGCGCCACTGTCGCAGGTGAGCGTGCCGCCGGCATTGACGAAGATAGGCCGGTCCTGCGTGCCGTCCCAACCGAACAAATCATTCTGGCCAGAACGCAAGGTGCCACCGCTGTTGACTGTAATGCCGCTGACGTAACTGAACGCGCGATTGGTTACCGCGTTCGTGGCATTAGCGTAAAGCGTGCCGTTATTGATTGTCACCGAACCGCTCAACGTATTCGCGCCTGAAAGTGACAGCGTGCCGAAACCATTTTTTGTGATCGAGCCGGTGCCGGAAATCGTGCTGGAGATGGTCTGTGAGGCGGAACTGCTGTAATCAAACACCCCGTTGTCCGTGATAGGATTTCCAAAATTGCCGTCGCCCAACTGGCCTGCACCGGCAATGGACAATGTGCCGCTCGAAATTTGTATCGCGCCGTTGAAATCCGGATTGGCGTTTGATAGCACCAGCGTGCCGGAGTTTAGTTTCACTAGCACGCCCGCGACGATGCCGGACGCCTCGGTCTGCGTCGTCAGTGCGTTGCCTGACGTGATTTGGTAGCCGCTCGACAGCGGACAGCCCAGCGTCAGCGTCGTCCCGCTCGCCACGTCAAAGAGGCCGTCGTTGACGCCAATGGTTATTCCGCGATTGGGGTTACTGATCGCAAAGCTTGTCGTCGTGTAAAGCCAGCCACGATTCAAAATGAGTTGATCCGGAGTGAAGCTCGGCGGATTGGCTCCCAACTGCGCTTCCGAACTCAAATTCAACGCCCCGATAATGCCGTTGCCGATGCGAATTTTGCCGGTGAAATTGGTGTTGTTGCCGGTGAGGGTTGCCGTATTGGCATAAAGGGTGATCGAACCGTTGCCGATCAGGTTGGCATTGATATTGACCGGCCCCAACGAACCGCGCACGATATTGTTATTCGTCACATACAGGTTGCCAGCCAGGGTAAACGTGCTGCCACCAGCGGTGTTGCCGTTGCAAATTTCCTCATTATCAATTTGAAAATTCGTCGCGGTAACCGTCGAACTTCCTGAAGCTCCGCTGAAAAAGATGCCGCCACTGGCGTGCAACGAACTGCCCGCAAAGGTGTAAGCTGCGGTTGTGTTGGGCGTTATCAGGTTAAAATCGGACATGTCATAGGTCTTGCCGGCGCTGGGGGGCAAACCATCGCTCCAGTTGCCCGCGCTGTTGAACGAACGGGTGCTGCCGCTCCACTGATCGCTGGCAACCATCGTGGTTGAGCGTGGCACATAGTTCGGCCCCAGGAAATAATTAGCCGACACCTGCCCCAGGGTCAAGGCCACATTGCTGACGCGCACTTCCGAGTAATCATTGTTCGCCAGAGAATCCCCGCTCCATTCTGAGCGGCCCAGCCATTCATTCACATCCTGAATTGCTGCAAGATGATTGCTCATGTCCAGAAAGCCGGCCGAATCGCCGTCTCGATACCATTGCCAGCGGCCGCCGTTGGTGCCGTAAATGCCCGCGCCATCCGTGAAGGTGATGGCATAGTGGTGGAGCACACCGGCCGTCGTTGCCAACGCCGAATTAACGGTGTAGGTCGTGCCGTTGTGCGGGGCCTCAAACCGCTGTTGCGTGAGGTCGGTGCCGATGTCAGCCGTCAACATGATGCCATCGGTTTGGGAGGTGGTTCCCGGTGCTGGATCGGTGGGGTTGCCGGCCAATTCACCCGCGCTGCTATTGCCGAAATCCATGATGCGCGCCCAATTTTGGGCTGATTGCGGCGCGGCCCAAATCTCAATTGTGATGTTGGTTTGGGAAGAGAGAATGCCATTGGGCAGATCAATGTAGGCGGCCATGGAACTCATCGCCACGTTACCAGTCGTGCCCCCCGGGAGGCGCAACGCGTTGCCAGTGTAAATGGCACCGTTCCCCCGCACCACCGCCGGTGCGCCGGAAACCAAATCATAATTGATTGTCCCTGCCGGAGCCGAGCCGGAGGCGTTGGTGAATGCCCAATGGTATATCGTGTTGTTCAACACCGGCGCATAGACCACCCGCAACGTGGTGTCGCACATGGATTGGCAATGTGAGGAAATTCCGTATGCGCTGTCGCCGCCATTAACTGAACTGCCGGTGCAATTCGCTGCACCGTCTCCCAGCATGTTCACCCCGCCATACCAGACGTTGGGATTGGAATACAGATAAGGCCAAGTCGCGCCGCCGCCGCCACAGTAGTTGTGCAGCATGATGGTCTTAGGATTGATATGGCCGTCGCCATGGTCCAAATTGTAGTTGTGACCGCCAGCCTCATGCGCAAAATACACCAACCACCACCACGAGCTGCCGATACACGAATAAGTTCCCGGCTGATAAGCGACGCCAGCAGAGTTTTGACCGTTGTAAGGCGCATAAGTCACCTGATCCGCCCCCACGCTGGCGGCATAGTTCCGCACGTCCGAATAAGAAGAATCACCTGCCAATAATCCGAGAACATACCCGTTGTCTTCCCCAGATGAATCTCGGCTGGACATGATATAGCCGACGATGCGTAAATGCTCGCCTGTGCCGCTCTGATCGTTCAAGAAGTTGTTGCCCGCAATAACATTGGCCATGCTCACCTGCACATTCACTTCACCACCCCAAGAAGACACCGTGGATGGCGGGTAGGCGCACAACAAATCCGATTCAACTGCCGCATAACTTGGCAGCGCCCCCGCAACCAAAGCAATCGCCAATGTATGCTTATAAAGCTGAAGGTTTGCTTTCTTGAAATTTATCATAAAACATTATTTGGTGTTTGGTTTTGGTTGGGGTCCGATGGTGTCATCTCCCCTTTCTTCCGGCACCACTCCGTAGGTGTTCGGATCAATCGCCTTGACGACGACCTGGCCATCTTCACGCGGCTCCCAGACAACGAAAATATTTTCGTTAGGTGCAAGGACCGTAAACGCTTCGCGCCCATCTTGAAATGCCATCGTCACCATCGAATCATTGTTGCCCGCCAGATGTCCGCTGAACATCCCGTGACGACTGGAACCGTTGCCCTCGCTGCTCACGATTTGAAATTGCAACTCCTGCCCATCCACGCCCGGCAAAGTCAATTGAGTCACCGGATCATGGTTCAGTTTGGCTTGCTCAAAAACTGACGCCGCCGTTTCCTTCAAATAGACCAGCTCCCGTTTGAAGATGCGCGGATTTTCCTCTACCATGCGGGCATATTCCAAAGGGTTGTGCGCCAGTTGACAGATGACGTTCGTGTCCTTGCCATCCGCCAGAGTCCATTGAAAGTGTGGACTTTCATAAGCAACCGGAAGGGGACGTTCCTTAAACTCGGAATAGTTTGTCGCCACCCTTTCTGCCCTGGCAACAACTGGGGTTGTCGCGCTCGCGGGGGTTATCTTCGGCGGCGGTTTGGCCGCCTTTGCAGAAGCTGGCGTCTCCGACTCTTGACGTGCCCCCTCAGTCCGCGATGCCTGCCAACCGAACCAAAAAACACCGCACAGCACCATGCTCATGGCTAGGGCTCGAATAAATACTTTGCGGTTCAACATTGGAATGCAAGCAACTTACCATCGAACCGCACACACAACGAGCAAAACTTCCAATGCGAGTTGGGAATGGTTTCATAAGCGTTCAGCGTATGGGCCGGCATCAGACACGCCTGTCCCTTCCGGCAAATCCTCCAGTGACCGTCTATCAATACCCGCCCTTTTCCGCTGTAGCATGCGAGAAAATAAGTTGTCGTTTGCCGGGTTCAAACAATTCTAATGGGAGGCTGTGCCTCAAGAATTCCGACGTGAACCATTTGGTATGGAACGAGCGACTGGCTAACCGGAAGTCCATTCAACCAAGGACGAGGCGCAGTGTTGGGGGCCTGCACACCCCTGATTTTAGTGAACCGGCTAAAGGTGCTCTCATCCGTAATTTCTGCTGTGACTTCACTCACATAAGTCATTGTGGCCAATCATGACATCGTCTGCCATCAAATTAACCCAGATGCAACCGGCCTTGCGTTGCGCCGGCGTCATGCTGGCCGTCCGCGCCGGCCCGCCCTTCAATCCGCCAAGCCGCCCCAGCGCCACCGCCGCCGGATTTTTGATTGGTTTCGCTTTTTTTGCCATGCGTCAATCCTGTCATGCCGCAAATCCGGAATGAAGCCTCTTTTTCTCCGGCTGAGCTCAGCGAAACCGCGATACCCTAAGAACGGGACAAGGATCGTAATCCATCCCTTACCACCGCAGGTTTGGCAACCATTGTCTTTTTTACCACGACACTGGGGACAGTCGCCCTTCATGGTTTCCCATAACAGTCGGATGTGGCAATGCGGACAAATTTGAACTGCGCCGTCGAGAATTACGTCACAGTGGATACATCTGAAATCAGGTGATTGCATTTTGTCGGAACTCCATGAGAATGTCCCCATGGTAACTCGATAGAAATGTCCCCTTTTGGGCTGGGATGCGGTATGCACCCTGGCCACAACATGGAGACATTAACAATGAACCGGAAAGAACGGAAACGATTGACGGTGATGGCGGGCGTCGCGGCGGCGGAACTGACTTTGGTGCAGGCGGCGGAACTGATGGCGGTGGGTTACCGCCAGAGCAAGCGCATCTGGCAGCGGTATCAGGCCGATGGGGACGCGGGCCTGATGCATCGGCTGCGGGGCCAACCCAGTGCGCGGCGCAAGCCGGCCGCACTGCGGGCGCAGGCGCAGGCGCGTTATGCGGAGGAGATGCTCCTTTAACGAAGGAGATTATGCAGGTCTGCCACAGCCGCTAGTCTCGCGTTGTGGGTTGCAGGGCTTACTGAAGGAGCATGGCGGCGACTCGGCAGAGCGCCGCCATTTTGATTCCAGTCAGCGGCGGTCTGCCGACGCGCCGTTACGGACGGAAGTTTGAGGATGTGGTGAAGTCGGCGCAGGAGGCGGCGGTGTTGATGCTGGTATATTGAACCAGTTGACGCGAAATAAAAAATCGGATTCGCGTCAATTCGCGAAATTCGCGTCAAACCAACTCCGGCTCCACAATTTCCTTCGGCGGCTGGCCGCAGGGCTGGCCGTCGGCGGTTTCGGGATACTCGAAAATTTTCCCCTCGAAATTGCGGATCAGCACGCGGCCCGCGTTGCGGCACAAGACGTATTCGGGATTGATGGGAACTTTTCCGCCGCCGCCGGGCGCGTCAATCACATACGTCGGCACGGCGTAACCGGTCGTGTGGCCGCGCAATTTTTCCATGATCTCCAAACCCTTCGCCACGCTCGCGCGCAGATGCGCGGAGCCGGCGATCAAATCGCACTGGTAGATGTAATACGGCTTCACGCGGCACATGAGCAGCTTTTGCATGAGCGCCTTCATCACGTCCGCGTCGTCGTTGACGTGCTTGAGCAGCACGGATTGGTTGCCAAGCGGGATGCCCGCGTCGGCGAGCCGACCGAGCGCATCGCGGACTTCGGTCGTCAATTCGCGCGGATGATTCGAGTGAATGCTCATGAACAGCGGATGAAATTTTTTCAGCATCGCGCAGAGTTCGGGCGTGATGCGTTGCGGCAGGAACGTCGGGATGCGCGAACCGATGCGGAGAAATTCCACGTGCGGAATCGCGCGCAGGCGGCTCAACAAATTTTCCAGTTTATCGTCGCTCAACAGCAGCGGGTCGCCGCCGCTCAACAGCACGTCGCGGATTTCGGGATGCGCGGCGATGTAGGCGATCTGCTTGTCGAATTCTGGATGAAAATCGTAGCCGGTCGCGTTGCTGACCAGCCGCGAGCGCGTGCAGTAACGGCAATACGCCGCACAACGATCCGTCACCAAAAACAAAACGCGGTCGGGATAACGATGCACGAGTCCCGGCACGGGCGAGTGCGAATCTTCGCCGCACGGGTCGCTCATTTCCCACGAGGCGGTGTGGGTTTCCTCGATGCGCGGAACGACCTGCTGGCGGATCGGACAATTTTCATCCGCCGGGTCAATCAGGTTGAAAAAATACGGCGTGATGGCGAGCGCAAGTTTGGTGTTCGCAAGTTTTGTGCCCGCGAATTCCTCCGGCGTAAGCGTGGGCATCAAACGCTGAAGCTGGTCGGCGTTGGTGATGCGGTGTTTTAATTGCCAGTGCCAGTCGTTCCAGTCGGCGTCGGAAACGTCGTGCCAGAAACCGCGCCCGGCGGAATGGAATTGTTTCAGGGATTGAAATGAGTTGCCTGATGGCGGCTCCTCGCTGCCGGTGGATGAATTGTCAGCCTGCATTGTCAGTAGCGACTATAATTTCGATTTGTGTCCTGTCAAGTTGACCGCGCCGGTGGGTTGACGTTCAAAGCCGGATCAAGGCAGCGGCAAATCCGGCTTGACGGCCGCCTCGGCGGCGCGACGCCAGGCATCGAGCGCGTCCAGCCGTTTCAACGTATTTTTCAGGCTGGCTCGCTTGCGCATGAGAAAATCGGCCAGCGCGGCGCGGTAGCCTTCGGCCAGCGCGGCGAACGGCGGTGTCAGGCGCAGTTGCGCCAGCGCGAGATCGCGCAGCTTGGTCTCCAATACGACCGACTGCTGCGCGGCATCAAAACTGCGGATGGCCGACTGCAACGAAATTTCCGCGTGGGTTGGCAGGGAATTTGAACTGTCACGAAACTCCACCGGCACGGTCAGCAAGCCGGCGAGCTGATCGCGGCTGGCGGCGGGCGTCCAATGCGGACCGGGATTGCGGCTGGCAAACTGGACGACGCGGAGCGCCCACCATTTTTCCACGTCGAGCGGACGTTTGAAATCTTCCTGGAACGCGGCGAAGAAGGCCGTTTGCCAGTTCAGGCTGCCGGGCAGATCGTGGAGCAGGGCACGCAATCTGGCCGCGCCGTTTGATAATTCCAGCAGTTCGTTGACGAACAGTTGTGTGCTGGCGTGATACGCGCCGCCGTCGTCACCGTTCAATTGCGCGTCGGTCGGCCAGCTCAACTGGTCGAACGTGGCCGCTGAAAAATTTTGCAGCGTGGCGTGAACCTTGGCGAGCGGATCGGAACTGTGGCGGGTTTCGTCGAGGCGGTTCTGCGGGAGGCCGTCCACGGTTTTGCCGGACGTGGACAGGATGATTTTGTCGCGGTCGCTGACGAGGATGATTTGCGCCAGGCCGTCGGCGAGCCAGGCGGGGATTTCAGTGGAGCGGCCGGAAACGGACGTGTCGCGGTTGGCGATCTCCAGCAGGAGCGCGGTGGTGATCGCACGGGCAAAACGGGTGCGGTCAATCACGTCTGGCAGTTCCACGCGGCAGTTCCACGCGCGGAAAAATGGTTGGGGGGCGAGAAAAACTTCATCGTCCAACGACCGTGCCGGGTGCAGGGCGAGGATAATTTTTCCGCTCCACGGCGCGTCCGGTTTCAAGCCCAATTCGCGCGTCAGGGAGCTTTTGAAACGCTCGGCGGAGACGGCGAGCAGGGTGGGTTCGAGCCGGATGAAATCAGCATTGGTCGCGATGGCGTGATTGTGTGCGAGCGGAGAAAATCCGCCGGTGGTGCCGACCACGAACAGGCCGGAGAAACTGCGGATGGAATCCTGTCCGCTGGCGGCGGCCAGAAAGAGAAACAGGCCGGAGAGAATCGCGCAAATGTGGCGCGCGCGTTTCATTTTTTTTCGGCGTTGGCGGGTGCGGCCTTGGCTTCAGTTTTGGCCGGAGCCGGAGCCGGGGTCTTGGTCGCGCCGGAATCTTTTTTGGCGGACTGTTTGTAACCTTCGCTGCGATAATCGGTGATGTAGAAGCCGCTGCCTTTGAACAGCAGACCGGTGCCGGCGCTGATTTTTTTCTTCACCTTGCCGCGGCCCCAGGTCTTGCGGGCGCACAGGTTTGCGGGGCAAATCTTGAGCGGTGGCGCGGCGATGGAGCGGATCGTCTCAAATTCATGGCCGCATTTTTCGCAAATGTATTCGTAGGTCGGCATGATGATTTGCGGCCGGAAATTTTGGGCTGACCGGATGCTTAATGCGCGGTGCCGTTGGTGGCGCTGTTCAACGGTGGAATGACGCGTAAGGAACCGTCGGAACCGACCTCGACGTTGAGATTGTAATTCGTCTGATGGCCGGCGGTGGCGGCGGACGGGTTGGTGACCGCCGGGGTGCGTTGCCTGAGCAGTTCCGCGCCTTTTTTCTGGCCGTTGTCATTTTTCATCAACTGGATCCGGCGGGCGATGAATATTTCATCGCGCAGTTTTTTGACCTGGGCGCGAACCTCGTTGAGGTCATTAAACTTGTGTTCCAGTTCGGCTTTCTGCGCCATCTGCTTTTGCAATTCCTGTTCGATGAACGCCCGGTTGGTTTCGGCGATGGCCAGCCGGTTCTGCGTGTTTTCAATGGCTGCGCTCAACTGCGCGATGGTGTTGGTAAGCTCGCTGGCGCGCTGGTCGAGAACTTTGTTCTGCGTCTCGAGGTCGGAGACGTGGGTATTGAGGTTGGTGATCTGGTCGCGCGCGGCGGCGAGCGAGGTCCGGGTATTTTCGAGCGTGGCGGTGGCGGCGGCGAGACTGTTGGAAAGCTGCTCGGCCTGCTGCCCGGCCTGTTGTTCGGTCAACGCCAGCTGCTGCCGGCTTGACGCCAGATCATTGGTCAGGTTGACATTGGCCACCCGGAAGTCATTCAACTGAATGGTGGCCCCGACCAGTTGGTTGGATAATTCGAGCGTGGAAGTGACATCGGCGGTGTGCTGCTCGTCGCTTTGCTTTTTGGTCGCGAACAGCGTAATGCCCAGCCCGACGCAGGCGATGGCGAGGATGACGATGGCAATTTTAATTTTCATAACGGAATTAACCTTTAACGCCTGCGGACGTTTTTGCAAGCCTGCTTACTTGGCCGGTTCAGCCATGACCGGAGCGCCGGCGGCATCCATGCTGGCCTGCATTTTTTCGTCCATGGATTTCAAGATCGGATCGAGGATTTCCACTTTGTATTCCGCGCGCATTTTTTTGACGAAATCCGGGGCCAGCTTGGCCATCTGCATCCGGGACAGACCTTCTTTGATGTCGGCGGCGGCGGTGGCGTAGTCAATTTTCTTCGCAGCGGTTTTGTTCATCAATTTGATGATGTGATAGCCAAACATGCTGGTGACCACGTCGCTGGTCTGGTCTTTGGTGAGCGCAAAGGCGGCGGCTTCAAATTCCGGCACCATTTCGCCCCGTTTAAATTCCGGCAGTTCCCCGCCGTTTTCCTTGGAGCCGGGGTCTTCGGAGAATTCCTTCGCCAGCTTGGCAAAATCTTCGCCCGCCTTCACGCGTTTGAGCAGGTCATCAATCTGTTTGCGCTTGGCGGCCACGGTGTTCGTCGAGAGTTGCGTCCGCGTGGCGGGATCAACCGTCATCAAAAGAATGTGGCGGACATGGGCTTTTTCCGGCTCTTCAAAATCCGCCGGGTGCTTGGCGTAATAGTCCTTGGCATCGGCTTCGGTGATGCTGATGTTCAACTCGCGCTTGAGCGTGGCCTTGGCGGTCGCTTCCTGCGTGGCCTTGGCGCGCAAATCCTCAACCGTCATGCCGACGGCCTTCAACTGGCGCTGGAAGGCTTCCGGTGAGGGAAAGCGTTTGAGCAGGTTGGTGTATTGCAGGTCGGCTTCAATCTTGCCGGCCACGCGGTCGGCGGCGGTCGCCTTCTGCAACAGGAGCTGGATGGTGATGAGCTGGTTCATCACGCCGAGGTTGAAATCCGGCGGCAACTGCTGGCCTTGCGCGCCGGCGTTGGCCTTGGCGCCGGACACAATTTCGTCCAGTTCGCTGCGCTTGATTTCAAAGCCCGTGCCCTTGACGATCACCGGATCGCAGAACAGCGCCTTCATCGCGTCGGCGGTGGAGTTGGTGGCGGCAGGCAAGGCCGCCGGCTGGGTTACGGCTTCGGCGGAAATCACACCAGCCATCAACGCGGCGGAAAGAATCAGTTTTAATTTCATTTTAATGTTCAATTTTCGTTTGGTTAAAAAACAGGGCTATAACTTTACCACTTTCACATTGCTGATGTCAGTGTCTTTCTTCAATTCATCCAGCACGGCCTGCGGCGGCGCACTGTCCAGGCTCAACACCGTCAACGCCAGCCCGCCCACCGTGTCGCGGCCCAGGCTCATGCTCGCGATGTTGACCTTGTGCTTCGCCAGCAGCGTGCCGAGATGGCCGACGATGCCCGGCTTGTCCGTATTGTTCAACAGCAGCAGCGTGCCGGTGACAGGAATTTCAACCGACT
>Ga0209746_1000751_pt1 | contig 16161 bp, 15 predicted proteins | sample BarGraNGADG00211_3_FD_184496 | JGI IMG/M metagenome (GOLD analysis project Ga0209746, IMG submission 184496) | Arctic peat soil microbial communities from Barrow, Alaska - Barrow Graham LP Ref core NGADG0011-211 (SPAdes) (version 2) | ecosystem: Environmental > Terrestrial > Soil > Wetlands >... | reverse complement strand
GAGTGAGCGGGCGCGAGCACGGAAGCGCTGCGGGCGGGAGACCGGGAGGGCGGCTGGTGGGCCGCACAGGGATCGAACCTGTGACCTTGGGATTAAAAGGCATGCAAGGCCATCCTGGCGGCTCCTGTCCTGTCTGGAAAACGCCTGCACTGAGGCTGTTTCTTCCCGAAGTGTGCCCTCTCTGCATTCTGCCTCCTGCTGCCCAGTTATGGGCGGTGCGTTGGCAGATGCGTTGGCAACCGCAAGGCCTCCGCCGCCCCTGTCCGGGCCATCTTCTGCGGCCGGAGGGGGCAAGCGGCAGGGGCCACGGAAGGAAGCAGCAATGCATGGCGGAGGTGCCGGTCCCCGTCGACGTGGACTTACGTGCGCTAAAAGGCGGACACGCCTGCCGCTTCGAGGGATGGCCAGGCGCGCCGGCGTCGATGCCACGGTGGCGAGCCTTGTGTGTCGTGGCGAATGGCATTGCCGCTGCGTTCCCCAGCGCCTTCCAGCCACACCAAGAGACTACGATGTCGTGATCGTGGGCTCGATACCGAACTGCTTGGCAATTCCTGGCCAGTCAGCGTGCAACCGCTGGATGCCGACGGGACTCACGAAGGCATAGTTCCGCGCCGCACCTCGCTCGAAGCACTCCGAGTATCGGGACAACCTATAGCTCTCAATCGAGCTCGCAAGCTCCGCCAAAACCCAGAAGTCCGTGTCTAGATAATGCTCAAACTGCTCCTCAAAGATCGAGGATCCCGCGCCCCATGTCCTGACTATCATGGGTTCCTCTTGCGGCAGTACGCCCTCTGCGTCGATAGAGTCGTCTGCAAGGAACGCCAAGAGCACGACGCCAACGTAGTCTCTCATCGGCTCGTCCTTCTTCTCGCTCAGCAGATCACGATTCACCACAGCATGCGCAATGTAATAGGCAGCGAACTTGGAGAGCTGGGGACGCTCCGACTGCTTGGGAGAAAACGCGGATGGAGCCGATGTGCTCAGCCCTTGTGCATCGTCCGCAACGAACTGGTGGACGTTGAAAGTAATACCATGTTTGCCCGTGGCTTCGTATCGGCGGAAGCTCGACAGGTACTTCTCCCGCCCCCTGAGAACCTCGAAGACGCTGTGACCTACGAGAATCTGGCCTCCATCCGCTTTGTCCATGATCCGTTGCGCCATGGAGATCCCGAGCCCAGCGACATTCTGCTTGCCGTTTACGTCGACCACGAGGTTGTCGTGATTCTCGTTGATGCCAATCCGGACTTCAAAGCGTCGCATGGAATCGTCTGTCGTCGCATTGTGCTTCGCGATGAGCCGCAGGATCTCCAGTGCCAACCTAAGATGGACGTCGACATCTGCGACTCCCGTCAGAGCTATGGCGATTCCGTCGCCGGTGGGGATCAGAATCGTCTGGCCCAGGGACACAGAAACTGCCTCAAGCGCGCTGATCACCGTCGTGTTCAGCATCTCGACCACGTCAGACTGAGCCTCGACGCTCTTCTTCGTAAACTCAACCGTGTCCAAGAACACGTACCGGACGTAGGCCGTGCCGTTCATGGGGCCCCTTCGTCTTCGCCCCGCGAGCTCAGACTAGACAGTCTGTGTGTCCCCGCGAACGCTGCATCCAGCCGAAGCCTACTCCCGCTGAGTGCCGGTGTCGACGGCGCGCGTGCCAGCGGACGGTGCTTCAAGTCGTTGGCGCTCGGTTGACAGTCGGTCCAAGCCAGTCTCGAGTTTGAGGCGTCGCAGGATAGGTAGTCCGTTGCCCCTGCCCTGTCTCCGCGACAAGGCTGAGCTGGTCAACGAGCACAAGGACGTCGCGGATGATGACCCTGTCCCTGAGGTGGGAGCTCGCCTGGGCTCTGCGGTACGCCCGCTCAGTCGATCCGCGCACGCCCCTCACAGAAGGGCTGCGGAGGATTGCGGCCGACACGGCTGCACGGGATGGCGCTGAACTCGAAGCTCTCCGAGGTAACCCAAGTTGGTCGTGTCCCCGTTAACCCGGTACACCTTCGTGCGCGACCTAGCCTTGGAGCCTTCGCAGTATCTCACGACCCGCCAACTCCTGAAGCTGGACATGGAGCTGCTGGGCCGACTCGACGCGATCCTCTTGCCCGTCCGCCGCCCCCTCTGGAGTCTTGGCAGAGGCCTCACCTTCAATTAAGCACAGCGTCCGAACGCGCTTGGCGATCTCCGGGTTGAGGACGCGCGTAGCCAACATGTCCAATTCCACTCTCGCGACGACTAGTGCCTCCCAGGACTTGGCCTCGCCTTCAAGTTCGCGGTTGAACTTCAACGTCGCTTCCACGCGCCGCTCAAGCTTCGCTATGCCCTCCTTGAGCCTCTGCTTGCGCTCTCTGGACTCCTCGACCATCCTGAGCTTCTCGGCCTCCTCAAACTCTTCGACCGCATCGAGATCGTCGCGCCCTCCGAGCCTCTTCAATTCCTCGATCTCGTCCTTCGCCACGTCCCTGGGGCCGAGCTCGTTGAGACTAGATTCAGCGTCTCGCCTGCGTATCAGGGCGAATTCGTGGCGAATCAAGGTGAGCATGAGCGCCCGCGCCTGCTCCTGAACACGAGTCAGCGTCTCTACTTGAAACCGGGCCACGCGATCAGCGGTCTCCCTCTTCCTGACGCTGCGGTCGCGCACATACTCAGCGGCAATCGCGCTACCGAATCCAAAGCCGGCGACGAAGAGCGTCAGCGCCACGGTGATGATCTGGGAGGAGCCGCTCAACTCAGCCCTTTCGATGCGGAGTCCGGACTCGACAAATGAGCGATCGCCATGGCTTCCCCGTTCCGTTTCTAGCCCGCTGAATGGTCGCGCTCGCTATACAGAGGCTACCAGAGCGCACCCGAGCTTACGATGGCCACGGTCGCCCAGCCGCGGCAAGAACAGCAGGCACTTAACGCACACGTCCGGCAACGGGTGCTGCGTGCGCTGATCGTGATCGGCTACCAGCATGCGCAGCGCCTCTAGGAACGGCGTGCACGCAGCCTCGTGCTCGCAGCGGCCGCAGGGGCGGGTGATACGCAGGGTCACTTCTGCAGCAGCGCCAGGTCGATGATGCAGTTCATCTGCGAAACCCGGTGCACGGAGATCCGCACGCGGTCCTGCTCGTTGCCGCCGCCGGTGCGCACGATCGCGACGCCCACGCAGGTGCGAGCAGCACGCCCACGTGGTCGCCCTTGCCGACGCGGCGGACGCTGGGCCGTCACCCCTTCTGAAGTAGCGCCGGACGGACTGTCCTATGCCTCGTCCTTTCTGAGGCTGTCCGGGGCCGTCTGACAACGTGATGCAAACGCCCAGCAGACCCCGCGGGATCGCGGCCTCCGTGGTGAGCGGCGGCCCGTCGGCAGATCGAGTGCCGTTTCCACGACCTGCGCCACACGCACGCGACCCAGCTCCTCAAGGCCGGCGTGCATCCCAAGGTCGTCTCCGTGCGCCTCGGTCACGCTTCCATCTGGATCACCCTCGACACGTACTCGCACGTGAGACCCGGCATGCAGGAGGAAGCCGCCGACAAGATCGACGCCGGTCTCCGGGCGGCACTGGCATGATAGGGTCCGGGCTTCCGCCAGCTGCTCACGGTGGGCCGTTCGCTGCACATGCAGAAGACGAACGAGACGCAGCTGGCGCATAGACGGCGGCGAATCCTTCGTTATGCTCCCACGAGAAGGAGAGCAGGGAGCGCCGCGGAAACCTCGACAGAGGCCCCCCTGGGGGGGACCAGCGTCAGCGTGGGTGTGGTCGATCCCTGGGCGGGTAAGCTGCCCGATATGGACCCTGGATCCGATGTCTTGCGAGCCCGCAGCGACGTTGTCGGCAGCCTTCTGCGACCGCCGGAGCTTCTGCAAGCGAGGGCTGAATTCAGCCGCAGCGAGTTGTCGGCGGCCGCGTTCAAGCGCGTGGAGGACGCGGCCGTGGACGAAGCCTTGCGCATGCAGGCGGACGCCGGTCTCGAGGTGGTGACCGACGGCGAGATGCGCCGGCTCTCCTTTCAGAGCCAGCTCACAGAAGCCGTGGACGGCTTCGACGAGTGGGACCTCGACGCTTTCCTGTGGGGTACCTGGCGGAGCGACGAGTTCGGCGAGCGAACCGTCGCGCGGCCGCCGCTCGCCGTCGTGGGCAAGCTGCGCCGCCGCCGCTTCCTCTCGGCCGAGGAGTTCACATATGCGCGCCGCCGCACCAACCGCATCCTCAAGGTCACGCTGCCCAGCCCCAGTCTGTTCGCCAACTTCTGGGATCCAGAGCGCTCGACGGCAGTTTATCCGCGCCTAGAGGACTTCCTCGGCGACGTCGCCGAGATCTTGCGCGAGGAGGTCGACGAGCTCGTCCGGCTTGGCGCCGCCTACATCCAAATCGACGCGCCGCACTATCCGCTTTTCGTGGACCTGGGCTACCGCGAGTTCTACGCCAGCCGCGGCTGGCAGGCGGAGCGCTGGATCGAGATGGGCGCCGAGCTCGACGCGATGGTGGTCGGCGATCATCCCGAGGTGACCTTCGCCATGCACTTGTGCAAGGGCAACCAGATGAGCCGCTGGCTGGTGGCGGGCGGCTGGGACTGGCTTGCACCGCGGCTTCTCCCCCGCGTGCCGGTGCAGCGCTGGCTGCTCGAATACGACGACGAGCGCTCCGGCGGGTTCGAGCCGCTGCGCGCTGTGCCCGACGGCAGCGTCGCCGTCCTGGGGCTCGTCACCACCAAGACCGGGCGTGTCGAGACCGTCGAGGAGCTCGAGGCACGCATTCGCGAGGCGGCGCGATACGTGCCCCTCGAACGGCTCGCCCTCTCGCCGCAGTGTGGCTTCGCCACGTCGGTCGTGGGCAACGAGCTCAGCGTCGAGGAAGAGCAGGCCAAGCTGCGCGTGATCGGCGAGACCGCGCGGCGGGTCTGGGGCTAGGCGGATCGCGTTCTAGGGCGACGGCCGGCGCCACACCGTTGCCCGGAATCACTGATACATCTGCCGTTCAGCCCTGCTCCGTCTTGTAGGGCCAGAACGCGCTGTGGTCGTCCGCCTCCCACCGCTCGCGGAGCCCCGGCTTGCCAAGGCAAAGCAGGGCATCGCAGTGCGTGTCCACGACCTGCGCCACACGCACGCGACCCAGCTACTGAAGGCCGGCGTGCACCCCAAGGTCGTCTCCGAACGCCTCGGTCACGCCTCCATCGGTATTACCTTGGGCACCTACAGCCACGTGATGCCCGGCATGCAGGAGGAGGCCGCCGAGAAGATCGACGCGGGACTTAGGAAGGCATTGGCTGGATAGACGCGACTGGCACCAAGACGAAGAGATGATGCGAGGATCATCGGAGACCGTCTGATGCCAGGACGACTAGCGGAACGAGGCCCTGGTGCCGGTGGCAGCGTTGAACCCGGAGCGATAAGGTCGCGATCGAGACGATCACTCCGAGGGCCAAGGCTCTCGGGAGATCGCCGCGTCCCGGCCAGGATCTTGAGGGGAGGCGACATGCCGTTCACCGAGGCGTTCATCGCGCTCGTTCCCGACGCCGACGCGCAGAGGTGTCGGACGGTGCTGGAGACGGACCTCTACAAGCTCTTCGTGGTCCTTGTGCCTGACGAAGCAGAGGCCGTGCAAGTCTGTCGCGGGCTGGTCCAGACCGAGGGCGTGCAGTCCATCAATCTGTGCCCGGGGTTCACGCACTGCGACGTGAACAGCATCGCCGACGCGGTAGGTGGCTCGATCGCGGTCTCTGTGGCAAGAGGTGACGGTCCGAGCAGCCAGCTGGTGCGGCAAGGTCTGGAGCGCGCCGGTTGGTCCTGACGCCCCGGCGCGGCACCGCGGGCGCGCGAGGTCAGTCCTTGCCCTGACCCGCCGCCTTGTCGGCCTGTTGCGCGAGCGCCCTGTCCCTTCGCTGGTCAGCCGTCTGAAGCACCAGCTGGTCCACCCGTTCGGCGAAGTGACACGCGGCTGCATGGCCGGGATGCCAAGGTCCGATCTCGAGCGGCGGGTCTTCCCGGCGACAGACCTCCTCGGCGAGAGGGCAGCGGGGGTGGTAGCGGCAGCCGCTGGGGAGGCGTATGGGGCTGGGCGGATCGCCCACGACGGCCGGCGGAGGGACCCCGCGGCCCGGCTCGAGGTGGGGCACGGCGCTCAGCAAAGCGACTGTGTACGGGTGGCGCGGATTCGTGAACAGCTCTTCCGACGGGGCACTCTCCACGATGCGCCCGAGGTACATGACGGCGACGCGGTCCGACAGATGGCGCACCACAGCCATGTCATGCGTGATGAGCAGGATCGTCAGACCCAGGCGTTTCCGGAGGTCGTCGAGCAGGTTCAGGATCGTCGCCTGCACCGACACGTCGAGAGCGGACACGGGTTCGTCGGCGAGGAGGATTTCCGGGCTCGCTGCGAGCGCCCTCGCGATGCTCACGCGTTGGCGAAGGCCTCCCGACAGGCTCCGCGGGTAGGCGTTCTTCAGCGCCGTCGGAAAGCCGACCAGACCCAGCGGTTCATCCACCGCGGTGGCCACGGCTTTCCGCGGGATCTTGCCATGGACACGAAGGATCTCACCCACGGTCTGGGTGACTGTCATGCGCGGGTTCAGCGACGAGTACGGATCCTGGAAGACCACCTGGATGCGGCGGCGCACGGCCGTGGTGCGCCTGGCCGAGAGTGCCTGGCCGTCCAGCCTGATCTCGCCGCCGCTGGGTTCGTAGAGGCCCGCGATGCAGCGCGCGAGGGTGGACTTGCCGCACCCGGTCTCGCCGACCAAGCCGAGCACCTCGCCCTTGAAGACCACCATGTCGACATCGTCGACGGCCTTGACGGTCTCGGGCACCTGGCCGCGAAGGCGGGCCATGAGGGAAAGCTTGAGAGGAAAGTACTTGCGCAGCGCCCGCACCTCCAGCTGTGGCGCCGGCGTCGCCACTTCGGGCCGAATGTCAGTCACCGGGCATCACCGGATCGCCGACAATCGCTTCCACACAGCGCTCCGAGTGGATGCAGGCAGAGTCGTGATCGTCGCCGATCGGCAGCAGAGGGAAGTCGCCATGGCGGCAGTCGTCCTCCACGTAAGGGCAGCGCGGATGGAAACGGCAGCAGGGGGGTGGGGCCAAGAGGTGAGGAGGAGCTCCCGGGATGGCGTTCAGCGTCTCCTGCACCCGTTCGAACCGCGGGATCGAACGCAAGAGGCCGAGCGTATAGGGGTGCCGAGGCCGGCGGAAGACCTCGTCCACCGTGCCGATCTCGACGATCTGCGCCGCGTACATGACGGCCACCCGCTCGCAGAGTTCGGCTACGACGGCCAGGTCGTGGGTGACGTACAGGATGCTGAGGTCCTCTTCGCGCTGCATGGTCGCGAGGATGTTGAGTATCTGCTCCTGGACGGTGACGTCCAGCGCGGTCGTCGGCTCGTCGCACAGGACGAGGCGGGGATGGCACGAGATCGCCATGGCGATCATGACCCGCTGGCGCATGCCCCCGGAGAGCTCGTGCGGGTAGGCGCGATACCGCCGCTCGGCATCGGGAATGCCCACCCGGCGCATGAGATCGACCGCCTCGCGGCGAGCCTCACGCCCGCCGTGTCCCAGGTTGATCTCGATAGCCTCGGCGATCTGTTGTCCCGCCCGCATCAGCTGGTTGAGAGCCGTCATGGGCTCCTGGAAGATCATGCTGATCGCCTTGCCCCGGCGGCGGCGCATGGCATCGCCGTTCTTGGCGAGGAGGTCCTCACCCTCGAAGAGCACGCGGCCGCTCACCGTGGCGTGCCGCGGGATGAGACCGAGGATCGTTCGCAGGGTGGTCGTCTTGCCGCACCCAGACTCGCCGACCAAGCCGAGCGCTTCACCTGCAGCGATGCTGAACGACACGCCGTCGACCGCACGAAGCACACCGCGCCGCGTGCGGATCTCGACGACGTCGTCCTCAACGCGCAGCAGCTCAGCCATCCCGGCGCCCAGTAACCCTCATTCGGGTCTCAGCAGGTCAGACAGCCCATCGCCGAGCAACGCGAGCCCGATCCCCGTGACGACGACGGCGAGACCGGGGAAGGTGGCGAGCTGCCACTGCGTCGTCAGGAACTGCTGCCCATTGAAGATCATGCGGCCCCAATCTGGTATGGGTGGCGGTACGCCGAGGCCGAGGTAGCCGAGGGTGACGATGGCGAGTATGTCGAGCACGACGTCGGCAGTGGCAAAGACGATCGCCTGCGTGATGACGTTGGGAAGCAGGTGCCGCACGATGATGCGCGGAGCGCCGAAGCCGGCGGACCGCGCCGCCAGCACGTAGTCCTGCTGCTTGGCCACGAGGATCTCCCCCCGCACGATGCGCGCGTAGGACACCCAACCCACGATGGTGATGGCGATGTAGATGCCCTTCTCGCCGGGCCCGATGGCGAAGACGAGCGCGATGACCAGCACGTAGAAGGGAAACGCCACGACGATGTCCACCATGCGCATCACGCCCACGTCGACCGCGCGCCCGTAGTAGCCCGCCAGGCAGCCCAGGGTGGTACCGATGATGAAAGGCAAGATGACGGCGAGGAACGCGATCCGAAGGTCGGTCCTGCCCCCGTAGAGCAGCTGCGACCACACGTCGATACCGAGCTGGTCCGTGCCCAGCAGATGCTGCGCCGAGGGCGGCTGCAGCACGTGGGTGAGGTCCTGCTGGGTGGGGCTGAAAGGGGTCAGCAGCGGCGCCAGGGTGCACATACCGATGATCACGCCAAGGATGACGATCCCCGCCACGAAGGACCTGCTGCGGTACCAGCGCGTCCTGAAGCCGTCCTTGACGCTGGCCACCGGAAGAGGCAGCAGGTCGGGGCTAAGGCTCTGAGCGGCGTTGTCGGGGGCGACCGCGATCAATCGAGGCGCACCCTAGGGTCGATGAGCGAGTAACTCACGTCGGTGACGAGATAGACGAAGATGACAAAGACGGCGAAAACGAGCGTGATCGCCTGAACGAGGGCAAAGTCGCGGTTGCCGATGGCGTCGAGCATGAGACCGCCGATCCCGGGGATGGCGAAGACACGCTCGATGATGACGGTGCCGCCCACGAGCCACCCGATGTTGACGCTGAGCACGGTGATCATGGGGATCAGGGCGTTGCGAAGAGCGTGCCGGAAGAGCACGCGTCCCGAAGATGCGCCCTTGGCCCGCGCAGTCAGGATGTAGTCAGCCTCCAAGACATCGATCATGCTCGCGCGCAGACTGCGGATCGTCATGGGGCTGATGGCGAGGGCGATGGTCAGCGCCGGGAGGATCACCGACTGGAGATGCTGCGGCAGATTCTGACCCCAGCCGCCTACCGGGAGAAGCCCCAGTCTGAGTGACACGAGCAGAATGAGCATGATGCCGACCCAGAACGACGGCATCCCCAAGGTAACGATAGGGACGCTGCGAACCACGTGATCGACCGTCTTGTCGCGCTTGATGGCGGCGAGAATGGCGAGCGGGATCGTCACCACCACGGTGAAGAGAGTGGCGGTCACCAGTAGCATCACGCTCGCTCCTGTGCGCGAGGCGATGAGAGTCGTCGCGGGCAGCTGGAAGAAGAACGACTGGCCGAGGTCGCCGTGGAACAGGCGGCCCATGTACAGCAGGTACTGCTGCAGGAGTGGCCGGTCGAGGCCCCAGGCGTGATGGAGCTTGGCGATCAGGTCCGGCGTAGCCCGGGGACCGAGGAGGGTCACCGCCGGGTCCCCCGGCACCAGGTGGATCATGAAGAACACGAGGATCGTCACGCCGAGGATGGTGGGGATGGCAAGGAGGATCCGCTTGATGACATAGGAGGCTATGTTCATCGGCCGTTGATCCTGCGGCGGCGTGCAGGGCTCTGCTTCATGACCCCGCGCGCCGCCCAGATATGCCTTCTCCGGCCTCGGGGCGTTCAGCCCTGCTCATTCGGCCGGCCGCTCTTACTTGTTGAGCCATACGTTCTCGAGGTGCATGTTGCCCAGGGGCGTCACAAAGAAGCCCTGCACCTTGGAGGAGTACGCGTAGGGGAATGGGGAGTAGAACAGGTACAGCTGAGGCAGGTCCTGCAGGGCGAGCTGCTGGATCTGCGCGTAGAGCTGCGCGCGCTTGGTCGTATCGAACTCCTTGGCGGCGGCTGCGATCATCTTCGTCATCACGGGGTTGCTGTAGTGCGTGAAGTAGGAGTTGCCGCCACCCGCCGAGCTCAGGAAGAACTGCGTGTCTTCGTCGGGGTCGGGGATGTCCATCGTCCAGTAGTTGATCGACATCTGATAGTCGCCCTTGCCCTGCGTCGTGAAGAGCTGGTTGACGTCGATAGTGCGGATCTTGACGTTGATACCCAGCGGCTTGAGGGCCTGCTGCATGATCTGGGCGACCGACATGTCCGCGGCCAGGTTGTCCGTCATGAACTCCAGATCGAACCCCTTGGGGTACGAGGACGCGGCCAGCTCCTGGCGCGCCTTGGCAAGGTCCACCACCTGCTGGGGCAGGCTCGGGTCGTAGTAGAGCAGCGTCGGCGGCATGTAGGAGTTGGCCGGCTGCCCGGCTCCAAAGAGGACCGCGGAGACCAGCGCCTTGCGGTCGACGACGTAGTTGATGGCTCTGCGCACGTGAACGTCTTTGAGCGGAGCGTACTGCTCGTTGAGCAGGATCATGTCGATGCGCGTTGCGGGAAACAGGGTCACGACGATGCCGGACTTGGTCTTGAGACTGCTGATCGCCGAGAACGGCGGTGACATGTCGATCTGGGCCTGCCCGCCCTGCAGCTGGAGAGACCGGGTGTTGTCGTCTGGCACGCTCGTGAAGTTCACGCTGTTGAGGTAGGGCTTGCCGGCCTGCCAATAGTTCGGGTTGGCCACGACCTTGAGGGACTGACCCTTGGTCCACGACGCGAACATGAACGGGCCGGTGCCGACGGGGTTCTGGAAGAAGGCGCTCTGCGACTTGCCGCCGAAGTTGGCCGGCAGGATGCCGTTCGTGAACAGCGAGATGTCGGCGAGCAGCGGCGCCCAAGGGTACTTGGTTTGGATGACGACGGTCGATGCGTCCTTGGCGGTGACGTTCTTGATGGCGGAGTCGATGTACCCGAGGCCAAGAGTGCTCTTTCGGGCGCGATTGATGGAGAAAGCCACATCGCTGGCCGTCAAGAGTTTGCCGTCCGAGAACTTGACGCCCGGCCGCAGGGAGAAGGTCCACGTGAGCTTGTCGGGCGAGAGCGTGTAGCTGGTGGCGAGGGCAGGATGGACCCCTTTGCCGTTGTCGTCGACCGTGTAGAGCGTCTCGAAGATCTGCTCCTCGGCCCAGATGGAGAGGTTGTCGGCGATGGCCGTGGGGTCGATGGCGATGAGGTCGCCGGTACGCGCAAAAACGAGATCCCCACCCTTTTTGGGCGAACCGCCGGGTGAGCTCGTCGCGGCACTGCTACTGCCTCCGCTGCTCCCGCAGGACGCCGCCAGAAGGAGCACCGCGAACAACCCCATCAGCAGACCAGCCAGACCGCCTCGCCGTATCCATGCTCCCATGACTGCTCCTTCCATCGCCACGATCCAGACCGGCTCGAAGAGTGCACGAGAGGGGATCCCACCCCCGTGTGAGGGCCAAGCTTAGCATCGCCATCTTGCAGGGACAAGGGCGCCTGGACAGCTGCGTCGCCGCGACCGCGCCGTGCGATAATCGCGCGCGGGAGGCGGAAGGCGAGGGTCTGCCGGGTCTCGCGCGGCCGGTCTCCAGCGTCTCGTCGTGCGGCCGGATTGACCGAGTCTGGCACGCGTTGAACAATATGACTCCTAACGGGAAGGTCGGCCGATGGCAGCGAGCAGCGACGCGCCGAGGAGCAGATGAGCGATTTCCCGCACGTACGCGTCGCTGGCGACGCTCGTCAGCGAGGACGCCGGAACGGCGGCCAGGCTCGGGAGCGCATCCACATCTCACTCGAGGCCTATGAACGCGCCTTTGCCCACCACGCGGCGTGGGACTGGCCTCGAGCCGTCCGTGAGGCCAAGGCCTTCGAGGAGCTCATCGCCGCGTTCGACTCCACCTGCCTCGAGGAGATGCAGGGCATCGCCGAGGGTGCCGCGGTAGGGTTCGAAGACATCCTGGCGCTCAACGTGAGGACCGAGATCATGTTCTCCGCGCAGGCGCGCCGGGCCCTGGGAGAGTCGGGGCCCGGGGCAGCGGAGTGCACCTCGTTCTGCGTGCTGCCCGAGCTGAGTGCCACCGGACATCTCCTGGTCGGGCAGAACTGGGACTGGTTGACCCATTGCCTCGACACGGTCGTGGTGCTCGAGGCGGAGCAGCCCGGCCGGCCCAACTTCGTGACCGTGGTGGAGGCCGGCCTGCTGGCCAAGGCAGGCATGAACTCGGCAGGGCTTGGGCTGGCCACGAACGCGCTGGTGAGCGCCGGCGACCGCGGCGAGCCCGGCGTCCCGTACCACGTCATGCTGCGCTCCCTTCTCGACGCCGAGTCGGTCACCGATGCAATCGTGACGCTGCAGCGGGCCACGCGGTCCTCGTCCGCCAACTACCTCATCGCGCACGCCGACGGCGTCGCCGTCGACGTGGAAGGCGCTCCCGGTGATTTCGGCCGCCTCTGCCTGCTGACGCCCGAGGGCGGCCTTCTGCTGCACACCAACCACTTCCTGTCGGAGCGGGACGGCTTGAGGGACCTGTCGCTCTATGCCATGCCCGACAGCGTCGCGAGATTGGTGCGCCTGCGCTCGCTCGTGGAGACCTCTCCTCGCCCCTTCTCGGTGCAGAGGCTCCAGGAGATGCTCGCCGACCACGTGGGACACCCGTCCGGCATCTGCTTTCACGCCGACCCGAGGCGGGCGCCGGTCGAAGAAGCCACCATAGCCTCCCTGATCATGGACCCGGCCGACCGGAGGATCTAGCTCGCCGCCGGTCAGCCTTGCTCGGCGGCGTACCGCGAGGTCGACTACAGTGGCTTCCAGGGCAAGGCCGCAGGGACCGGCGAGAGCGGGGGCGACCGTGAGGACGCGTGAGCTGGGCATCGAGATCGGCGTCGGGACCCCGGGACTCCTGAACGCGATCACCGACGTTGCCGGTGTCGCGGTCGGTCACGCCACCCTCATCGAGGGCCACGGACCTCTCGTCGTCGGCGGGGGCCCGATCCGTACCGGCGTCACCGTCATCAAGCCGCACGCCGGCATCCCCGCCGAGGAGCCGCTCTTTGCCGGCTTTCACAGCCTCAACGGCAACGGAGAGGTGACCGGACTGCTCTGGCTCAAGGAGTCGGGCCAGCTGGCCTCGCCGATAGGCCTGACCAACAGCCACAGCGTCGGCGTGGTGCGGGACACGCTAGTCGCCATCGAGAGCGAAGAGCGGCAGCCTGGCCACCTCTTCTGGAGTCTGCCGGTAGTCGGCGAGACCTGGGACGGCATGCTCAACGACATCAACGGCTTCCACGTCAAGGCCGATCACGTGCGTCAGGCCTACGAGGCGGCCAGCGGCGGCCCCGTCGCGGAGGGCAGCGTCGGAGGCGGCACCGGTATGATCTGCTACCAGTTCAAGGGCGGCATCGGGACGTCGTCGCGGGTACTGCCGGCGGAGAGCGGCGGCTACACCGTCGGCGTGCTCGTGCAAACCAACTTCGGCGCGCGCGACGACTACCTGGTCAACGGCGCGCCGGTAGGGCGGCATCTGAATGAAGACGTCATCCCGCTGCCGGCGCCGCCGGAGTACGCGGAGCACCCGCCGGCCGGTTCGTTCGCGCCGCCGACCGGCGCAGGCTCCATCGTCGGCGTCGTGGCCACCGATGCGCCGCTACTGCCTCATCAGTGTGACCGCCTGGCGCAGCGCGTGGGTCTTGGCGTCGCGCGCACCGGCAACTCGGGCGACCACTGGAGCGGGGATATCTTCGTGGCCTTCTCCACGGCCAACCGGCTGCCCGGGTCCAACGTGACCTGGAGGGCACCCCTGACTTCGCAGGTGAATGTGCTCTCCAACAACTACATGGACCCGTTCTTCGATGCTGTGGTGGAGGCGACCCAGGAGGCGATCCTCAACGCACAGCTGGCGGCCAAGACCATGGTTGGCCGCGACCGCGTGACCGCGTATCGCCTGGATGCGGAGCGGCTCGTCCACGTGCTCAGGAAGTACGACCGGATGAAGTTCGCCAACCCGAAACGGAGATGACATGGAGGAGCGGACCGGCATGATCGATGTGGCGGGGGGGCGCGTGTGGTTTCGCCAGCTCGGAAGTGGATCGGCGCTCCCGCTGCTCATTCTTCACGGCGGGCCCGGCGCGGCCGCCTACTACCTCGAGCCCTTCGCGGAGCGGATGGCGTTCAGCCGGCCCGTGGTTATCTACGATCAGCTCGGCTGCGGCCGCTCCGAGCAGCCCGACGCCCCGTCGCTGTGGACCCTCGATCGCGCCTGCCAAGAGCTCGATGACGTTCGCCGGGCGCTAGGCTTCGAACAGTGCCATCTCGTCGGCCAGTCCTGGGGTGGCTGGCTCTCCATCGAGTACCTCACGCGAGGCACGGAGGGCGTCGAGAGCGTCGTGCTGGCCTCAACGTCGGCGAGCATCCCCCAGTTTGTCGCCGCGGCTCGGGGTCTGATCGAGGCGATGCCGGAGCCCTGGCGCAGCACGCTCATCCGGCTCGGCGAGATCGGGGCCTATGACGATCCCAAGTATCTGGTAGCCGTCGAGGAGTTCTACCACCGGCACCTGTGCCGCGTGAACCCCTATCCGGAGTGCGTCGAGCTCAGCCTCAGGCAGCTGCCGAACCAGGTCTACCTGACCCTGAACGGGCCGACCGAGTTCGACGTGATCGGCAGTCTTCGCACCTGGGATCGCACGGCCGACCTGGATCGCATCACGGCCCCGACTCTGGTGACCGTAGGTGGCTACGACGAGATCCCCATCTCTTGTGCACAGACGCTCGTGGACGGCATCGCCGGGGCGCGGCTCGCGATTTTCGACGAGTCGGGCCACATGGCCCATGAGGAGGAGCCGGAACGCTACGCCGCCGTGGTTTCGGCGTTCCTGGACGACGTCGATGAGTGGCGGCGACCGGCGGCGCCTGCGAACGAGGGAGACCTGTAGGGCTCGCCCGGCGCTAGCGATCGAGTCTCCCGAACGCTTAAGGGTCCCGGAGGCGCTGAGCCGGCCGCCGGCTCGCCTTATGGTGACATACCGCGTCGACGTCATCGATCCGCAGACGGGACAAGTGCTGCGGATGTTGTTTACGCCATAGCGGTCAACCGGGGTCACCGCTGGGCGGCCCTGCCCTCAGCGCGGCTCGCCGAAGAATGAGGCCGTGCGGAAAAAGGTTGGCGTCGTCCTGTCGCGGCAGACGCACCAGACGCAACGCGGCTCCACTCAACTCGATCGCCGTCTGCATCTCACGCGTCGACAGCAGCCATTTCATGGGCGTCTAGGGCTTGGCTCGCATCAAGGTGAAGCTGCGGCTTGCGCCAGTCCCTGGGATCTGATGCTGTCAGTGCTGGGATCGTAGGTGGTCACGTCGGTCTGCGACGGCGAGACGGGAGAGTACGTCACCTTGCCCCCTCGAAACGGAACTCGCCATAGGTCGGGTAGAAGCGTCGGTACGTCACCCTGAAGACGCCGTCGTGAGGGGCCTCGATGTGTGCTACGTAGGCCGGCTTCCGACCCTGCTCATGCCTGTTGCTCACGAACGTATCGCCGCTTGTGAGGCTGCCGCACCCGGCCAGCATCAGTACGGCGGCAGTGAGCATGGCGAGAGCGAGCCTCATGTGATGAGCATAGCAGGGGATCTGGGCAAAGGCGGGCTACCTTCGCGCCACTCCCGACTGGTCCCAACCAGCGTCGATCCGTGCCATCGGGGCCCAAGGAGTCTCCGTTGGCAATCCGTTGGCAAGAGGGTACTTTGGGCGCCTTTGAGCAGCCGGGCAGGGACAGAGAAATATGCCACTACGCAGGAAGTTGTGTGGTGGGCCGCACAGGGATCGAACCTGTGACCTTGGGATTAAAAGTCCCCTGCTCTACCAACTGAGCTAGCGGCCCGAAAGTGGGATTGTACCACCGTCCCGGTGGCCACTCCGGCCGCCGCGCGGCAAGCCTCACGTTGGGCAGCAACCTTAGACCGAGGGCCGAAAGACGGAGCAGACGAGGCCGCTCCGAGCGTGGATTCCTGACCCTTAAGTAAAGGCTGAAGAAATCGGGGCCTCAGACCCCTTGCGCGCCGGTCCGAGTGGAGTAGAATGCATTCACCTCACGTCGAGATGGTTCGCCGGACCGAC
>Ga0209746_1000750_pt1 | contig 16215 bp, 13 predicted proteins | sample BarGraNGADG00211_3_FD_184496 | JGI IMG/M metagenome (GOLD analysis project Ga0209746, IMG submission 184496) | Arctic peat soil microbial communities from Barrow, Alaska - Barrow Graham LP Ref core NGADG0011-211 (SPAdes) (version 2) | ecosystem: Environmental > Terrestrial > Soil > Wetlands >... | reverse complement strand
ATTTTCAATGCTTTTTCGTAAGCTTCTTCTATTGAAAGTGCCACAACAAAACCACCCTGAGGCAAGAAATAAGCTGGAATACGATGTCCCCACCAAAGCTGACTGGATACGCACCAGTCTTTCACGTTTTCCATCCAGTGACGGTATGTATTTTTGAATTTAGCAGGATACAATTGAATTTCATCACTCATAACGGCTTCCAAAGCCGGTTTCGCTAGGTTTTCCATTTTCACAAACCATTGCATCGAAAGTTTTGGTTCGATTACGGCATCAGTTCGTTCGGAATAGCCAATTTTATTAGTATAAGCTTCAACCTTATCAAGTAAGCCGGCTGTTTCCAAGTCTTTTTCAATTTGTTTGCGCACATCAAAACGATCCATTCCGGCGTATTGCGCACCATTTTCGTTCAATGTTCCGTTGTCATTGAAAATGTCAATTGAAGTCAAATTGTACTTTTCGCCCAACATATAATCGTTCACATCGTGCGCCGGAGTAACTTTCAGGCAACCTGTTCCAAATTCAATATCCACATAATCGTCTTCTATAACCGGAATTGCGCGATTGATAAGCGGAACAATTACTTTTTTACCTTTCAAATGAGCATTCTTCGGATCATTCGGATTGATACACATGGCGGTATCGCCCATTATGGTTTCGGGACGTGTTGTTGCCACCACTGCAAAACCATCTTCCCCTTCAATTTTATATTTTAAATAGAAGAGTTTTCCTTGCTGTTCTTTAAAAATTACTTCTTCATCGGACAAAGCCGTCAACGCTTCGGGATCCCAGTTTACCATGCGTACACCACGGTAAATCAAACCTTTGTTGTACAAATCGATAAAAACTTTGATTACACTTTCCGATCGCGGTTCGTCCATGGTGAACGCAGTCCGATCCCAATCACACGAAGCTCCGAGTTTCTTCAATTGTTCCAGGATGATTCCACCGTGTTTGTGCGTCCAATCCCAAGCGTGACCCAAAAATTCATCGCGGGTCAAATCCGTTTTTTTAATTCCTTCGGCGGCAAGTTTCCCCACCACTTTGGCCTCGGTAGCGATGGAAGCATGATCGGTTCCCGGAACCCAACAAGCATTTTTGCCCTGCATACGTGCCCGACGCACCAGCACATCCTGAATGGTATTGTTCAACATGTGACCCATGTGCAACACACCGGTTACGTTTGGCGGTGGAATGACAATGGTATAAGGCTCACGACCATCCGGTTTTGAGATAAAAAAATCATTATCTAACCAGTATTGATACCATTTCGATTCGATGTCGGTGGGATTGTACTTACTTGCGAGTTCCATTATTTATAATTTACAATTTAATTATTTACGATTTACAATTGAATTCTAAAGATATTACATTGTATTTCAATTACATGCAATTCTGTAAAATCTTCAAAAAACAGAATACAAAGATACAAAAAAAAGGCGTTTAGCGAAAATAAACGATTGAAAAACAAAAGAAGATATTTCAAATCAAGTTTAAGAAGAAAACTAAAAATGAATTCTGTATGAAAATAATCTATTTCATTAATGTTTCCTGAAATATTCAAATACCTTATTTAAAATGCAAATAATCACAAAATACTTCAAAATGCATCCAATTAAAGTTTTTTTTGGGTTTGAATATTTTACTCAGTCGCAAATAATATGTAAATTTGCACGCAATATTTTTCATAGCGATATCCATTGTTTATGGTTCGTCGACTGAAAAAAATAACCGATAAAAAATAAAAACTATGTCATTTATTGCCGAAAGAGTTCAAATTGAAGGTCTTACGTTTGACGACGTTTTGTTAGTACCTGCTTATTCTGAAGTTTTACCCCGAGATGTTGTTCTCACTACTCGTTTTTCACGCCGAATAGAATTAAAAGTTCCAATAGTTTCTGCAGCCATGGATACTGTTACTGAAGCCAAAATGGCCATTGCCATTGCCCGCGAAGGTGGTATTGGTGTGATTCATAAAAATATGACTATTGCCGAACAAGCCAAGGAGGTAGAAATAGTAAAACGCGCCGAAAACGGTATGATTTCCAATCCGGTAACCATTCGCAAAGGTTCAACTGTTGGTAATGCGATGGCTCTCATGGCTGAATATAAAATTGGTGGAATTCCGGTTGTGGATGAAGGCGGTTATCTCGTGGGCATTGTGACCAATCGCGATTTACGTTTTCAACGCGAAATGGATAAACAAATTGACGACGTGATGACCAAAGAACATCTGATAACCACTTCACGTTCAACCAATTTGGAGACTGCTGCCGACATTTTACAACAATATAAAATTGAAAAACTTCCGGTTGTTGATAAAGATAATAAACTGGTTGGGTTGCTTACATACAAAGATATTACCAAAGCCAAAGACAAACCAATGGCTTGCAAAGATGCACAAGGTCGGTTACGTGTTGCAGCCGGAGTTGGTGTGACGTCCGATGTTTTCGACCGGGTGGAAGCACTTGTAAATGCAGGAGTTGATGCCATTGTGATTGATACAGCTCACGGTCATTCAAAAGGTGTAATTGATACTTTGAAAGAGGCAAAAAAACGTTTTTCCGAAATTGATATTATTGTCGGAAACATTGCCACCGGTGAAGCTGCATTAGCCTTAGCAGAAGCGGGAGCAGATGCCGTGAAAGTAGGAATTGGTCCCGGTTCGATTTGTACAACCCGCGTGATTGCCGGTGTTGGAGTTCCGCAACTTTCTGCTATTTTTGAAGTTTCCGAAGCCTTGAAAGGGACTGATATTCCTATAATTGCTGATGGCGGAATCCGTTATTCGGGTGACATAGTGAAAGCTTTGGCAGCCGGAGCCAATACCATTATGGCCGGATCGCTTTTTGCCGGAGTGGAAGAATCGCCCGGTGAAACGATTATTTTCAATGGCCGAAAATTCAAATCATATCGCGGAATGGGTTCGTTGGAAGCCATGGAAAAAGGTTCGAAAGACCGTTATTTCCAAGACATGGAAGATGATATTAAAAAAATGGTGCCTGAAGGAATTTCGGCTCGTGTGGCTTTCAAAGGTTCATTGTACGAAGTTATTTACCAAATGATTGGCGGACTTCGTGCCGGAATGGGCTATTGCGGAGCGCACACAATCAGCGAGTTACACAAAGCTAAATTTACACGCATTACCAATGCAGGAGTCGCCGAAAGTCATCCGCATGATGTAACGATTACCAGCGAAGCGCCTAATTACAGCCGAGAGAACAACTAAATAACTTATAATTAACAATTAAAAAAGTATAATTATCGGTTAAATTCAATTTTATATCAGATTTTATATAATAACTTTGCGAAGCAATTTTCAACCTTTAAACACAACAAAAATTAAATAACACCGTTTAAATTTTAATCCGAACATCAATGTTAATTTTAATTAGAATCTATCAATCATCTAAATAATTTATGAAACGCTCAGTAAAAACTTTATTTGCTTTTTTAGCTTTATCGGTGTGCACTTTTGCTCAATCAACCGATCCGGTTCTTATGACTATAAACGGCAAACCCGTGTTAAAGTCTGAATTTGAATACATTTACAATAAAAACAACACGAACAATTCGTTGGACAAAAAAACGCTTGAAGAGTATGTTGATTTATTTATAAATTTCAAGTTGAAAGTTGAAGAAGCCAAAACGCAGGGAATTGATACCACCAAATCGTTTATTACAGAATTATCGGGTTATCGTTCGCAGTTGACTAAGCCGTATTTGACTGATTCGAAGGTAGATGAAGCTGTACTTCACGAAGCTTACGACCGCTCAAAAGAAGATGTGGATGTTAGTCACATTTTGATTCGCATTCCACAAAATGCGACTCCTGCAGATACATTGAAAGCTTGGGACGAAATAAATACCATTTGGAAACGACTTCAAAAAGAAGATTTTGCTAAAGTGGCAAAAGAAGTTTCACAGGATCAATCGGCTGAGCAAAACGGTGGTCATATTGGTTGGATTTCGGCTTTTCGTATTGTATATCCTTTTGAAACAATGGCTTACAATACTGCTGTTGGTACAATCTCCAAACCGGTTCGTACCGCATTCGGTTATCATGTGGTGAAAGTTCATGCCCGTCGGAATTCGTTGGGTGAGGTGTTGGTTTCGCATATTATGCTTTTCACTTCGAAAGGTGAAGACGATAAAAACAAAAAATCAAAAGAAAGAATTGATTCAATTTACCAACGCATTCTGGCCGGTGAAGACTTCGGAACGCTGGCAACTAAATATTCTGATGATAAAGGTTCTTCGGTTAAAAACGGTGAATTACCCTGGTTTGGAACCGGTCGCATGGTTCCAGAATTTGAAACAGCAGCTTTTGCTTTGAAAGAAAAAGGAGATGTTTCGCAACCCGTTCAATCGCCTTATGGTTGGCATATTCTGAAATTGATTGATAAAAAAGGCTTGGCATCATACGACGAAATAAAAGCGGATCTGGAACGCAAAATTAAACGTGACGAACGCGCAAATCGAGGTCAACAGGCATTTCTGGTAAAATCGCGTGCAGAAAACAATTTCCAGCTTAATACTGCCAACTTAAAGGAATTTTATAAAATTCTTGGAAATAATAAACTAAGCGATTCAATTTTTATAGCTGAAGCTGCTAAGCTGGATAAATCACTCTTTAGTTTTGCCGGAAAAAATTATACACAGTCTGATTTTGCTAAATATCTGAAGAAAAATAATAATACCGAAAAAAGTATTTCTTCCGAAATAATTGATGAGAAACTGGATGCTTTTGTAGATGCCGAATTATTGGCTTACGAAGATGCTCAACTCGAAAAGAAATACGACGATTTCCGCTTTTTAATGCAGGAATATCATGATGGAATTTTATTGTTTGAAGTTAGCAACAGAGAAGTTTGGGACAAAGCATCGAAAGATACTGAAGGACTGGCAAAGTACTTTAACGCACACAAAGACGTTTACAAATGGGAAAAACCACATTACAAAGGACGTGTGATTTTGTGCAAAGACAAAGAAACATTTGATGCGGCAAAACTGATTGTGAAGAAATCTGATATTGATTCCATTGACAAATACTTGCGTACCCGCCTGAATGACAGCATTCAGCACGTGAAAATTGAAAAAGGTTTGTTTGTTCAGGGAGATAACAAGGTGGTTGATAACCAGATTTTCAAAACCAAAGATAAATTTATTCCAGCGGCCGATTATCCGTTTGCTTTTGTGGTTGGAAAAATGCTGAAAAATAAACCGGAAGATTACACAGATGTACGTGGTTTGGTTACTGCTGATTATCAGGAATTTTTGGAACAAGAATGGATTAAAGCACTTCGCGCAAAATATCCGGTGAAAGTTGACGAAAATGTTTTGAAAACGGTTAAGAAAAACTAATAACCTATTGATGCAGAAATAAAAGACCTACCTTTGGCTTTTATTTCTGTGTCTTTTTTTTTTATACTTTTGGGGATTACCGTATTTCACATGACAAAGTTTACATTCTTTCCGATTATTGCTGCTCTTATCTTGCTGAGTTCGTGTACTCATAAAGTGCAGGATGTAAAGGGTAAACCACTGCTCGAAGTGGAAGGAAAGTTTTTGTATGCTGATGAAATTCAACAAGTTATCCCGCCAAATGTAAACGACACCGATAGTACCGAAATAGCTGATAGTTATACTCGTAAATGGGTCACCGACGTGTTGATGTACGAAAATGCAAAAAGAAACATTACCAACCAAGCCGAAATTGACGAACTGGTCGAAAGTTACCGTAAATCGCTGACAATTCATCAATATCAGCAAAAAATGATTGAACAACGTCTTCCAAAAGAACCTTCGGAAGAAGACCTGAAAGCTTTTTACACCCAATACAGCGATCAGTTGGTTTTGAAAGAAAACATCGTTCAGGGTTTGCTCCTGATTGTTCCAAAAAATGCTCCGAAACTACCCAGTGTTCGCAGTTGGGTGCAGTCGGCAAATACCAAATCGCTCGAAAGCATTGAGAAATACAGCATTCAAAATGCCATCAGTTACGATTATTTTGGCGATAAATGGTTGGATTTTAACGAAGTACTGAAAAAGATACCATTGAAAATTGAAGATCCGGCAAAATTTCTTTCTACCAATAAATTTGTCGAAACTTCGGACAGTACACAACAATATTTTCTAAAGATTGAATCTTACAGAATTAACGGTCAGGTAGAACCGTACGAAATGGCAAAAAACAGGATTGCCATAATTTTGCTGAACAAACAAAAAGCGGAATTTATTTCTAAATTTGAAAATGAACTTTACAACGACGCTGTTAATAATGAAACAGTCACTTTTTTCAACAAAAAGAAATCAAAACATTAAAATCCAAACTGCATAAGTTATTCAAAGTCAATATAAAATATGAAAAAAATAATTATTTCACTTCTCTTTCTTTTAAGTATTGCACCTCTTAAAATGTGGGCGCAAAAGAATGTTATTGACGAAGTCATCTGGGTGATTGGCGATGAATCAATTCTTCGTTCGGAAGTGGAAGAACAGAAACTTCGGGCTCAATACGACGGTACACATATTCAGGGCGATCCGTATTGTGTTATACCTGAGCAGATTGCCATACAAAAGCTTTTCCTGCATCAAGCAGTGCTTGATAGTGTGGTGGTAAGCGAATCTACGGTTATGAATCAGGTTGAAAATCGGCTGAATTATTTCATTGCTCAAATTGGTTCAAAAGAAAAAATGGAAGAATATTTCCATAAAAATACATCGGATTTGCGTGAAGAATTACGCGACATGATTCGTAATCAGCAAACTATCACGCAAATGCAACAAAAACTGGTTGGTGATATAAAATCTACTCCGGGCGATGTTCGTCGTTTTTACAACGAACTTCCACCTGATAGTATTCCTACGGTTCCTGCTGAAGTGGAGTTGCAAATTATAAATTTTGAACCAACGGTTCCAATTGAAGAAATTAATCGGATAAAAGACCGATTACGTGATTATACTGAACGCGTAAACAGTGGTACAACTGATTTTTCTGTCTTGGCACGACTTTATTCCGAAGATACCGAAAGCGCAAAACGCGGTGGTGAATTGGGTTTAATGGGTCGCGGACAGCTTGTTCCCGAATTCTCGCAGGTGGCATTTAATTTGACCGATCCGAAAAAAGTTTCGCGCATTGTTCAAACCGAATTTGGTTTTCATATTATTCAGTTAATTGAAAAACGTGGCGATCGGATAAATTGTCGCCACATTTTACTTAAGCCTCGGGTTTCGCTTGCAGAGAAAGAAAAAGGGATTCATAGTCTGGACTCGGTATCAAATCTGATTCGTCAGAATAAATTGACTTTTGAACAAGGTGTATTGAGTTTTTCTCAAGATAAAAACACAGCGATGAACGCAGGTTTGATGCTGAATGATAAGAATAACACTTCCAAATTTGAATACCAGGATTTGCCACCTGAAGTTGCCAAAGTAGTATACGAAATGAATGTTGGTGAAATATCTAAACCATTCAGTATGATTAATAAGGTAACAAACAAAGAAGTTGTAGCGGTAGTAAAATTAAAATCGAAAGTAGATAATCACAAAGCCAATCTGACGGATGATTATCAAATGCTTAAAACTTTTTATGAAGGTAAAAAGAAACAGGAATTTTTGAACAAATGGATTGTAAAAAAACAAAAGGAAACCTATATCAGCATTGATTCGGCCTGGCAAAATTGTACATTCCAATATCCGGGATGGATTAAGAAGTGACAGTTGACAATTGATGGTTGACAATTGATAGTTCAAACCGAAAAGCATAAACAAAATTATCAATTTAAAATTCATTGAACTCATTTTTAACTAAACGAATTATAAATCACAAGCACATCGTACTTTTCGGTGTGCTGTGTTTGTTTATAGTTGTAATTCAAGCTCAAATACATCCAAAACAATTACGGAAAGAAGTGCTTCAAAGCATGAATCCAGTCAAACCTCAGGCTAAATCTGCAAAAACTAAAACTTTTGGGAAGAGAATTATTCCTTCTCCTGTACAAACTCAATTGGCTCCAACAATCAATCCGCTTAATAATAAAGGTGTTACATTAATTTACCTGGAAAACTGCGATGCATTATCCTTTGATAAAATAATGAATCCCGATTTACAGGTTTTGAAAGGAAATGTTCGTTTCCGACATGATAATGCCAGACTCTATTGCGACAGCGCCTATTTCTTCGAAAAAGCCAATTCGCTGAATGCGTATGGTCATGTGCGAATTGTTCAAGGCGACACACTTTTCATTTTTGGCGATTTGCTTTACTATGATGGAAATACTAAACTGGCACGTTTACGTCACAACGTAAGAATGGAAAATCGAAAAACCACACTTACTACCGACAGTTTGAATTACGACCGTATTTCAAACCGGGCTTATTATTATACAGGAGGTGAAATTAAGGATCAGATAAATGATTTAACTTCTATTTGGGGACAATATTCCACTTCCACCAACGAATCGTTATTCAAAACGAAAGTTCATCTTATTAACAAAAACTTCACATTAGATGCTGATTCTTTGAGATATAATACCAAAACCAATATCGCTAATTTAATCAGTCCGACGCACATTTTGTACAACAACGAGACTGATATTTACAGCAAACGGGGTTGGTATAATACTGAGACAGAAAAATCCATGCTCTTAGACCGTTCGAAAGTGAAACATAAAGATGGGAAAATCCTTGTGGGTGATACCATTTATTATGATAAAAAGTTGAAATACGGCGAAGGTTTTATGCATGTTGTGTTGAACGATACCGTCCAAAAATCAACTCTTTATGGCGATTATTGTTATTATAACGAAAATACAAAAAATGGTTTAGCAACGGATTCGGCTTTGCTGGTCGATTGGTCTGGAAAAGATTCAATGTTTGTTCATGCCGACACGCTTTTGACTTCGAAAGATTCTATTTATGACGTTGTGCGGGGATATTATCATGTTCGTTTTTATCGAAACGATGTGCAGGGACTTTGTGATTCGTTGGTTTATTCGGCTCGCGATTCGGCGATGAATATGCACGGAACCCCGATTTTATGGAATGAAAATAATCAACTTTCCGGCGACTTCATTAAAGCATATACGAAGAACAAAAAAGTTGAAAAAATTCATATTCAGCATGTTGCAGTAGTTGTTCAACATGAAGATTCAGTTTATTTCAATCAGCTTTCGGGCAAAGAAATTATTGCATACGTCGATAGCGGGCAACTTAAAAAAGTAAACGTAAACGGTAATGCCGAAACCATTTATTATCCGCGGGACGACAAAGATTCAACGCTGATTGGCTTAAACAAAACACAAAGTAGTTTTGTGGTTATGTATCTGAAAAACAAAAAAGTACAGCGTGTTGTTTTAACATCGGTCACTAATGGAACAATGTATCCAATGAATAAACTTAATGACAAGGAATTGTATCTGAGTACCTATTTTTGGGTTGAAAATCAGCGTCCTAAAAATAAACAGGATTTATTTGTGGTTTATCCAAAAATAATTCGTCCCAAAGCAAGCGGTATAGAGAGTTTAAATTCAAATTCTGATTCACAATCTTCATTTAAAAATAATGAAAATCAGACAACTAATCCTTCATTGAATACTGCTCCAAAGCAAAACGCTCAACCTCAGAACCGCAAAGGAAAAACTAATATAGTAAATTAATGATTCATTAAAGTAAAAGTTAAATTCAGATAGAAGATTATTTTTGAGAAAGTTGACTATATTTGCATTACAATTTGAGTAAGTTGAAGAAAACAACTAAAAATAATGTTTTATCTGTAGCAAGAAAATATGAAAACTCTAATCTGGATTGGATTTTGTCAGAGTTTATTTGCTGCCATACTGATGTTTACAAAAAAAGAAAGTTCGCTTCCGGATAAAATTCTATCCGGATGGCTCATTCTTTTGTCATTTGATTTTCTGTCATGTGGAATAAATTATGAAATTTTCGACCGACCGCTACTTATCAGTTCATTTCTTCTGTTCAATCCGGCTTTATATTTGTACATCAGTTCTCTGACTCGTCCTGAATTTTATTTAAAATGGATACATTTACTTCATCTGTTGCCTTTTCTATTTTTCGGGGCTTATACCTATATAATTAAGGAACCGTTTTTGTTGGATACATTTTTTATACAAGATAAAAATTTCCTGTTTCGAATGTCTTTTGCGGTAGCCAATTTTGTTTCATGGAGTGTTTACAATCCGTTAAGTCTGATTCTGGTTCACAAACACCGGATGCATTTACACAATGAATTATCAAACATTGAAAAGAATGAAAATCTGGGCTGGGTTCTGGCTGTCGCGATATTTTACTTCGTTTATTGCATTCTCGCTTTTATCATTGCAGTTGTTGCTTTCTTCTTTACAGACATAAACCAGTTAACACCGCATATTTACAATTACTTTACCCTTTTAATTTTTATTTATGTCATTAGTTTTTATTGCTTGCGACAGCAAATAGTTGCAAAACATTTGCTGGTTGACGAACCTCTGATCCCCTATAAGAATTCAAATTTATCTGTAGAAACAAAAGCGAAAATCAAACAAAAAATCATTACTTACTTCGAAAAGGAAAAAGCATATCTCAACCCCGAATTAAGTATGGATGTACTTGCCGAAACGTTGAAAATTCAAAAATATCAAATAACCGAAGTATTGAATACAGAAATTGGCAAGAGTTTTTTTCAGTTTGTCAATCATTTTCGCGTGGAAGCTGTAAAAGCAATGCTATCCGATCCGAAAAATAAATTTTCTATCGATGCTATTGGTTACGACTGTGGATTTGCAAGTAAATCAACCTTTTACACGGTTTTCAAAAACATGACCGGTGAAACTCCCGTTTCATACCGAAACAAAATTATTCAATAAATTTTCTTGTTTTTTTACTTACCAGTTTGACTTTCTAAAGTTGAACCGCTTGTTGTTATCCGGATTTCAAAAAGCGGACAAAAATAAAGATCGATTTGCATATTATTGTATTGTAAATGAATAATTTAAATAATACAACTATGCAATCTTTATTACATGTTTTACTTACCGGTGCTTCCGGAACTGTCGGGATAGAAGTGCTAAAGCAATTAGTTGAAATAGATGCTGTTGAGCTGACCGTTTTTGACAAAGAAACGTCCCATGCCATAAAATTATTTTCGCCCTATAAAAACCGCATGAATCTTATTTATGGGGATTTGTGTAATGAAGCTGATGTACAGAAAATTCCGGATAAAATCGATGTTACCATTCATTTAGCAGCTATTATTCCACCATTGGCAGATGAAATGCCTGACTTAACGTATCGTGTTAATGTTCTTGGAACAAAGAAAATCATTAACCAATTAGAAGTCAAATCGCCCAATGCATTTTTGCTTTACAGTTCTTCCATTTCTGTTTATGGCGACCGGGTTTTGAATCCGAATATCACCGTAAATGATCCATTAAACCCGAGCGAAGGCGATTTTTACGGACGTACCAAAATTGAGGCAGAAGAACTTATTAAGAGTTGCAAACTTGATTGGTCGATATTTCGTTTGGCAGCAATAATGAAAAATCATAAAATCTCTAAACTCATGTTTCACATGCCTTTATCTACGAGTTTAGAAATTTGTACACCGAAAGATACCGCTAAAGCATTTGTTGAAGCAATTTACAAACGGAAAGTACTGTCTAAGCAAGTATTTAATCTTGGTTGCGGTGAAAAGTGTCGTATTTCGTATGAAAAATTTTTGGAAAAATCATTTCATCTTTTCGGATTGGGAAAATTGAACTTCCCACTCAATACTTTTGCGCAACATAATTTTCATTGCGGTATATTAATAGATGGAGATAAACTTGAAAATATTCTTCATTTCAGAAATGATACCATGGAAACTTACTTTGCTGAAATAAATCGCTCTATTCCGTTTTTTACAAAACTTTTCAGCACCCTTTTCCGTGTTATAATTAAAAGAATCCTATCAAAACAATCTGAACCACTCAAGGCATTGAAAAACAATGATAAACAACTTCTGAAGCATTTCTTTTATTTGAGTGAATTTTCTTGAATATGACTTGAAATCTCATTATTTTTATGCAAACTCATTTTAAATTCATTTTCACAATTGTTTTCACAGTATTTGTAACCATTCTGAATGCTCAAATTTTGGATGTTCATATCACAAACATTCGAAACACTAAAGGACAGCTTTGCTTAGCTATTTTTGCAGACGAAGTTGGTTTTAAAACAGAAAAAACAAGTTGGGCGTTGAAATGCTGTAAAAAAGATATCATGAATGGTGAGTTTCATATTCAAATTCCAATTCAAGCAGGAAAATGGGGATTTTCGGTACTCGACGATGAAAACTACAACGGAAAAATGGATTATAATTTATTTGGAATTCCTCGCGAAGGGTTTGGATTTTCCAATTATTTTCACAGAGGGATTCTAAAACCTGCTTTTGACGATTTTAAATTTGACATTCAGAGAAACGAGACCAAAAAGCTATTCGTGAAAATGAAGTATTTCTGATAGAACGTTTAAAAACTTTATAAAGTCAAGATATGCTTTCTGTTATCGTATAGAAACATAGCCGTTAATGACACCTTTTTTAGAAAGTACAATTTGCCAGAGTTGTACATGTCGGGCACGGAAAGACCCCGCGCTGCTAAGCAGATAATACTTCCACATCCTGTAAAAACGTTCATCGTATTTTGATTTTATTTGATCCCAGTTTCTATCAAAGTTTTCGAACCAGGCCATAAGTGTTTTATCGTAATGCGCACCAAAGTTGTGCCAATCTTCCATGACAAATAAACCTTCTACAGCTCCACCGATTTGTTTTATTGAAGGGAGATGGGAATTCGGGAAAATGTATTTGTCGGACCAAGGTTCGTTAACGAGCACCGATATGTTATTACCAATTGTATGAAGTAAAAATAAACCATTTTCTTTCAGCAATTTATGTACAGTGTTCATAAATGTTCTATAATTTTTATAAACCACATGTTCAAACATTCCAACAGAAACCACCCGATCGAAAAACATTTCTTTGCCAATCAATATTTCATTATTTAAATCTCTGTAATCTAATAATTTGATTTCAACATTTAGTCCCTGACAATCGATAGTAGCGTAATCAACCTGTTCTTTCGAAACCGTAATCCCGACAACTTCCACACCATATTTTTCAGCGGCATATTTACAAAAACTACCCCAACCACAACCTATATCCAGAACTTTCATTCCAGGTTTCAAGTCTAGTTTCCGGCAAATTAATTCGAGTTTTGCTTCCTGCGCTTCATCCAGATTTTGTGCATTTCTCCAGTATCCACACGAATAAGCCATTCTTTTATCAAGCATATTCTGAAAGAGCTCATTACCAATGTCGTAGTGTTTTATTCCAACTTCAAAAGCTCTCGATTTTTTCCCGTTATTTATTAAAAATGCTCCCAGGTAATAAAAAAATAAATTTTTGCGGTTGACTTTTTCATCAAGCGAAGCGTAAAGTATTCGATAAATTAATTCATCCATTTTTTTTACGTCCCACCAGCCATCCATATACGATTCGCCAAATCCTAAAGTCCCATCCCGAATGACTCGTTTGTAAAAGTCAGGATGATGAATCTGAATATCTGCATCGCCCTGTCCATTTATCTCTACTCCTGCTGAACTAAGTATCGAGCTGATAAAATTTTCGAATTTCGTTTTCATGTTTTTTTATAATTTATAGAAAAGAAATTTCAATTAAATCTGTACGTTTTTTTATAATAGAACAAATCAGTTGATGTTTTGTTTGATATTTAAATTTTCTCAAATGTTAATGTTTTCGGATTTTCGTTAGTAAGTTGAATAATAGAATATAATAAAAAAACTGACAGTTTTAAAAACACTCTTTTCATATTAGTTGATCGCATTTTTATTTTCAAAATATATTTTTTTAAACCAAAACGCTACATTTACCAGCCCAATCATTACCGGAACTTCGACTAACGGACCAATAACCGCTGCAAAAGCTTCGCCGGAGTTGATACCGAAAACCGCAATGGCTACTGCAATGGTTAGTTCAAAATTATTGCTGGCGGCAGTAAATGACAGGGTTGTTGATTGCTCGTAAGTTGCCCCTACTTTCTTGCTCATGAAAAATGAACCGACAAACATGATAACAAAATAAATAAGCAACGGAACTGCTATCAAAACCACGTCCATTGGTATTTTTACAATGTATTCGCCTTTGAGTGAGAACATAACTATAATTGTGAATAACAAAGCAATCAGCGTTAATGGTGATATTTTAGGAATAAATTGAGTGTGATACCATTTTTTGCTTTTTATACGAATAAGAATAAACCGTGTCAGGAAACCTGCAATAAACGGAATCCCCAAATAAATGAATACACTTTCGGCAATTTGTCCGATGGTAATCTTAGAAACAGAATCACTCGTCGGAATACCAAACCAAGCTGGTGCTACAGCGATAAAGAACCAGGCATAAACCGAAAAGAAAAGTACCTGAAATATGCTATTGAAAGCTACCAATCCTGCGGCATATTGCGTGTCACCTTTTGCCAAATCGTTCCACACAATTACCATGGCAATGCAGCGTGCCAATCCAATCATAATAATTCCATACACATACGGTAAGTTGGAGTTGTTTTCGCCTGGAAAAAACTTGAAAAGAAGAATGGCCAGCGTAAACATGAGCACCGGACCAATTATCCAGTTTTGAACCAGCGACAATCCAAGAATTTTCCAATTCCGAAATACTTCGCCCAATTCCTCGTATTTCACTTTTGCCAATGGCGGATACATCATTACTATTAATCCAATGGCAATGGGAATATTGGTGGTTCCCGACGACAGACTGTTCCAAAATATGGCAACCGAAGGAAACATCCAGCCAGAAAATACGCCGATAAACATGGCCAGAAAAATCCAAAGAGTGAGATAGCGATCGAGAAATTTTAAGCGTGGTTTCATAACTGCGGTTTGATTTGTTCCACATAGAATTCATAAAATCCTTTTTTAATTTCATCCCGAACACGACGGAACTCGCTCCAGATAAATTGTTCAGTTCCTGTAGCATGACTTGGATCGTCAAACCCAATATGTATTCGGTGTTTTACTTTGCCAAAGAATGCAGGACATTCTTCGTTTGCACCACCGCAAACTGTGATTACATAATCCCATTCATCTTTTAAATATTTATCTACCGAGTCGGAAGTATGGTGGCTAATGTCAATTCCGGATTCAGCCATAGCTTTTACTGCCTTTTCATTTAGTTTTCCACTGGCTTGAGTTCCTGCCGAGCAAACGGTTAGATTTTTGTCGAACGATTGTAAAAAGCCGTGTGCCATTTGGCTGCGGCAACTGTTTCCTGTACAAAGAATTAATACTTTCATAAAATGGTGATTTGAAAATGAGATAATTTGAAGATTAATACGCTGTTTCACAATTAATTTCGGCAGATTTAATTTCTCTGAAAAATTTGTCGAGCTTATCCATGTACTCGTTAATTGAAGAACCACACAAGCAATAATTGATTTTCAGTCCATCAATTTTGCCATGAATCAAACCCATATCACGCAATTCTTTCAAATGTTGTGAAACGGTGGTGCGACTCAGCGGCAATTTATCCGAAATGTCACCTGAAATGCAGGTTTTTGTTTCTGCCAGGTATTTCAAAATTGCCAATCTGGCAGGATGTGAAATAACTTTGGCGAATTCGGCTAACTCTTGTAGCTCTTTATCAAATACTTCCGGCTTTCTCATGTATATTATGTTTTATGTCGCAAACATACGACATAGTTTCTGAAATAAAAAATAATTGGTATTAAATTTCTGTTATATTTTTGAAGTTCGCCATTATATGATCCAATTAAACAGAAAACCTACTATCATAATTCCACCCCCTACTATGGCGATAAAAGTCAATATCAGCGGGAGTTTCAGTACTTTTCTCAAAATTATCATTTCGGGCAACGATAACGCTATAACCGACATCATAAATGCCAAAGCGGTTCCGAGTGATGCTCCTTTTTCAATCAAGACCGAAACAATAGGAACTATACCGGCTGCATTGGAATACAAAGGAATACCAATCAACACCGACAACGGAACAGCATACCATACATCTTTACCCATAAAAGAAGCCATAAATTCTTGTGGAACATACCCGTGAGCACCTGCACCGACCAAAATTCCCAATGCCACGTATAACCAAACTTTGCCTACAATTTCTTTCACTGC
>Ga0209746_1000749_pt1 | contig 16225 bp, 12 predicted proteins | sample BarGraNGADG00211_3_FD_184496 | JGI IMG/M metagenome (GOLD analysis project Ga0209746, IMG submission 184496) | Arctic peat soil microbial communities from Barrow, Alaska - Barrow Graham LP Ref core NGADG0011-211 (SPAdes) (version 2) | ecosystem: Environmental > Terrestrial > Soil > Wetlands >... | reverse complement strand
CAGAACGCAGAGAAAGTTTAATATCTTATCCCGAGAAGTCTTGCATGATGCACCAACAGTGCAGATAGAATAGTGATATTCGGTTATATTATGCAAGAAGTCAGCAGAGGACTCAAGGTAGCCCCCCTCTCCCCATTGTTGTCTAACATAGTTTTAGATGAATTGGACGAAGAGTTGGAGCGTAGGGGACACAAATTTGTTCGTTATGCAGACGATTGCAATATCTACGTACGCAGTCAAGCGGCAGGCGAGAGAGTAATGGAATCGATAAGCAACTTTATCGAGAGCAAACTGAAACTAATCGTCAATCGAGAGAAAAGTCAGGTTTGCGAAGTAAATCAAACCAAATTCTTAGGTTACACCATTCAAAAAGATGGCAATTTAAGCATTGCAAGGAAAAGCATTGACCGCTTTAAAGAAAAAGTACGCAGTATAACCAAGCGAAACAGGGGTGTAAAGTTCGAGCAAATTGTATCGGAACTCACCCCTGTATTGCGAGGTTGGCTCAACTATCGATGTAAAAGTTTGTTAAGGAATCTCGATTTCTGGATACGCAGAAAACTTCGGTGCTACCGATTAAAGCAGTGCAAACGGGCAATCACGCTCCAACGTTTCCTTGAAAGTAAGGGAGTTGATAGCTGGCAAAGCTGGATATTAGCCCTATCTGGAAAAGGACATTGGCGCAAATCGGGTTGCCCGCAAGCACACCAAGCATTGAATAACAGTTGGTTTGAAGCTGTAGGTTTATACAACCTCACATTAAATTACGACAGGTTAAACAATTAAAGGAAACCGCCGTGTGCGAGAGCATGCACGGTGGTGTGAGAGGGCGGGGGAGTAATCCCCCTACCTACTCGATTTTTATCAACGAGGTGAAAAAATTTCCCGTAAAATTTTGCAGAATAAAAATAAACGTTGTAAATTTGTGAAAGAAATAAAAGATACACCGCCGTTTGTAGACTGTTGAATAATTAAAGAAAGTTTACATAAAAAGGGAACAAATTTCAAACATAACCCAATTATGGCACATGACAATAAATCACTCAACGACAATCCTGATCGACTATGGGCAGAGAACGAAGAAAAGAAAAAGAAACTTACTGAAGAGCAAGGAGCTTATTTTTCGGACATGACAAACGAGACCGATTTGCCACCTGAAATTGAGAGTCAGTTTCTGGATCATATCATGGCGTTCGAAAATGCATTTCAAACTAATAAACGTATTCTGTTGTATGATTTTCTTGATAAACCTTCCTATCGCAAGGCAGAAGAGATGAATGATGAGGAAGTTACCGAAGAATTAAACCGAATGCTGGAACTGATGAACAATAAAATTGTTTCTCTGGATACAATTTGTGAAGTTGATGATAGGGAATTGTATCGGTTTATTACCGAAGAACTATTTCTTGAAGAGAAAGATGACATACATATTCCGGGTATGATTACGCATTACATTTACGAAGAATTTCATCCCAATCATGAATACTATATCCGAAATCATTCAACTGATTTTATTCGTTCATACCTCGATAAAGAGAACGATTTCTATTTGCATTTGCTCACTTCAGAAACTGAGAAAGCGGATTGGCATGTTCATTTCCGTCAAGCATTCAGTTCTTTTCAACTCAATGGTTTTTCAATTACAGAACTGAAATTTGACGCCGAAAATGCAACGGTTCGGTTCGATTGTGACTTCTCTGGAAAAGTTGAAGGTTCGGTGGAATCGCTTCATTTTATTGGATCGGTAGAATTGACACTGCTGTATCAATGGGATTATTGGTGTGTGGACAAGGTAAACTTGCCGCAGAGCACTTTTTGTTAAATGTCATTTGAACCGATAGTGACGGCTTCACTCCAAGTGAAGCCGTCACTAAACTAAATGTTATTCATTTATTGGTAAGATATAAAAAAATAATCATGAAAAACGGAATTAAAATCTTTGAAGAACAAAAAGTTCGCACCGTTTGGGACGACGAAACCGAAGAATGGTATTTTTCGATAATAGATGTTATTGAGGCGCTGACTGGAACTGATCGTCCTCGTAAATACTGGAACGACCTAAAGAAAAAGCTCCTAAAAGAAGGAAGTGAGTTGTCCGAAAAAATCGGACAACTGAAATTACTTGCGTTGAGGCGCTTAAAACCGATACACCCGAAGTCAGAAAGCTGTTATTGTTTTTAAAAGATGTGCAGGCTTTAAGTCGGCAGGAAATACAGCAGGGATTACTATAAATCTTGGTTCTAAAGTCTTGGTTCTTGACACTTTAATCTTTTATTTCCCAACCAATCTCTCTACTTCTGTCCAGTTAACCACATTCCAAAATGCCTTTGCGTAGGCTGCCCGTTTGTTTTGGTATTTCAGATAATAGGCATGTTCCCAAACATCCAACGTCAAAACGGGTTTTCCTTTCACTTCAGCCAATGGCATTAACGGATTATCCTGATTGGCAGTGGAAATGATGCGTAATTTGCCTGAGGGTTCATTTATCAGCCACACCCAACCGGAACCAAAACGACCGACAGCCGCTTTTTCGAATTCTGCTTTGAAAGCATCGACACTTCCAAAATTATCGACCAGTATTTTTTCTAATTTAGGTGACATATTAGCTGTTCCGGCTGGAGCTAATACCGTCCAAAAAAAACTGTGATTGTAATAACCACCGCCATTATTTTTTACAGCAGTCTGAATATCAGCAGGTAATTCATTCAAATGTTGAATCAAATCCAGTATATCTTTTTTGTATAATTCAGGATATTTTTCCAATGCTTTATTCAGATTATTGACGTAGGCAGCGTGATGAAAATTGTAATGAATATACATGGTTGTACTGTCGATATAAGGCTCTAAAGCGTTGTATTTGAATCCCAAAGCCGGTAATTTGAATTGTCCGAAACTTAACAACGATATGGAAAAAAGAAGAATTGTCAGCAATTTTAAACGTTTCATATTTTTTGAATTTATGGAGTTATTAAATAATTTGGTTGATTGTATTTATAACAAGCTTTGAATTAGTTTGTTTATGAATAGGATAGTTTTAAGATTTTCAACTGGTTATTCTGGTTCGTAATTCTTAGAATATTCTTTTGAATTTGTACTATTTATTCAAATCAATCGTTATTGAATTTACTGTAGCAATAGTTTGTTTTGATTTGAAAAATTCAATTTGGGAACAACACAAAATTTCAGTATATTTGCAAGTTAAAGATTAAAAAAATAAACATCAACAAGTAGTATTGAATGATTGACTATATTAAAGGCGAAATAACCGAACTTACACCGGCTTACGTTGTCATCGAAACGGCCGGAATAGGTTATTTTATTCATATAACGCTTCCTACTTTTTCGTTTTTAGGTGAACAAACTTCGGTAAAACTATTTGTATATGAGGCAATTCGTGAAGATGCACATGTGCTTTACGGTTTCCGGCTTCAAAGCGAACGCCACTTGTTTTTGTTGTTAATTTCGGTTTCCGGAATTGGTGCAAATACCGCCCGAATGATTATGTCGTCTTATTCGGCTCAAGAAATTCAGGAAATGATTGCTTCGGGTAATGTCTCGGCATTAAATGCCATCAAAGGAATCGGAACAAAAACAGCTCAGCGTATTATTGTCGACTTAAAAGATAAAATTGTAAAGGGTATTGGCGGCAGTGACGCACTTAATTTTGCTTCAAATTCCCACCATGAACAAAAAGAAGAAGCAGTTTCGGCTTTGGTTATTCTTGGATTTGCTGCTGCAGCTTCACAAAAAACGGTTGACAAGATTGTTCAGGAACAACCAACGCTTAAAGTAGAACAAGTTATAAAATTAGCACTTAAAATGATGTGATTTCAGTTATCAATTAACAGTTATCATTTGATTATGAATTATGCATTTTAAATTATGCATTATCTAAGATATTTATGATTTTTTCAAATAAAACTTTTCTTATAATTCTTTTCTGCGGCATCATTATTGGTTCGGCTTATGCTTTTGTAAGTGCCGGTCAGCATTATGAAACAGAACCTCAACCCAACGTGGAAGTTGCGCCTCCAAGTGTCCCTCCAACTGACACAGTTAAACCTGTTACGACTAGATTTCCAATCAAAAAATTCACTCAAAATACCTATGAAGAACTGAATACAAAATATCCGATGGATGCCCCAAAACCGAGTAATGTGAAATCGGTTGTGGAATACGACACCAAATCAGGTAATTACGTGTTGAGAACGTTTGTTGGAGAAACGGAGATTGCTACTCCATTTTTAATGACCGAGCAGGAATACAAAAATTTCTCTGCCAAACAGGAAATGCAAAGTTACTGGCAGGAAAAAAGCAAAAAAGCCAAGATTAACAATGAAGACAAGTTTTCCATTTCGGATATGAAATTCAATATCGGTCCGGCCGATAAAGTTTTTGGTCCCGGTGGAGTACAAATCAAAACACAGGGTTCGGCTGAATTAATTTTTGGATTTAAAAGTAATACCATTGATAATCCAGCACTTACTGAACGGATGCGGAAATCGAATATCTTCGATTTTAATGAAAAAATTCAGCTAAATGTAACCGGAACTGTAGGCGATAAAGTCAATTTCGGATTGAATTACAATACTGAATCGAGCTTTGATTTCGACCAGAAAATGGTTAAACTGGCGTATAAATGAAAAGAAGACGATATCATTAAAAGTATTGAAGCCGGTAATGTCAGTATGCCGCTTACCAGTTCGCTAATAACCGGAAGTACAGCACTTTTTGGTATTAAAACCGAATTGCAGTTTGGTAAATTGAATGTGACTGCCATTGCTTCGCAACAAGAATCGCAAACACAAACTGTAAGTTCACAAGGTGGAGCCCAAACCACCAAATTTGATATTGGCATTGACAATTACGACGAAAACCGGCATTTCTTTCTGGCGCATTATTTCCGGAATACTTATGAAAGTTCAATGAGTAAACTTCCCTATATTTCTTCGGGAATTACTATTAACAGGATCGAAGTATGGATAACTAATAAACGCGGAAACTACGATCAGGCAAGAAATATAGTGGCTTTTATGGATTTAGCGGAAACCGATCAAATTGATAATCATCACTGGACCATAACTTCGTCCAGCAAATTGCCAATGAATAAAGCCAATTCGCTTTACAATGAGGTGAATGGAATTGATGGAGTGCGCGATATTCAACGGACAAACTCAGTTTTATCAGATCAACTTAAAGTGTATGGAATAAATGGGGGTGAAGCCTATGAAAAAATAGAAAGTGCCCGAAAACTGGAACCATCCGAATACACGGTTAATAATACACTGGGAATCATTTCGTTACGCAACGCATTAAATCCGGATGAAGTGCTGGGTGTTGCTTTTGAATATACGTATGCCGGTCAGGTTTATCAGGTTGGTGAATTTTCGACTGATGCGGTTACTGCTCCTCAGGCGTTGATTATAAAATTATTGAAGGGAACAACACAATCACCTCAATTGGCTTCGTGGGATTTGATGATGAAAAATGTGTATAGTCTGGGTGCGCTTCAAATTCAGCCCGATAAGTTTATATTAAATATCGTATACCGAAATGATTCTGTTGGAACTGATTTGCAATATATTACCGAAGGGAAAATTAAAAATAAATTACTGCTTCGGGTCATGAATCTGGATAATCTGGATTCAAAAAACCAGCCGACTAAGAATGCTGCTGGGGAAGCTGGAGATGGAAAATTTGATTACATAGAAGGCATAACAGCCATTTCAAATACCGGCCGAATCATTTTCCCAGTGCTCGAGCCATTTGGATCGCATTTAAAGGAAATGTTTGGTGTGAAGGACTCGACGTTGGCTAAAAAATATATTTATCAGGAATTGTATGACTCAACTTTAGTTGTAGCCCAGGAATTCAGTGAAAAGAATAAATTCCATCTGGTTGGGGAATACAAAGCTTCGTCGGGTTCCGAAATTCGACTGAATGCCATGAATGTGCCCCGTGGTTCTGTTACAGTAACTGCCGGTGGCGTAACATTGGTTGAAAACAGAGATTACACGGTGGATTACACGATGGGAACCGTAACCATCATCAATACATCCTTGATGGAATCAGGAACAAAAATTGATGTAAAACTGGAGAATCAATCTATGTTCAGCATGCAGCGTAAAACCTTGTTAGGTACGCATTTGGAATATAAATTTGATAAAGATTTCAGTTTGGGCGGAACCATTATGCACCTTTCTGAAATGCCATTGACAACCAAAGTAAATACCGGAAACGAACCCATATCCAATACAATTTGGGGATTGAATACTTCATGGCGGACTGAATCGCAATGGCTGACAAATGTAATAAATAAAATTCCGTTTGTAAATGCCATAAAACCTTCAACCATAGCTTTAAATGCTGAGTTTGCACAATTAATTCCGGGGCATTCAAGTGTGGTTAGCTCAGCCGGGTTGGCTTATATAGATGATTTTGAATCTACTCAAACTACCATTGATATTCATTATCCGTCAAACTGGTATTTAGCCAGCACGCCATATAATTCTGCTTCCAATTCTTTTTTCCCCGAAGCAGCTTTAAGCAACGATATCAATTATGGTAAAAACAGAGCTTTGTTTGCCTGGTATTATGTGGATCCGATTTTGAATGGTGAAAGTCGTTCCACGCCTGATTATATTCGAAACAACCCCGATGCACAATCAAATCATTTGACACGAGACGTGATGGTGCCGGAAATTTTTCCAAACAAACAAACGCTGGCTACTCAAACGTCCCGTATGACTATTTTAAACCTGTCGTTTTATCCAACCGAACGCGGACCGTATAATCTGGATGTTGCCGGTATGAATCCCGATGGAACATTGAACAATCCAACCAAGCGGTGGGGTGGAATTATGCGGAAACTGGATGCCACTGATTTTGAAACTTCTAACATCGAATACATCGAATTTTGGATGATGGATCCGTATATCAATGGCGGAATGACAACCGATAAAAGCGGTGATTTATATTTCAATTTAGGCGATATAAGTGAAGACATACTGAAAGATGGGAAAAAATTCTTTGAAAACGGTTTGCCGGCAGATGGCGATCCTACCAAAACTGAATCAACCGTCTGGGGGCGGATTCCTAAAACTCAATCGACTGTTACAGCATTTGACAATACACCCGGAGCCCGTAAATATCAGGATGTTGGATTAGATGGATTGTTAAACACGGATGAATTTTTATTCCCGACATATAGCGATTATGTGAGTGGTGTGAAAGCAAAAGTAAGTCCGGATGAACTTCAAAAAATGCAAGACGATCCATTTTCACCCTTAAATGACCCTGCCGGCGATAATTACCATTTTTATCGTGGTACGGATTATGACACAAAACAACTTGATATTTTAAGTCGCTATAAACATTATAACGGTGTTGAAGGTAATTCACCGGATGCAAGCACAGTTGTAGAAAGTTATCCGACTTCTGCAACTTCATTACCTGATGGTGAAGATATTAATGGTGATAATACCATGAATGAATATGAAAAATACTATCAGTATCATGTTCGTATCAATTCGGGGGCTATGAAAATAGGTTCGAACTATATTACCGATGCTATCACATCACAAGTTCAACTTAAAAATGGCAAAACAGAGCCGGTAACCTGGTATCAGTTTAAAATTCCTATCCGCCAATATGATGATAAAATTGGAAGCATTCGAAATTTTAAATCCATTCGGTTTATACGAATGTTTATGACCAATTTCGAAAAAGAAGCCCATTTACGTCTTGCAACTCTCGATTTGGTTCGTGGTGAATGGCGTGGATTTAATAAACCACTTTATGCGAGCACCATAGTCCCTGGTTCGGAAGGAAAGTTAGATATACAATCTGTTAATATCGAAGAAAATGCCAGTAAATCGCCGGTAAATTATGTTTTGCCTCCGGGAATAAGCCGTGAAACCGATCCCGGTCAACCGCAGTTATTACAACAAAACGAACAATCAATGGTGTTGCGTGTCACCGATTTGGCACCCGCTGATGCTCGTGGAGTTTATAAAAATACTTCGTATGATATGCGCCAGTATAAACGTCTCCAAATGTTTGTACATGCCGAGAAATTGACTGATGATCAATACAATCTGAAAGATTATGAATTGACTTGTTTTATTCGTATTGGTTCTGACATGGTGAATAACTATTACGAATATGAAATCCCCTTGCGTTTAACTCCTGCCGGTATTTATATTGGTGAAAAACTGGCAGATCAACAAACGGTTTGGTATCCTGAGAATATGTTCGATTTTTCGTTCGACGCTCTTACCAATGCCAAATTGAAACGGAATAAAGCGAAACAAAGCGGAACAAGTAATGTGTCAAATCTGATTCCTTATATTGTTTATGATCCTGATAAACCATTGAATAAAATTTCTATTGTGGGAAATCCATCCATTTCCGATGTTGAGAATATTATGATTGGAATCCGAAATGGAAGTAATTCAACGAAATCGGGCGAAATTTGGGTAAACGAATTACGCATGTCACAATTCGATGAATCAGGTGGTTGGGCTGCGATGGGTAATCTGGCTGTAGGATTGTCGGATATTGGAACTGTAAACTTCTCGGGACGGGTTGAAACTGCCGGTTATGGTGGTATTGAAAGTAATGTTATGACCCGACGAAATGATAATTTGTATCAAATGAATTTCTCAACGGCTTTGGAACTTGGACGTTTTCTGCCCGAACAAGCCAGGTTGAAAATACCGGCTTATTTCTCGATAACAAACGAAACGGTTTCACCAAAATATAATCCGTTGGATCAGGATGTTAAGCTCTCGGATGCCTTAAATAATGCCAATAGTCAGGCTCAACGCGATACGTTGAATTTGATTTCGCAAACGGTAAATACGACCAAAAGTTTTAATATTACCGGTGCGAAAGTGAATATAAGAAGCAAAACGCCACAGCTTTACGATCCGGCAAACCTCACTTTTACGTATGCTTACAATGAAACAAATCAGCATAGTTCTGAAATTGAACAAAATCTGATAAAAGCTGAACGTGCAGCCATTGATTATAGTTTTTCGTTTAATCCGCAGCCATTTGAACCATTCAAAAATGTGAAAGCGCTTGATAATCCGATTTTTAAGATTATCAAAGATTTCAATTTCAATTATATGCCTAATTCGCTGAGTTTTAATACCAATATGAACCGGCAATATTCACAGGTTAAATTACGCGATTTGAATGCCATTACGACCGGTATTAGTACCAATAATCTGGATTTGACTTCGAGTAAGGATTTTATGTGGAATCGTCAATTCGATATTAAATACGATTTGAGTCGTGCTATAAAATTCTCGTTTCAAACGGCTATGAATTCAAATATTGCCGAACCTTATAATACGCCTGAAATTGGAAAACAATATTATGAAGTTTGGCGGGATTCGGTTTGGTCGAATATCAAAAAGCTTGGGACGCCGTATACGTACCAGCAGGTTTTTTCGGCTTCATGGAACTTACCTATCAATAAATTACCGCTTTTGGATTGGGTGAATGCAACTGCTTCATACAATTCAACCTATAACTGGAATAGAATGGCGCAGATGCAGGGCGGAACACAACCCGGAAATATTGCGACCAGCATGGGAGCGTGGCAGTTTGACGGACAATTTAATTTTGAAAATCTATATAACAAATCGAAATATCTGAAATCTGTTAACCAGCGATTTATGTCACGATCAAATCAGCCAAAAATCAAATTTCAACCAAAAACCTACAGTCAAAAAGTAAATCTTGAAAAAAATAAATTAATCACTGTCAATCACCGACTTGGAAGTGATAAATTGAAATTTTCGGCAGTTGATAAAAAAGGGAAATCGCTTACTTTATTATACAAAACGAAGAATGCAACCACCATTGAAATAACACCTAACATTTCTGTCGACAGTGTTCAGCTTACATTGGTATCAATGGATCCGAACGAGCAAAATACGGCTAAATCTACTGTTGATTTTGTATTCCGAACTTTAATGATGGTTCGTCGTGCTTCAATTACCTATCGCGAGTCGAATAGTATGGTTTTACCCGGATTTTTACCGGATGCCGGATTTCTTGGTCAGCAAAATAATAATGGCTCTTTTGCTCCGGGATATGGATTTACGTTTGGAATTATTGATAAAAACGCTATTCAGAATGCCATGGATAATGGTTGGTTGTCAAATAATGATTCGATTATATCTCCGGCTACTACTGCATTTACTTCCGATTTGGATATAAAAGCCAGCATTGAACCGATTGCCGGATTTAAAATTGATTTGAATGCAAAACGCTACGTGGCATCCAATACTTCTATTCAATATAAATTTGAAGGAATGCCCAAAACGTTCAACGGAAGTTATAATATTACGCTTATGGCTTTGGCAACTGCATTCAAAACTACGGGAACAGCACAACAAAACTACAGTTCCGAACTTTTCAGTACATTATTGGCTAACAGACAAGTTATTGCTAATCGGTTAAACGGTCAATATGCCGGAACCCGTTATCCAAACAGCGGATTCCTGAAAGGCAGTACGGTTGCCAATTCAGATTTTAATTCCGGTTTGGGTTCTTACGGATTAAATTCAGCCGATGTGTTGATTCCTGCATTTTTGGCGGCGTATACCGGCCGAGATGTAAATACGGTGGATACCAACCCATTCCTTTCAATTTTGAGTATTTTACCAAACTGGCGAATAAGTTACGATGGATTGTCCAATATCGATTGGATTAAAGATAAGTTTAAATCAGTAAGTCTGACTCATGCCTACACTTGCCGCTACAGCATTGGTTCTTACACTTCGTATTCAACCTGGGTAGCTATGGGACCCGATAACAATGCTTTGGGTTATGTGCGTGATGTTCAGAGTAATAATCCGATTCCTTCTTCGCCGTATGATATTAGTGATGTTTCAATTAATGAGCAATTCAGTCCGCTTATCGGTATAAATGTTGCCATGAACAATAGCATGACGGGTAAACTTGAATATAAAAAACAACGAAATTTGGTGTTGAATTTATCGAGTACCCAATTAATTGAATCGGCAACTGATGAGTTTGTGGTTGGTCTTGGCTATATTCTGAAAGATTTTGATGTTATTCTGAAACTGAAATCAGACACACAGACCAAGGTGAAGAACGATTTAAAATTAAGTGCCGATTTGTCCTACAAAGATATTAAAACCTTGTTGCGTAAAGTGGAAGAAAATATCACGCAAGCTTCGAGCGGAAATAAGTTATTTACCCTGAAAATCATTGCTGATTACGTGTTTAGTTCAAAAGTAAATATTCAGTTATTCTACGATAAACAGATGAGTACACCACTCATTTCATCGTCTTATCCGGTTTCTTCTTCCAACTTTGGGGTTAGTTTTAAGTTTATGCTGACACGTTAATATTTCACTTATATACAAAACTTTTTATCATTTCGCTCTGTTAGATGAACAAAATTGAATCGTATGTTTAAAAAAATAATCTTTACTGTTGTTTCTACTTTTATTGTATTTACTTCTTTCGGTCAGATTTTCGAGCCGATAAAGTGGAGTTTTGAATTAAAAAATACAAGCGCAACTACCGCAGATATTAGTATTCAGGCTAATATTGATGAAGGTTGGCATTTGTATGGTCTTAACCTGCCCAAAGATGGTCCTCATCCAACTTCTGTAGTTTTTGAAAGTATTGAAAATGCTACTAAAGTTGGGGATTTGAAAGCTCCATCGAAATTGCAAAAACAATTTGATGCCAATTTTAATATGGAATTGAATTGGTATACTGATAATGCCGTTTTTATTCAGAAAATCAAATTTACGGATGCTTCAAATGTCAAAGTAATTGGATATGTGGAATTTATGGCATGCAACGATAAAAGCTGCCTGCCTCCCAATAAAAAACCCTTCACACTTGGTTCTTCTGCCTCTGCTTCATCAATAAATGCTCCAAAAATCGTTTCAAACATTGAAAAATCAGATTACTGGACACCGGTAATTGAAGAGCTGAAAAGCTTTGGAAATTCCGCAGGTACATCTGATAATACCGGTTTATGGTACATTTTTGCTATGGGTTTGTTGTATGGCTTGCTGGCATTAGTGACGCCTTGTGTGTGGCCGATCATTCCCATGACGGTCAGTTTTTTTCTGAAGCGTTCCGAGAATAAAAAAAAAGGACAGCGTGACGCCATTTTGTACGGTTTATCCATCATCTTTATTTACGTCGTTTTAGGATTTCTCATTACGCTTATTTTTGGCGCAAGTGCTTTGAACAGTTTATCCACAAGTGCAGTTTTCAACCTGATTTTCTTTACCATACTCATTGTTTTTGCGGTTTCATTCTTTGGAGCTTTCGAAATAACACTGCCTTCATCGTGGACCACAAAACTTGATGCAAAAGCTGATTCAACAGTTGGAATTGTCAGTATTTTATTCATGGCATTCACCCTGGTTCTGGTTTCATTTTCGTGTACAGGGCCGTTAGTAGGAACTTTATTGGTTCAGGTTGCCGGAAATAATTCAATTGTTGCTCCGGTAGTTGGAATGACCGGTTTTGCAGTTGCGTTATCCATTCCGTTCAGTCTCTTTGCGCTTTTCCCCTCGTGGCTTAAAACGTTGCCCAAATCGGGTGGCTGGTTAAACTCGGTAAAAGTCGTATTGGCCTTTTTAGAACTGGCATTAGCGCTTAAATTCCTTTCTGTTGCCGATCTGGCTTATGGTTGGCGCATTCTCGACCGAGAAGTTTTTCTGGCTGTCTGGATTGTTATTTTTGCTTTGCTGGGCTTTTATTTGTTGGGAAAATTGCGTTTTCCACATGACAGTGAATCAAAACATACAACCGTTTTGGGCGTATTTTTAGCCATTGTGTCCTTTGCTTTTTCTGTTTATATGATTCCCGGTTTATGGGGCGCGCCGCTTAAAGCCATCAGTGCTTTTGCGCCACCGCTTTACACACAGGATTTTAATTTGTATAACGATGATGTGCATCCGGCATTTACCGATTATGATATCGGAATGGCTTTTGCGGCCGAAAAGAAAATCCCTGTTGTAGTTGATTTTTCCGGTTTTGGTTGTGTGAATTGCCGTAAAATGGAAGCTTCCGTTTGGACGGATCCTACTGTAAAAAATTTGCTGAAAAAAGATTTTGTGCTGATCTCATTATTTGTGGATGATAAAACCAATCTTTCAAAATCCTATCAGGTGCAGGAAAATGGACGCACTACAACCATAGAAACTGTTGGAGATAAATGGAGTTATTTGCAGCGTTCTAAATTTGGAGCTAATGCGCAACCGTTTTATGTTATGCTTGACAACAATGGAAAACCGTTGAATAAACCCTTCACTTTCGATGAAAATCCGGCTAACTTTGTAAAATGGCTGAAAAGAAAATAGTTGAAAGTTTAAAAGTGAAAAGTTGAAAGTAAAGAAGAAATAGCATTGAAAAGTGCATTTTTGACTTGATTGATAAAATATTTAAACAGATTTCTGCCAATTTGCCACCCGATTTCTGCCAAAAACGGAATTCGGGTGTTTTGGCAAAATTATTGATGATTGACCTGTAAAACCAATAATGAAGGAATGCTTATAAAATTTAAACTTACAATATGAAAAAACAAAAACATACTGACGAAAATCCCCAAATAAAAGAAAGGTTTGAAAATTGTGAAACAACACAAGCACACGAACCCCCCGAAACTACTGAGGAAGCTGCCGAACAGATTGTGGATGAAATGGAAGTCATGGCACAAAAATGTGTTGAACTGAACGATAAAAATCTGCGTTTGATGGCCGAGTTTGATAATTATCGCAAACGAACCATAAAAGAACGGTTGGATTTATTGAAAACAGCCAGTGAAAGTGTTTTGGTGGATATGCTTCCGTTGATTGACGATTTTGAACGTGGATTGCAAGCCATGGAAACATCAGAAGACGTAGTGGCAGTAAAAGAAGGAATTGATTTGATTTATTCAAAGTTTATCGCTTTTCTGCTTCAAAATGGAGTAAAAGCAATTCCAACCGAAAATCAGACATTTGATACTGAATTCCACGAAGCAATAATCACTTTCCCGGCACCAACTGAAGAACAAAAAGGAAAGATTATCGACTGTGTTTCGAAAGGGTACACTTTGAATGAGAAAGTAATTCGATTTTCGAAAGTGGTCGTTGGTGAGTGAATTCAGTTAACAGTTGATAGTGTGTAGATATTAATTTCATTCTTACATTCTTACATTTTTTCATTATCAAATTACCACATTATCCCATTAAATATATGTCCAAAAGAGATTACTACGAAATACTGGAAGTTTCCAAATCGGCTTCGGCTGCCGAAATAAAAAAGGCGTACCGCAAGAAAGCTATACAGTTCCATCCCGATAAAAATCCGGGTGATAAGGCATCAGAAGAAAAGTTTAAAGAAGCTGCTGAGGCGTATGAAGTGCTAAGTGATCCCGATAAACGTCAACGTTACGATCAATACGGACATGCCGGAGTAGGCAGTGCTGCCGGAGGAGGATTTGGCGGTGCAAGTATGAATATGGAAGATATTTTCTCTCAATTCGGTAATATCTTTGGCGGACATTTTGGTGGATTTGGCGGATTTGGTGGTAGTCAGCGTGGTGGTCAACGGGTACGTCGTGGTTCCGATTTACGTGTGAAAGTGAAATTGACATTGTCCGAAATTGCAACCGGAGTTGAAAAGAAAATTAAAGTAAAAAAATACGTTTCCTGTTCACATTGTAATGGTACGGGTGGTGCTCACGGCTCGTCCACTACTACTTGTACAACCTGTAACGGTCAGGGACGCGTAACCCGACTTCAGCAAACCATTCTGGGTCAAATGCAAACAGCTGTCGAATGTCCGACATGCGGAGGCGACGGAAAGATCATCAAGGAAAAATGTACGCATTGCAGTGGCGAAGGCATTGTGCGTGAAGATGAAATAATCACCATCAACATTCCGGCCGGTGTAATGGAAGGTATGCAACTGTCGGTAAGCGGCAAAGGAAATGCAGCGCTTAGGGGAGGAGTGAACGGCGATTTGCTGGTGTTGGTGGAAGAGGAAGCGCATCCCGAACTCATTCGTGACGAAAATGATTTAATTTATAACTTGCTGTTAACCGTTCCGATGGCAACTTTGGGAGGTTCGGTGGAAGTACCTACGGTGGAAGGGAAAGTCAAGGTAACCATTGCTCCGGGCACTCAACCCGGTAAAGTGTTACGTCTTCGTGGTAAAGGATTACCCAGTGTAAACCGTTACGGAACCGGTGATTTATTGGTGAATATCGGCGTTTATATACCCGAAAACCTGAATAAAGAAGAAAAAGCATCTATTGAAAAGCTGAGCAAATCGGATAATGTAAAACCCAATGCTACAGCATCACGCAATTTCTTTGCACATTTCCGGAATATGTTTGAATAACATTTTACTCAGAAAAATGAAAAGCCCAAATCAGTAACGATCAGGGCTTTTCATATATTATAGGATTGATTTTTAGATATTTTCGTCAATCAGATTGATTTTTTGTTCAATCAGTTTGCTTTCTTCTCTCAGGGCTTCAATTTTATGTTCCATTTCTTTAATCAGCCCACCGCCATTTTTTGAGTTCGAAGTGAAAAAACCGATATTATTCTCGTAAGTGGCAATTTCCGATTTCAAATGTTCGTAGGCTCGTACCAGTTTTTCTCGTTCGCGGTACATTTTGTTTTCGCCTTTTCCACTCATGTCCTTCAAATTGCTGCGGAAAGATTCCAAACGACGATTCGAATTATCAACATTCAGGGTTTCGAATTGCTTGTCGACAGCATCACGATATTCTTTGTAAATTTTGTCTTTTTCTTTGAAAGGAACATGTCCAATTGTGCTCCATTCTGCCATCAATGTTCGAAAAGTGGTAAGGGATTCTGCGGAATTGTCCGTTTTTTCCTGCACTGGCAATTTCGCTCAACAGCAATTCATACACATCGCCTTGTATATCCTGGAAAGCTTGTCCACCTTCGCTGGCATCTTTTTCGATTTCAATAAAAAGTTGTTCAATAATATTGATGGCTTCAACCAGCAGCGATGCCTTTGGCATAATAAACACTGCATTGGCCATGTGTTTGGTAAACGGCGAAGTTGCGCCGTTCAAATCTTTTAAAAATGGAAAAACTTTGGTTTGAACATGCAGCAACATTTCGTCGGCAGGCCGGCGTTTAAAATTACTCCACCGCAAATCGCTTTTATAAATTTCGTAAGCGCTTCCCGG
>Ga0209746_1000748_pt1 | contig 16235 bp, 14 predicted proteins | sample BarGraNGADG00211_3_FD_184496 | JGI IMG/M metagenome (GOLD analysis project Ga0209746, IMG submission 184496) | Arctic peat soil microbial communities from Barrow, Alaska - Barrow Graham LP Ref core NGADG0011-211 (SPAdes) (version 2) | ecosystem: Environmental > Terrestrial > Soil > Wetlands >... | reverse complement strand
CCGGGGATAACAGGCTGGTGAGATCCAAGAGTTAACATCGACGATCTCGCTCGGCACCTCGATGTCGGCTCATCGCATCCTGGGGCTGGACAAGGTCCCAAGGGTCGGGCTGTTCGCCCGTTAAAGCGGTACGCGAGCTGGGTTCAGACCGTCGTGAGACAGGTCGGTCTCTATCCTCTGTGGGCGTAAGGGATTTGAAGGGAGCTGCTCCTAGTACGAGAGGACCGGAGTGGACAGACCTCTGGTGTGCCAGTTGTCGTGCCAACGGCATTGCTGGGTAGCTACGTCTGGCAAAGATAACCGCTGAAAGCATCTAAGTGGGAAACTTGCCCTAAGATTAGATCCCTGTATCCTTAATGGAGTAAGACCGCAGGTAGACTACCTGCTTGATAGGCGGTGTGTGTAAGCACAGTAATGTGTTGAGCTAAACCGTACTAATGGTCGAGGGCTTATTTGCGTGGTGCGGAGAACTTGATATTGTTCCTACATCAACAACAATAACTATTCAGCTACAAGTTAGAGAATAAGTCTCTTTGGTGATTTGAGCGACGAGGGTACACCCGGTCCCATCCCGAACCCGGAAGTTAAGCTCGCCAGCGCCGATGGTACTTGGTGGGTAACTGCCTGGGAGAGTAGGTCATTGCCAAAGAGACTTTTCTTTTCTCTTCTCATCAGTTCTTTCATAAGGTATAATTCATTCGTTCACAGACCAGTCCGTGTCGATTGCCGTTTTGATCGTTTTCTCTGGCAGTCAAGGAGTGTGTGCAGCGCGAAATTCTTGATGATAGGTTAGTACTTATCCAAGTATTAAACGCCCTCGGCTGTGTCTGTGATAAGCCGAGTTTTTGTTTATTCCTCCAAATGGAAGGAGGTGAGGCAGTTGACGGTCGTAAATTTACGCAATAATGAGTCTCAAGATCAATTGCTCAAGCGTTTCCGCAAAAAGATTGTAAAGAACGGTGTCTTGAGCACGGTGCGCCGTAAGCGCTGGTTTGTGTCCAAGAGTGAGCAACGCCGTATGGATCAAAAAAAGGCTATCCGGCGTTACAAGCGGCGTGCTTATAAGGATTTTGAGTAAACCAGCGGAACGGGACTGGAGGCTTTATGGCAAATGAAGATAAGATTCAGGTTGAGGGGCTGGTAATCGAGGCATTACCCGGGACTCAGTTCCGGGTCCGACTCGATAACGGGCATGAGGTTTTGGCCTATCTTTCGGGCAAGATGCGCAAGTATTACATCCGTATCCTGCTCGGGGATCATGTTAAGGTTGAGATGTCTCCCTACGATTTGACCCGCGGACGTATCACCTATCGCCAGAAGAAGTCCGGCGGGGAACCTGAGGCGGTTGAATAACCGGTTCCGTCTGCACTCATGGAAAAGGACAGCCCCTGCATTTGCAGGGGCTGTGTGTTTTAATAGGCCGTTTTTACGGCAGAGATTTGAAGGAATTTAACACTTTCATGTAGTTTGCGCGTTCGAAGACGGCCGGTTCTTTAACCGACTTCTGGCTCAGGCTGCCTTTCATTTGCTTGATGGACTCGTAATCGTGACCGGTCATCCACTTTTCCAAGTCAGACAGGATGACGGGGACGCGGCCGATTCCTTTTGCAAGCAGTTCCGAGGCCGTCATTGCCACACTGGCACCGGCCATGCTGGCTTTAATTACATCTTCTGCAGTGTGGATGCCGCTGGTGAGTGCCAGGTCGGCGTTGATGTGTCCGTAGAGAATGGCGATCCAGCGCAAGGGCAGGCGTAGTTCGTTTGAGGTGCTTAAAACCAGGTTCGGGGCGACTTCCAGGGTTTCCAAGTCGAGGTCGGGCTGGTAGAAACGATTGAAGAGCACCAGACCGTTTGCTCCGGCTTCGACCAGCCGTTTGGCGATGTTGGGGATGGCGGTAAAGAACGGGCTGAGTTTAACAGCGAGGGGAATTTTGATGCTATTGCGCACATCGTGGACAAGAGTGATGTAGTTCTCTTCAATCTGGGCGGCAGTCAGCGCCGGGTCGGTGGGGAGGAAATAGAGATTGAGTTCCAGAGCATCTGCACCTGCATCTTCAATTTTTTTGGCATATTTGATCCAGCCACCAGTGGAGACGCCGTTCAGGCTGCCGATGACGGGGATATTGACTGCCTGCTTGATTTTCTTGAGTGTTTCAACATAGGCATCTGGTTTGAGAATGTAAGTTCCGCTCTGGGGATAGAATGAGTCAATTTCAGCAGAAGATTCTGAGCCATAAAAAAGGAAATGGTCCAACTCAAGGCTTTCGTGGATGACTTGTTCTTCAAAAAGCGAGTACATCACTATGGCCGCAATCCCGGCCTCTTCCAGTTTTTTGACGGTTTCCACTTTTTCCGACAGTGGCGAGGCAGACGCTACCAATGGGTTCTTGAGTTTGAGACCAAGATAGGTCGTTGAAAGGTCAACCATTATTTCTCCTTTGCTTAGTTCTTTTTTAAAATGGGACAGAGTTTCACTCTGTCCCATTTTAAACACGTTATTTCTGTTCTGATGTTTCACCGTAGTGCATGGCAGCCAGCTGGGAATAGAAGTTCCAGCGGGCTTTGGCGTCTTGGCTGGACAGTTTAAGCAGAGTCTCAGCACGCGCTTCGTCACTCTGGGTCAACATGCGGAAGCGGTTCTCGTTGTACATGTACTGTTCCACCGGGATGGTCGGTTCCTTGCAGTCCACTTGCAGCGGGTTCTTGCCTTCGTCCGCCAGGCGCGGATCGTAGCGATAGAGCGGCCAGAGACCGGACTGGACGGCCAGTTTCTGCTGTTCGAGGCCTTTGGCCATGTCAATGCCGTGGGCGATGCAGTGGCTGTAAGCGATAATGATGGACGGGCCGTTGTAGGCCTCGGCTTCGATGAAGGCTTTCAGCGTGTGCTGGTCACTGTAACCCATGGCGACGCGCGCCACATAGACATAGCCGTAAGCAATGGCCATCAGGCCCAGGTCTTTCTTTGAAAGGCCCTTGCCTGATGCTGCAAAGCGGGCCACAGCGCCGCGCGGTGTGGCCTTGGAAGCCTGGCCGCCGGTATTCGAGTAGACCTCCGTGTCGAGCACCAGTAAATTGACGTTGCGGCCGGTGGACAGAACATGGTCGAGACCACCGTAACCAATGTCATAAGCCCAACCATCGCCACCAATAATCCAGACCGACTTCTTGGCGAACGAGTCAGCGATGGCAGCCAGGTTCTTGGCCTGCGGGTTCTTGGAGTGGGCAAGTTTCTGCTTGAGGGCTTCGACACGCTCGCGTTGTTGCTTGATGCCCAGGTCGGTGGTCTGGTCGGCTTTGAGCAGGCTGTCCACGAGGTTCTGGCCGAGTTCGTTGACGAAGGTCGGCAGGATATCGCTGGCATATTCGAGTTGCTTGTCCAGCGTAAGGCGGAAGCCCAGGCCGAACTCAGCATTGTCTTCGAACAGCGAGTTGGACCAAGCCGGGCCGCGTCCGTCTTTGTTGAATGTGTAGGGTGTCGTCGGCAGGTTGCCGCCATAGATGGAGGTACAGCCTGTGGCATTGGCGATAATGGCGCGGTCGCCAAACAACTGCGACATCAGTTTTATATAAGGCGTTTCACCGCAACCTGCGCACGCCCCTGAGAACTCGAAGAGCGGTTCGAGCAGTTGCGAGTTCTTGATGGTGCCGAGGTTAATGGCTGTGCGGTCAGTTTCAGGCAGGGACAGGAAGAACTCCCAGTTTGGAACTTCGGTTTCGCGCAGTGGCGGCTGTGGAGCCATGTTGATGGATTTGCGGGCCGGGTTGGTCTTATCCTTGGCCGGGCAAGCTTCCACGCACAACGTGCAGCCGGTGCAATCCTCTGGCGCCACCTGGACGGTATAGGCCATGCCAGGGAATTCCTTGAACTTGGAGTCAATGGACTTGAAGGTCTTCGGGGCCTTCTCGAGGAATTTCTTATCGTATACCTTGTGCCGGATTACTGCATGCGGGCAGACAAAGACGCACTTGCCGCACTGGATGCACAGGTCGGGTTCCCAGGCCGGGATTTCCAAGGCGATATTGCGCTTCTCCCACTTGGCCGTGCCGGTGGGGAAGGTGCCATCCACGGGCATGGCAGACACCGGGATCGTATCGCCTTCGAAGGCGATCATTGGACCGAGCACGTCGCGCACAAAGGCTGGCGCTTCTGCCGGGACCGGGGCGCGGCGGGTGAAAGTGCTGGTCACTTTACCGGGCACCTTGACCTCATGCAGGTTGACCAGAGTCTGATCTACTGCCGCGTAGTTCTTCAGGACGACGGCTTCGCCGCGTTTGCCATAGGTCTTCTCGATGGCTTTCTTAATCTGCTCGATGGCCTCGTCGCGCGGCAGGATGCCGGAAATGGCGAAGAAGCAGGTCTGCATGATGGTATTGACGCGGCTGCCCATACCGGTCTTTTCGGCTACATCATAGGCATTGATCGTGTAGAACCTGAGTTTCTTCTCGATAATGTCTTTCTGAACTTCTTGCGGCAGCTTATCCCAGATTTCCTCCGGGCCATACAGACTGTTCACAAGAAAAACCGCGCCAGGCTGGGCGTATTTGGTTAAGTCAAAGCGCTCCAGGAAGCTGAACTGGTGGCAGGCGACGAAGTTGGCGGTGTTGGGGGTGATCAGGTATGGGGCCTGGATCGGTTTGGGGCCAAAGCGCAGGTGTGAGACCGTCAAAGTGCCGGCTTTTTTGGAGTCGTAGTAGAAATAGCCCTGGGCGTTGTTGTTAGTCTCTTCGCCGATGATTTTGATCGAATTCTTGTTTGCGCCGACAGTACCATCCGAACCCAGACCGAAGAAGAGGCAGCGCACGGTCTCAGGATGCTCAACTGAGAAATTCTGGTCGTAATCCAGGCTGGAGTGGGTCACGTCTTCGTTGATACCGACCACGAAATGATTTTTTGGGTTGGCTTTCTTGAGTTCGTCGAAGACGGCCTTGACCATGGCCGGGGTAAATTCTTTTGATGACAGCCCATAGCGTCCGCCAATAACCTTAATACCCTGCCATCCATTCTCGAACAGGGTGCTGGTTACATCCAGATAGAGCGGTTCGCCAGATGCGCCGGGTTCCTTGGTGCGGTCGAGCACGGCAATGGATTTGACGGTCTTGGGCAGGGACTTGAGAAACGCAGTTGTGTCGAACGGGCGGTACAGCCGCACGCGGATGACACCGACTTTTTCACCCTTCTCAACAAGATAGTGCACGGTTGCTTCGGCGGTCTCGCCGCCGGAAGCCATAATGATGACCACGCGCTCAGCATCCGGAGCACCTGCATAATCGAACAGGTGATAGGCACGGCCGGTCAGCTTGGCGAACTTGTCCATCGCTTTCTGGACGATGCCAGGGACTTTGGTGTAGAACGGGTTGATGGCCTCGCGCGCCTGGAAGAATACATCCGGGTTTTGAGCGGAACCGCGCAGTACTGGATGATTGGGCGAAAGGGCGCGGGCGCGGTGGGCGCGGACGAGCTCATCGTCAATCATTGCCCGTAAGTCGTCATCATTCAACTGCTCGATTTTATCCACTTCGTGCGAGGTGCGGAAGCCATCGAAGAAGTGCAGGAACGGCACACGCGCTTCCAGCGTAGCGGCCTGGGCAATCAATGCCATATCGTGCGCTTCCTGTACCGATCCGGAGGGAAGCATCGCCCAGCCGGTCTGACGGACGGCCATCACGTCGGAGTGGTCGCCGAAGATCGAGAGGGCATGGGTTGCTACAGAACGTGCCGACACGTGGAAAACAGTGCTGGTTAATTCCCCGGCGATCTTGAACATATTAGGGATCATCAGCAGTAAGCCCTGGCTGGCTGTGAAAGTGGTGGTCAGTGCACCGGTCTGGAGTGCTCCGTGGACTGCGCCGGAGGCACCGCCTTCGGATTGCATCTCTACTACCAGCGGGACGGTTCCCCAGATGTTCTTGCGCTTAATCGCCGACCAGTCGTCGGCAAACTCCCCCATATTGGAAGAGGGTGTGATCGGATAGATTGCGCAGATTTCATTGGTGCGATGGGCGATTGAAGCGGTGGCTTCATTCCCATCAATCGTAACCTTTTTGCGTTCCATATAACTTTTCTCCTTCAAATAGGATAACACAGGCAATTCTGTGTATGTCTGATGTACCAACATATGAGTGTATTCCCCCGGGTTTACCAGCGATAGTTATTTTATACATAAATACTACTGCGACTTGTCACCAAAAAACGGCTCTATTTTTGCTTTTCCAGGTGCTCGCGTGCAAGAAGGAACGCTGCCAGCGACTTCGCATCCGGGATTTCGCCGCGTTTACACATTGCCAATGCCTCGGCTAACGGGACGTGCTCGACGGAAAGGAACTCGTCGGCGTCGGCCTCCAACGGGTCGTAACGCAAGTCGGTCGCCAGGTAGACATGCATATATTCGGTGGAGTAACCGGGAGCCAGATAGAATCCGCCCAGGGGTTCCAATCTCCACGCGGCCATGCCCGTCTCTTCCCGGATCTCGCGCCGGGCGCATGCCTCCGGGGATTCACCCTCATCCAGGGTCCCGGCGGGCAGTTCCAGGAGATCCAGTCCCGCTGCGTGCCGGTACTGGCGGACGAAAAGCAAATGACCGTTAGCGTCCAATGGCAGGATAATAACCGACCCGACGTGTTCCACGATGTCGATCCTGGTCTCACGACCATCTGGCAGGCGCAGGGTGTCGCGTCGGATGGTGAAAGCTCGGCCTGGGTAGATGCTCTCGGATTTCAGGAGTTCAAACGGCATTCCGACTCTCCAAAATAATACCCAGGCGAAAGGATTTCGCCTGGGCGGATAAAAAAAGTTTTCATGGTTTAAGGGATATTCAGGATTCGTCCGGTTGTCAGCGGAGAGGACAATGACAGACCATTTGCGGCGGCGATGGAGGTTGGGTCAATATCGCCAAAGTAGCAAGCGATGCCATAGATCGTGTCGTCAACAGCTACAGTATACTGAGTCGGGTGCGTATGCAGAGCACGGTTACCTGGAAAAGAACCCGTTTGGGGGATACTTAATTGCGAGCCAGGCTGTAGGATTTGCCCCTGGCTAAAGCCATTCAAAGCCAACAAATCGTCCGGGTTGACGTTGAAGCGGCGGGCAATGCAATAAGGGAACTCACCTGGCATGAGAGTGTAAGTTGCGGGACGCCCGGGTGTCGCAGTAGGCACAATGACAACCGGTGTGATTCCTGGTGCCGGTGTGGTGAAAAACCCGGTTGGTGGTACCAGGGGGGTGCTCACTGTGCCAACCAGCGTGGTGGTGGGGAGGCTGCTACCAGGAGTAATTGCCTGTGCTATGGCCGTCATCGTCTGTATCATTTGTGTGGTACCGATCATTTGTACTTGACCCATGCCGGTTGGCTGTCCCCCCGCAGCAGTAAGGATAGTGCCGGTCGGTGTAGCTGTGGATGTCAGCGGCGCTTGAGAAGCGGCACGCTGACAGGAAACTAGCAACAACATTGCTGCCAGACTAAGCATGAATATCAACGATAATTTCTTGAACATGGTTTCCTCCTCAAAAACGGCCTTCCTTTTATAGGATTCTAGGGTGATACTAGCACAACCTTTCTATATCGTCAAGCGGAAGGTTGAGGGGTGTGGCTAAAACGTGAGCAAAAAAGCATCACCACGACCCCCTGCTGGATGACAAGAACAAGAAGTTCGTAGAGTAAAAACGAAGGAAAATCTTCATGCTCTCCTCGGGCACCTGCGTCCGGGGCAGCTGTGTGGGTTGAGATCAAGATAGTGGTTAGCTCACAAAATTAGCCACTCGCGGGTTGCGCTGCGTGACCGCATCTTGGCTATTTTTCCAACCAGAAGGTCACTGGGCCATCATTTTCGATCTCGACCAACATATGAGCACCGAAGATGCCGATCTGTGACGGGACACCCTGGGCGCGCAGAAATTCAGCGAATTTTCCCACGAGCGGCGCGGCGACCTCGGGCTGGGCCGCCTCCGAAAAAGAGGGACGGCGCCCCTTGCGAGTGTCGCCATAGAGAGTAAACTGCGAGACGACGATTGCCGCTCCGCTTATATCCAAAAGGGACAGGTTGAATTTTCTGGCGGAATCCTCAAAGATGCTGAGTGTTGCGATTTTCTCTGCCAAGAATCTGGCCTGTTCTTCGGTATCCCCCTGCCCAATGCCGAGCAGGATGACCAGTCCGTGGCCGATTTCGGCAACGATTTTCCCTTCCACGGTGACTTTACCGGATGTGACTCTCTGGATCAGGGCGCGCATTTTCTATGGTAGGGGCGATGTTACGTCGTCTCTAAGGGTGATTAAGGCAATTGCACTGCTTCCCGGACTTCCTGCATCGTCTTTTCGGCGATGGCCCGGGCGCGGTCAGCGCCGTCGGCAAGCACGGCCAGTACCAGGTCAGGCTGCGCTGCGATTTCGGCGCGCTTGGCGCGGAAAGGTTCGAGAGTCTTGTTCAAACTATCGGCAAAGCGTTTCTTGCAGTCCACACAGCCGATACCAGCCCGGCGGCATTCGACGTTAATCATTTCCACGTCTTCTTTGGGGGTGAAGACTTTGTGGAGCGTGAAAACGTTGCATACATCCGGGTTGCCGGGATCGGTGCGTTTCATGCGCTGCGGGTCTGTGACCATCATCATGACACGCTGGCGGGTCTCTTCGGGCGTGGCGGCCAGTTCGATGTGGTTGTTCAGGCTTTTTCCCATTTTCTCTTTGCCGTCAATGCCAAGAACTTTTTGCACCTCGGCGGCTTTCATTTGTGGTTCGATAAGCACATTGGTATTGTAGCGGTAGTTAAATGAGCGGACGGTCTCGCGGGCAAACTCGAGGTGGGGGGCTTGGTCAATGCCTACCGGGACGAGGTCCGTTTTGTATAGCAGGATATCAGCGCTCATCAGCACCGGGTAGCCGACCAACCCATAGTTGACGTTGTTTGGGTTGTGGCGCACCATTTCCTTAAAGGTCGGCAGCTCGGTCAATTTGCCGAGCGGCGTGACCATCGAAAGGAGGATGTGCAGTTCTGTGACCTGCGGGACGTGTGACTGGACGAAGAGGATGGTCTCCTCCGGGCGGATGCCAACAGCAAGCAGGTCGAGGGCCAGATCGTAGGTGTTCTGTTTCAGGTTAAGAGTATCCTCGACGGTAGTCAGGGCGTGCAGGTCCACGATGCAATAGACGCACTCGTAATCTTCCTGCAAAGCGACGTAGTTTTTGAACGCGCCCAGATAGTTGCCCAAGTGGGCGCGCCCGGTTGGGCGGATGCCGGAAAAGACGCGGCCTTTTTTAGCCATAATTGCCTCGCGTAAAGCAGTTTTTTAATAACCGAAGTTCTTACTACTTATTTAAGAGCTCTTTGACCAGCCCCATAACTTCGCCTAGATCTGCGTGTCGTCCGGTCTGGAGTTTGGAGTATACCAGCTTATCGTTCACGGTGACCTCATATCGGCCTCCCTCGGAAGGGATGAGCGTAATACTCTCAATCTCCGACTCGAAGTTTTTGAGAAGTTCGTTTGCCAGGCCCACGGCCCGGTCGGTGAAGTGTCAGACTGTGCAATAGACGATTGAAATTTTAAGCATGGCGTCAGCTCCTTATATAATTCTTCAAAAATTATACTGCTTCTTGCTTAAATCAGTGAACTTTCCTATGCTGATTTAGGAACATCGTGGATAATGCAGATTTGATAGTCCCGACCCTTTGACGCATGACAGCCTTACATGTATAATCATTTTACAGTCTAAATCCCAAAATGGATATCTTTCGAGGCCCAGCATGGCTCTGAGCGGCAACCTGCGTGACTTCACCATTACTCAATTATTGAACCTCATCAACCTGGCTAATAAAACAGGGACTCTTATTGTTGAAGGGCCCAGCGAGACGGCCGAGGTCTCCTTCCGTGATGGGAAATTGGCTTATGCCCAAATTGACCAGGAAGATAGCAGCCTGGCTTCCGTGTTACATAAGGCCAAAAAACTTTCCTCAGGTCAGTATAAATCAATTCAACAAGGCGCTGCACATATCTCAGACAAGGAACTGGGTTTATTACTCATCAACGCCGGATACCTGTCGCAGGAAGACATCCTGACCAATCTCCAGCTGCATTTTACAGATATTATCCAGCACCTGTTTACCTGGGTGGAGGGCTTTTTCCACTTCGACAACGACTCGCTCCCGCCAGACGACCGAATCAGCGTCCGCCTGGATCTTGAAAACCTGATTATCGAAGGCTCGCGTCAAATGCGCGAGTGGGAGCAGTTGCAGGACGAAATTCCCAGCCTGGATATGGCGCTCAAGTTCACGGACCGTCCCGGCACCAATCTGCGGAACGTCAACTTGAGCGTTGAGGAATGGCGGGTTGTTTCTTATATTAACCCACGCAATACTATCCGGCAGATTGCCAGCGCCACCAAGATGAATGATCTGGAGATCCGTCGCATCGTTTATGGTTTGCTGCAAGCTGGCCTGGTTGTAACTACCCGGCTCGAAGGGGTTTCGACGTCTGCCCCCACGGTGCGAGTCTTTCCCACGGAAGATAAAGAAGAGCAGAAATCGCTAGTCAATCGTCTCATTGATAGAATTCGTTCCCTCTAATCTTTCTCGAGGATTGTCATTATGCAAACGGTCAAAATGGTTGTCACGGGTCCTTTTAACGCTGGGAAGACTGAGTTCATTCGCTCAGTGAGCGAGATTGACGTCGTCTCCACAGAGCGCAAGATTTCCTTGGCCTCCGAAAAGTCAGTTAAAGAAGCAACCACCGTCGCCATGGATTTCGGTCGCATCACGGTGGACGAAGACCTAGTGTTGTACCTGTTTGGCACGCCTGGTCAGCGGCGCTTCGACTTTATGTGGGAGATTCTCTCCGAGGGTATGCTTGGGTTCATTGTCATGGTGGATAGTAGCCGCCCGGAAACTTTCCGTGAGGCTCGTTCCATTCTCGAAACCTTTCATGCTTACGCACCGACCCCGTACGTGGTGGCCGCCAATAAACAGGATATGAAGGAAGCCTGGGATATTGAAGATATGCGCCACGTCCTGCGCCTCGATTCCAAAGTCAAACTAATCTCTTGCGTTGCCACCGAGCGAGACTCGGTTAAAGCGATTCTGCTTGAATTGCTCTACAGCATCCTGTCTGAAATGGAGAATGGAGAGAAATAGTCTCTCCTTAATTTATTGTAACTACTGTTACGCCGATTTGTGGTATTACTCCATCGGTTCCGAAGCGGATGTGGAACCATTGCTCATTGATTTGCATGGGCGCAAGATAGGCTATTACCACATGCCGACCTTTCTGGCGACCGAAAGCGGCAACCTCGTCTTCCAGGTCCCATTGCGGGCGATGCTGGCGATTGACTGCTGGACGCATGTATTTGTTGCCGATGGTGTCTTCGGTCTATGTGCCCGCGGGGCGTGTTTCGAAGATCGTCTCAATAAGGAATTTTGGTTCAGGTTTAAGTTATTGGGGAAGGTGCTTTACGAAGGCAAGCAGTTGCTGGAGTGTACGGAACTGGTCACAGTGGGCAAGAACTGCGTGATTGACCCCACTGCCATCATTCACAGCCCGACGACCATCGGCGATAACGTGACAATCAACGCCGGGACGGTTATCGAGAACTGCATTATTGGAAATAATGTCAATGTTTTGCAGGATTGCCAGTTGATGCTTTCCGTGGTGGGGGATGGCACCTTCCTGCCGTTCCGTGCTTCGCTCTTCATGACCACCATCATTGAAAATGGCATGGTGGCTCAAAATGCCTGCCTGCAAATGTGCGTTATCGAGCGCAGTACTTTCATCGGTGCAGGCAATACCTTTACGGATAATAATTTAATCCCCGCACCGATCCGGTCGCGAAATGGGCATGATAAACTCTCGGCATCCAACCGTCCGGTACTGGGTGAGTGCGTAGGGCATAACTGCCGTAATGGGGCAGGGATGATAATCTTCCCGGCCCGTACTATTGAATCAGATGTGGTCTTGTTTGCTAACCATGACCACCGCCTCATTGACCGTGATGTTGATTATGAGGATAGCGACCACCACAAGTTGAAAGATGCCAGCAAACACCCGCGCCTACATCCCCGTCGCGGCGAAAAAGGCCTCGCATCGTGGTAGCAGTGTGGAACCATATGCCTTCCCCTCGTTTTGGCTACACCGTGGAGGGGTCTTGGCCTTGCCATCGTCAAGCAGTTGGTCACCATGCACAAAGGCAAGATCTGGATGACAAGCAGAGGGTTACCAGGTGAGGGGAGCACATTCTCATTTACCCTGCCTGTTTATCAGGCTGAGGAGCTAGTATGACAAAAATATTGATAGCAGAAGATGAACGCGATATTTGCGACTTGATCACATTTACCCTGCGCTTTGCCAACTATGATGTTGTCGCGGTCAACAATGGCGAAGAAGCAGTGACTATGGCCCGACAGGAAGTCCCCGATTTGATCCTGATGGATGTGCGTATGCCGCGTATGACCGGGTATGAAGCCTGTGCGGCCATCAAGGCCGACCCGAACTTGAAGGATATACCGATAATTTTCCTTTCGGTCAAGGGGCAAGATTCTGAAATCCAGGCTGGCCTTCAGGCCGGAGCAGTGGAATACCTATTGAAACCATTTGCTCCCGACCAGCTGACGGCGCGCATTCAGGCAATCCTGGCGCAATACGGAAAATAATGATGTTAGACAAGGCATGAGCGCGACACTACTTGACGATAAGATTGTGCATTACGAGGTGCTCGGGCGCGGACGTCCGATCATCTTCCTGCACGGCTGGGTTGGCTCCTGGCGTTACTGGGTGCCGGCGATGCAGACCGCGGCCATGTCTTTTCGTGCCCATGCATTCGACCTGTGGGGTTTTGGGGATACTGCCCACGAACTGTCCTGTTACTTTATGGAGCAGCAGGCCACTTTGCTTGACCGTTTTATGCAGGAAATGGGTATTGGTAAGGTCGCTCTCATTTGAAATAAGAATGGAAGCGTAGAGTCCGTTGACCACCTGGCTGCTCTGGTGGTGGTTTGATTTTTCTACTTTGGATGTTTCCTTGACATTCCTACCTCACTCAGGTAGAATACCGTTCGCCCAAGAATGGGCCTGTAGCGCAGTTGGGAGCGCGCCTCAATCGCACTGAGGAGGCCAGGGGTTCGAATCCCCTCAGGTCCACAGCCAGCGGGCAGCAGACAAAATGCAGCTAGCAGCAAACAAAACCTCCACCTGCTTTCTGCTTACTGCCTTCTGGAAAACTGAATATGGGCCCATAGCGCAGTTGGGAGCGCGTCTCAATGGCATTGAGAAGGTCGCGAGTTCGAATCTCGCTGGGTCCACATGCAATCGCGATTTGATCTAATCGCGATTGTGCTATAATGGCCGCAATAAATTGATAGTCATGACAGGAGTAGTAGGTCATTCCGTCAGCGAGAAGGGAGAGCGAGGTGGAAGCCCTTCACAGCGCAAGCGGGAGCGCCCAACACCCTGACGGGTGCGAGAGACTGAACTCGCCTGCCCTCGCAAGAGAGACTGCGCTGGTGAATCCAGTAGTCAGCGCCGGAACAGCCCGTTACAGCGGACGAGCGGTCTAGCATGTCCATTAGTCCAACAGGTCCGACCTGTAAGACTTGTAAGATCAAAAGGACTTGTTAGACAATTCGGGGTGGTACCGCGGAGCTAACCCTTCGTCCCTGAGTGGATGAAGGGATTTTGTTTGATAACGGAAGGAGGCGTGAAATGTTAGAGATTGCCAGAAACAGAAACGAAGTGCAGCCCTGTTTTCTCGCGCGCCTCCTAACGGGGCTTAAGAGATTTAAACACGAAGGGCACAAAGTCACACGAGGGAATTTTTAATCCTTGGCACCCATTCGCGGTCGAAAACGGAATTGAGATTATTCATAAGGACAAAGAATGAGCAATAATTACAATCCCCAAGAGATAGAACCCAAGTGGCAGGAACAATGGGAAAAAGACGGGTTATATCGCGCCACGGATGGCAGCAACAAGCCAAAGTACTATTGCCTGGATTTCTTCCCCTACCCCTCCGGCGAGGGTCTGCATGTTGGGCACTGCCGCAACTATGTACCCACCGATGTGATCTCCCGCTTCAAACGCATGAAAGGTTATAACGTCCTGCACCCAATGGGCTGGGACGCGTTTGGTGAACCAGCTGAACAGCACGCGATTGCCAACGGCATCCACCCCCGCCAGACAACTGACCGCAACACGGCCAATTACAAGCGCCAGATGCGCCTGATCGGCACCAGTTACGATTGGTCGCGAGAGGTTGATTCTTCCGACCCAGGTTACTACCGCTGGACGCAATGGTTCTTCCTGCTGCTCTACAAGCGCGGGCTGGCCTACCGCGATATGAACTGGCAGTGGTGGTGCCCCACCTGCCAGACAACGCTTTCCAGTCATGAGGCAGCGGGTGGGGTCTGCTGGCGTGGCCACGAAGGCGTGACCAAGCGCGAGATCCCGGCTTGGTATTTCAAGATCACCGCCTATGCAGATGAACTGATCACCGGCCTGGATACCGTGGACTGGCCGGAGCGAATCCGCATCATGCAGCGCAACTGGATTGGGCGCTCAGAGGGCGCGGAAATCCAGTTTTCAGTGGTCAGTGAACAATCTTTGAACAAGGAGCAGATTGCGGTATTTACGACCCGACCAGATACCATCTATGGCGTGACCTTTTTTGTGTTAGCCCCAGAACATCCACTGGTCGAACGAATCACAACACCTGACCAACGGGAAGAAGTTCAAGCCTACATTGCCCAGGCCATGCGACAGAGTGAAGTGGACCGCATGAGCGAAAGCCGCGAGAAAACCGGCGTCTTCACCGGTGGATATGTGGAGAACCCGCTCAACGGAGAACACATACCGGTCTGGGCGGCGGACTACGTGATGATGGGCTACGGCACGGGTGCCATCATGGGCGTACCGGCTCACGACCAGCGCGACTTCGAGTTCGCCCGCAAGTTCGGGTTACCGGTGCGGGTCGTCATCGCCCCGGAAGGCTCATCCATTGAAGGGTCGGAAATGACCGAGGCCTTCCCCGCCGAAGGGAAAATGGTTAACTCAGCCCCATTCAACGGGCTGCCCAGCGGTGAGGCTCTCCAGCGCATCTGCGAACATATCGAATCCAAAGACCTGGGCAAGCGAACGGTGAAATACCGCATGCGCGACTGGTTGATCTCTCGCCAGCGCTATTGGGGCGCGCCAATCCCCATAATCCACTGCCCGAAGTGCGGCGAAGTACCCGTACCCGAAGACCAGTTACCCGTGCTGCTGCCTCCGATGGAGGATTTCAGACCGGACGGCAGCGGGTGCTCACCCCTGGCACGCCTGTCTGCATTCGTCAATACAACCTGCCCAACCTGTGGCGGAGCGGCACAACGCGAGACCGACACGATGGGCGGTTTTGCCTGCTCGTCGTGGTATTTCCTGCGCTTTACCAGCCCGGATTTCCAGCAGGGCCCGTTCGACCCGGCACGCATGAACTACTGGATGCCGGTTGACCTGTATGTGGGCGGGGCTGAGCACGCCGTGCTGCACCTACTGTATGCCCGTTTCTGGACCAAGGTCATGGCCGACGCCGGCCTGGTACCCTTCCGCGAACCTTTTGCCAAACTGATGAATCAGGGCCAGCTGATGGGTCCGGACGGCCAACGCATGTCCAAGAGCCGCGGCAATACCATCACGCCGGACGCGGTCGTCGATACCTACGGCGCGGACTCCCTGCGCATTTACGAAATGTTCATGGCGCCCTTCGACCAGGATGTGAACTGGAGCATGGAAGGCATCAATGGGACAAGCCGATTCCTGGAGAAGATATGGCGGTTGTACGCCGATACCTGGGAGCAGGCAGGCAACCAGCCGCAGACCAAAGATGATGAGTTGGAGCGTAAAATGCACCAGACCATCCGCGGCGTAACAGAACGGATTGAGACTTTTCGGCTGAACACAATGGTTTCCACGCTGATGGAATTTGTCAACACCCTGGGCGATCGACAGCGGGACAGAACCTGGAAAACATCAACCTACCAGCAGGAGCTGGAAACGCTGATGGTGATCCTGGCTCCCGCCGCCCCGCACATTGTTGAGGAACTCTGGCAGCTGACCGGACATGAAGGCAGTGTCCACCAGCAGGCCTGGCCCTCCTGGGACGCGGACCTGGCACGCGAGGAGGTCATCCAGGTGCCAGTGCAGGTCAACGGCAAACTACGCGACCGGGTTGTTGTTCCGGCAGATGCCAGCGAAGAATATATCAAGTCCGCCGCGCTTGCGAGCGAGG
>Ga0209746_1000745_pt1 | contig 16264 bp, 14 predicted proteins | sample BarGraNGADG00211_3_FD_184496 | JGI IMG/M metagenome (GOLD analysis project Ga0209746, IMG submission 184496) | Arctic peat soil microbial communities from Barrow, Alaska - Barrow Graham LP Ref core NGADG0011-211 (SPAdes) (version 2) | ecosystem: Environmental > Terrestrial > Soil > Wetlands >... | reverse complement strand
GAGGAACCATCTCTCCACCGCATCTTGTTTGTACATCAAGATCCCCCCATTTCAATCCACGTTTTGAATGTCACTGTATGGTGTACCGGCATCCCTCATGTGCCTCCTCAACCTCGTCATGTTACCACCATCAGGGTTGTTGTCGCTAAGGTGACCAGCCCTCTTCATTCTCGTAGTGCGTCCTATTCATATAGCCGGAAACCTCATTTCTAGTTGTCGTCAGCCCCAAAGTAATTAGACACGATAAAAACAAGGCTTTTCTTGACCGATAGGCCTAAGGGGTGTCTGGGTACCCATCCGGCGAGTTCGTCGCTGGAAACCTTATTAAGCTATATATTCAAGACGAATGCGGCGATGATAGCGTCTGCCTCACCACTCTGGCCACAAATGCATTGAAGAAACAACTATTCCGTTAGCTCGGGAAGCCACTTCGAAGTACTTGTCGTAGACAGGGGCCAGGGCAGGACGGGAGGAGCCCTCGAACTCTTCCAGGCAAAGCGTCAAGACCTCTCTTGAGGTTCTCTTGGAGTGCGTCGAGAGAACAGCCCTGGGTGCGTGCGCCGAGGCGCTCGCCTTCCTTCGCAGGGAGGGCTCTTAACAGACCGCCGAACATGCTGAATATCAGTGAAAAAATGGACTTTCAGTATTACCTTATAATTACCTTATAATCAGGAAGACAATCCGGGTCGGCGGGACACGGGAGTCCTAACCAGGAAACATGACTTTAATTGAAGGTGTGTGATGTACGGAGACATAGGGTTCCAGCAGAAGGTGGGGAGCCCGGGCATCCTCGACGAGATTCCCGTCGGAATAGCTCTCTTTGATCGCGAGTTGACCCTGCGCGCTTTCAACAGGAGGTTCGCCGAGTTCATCGAGACCTACACGGAGCGTACGGCCGACATGTTACTCGGGGCGACGATCAGAGAGATCTTTTCGGTAAGCGGCTCGATGGTGATCGAGGTTGTCTCGAGAATAATGGACACGGGCGAGCCAGGGAGACTGGAAGAGTATGAAATGCTGTCGAGGCTCGACGGAAGGGAAACCCTCACGTACTGGGACACCACGGTCGTTCCACTCTTTGACTCGTGTGATGAGATTGAAGGCATATCGATAATCGCCCAGGACGTTACGCAGCGAAAGAGGTCGTCGGACACGCTCAAGGCCTCAGAGGACCTGTACAGGGCCGTGTTCGAGGCGACAGGCGCCGCTTCGATGATAATCGAGGAAGATACCACGATCTCCAAGATTAATTCCGAGGGAGAAAAGATCTGGGGGTTTTCCAAGGAAGAGGTCGAGGGCCACAAGAGCTGGAAGGACTTCGTGGCCAGGCGGGACGATCTCGAGAGGATGGAGCAGTACCACGTGCTGAGGAGGATCGACCCGAGCCTGGCGCCCACCAGGTACGAGTTCAAGTTCCTGGACCGTTACGGCAACGAGAAGAGCGTCTTCTGCAGGATAAAAGTGGTCCCTGGGACCAAGAAACACGTTGCTTCCCTATTGGACATAACCTACCGCGAGCAGGCCGAGGAAGAGCTGAGACGGTCGTACGATCAGCTGCACGCGCTCGCGGCTCACCTCCAGTCGGTAAGGGAGGAGCAGATGAAGGCCCTCTCGCGCGAGATCCACGACGAGCTGGGACAGGCGCTGACCGCGATCACAATAGACGTGGCCTGGCTCGGGCGCCATGTCCCGGCCGGCGATGAGGCGCTGCAGAGCAAGGTAAGTTCCATATCCAGCCAGGTCGGTGATACGATCGAGTTGGTTCGCAAGATCTCCAGGGAGCTCAGGCCGAGGATCCTCGACGAGCTCGGGCTCGTGGCCGCGCTGGAATGGCAGGCGCGAGAATTCCAGGACCACACGGGGATAATGTGCGACCTGTCCGCGAACGCCGTTCTGAAGCTCGACGACGACCGCTCTACGGCCATATTCAGGATCGTGCTGGAGGGGCTAACGAACGTCGCCAGGCACGCGGCGGCGACCCGGGTCGCGCTCTCCCTCGAAAAGGAGGAAGGGTGCGTCGTGCTCAAAATAATGGATAACGGGGTGGGCATAAGGGAGGACGCCATATACAGCCGCGAGTCCCTGGGATTGCTGGGAATGAGAGAGAGAGCGCTCGTTTTCGGAGGCGAGGTCTCTTTTGAGGGCGCCGGGGGCGAGGGGACAACGGTGACCGTTACGATGCCGCTCGTCAAGAACGAGGCGTCGTCCGAGGAGGTAGGGCAATAGACGAGGGAACGCCAGGGATAAACGTACTCATAGTTGACGACCACCCGATAGTACGTCGGGGACTGGTGGATATACTCAAGGAGGAGCCGGACATCGCGACGTGTGGTGAAGCCTAGGACGCCGCCAGCATCATCGAGCAACTGCCGAAGGCCGATTGGAGCGTGGTCGTCCTAGACATAAGCCTTCCCGACAGGAGCGGTCTCGACGTGCTGCTCGAGCTGAAGGAGAAGCGACCCGATCTGCCCGTGCTGATCCTCAGCATGCTTCCCGAGGACCAGTTCGCCATCAGGGCGCTGCAGGCGGGCGCTGCGGGGTATATCTCCAAGCAGAACGCGCCCGACGAGCTGGTGAGGGCGATAAGGCGGGTCCTGAGCGGCAGGAAATACGTTAGCGACGCCATGAACGAAAAGATGCTGAACAACCTTGGCACCACGGGCTCGCAACCCCTGCACGCCAGGCTGTCGAACCGCGAATTCCAGGTCATGTGCCTGCTCGCATCGGGAAAGACCGTCAAGAAGATAGCCGACGAGCTCTACCTGAGCGCGAAGACCATCGGCACCTACAGGGCGAGGATACTCGAGAAGATGAACATGCAGAACAATACCGAGCTCATCAGGTACGTGGTCGAAAACCACCTCATCGGTTAAGCCTTCCCCCTCTCACATGCACCGCCCGCCAGGCGCTCTCTGGCGCGAATGCGCCTCGCTTTGTAGGTCCATGACCTACAGGCCTGCCCTACAAGGCCGCACTGGATACCTTACATGAAAATCAGCATCGGCCTGATACCCTGTCGAGCCCGTTGTGTCTAATCTTGATTGACAGCGGTGAGCGAACGTATCGAGATAGGGGGAACGCGATGAAGGTCCAGACGGTACATCTACTTGTTGCAAACGCCGCGTTTATCGGTTTCTTTGCTTTTACCTTGAGCGCCATTGTCTCGGGGTTGATGTTCGCGGGCATCCTCGGGGAGTCGGACGAGAAGCTGGGGCTCTCGGTAACCGCCATCCAAAAATACGCGGGGATAGCCCTCCTGGTATCGGCTTTTCTCGTTATGCTCGGCAGCTCGGCCGATACCCCTGGCAACACGGGCATATCGATCATGTTCGGAAGTATCCTCGCTTTCTTTGGCGTCCTCTGGCTCGTGACGTCCGAATGCCTGAGGAAAGGCGGCGACCTGAAGCCCGTAGCCGTGATGTACTTGTTCTCAGGGGCCCTGCTCGTGGCGTACGCCGTCACTACCGCCAAGGTCATCCACAAGCTGGGCATTCCGTTTTTCGGCAGCGCGACCGCAGGCTACTGCTCGGCGATGTTCGGGGATTCCTTTGTCCTTTGGGTGATAGCGGCCATCGCGCTGTTTGTGGCTTTTATCGCCATCTTCTTCTGGCCCAGGATACTGAAAGTCGTCGGGTACATGTTCGTAGGCGTAGGGCTGTGGGCCGCTTACATGTGCTTCAGATACATCTTCGAGCTTACCGTCGGAAACGTGCTTCACTGAAGTCCCATGACGGCCCTGTCCTTCGGGGCGGGTCCCGCCATACCCTCGCGCACCAGTCCCAGATCCAGCATCTGGGACTATGCGTTCTCCGAGCGGAGCCCCCGTCATCAGCGCTGCGGCTTACAAGCGGGCGCCCGATTCCTTACAAGAGATTCAGCATTATCCCGATACCGTCAAGAGATCGCCTGCGCCTATACTTGAATTGTGCCTCCATACTCGCCGGCCGACAGCGACAGGGACGCCGTTGTGTCGAGACGATTGCATGGCGATACCGCCAGGAGATGAGTGCTTATGACAACAGCAAATACGGGAACGACAACAGTGGATACCAAGAAAGAACTCGACAAGCGGATGAGCCTGAAAGACGCGATCGGCAGGTTCGTGCGCGATGGCAGCTCGATTGCTTTCGGGGGAATGGGAGGCGATCAGGTAGTTGCGCCTACCTACGAGATCATCCGCCAGGGGCAGAAGGGCCTGACGCTGATGGGCGACAGCCCCTGTGAGCCCGGGGACTTTCTCCTGGGCACCGGGCAGATCAAGCGGATCGAGGTGGCATGGCTGGCCTACGCTATCGCCGGCGTCAGCCCCAACTACCGCCGCGCGGTCGAACAGGGCGTTCCGCACGAGATAGAGGTCTTCGAGTTCTCGAACTACACCATGGGGCTTCGGTTCCTCGCAGGGGCGCTCAACGTTCCTTTCATGGTGACACGGTCGCTCCTCGGCTCCTCGATACCGCAGTACAACGACATGATAAAGGTCATCGATGACCCCTACACCAGCAAGCCGATCGCCCTCGTGCCCGCCGCGACGCCTGATGTTGCGATAGTCCACGTAAACCGAGCGGACATCCTCGGGAACGCACAGTTCCTCGGGTTCTCCGCGAACAGCGAGAACATAGCCAGGGCGGCCGAGCGGACGATCATAACCTGCGAGGAGATCGTATCCACCGACGAGATCAGGAAGAGCTCGTGCCTTACGGTAATCCCGCAGTACGCAGTAGACGCCGTTGTGGAGGTCCCGTTCGGCAGCCACCCCTGGAACATGCCCTACGCCTACGCCTACGACCTCCCGTTCCACATGGAGATGATGGACAGGATAAGTTCGGAAGAGGGCTTCAAGTCGTGGCTCGAGGAGTGGGCGTTCGGCTGCGAGGACCACGAAGCGTACTGCGAGAAGGTGGGGATCGACAGGTTGCGCCGGCTTACAGACATCGAGACGAAGTTCTGCTGCAGTATCGTCGATTGAGCCCCCGGGGGGCGCGGCAACAAGGAGAGCAAGATGGACCAGGACTTTTCGGAGGATTACACGCTCCAGGAACTGCTGGTGGCGGCGGCTTCAAGGGAGATAAATGACAACGAGGTCGTGTTCGTGGGAGTTGGGATACCGTGCCTCGGGGCGTTGGTCGCGAAGTTCATTCATGCACCCAATGTCACGCTGGCGATGGAGTCGGGCTCGATAGGCCCCATGTCCTACCGGTTGATCCTGGGCATCGGGGACAATGCCTGCGTGGAGAACGCGATTTCCGTCTGCTCCCTCTGGAGGGCGTTCTCGGACCAGCAGCGCGGCTACTTCGACCTGGGGATGCTCGGCGGCGCGCAGGTCGACAAGTACGGAAACCTTAACAGCACCGCTATTTTCGGCGATGGTGACTATGCCAATCCCAAGACCAGGCTCCCGGGAAGCGGTGGGGCCAACGACATCGCCTGCTCGGCGAACAGAACCTTGATCATGATGAACCAGCAGAAGAGGCGCTTCCTGGAGAAAGTCGACTACGTCACCTCTCCCGGTTACCTCGACGGGCCTGGCTCAAGGGAAAAGTACGGGTACGCGGGCGGCGGCCCCGCCGTCATCATCTCGAACATGGCGATATTCAGGTTCGACAACGAGACCAAGGAGGCGTACCTCGACTCGGTCCATCCGGGCGTGACCGTGGACGACGTCAGGAACGAGGTCTCCTGGGACCTGAAGGTCAGCCCCGACGTCAAGTCGACGCCGCCGCCTACAAAACGGGAAGTCGAGATAATCCGCCTCCTGGACGAGAACAAGATCTACACGGGGTCCGGCCTCAAGGGCCTCACGTTCGAAGCATACATTTCGATGCTCGAGAACTCACACGACAAGCTCAAGGAGATGCTCGGGTGAGTATCGAGGGAGCTCAACGACAAATAGGAGGGTTAACGATATGAGCGGGGACCTAATCGAACGGCTATTCTCGCTGAAGGGCGAGACCGCCCTGATCACGGGCGGGTACAAGGGGATCGGGCTGATGTTCTCCGAGACCTACGCGGAGGCGGGCGCCGACGTGGCGATAGTCGCCAGGACGCTCGACAAGTGCGAGCAGGCCGCGAGAGATATCGAGAAGAAATTCGGCGTTCGCGCCATCGGGCTGTCGATGGACGTCCACGACACGGAATCGGTGGACCGCGTGGTCCAGCAGGTCATCGACGAGTTCGGAAAGATAGACATACTGGTCAACTGCGCTGGAATCTCAGGCAGCGAGAAGCCAGTGCTCAAGATGACCGACAAGGACCTGGACGACGTCATGAACGTCGACTTCCGCGGCACTTTTCTGGCCTGCAGGGCGGTCGCGGCCGAGATGGCCAAGCAGAAGCGCGGCAAGATCATCAACGTCGCCTCGCTTCTCGGCAAGATCTCGGCGCGGAACATGGCGGGATACTGCGCCAGCAAGGCGGCGGTGATCCAGTTGACACGGGTGCTCGCGCTTGAGCTGATGAGAGACAACATACAGGTCAACGTCCTGTGCCCAGGTTACATCCTCACCGATTTCAACCGCAGCTTCTTCGAGTCGGAGGCAGGAAAGGGTCTCATCAAGAAGATGATCCCGCTGAACAGGGTAGGCGATCTCGAGGAGTTGAGGTCATCGGCACTGTTTCTCGCGACCTGTCCGCCTTTCCTGACAGGAACAGAGCTGTACGTCGACGGGGGCCATGGCATCATTTGACGTAACGCTGAACGCCGGGTCCCAGGATGCGTCGGAGGCGCGAGAAGGGTAGCTCCGGGGGAGGCATGGGCCGGGACGACCGGCTTCATTCAACGAAAGGAAGTAACGAGATGTTACGGACCAAGGAACAGTACCACGAAGACATGTTCGCCATGAAGCCGAACATCTTCATCGGGGGAGAGAGGGTAGGCAGGGACGACCATCGGTTGAGGCCAGGGATAAACGTCCTGGACGTTACCTTTGACCTCGCCCAGGACCCCGAGTGGAAAGGCCTGGCGACAGCGATCTCCCCGATCACGGGGGAGGAGATAAGCCGCTGGGCTCACCTGCCCCAGAGCCCTTACGACCTGATGCAGAAGCAGAAGCTCATACGGCTCTCCGCCCGCAGGGTCGGTGGGTGCATTCAGCGCTGTATGGGTCACGACGCGATCAACGCTCTCGCCATCTGCACGAAGGAGATGGACGAGAAGCTGGGGACGGACTACCACAAGAGGTTCATCGACTGGCTGCGCATGTACCACGACAAGGACCTCGACGGCTGCTGCGCCCAGACCGACAGCAAGGGCGACAGGACCAAGCGGCCCAGCGAGCAGGAGAACCCGAACGCGTACGTCCACATAGTCGAGAAGAGGGAAGACGGGATAGTGGTCAGCGGGGTCAAGATGTCGATCACGCAGGTGGCTTACGCGGACGAGATAATCGTCCTGCCGACCCGCGCCCTCGGTGAAGAGGACAAGGACTACGCAGTTGCCTTCGCCATCCCCGCGGACGCCGACGGCATAAGCCTGGTGACGCGTCCCGTCTGGCTCAGGGACAAGGACGACGAGGAGGCATCACCCTTCTGCAAGTACGGCGTCTCCGATTCAGTGATCATCTTCGACAACGTCTTCATCCCGTTGGAAAGGGTGTTTATGGCGGGCGAGTTCCAGTTCGGGCGCAGGGTCGCGCTACTGTTCGCGGACTCCCACAGGCACAGCTACTCGGGATGCAAGCCAGGTGTCTCGGACATATTGTGCGGGACCACCGCGCTGGCCGCGGAGGCCAACAATATCCAGAAGATCGCGCACGTGAAGGAGAAGCTGTCCGAGTTCGCGGGCGCCGCTGAGCTGGCGTTCGCCGCGGGCATCGCCGCCGCGGTCTTCGGCGAGAAGACGTCGAGCGGTGTCTTCTTCCCCAACACGATCTACGCCAACGTCGGTCGGAGGATGACGGGAGAGCTCATATATCACGAGTACAACATCCTCACCGAGATAGCGGGCGGGATAGCGGTAACGCTACCCTTCGAGGGCGATTTCCACGCGGAGGAGACCAGGAAGGCGCTTGAGGAGTTCATCGTGCGCAACCCGAAGCTGTCTCCCGAGATATCCCTGAAGATCTGGAAGTTCGTCGAGAGCATCGGGGCTTCCCCGATGTCAGCATGGTACGAGATCGCGGGAGTCCACGGCGGAGGGTCTCCCATCATGGAGACGATCTCGCTGAACGCGGGGTACGACTTCGAATCCAAGAAGAACGTGGCCAGGTATCTCGCAGGCATCGACGACGTGCTAGACGATTCGAAGGACCGGGGAGTCAAACCGACTTTCGGCGACAGCCTGGTCGAGGACCACTCGACAGACGAATAGGTCCTGCCCGTGAAGGTAAAGGTGACAATAAAAGGAGTGAGAGATGAAGGGTGAAATGAAGGCGGCAAGGTTCTACGAGGTCAACGAACCACTGAAGATCGAGACGATACCGATACCCGAGATCGGGCCCGACGAAGTCCTGGTCGATGTCAAGGCCTGTGGGATCTGCGGCTCTGACATCCACATAGTCTTCGAGGGTGTAACGCCCACTGGCTTCCTGCCGATCACGCTAGGCCACGAGCCGGCCGGCGTCATCGCGGAGCTGGGGGAGAACGTGGACGACTGGAAGGTGGGTGACAGGGTCGCGGTCAGCTCCATAGTCACCTGCGGCAAATGCTACAACTGCCTGCGCGGACGGGAATCCGTCTGCACTAACAGGAAGCTCCTGGGAATCCACCTCAACGGCGGGCTCGCAGAGTACATGGCCACCCCCCGGGCGAACCTTGTCAAGCTTGACGACAACGTCCCGTTCGACCAGGGCGCCGCCGTGACGGACGCCGTCGCGACGCCGTTCCACGCGGTTGCGATACGCGGGAAGCTCTGCGTGGGCGAGACCGTCGCGGTCGTCGGCTGCGGCGGGCTCGGCATCCACGCCGTGCAGCTCGCGAGCATAGGCGGGGCGTCCAAGGTCATAGCGATCGACGTGGACGACGAGATCCTCGAGAGGACGAAGAAGGTCGGCGCCACCGATACCGTGAACATCCGCGGGGGCGACGCGGTCGCGCGTGTGAAAGAGATAGCGGGCGGCATAGGCGTGGACCTCGCGATGGAGTTCGTGGGGCGCCAGGACACGATAGCACTGGGCGTGGAGTCCTTGAAGATAGGGGGCCGCTGTGTTGTCTGCGGCCTGGGACCCGACAACATCAGCGTCCTGCCCCCGACCATCTTCGTCAGGACCGAGCTCTCGGTGATCGGCTCCTACGGCTGGGACCGAATTGACATCGGCAGCGCCCTCGGCCTGATCGCGGCTGGAAAGCTGGACATCTCGGGCTCAATCACCGAGAGGTTCGCCCTGGACGACGTCAACACGGCTCTGGACCACCTGCTCAATAAGGTGGGCAAGCCGATACGCATTGTCCTCACGCAGGACTGAGGCGCTGTCGTACGACACGCCCCTGAACAGGAGGTGGTTCAAAAGCTGATGGACCGTGAAATGGGCAGCGATGCAACGACAGGTAACGCCGATTTGACGCAAGGAGGACAAGCAAATGGCAAAGACGGTTAACACGGTGACTGGCCCGATCTCCACGAAAGAGCTCGGAGTCACCCTCATGCACGAGCACATACAGTACGACTATGCAGGCTGGTACGCGAACACGTGCCAGAAATACGACAAAGAGAAGGCGCGCAAGATCGCCCTCAAGGCCCTGAACGATGTCAAGGCCGAGGGGGTCAAGACTTACGTAGACGCGACGCCTAACGATTCGGGCAGGGACCCCGAGTTCCTGAAGGAGCTGTCCGAGGCTTCGGGAGTCAAGATCGTATGCACTACGGGGCTCTACACCGAAGGCCAGGGCGGCGCCCCGTACTTCAAGTTCCGCGGCGGGCTCGAGGACGTGGTCGACATGATGCAGAATATCTTCGTGACCGAGCTCACCAAGGGCATATGTGACACGGGGATAAAGGCGGGCATCATCAAGGTAGCGACCGGCCAGGATGTCATAACCGATTTCGAGAAGAGCATACTGCAGGCCGCGGGCCGCGCCCAGAAGGACACAGGGATCCCGGTCATCACCCACACCGAGGCGGGAACGATGGGTCCCGAGCAGGTCGATATCCTGGTCGAGGCGGGCGCCAGCCCGAAGCAGCTCTCCATAGGGCACGCAGGGGGATCCGCGGACCTCAAATACCACTGCGAGATACTTGACAAGGGAGTCTTCCTCGCGTTCGACAGGCTCGGCCTGGACGCCGACCTCTGGAAGGCCGGCCCCGACAAGTTCCGCATCGGTTCCATCGTGGGCCTCATCGCGATGGGTTATGCCGACCAGTTGATATTCTCCCATGACGTGGTGCTCAACTGGCCCGGCGGGGACGTCGTGCTTCCCGAGGAGTTCGTGGGCAACTGGTACCCGACCCACGTCTTCCAGCACATCATCCCGAAGCTGAAGGAGTCGGGTGTGACCGACGACCAGATCGAGACGATCATTGTCAAGAACCCCAGGCGGCTCTTCGAGGGCTAAACAGCCCGGCCGCGACGAAGCTGGCCCCGAGCCGGATCAGAGATACTGAGACTGGTCCGGCTCCCGGACCTCAGCGATTACTTCACCAGGAGGTGTCGACATGACGGACAAGGACAAGGACTGGACGATCGACAGATGGATGTACCGGCCACAGGACATGTTCAGCGTCGAGGACAAGGTGACTCTCGTGACGGGAGCCGCCTCGGGGCTTGGCAGGGCCATCGCGCTCGGGTTCGACTCCCTCGGCGCCAAGGTAATACTGGCGGACGTGGATGAAGAGGGGATGGAGACGACGGCTGGAGAGTGTATCGGTGGAGACGTCTTGAAGGTGAGGCTCGATGTGACGGACCTGGACAGCGTGCAGGGCGCGGTCAGGCAGGTCATGGACAGGCATGGGAGGATAGACGTCTCGTTCAACATCCCCGGGATCAACATCAGGAAACCTGCCCTCGAGCTGTCCTACGAGGAGTTCGACAGGATAATCGGCATAAACCTCTTCGGCGTCTACAGGTGCGCCAGGGAGGTCGGAAGGGTGATGGTCGACCAGAAGAGCGGCAGCATGATCAACATGGCCTCGGTCTTCGCCGAGATCATGATGGCAAAACAGGTCGGGTACGCGACCAGCAAGGGCGCCGTGCGCCAGATGACAAGGGTGCTCGCCGCAGAGTGGGCACCGAACGTGCGCGTCAACGCGATCGGCCCATGCTACATCGAAACGCCGCTTGTGAAGCAGGTTATGGCGGACAAGGAATGGTACGAGAACATCAGAAGGCAGAACATGCTCGGACGGTTGGGCAAGCCCGAGGAGATAGTGGGCCCCGCCGTTTTCCTGGCTTCTGACGCAAGCAGCCTCGCAACGGGCCTGCTGTTGATAGTGGACGGTGGATGGTATGGCTTCGGCGGGCCCGTATAGGTCCGCCCGCCGAGCGTAAGAGTTACCTGGCAGGGGGCGCGTCTCACGGGAGGGTTCATCCGCCCAGGAGTTGGGGGGAGCTCTCTCGGTGGACGCCCCGAGGGAAGATGATCCAGCTCGCAGGCCGAGCGACATAACGAAGCTTTTAATCTTCAAACGACGAAATGTGGAGACGAAGATGGTTGACGAGGCCCACAAACGAGACCGGGTGGCCATGCGGGAGCAGGAGGCTGAGGAGCGCATCCGCAATTTCAACGAGGTCGCGCTCGGGTACACCCTCGAGGAAGGGGTGTTCGAGGCGTCGCGATGCCTGCAGTGCAAGAAGGTCCCATGCGTGAGCGGGTGCCCGGTGGAAGTCGACATACCGGCCTTCATCGAGCGCATCAGGGAGCGGGATCCCCTGGGGGCGGTCGCGATAATAAAGGAGAACAACAACCTCCCGGCGATCTGCGGGCGGGTCTGCCCGCAGGAGAGCCAGTGCGAGAAGAGCTGCACGCTCTCCAAGAAGGGGAACCCAGTCGCTATCGGCAGGCTTGAGAGGCTAGCGGCGGACTACGAGGCGGACAGCGGCATGGCTCGCGCGCCGGAGAAAGCGAGCCCTACGGGGATGAAGGCGGCGGTCATCGGGGCAGGCCCGGCCGGCTTGAGCTGCGCCGGGGACCTGGCCAGGCTTGGCCACGAGGTCACCCTCTTTGAGGCTCTGCACGCCCCGGGTGGCGTGCTGGCGTACGGCATCCCCGAGTTCAGGCTGCCGAAAGCGGTCATACGCAGGGAGGTTGATTACATCGCCTCCCTCGGCGTGCGCCTGGAATACGACAAGGTGGTCGGACGGACAATCAGGATGCAGAACCTGCTTGAAGACGGCTATTCCAGCGCGTTCATAGGCATCGGCGCGGGGCTGCCTGTCTTCATGGGCATCCCAGGGGAAAACCTCAACGGGGTCTACTCGGCGAACGAGTACCTGACCAGGTCGAACCTGATGAAGGCCTACCTCTTTCCTGATTACGATACCCCGATAAAGCTGGGCCGCCGCATAGCAGTGGTAGGTGGAGGCAACGTGGCGCTGGACAGCGCCCGCACAGCCATTCGCCTGGGCGCCGAGGAGGTATTCCTCGTCTATCGGAGGTCACGCGAAGAGATGCCAGCTCGGGCGGAGGAGGCGGTACATGCCATGGAGGAAGGCGTGAAGTTCCGCTTCCTGACCCTTCCGACTGAGATAAGGGGAGAAGGCGGTCGGGCCCGCGGTATGAACTGCATTCAGATGGAGCTGGGAGAGCCAGACGAGAGCGGGAGGAGAAGGCCCGTACCGATCGAGGGCTCGGATTTCGAGATCGTCTGCGACCTGGTGATAATGGCCATCGGCACCAGCGCGAACCCGCTGCTCCCAGGTACGCTTCCTGAGCTGAATCTGAACAGGCGGGGCTATATCGAAGCCGACGGGGAGACCGGCGAGACCACAATGCCGGGGGTCTACTCTGGAGGAGACATTGTCACCGGTTCGGCCACCGTGATCGAGGCGATGGGCGCCGGGAAGGTCGCGGCCCGCGCGATGAACCGCAGGATGATCGGGGAAGCTTGACATGCCCGGTTTGTGTGCCGACGGCGGGCTGAACCGACCGATAACGACTAGATAAGAGGAGCAGGGACGGTGTCCTTCACTATCATTTCAAAGGACAGGTTCTCGGAGAACGTGTTCGCAATGCGACTGCGGGCGCCGGACATAGCGAGGGAAGCGCTCGCCGGCCAGTTTGCGATCCTTCGCATAGACGAGACGGGAGAGCGCTTTCCGCTCACGCTGTGTGACTGGTCTGCCGAGGAGGCCTGGATACTGGTGGTGTTCCAGGTGGTGGGGGCCTCCACGGAAAAGCTCAGCAGGATGGACCTCGGGGACGAGCTGGCCGACGTCGTTGGGCCGCTTGGCGTCCCTTCCGAGATCGACCGGGTGGGCAAAGTGATGTGTGTTGGCGGCGGTGTCGGCATCGCCGCCGTTCTTCCGATATGCCGCGCGCTCAAGCAGGCGGGAAACGAGGTCCTTAGCATCATCGGGGCTCGCGGCGCGGACATGCTCATACTCGAGCGGGAGATGAGAGAGACTTCGGACCGCCTCATCGTCATGACGGACGACGGGAGCGCGGGCCGGAAAGGGCTGGTCACGAGAGCGATGGAAGAGGAGCTCCGGGCCGGCGGTGCCGACCTGGTGCTGGCGATCGGCCCCGCGGTGATGATGAAGTTCGCGAGCGAGGCGACCAGGCCGTTTCAGGCGCCCATGAGGGTAAGCCTCAACTCCATCATGCTAGACGGGACCGGCATGTGCGGCACCTGCCGGGTCGAGGTCGACGGAGTGACCAGGTTCGCATGCGTGGAGGGGCCGGAATTCGACGGATATGCGGTCGACTGGGACCTTCTCCTGAACCGGCTCTCGCAGTACAAGGAGGAAGAAGCGGTGGCCGTGGAACGATCGAGGACCTGTGATTGCGGCAGCCGTGGAGTGCGCGAAGGATAACGATCGACAAGATGTCGGAGCCCGGCACGGCCGGCTGGCGCGAGGCAATAGAAGGAGAATGCCATGACAGACGCATCCAGAAAAAAGCAGGAAGCGATGGAGAAAGCCTACAGGACGGCTTTCGATTACGAACGCGAATATGGGGGTTGTTCGCAGTGCGTCGTGGCGGCCGTCTCGGAGACTGCGGGGCCGATCCCAGATGAGGTGTTTAAGGCAAGCCACGCCCTGGCGGCAGGCGGCGCGCTGACGTGCCGGGGGACGTGCGGCGCTCTCGCTGGCGGGATGCTCGCCCTAAGCGCGAGCCACGGGCGCGACAGGGAGAACTTCGGGAACGGCCGTTTCATCAACTCCTACGTCCTGGCGAAGAAGCTGCAGGAGCGGTTCGTGGAAGAGTTCGGCAGCACCGCCTGCCCCGACGTACAAACCAGGATAATGGGGCGTTCGTTCGACCTGTGGGACCCGCAAGACTACAAGGCCTTCGAGGCCGCGGGCGGCCATGCGGACAAGTGCCCGGACGTGGTCGGCAAGGCGGCCATGTGGACGGTTGAGGTCCTGCTGGACGAGGAAGAGAAGGAAAGTGCCGGCGGCTAGAGCACGTTCCCTTTCGGTGCTGCTTGCCTGCGGGCATCGCAATTAGTAACCTTGCACCTGCGAGAGGTACTGACCGACTCTCGCACCTTTTTACTGAAAGGCTGGGAGAACAATGGAAAAACCTACTGAGGTAGTGATCCTGTCGGGCGCGAGAACCGCCGTCGGGAGGTTCGGAGGGATATTCCGCGACCTGCTGGCCAACGAGCTGGCGGTACCTGTAGCCGAGGAAGTCATCGCGAAGGCGGGCGTGGACAAGTCCGAGCTGGGGGACGTCATACTGGGTAACTGCGTGAGCCGTAGCGACGAGCCCAACCTGGCGCGCATCGTGGGCCTCAAGGCTGGCATCCCGTTTACGACCCCCGCGTTTACCCTGACCAGGCAGTGCGCCTCGGGGATGCAGGCGGTGGCCAGCGCGGCGATGGGCATAATCTCTGGCCAGTACGACGTGGCCCTGGCTGGGGGAGCGGAGAGCATGAGCAGCGGACCATACGTCCTAAAGACGGCGCGCTGGGGACAGCGGCTTCAGAATGGCGAGATGACGGACTCGGTATGGGAGATCCTGTATGACCCGATCCCCGGGATGATGATGGGGGCGACTGCCGAAGTGCTTGCCGAGGAGTTCGGCATCACCAGGGAGGACCAGGACGAGCTCGCTCTCACCTCGAACCAGAGGGCCAGCGCCGCGCGGGAGGACGGCACCTTCGCGCAGGAGATCGTGCCGATCATTATCCCGCAGAAGAAGGGCGATCCCAAGAAGCTGGATAGGGACGAGCACCCTAGGGCGGACGCCAGCATGGAAGCCCTCGGCAAGCTGCAACCCATCTTCAAGAAGGGCGGGACGGTGACGGCCGGTAACGCATCCGGGATGAACGACGGCGCCGCGATGCTGGTGATCGCCTCGGCGGACTGGGCCGATAAGAAGGGGCTGCGGCCGATCGCCCGCTTCGTCGATTGGACGGTCGCCGGGGTGGAGCCCGAGCGCATGGGGTTCGGGCCAGTGCCGGCCATCCGCAAGCTGATGGAGAGGAACGATCTGAAGCTGGAAGACATCGACCTCTTCGAGCTGAACGAGGCGTTCGCCGCGCAGTACATCGCGTGCGAGCGCGCGCTCGGGCTGGACCGCGAGATCACCAACGTCCACGGTTCAGGCGTCGCCCTGGGACACCCCGTCGGGTGCACGGGCGCCCGCATCATGGTCACACTCGTGAACGAGATGGGGCGACGCGGTGCGAAGCGTGGAGTGGCGTCGCTGTGCGTGGGCGGAGGAATGGGCATAGCCTCGCTAATCGAGATGGTATAGAGGCGCTGGCCCGGGACATTTGAATACTCGCCTTCGCAGGACGCCGGAAGGTCGGTGTTTCCGCGTGTCGTAATCCGGGATAGCCTCCTGACCCCTACCCTCTGAATGGCCGTTTTTCCAGAAAGTCCAAGATCCCGAAATAGCCTTTAATCAAGCGGTTTCTCCCAACTCCGTCCCAGCCGCAAGATCGCCACCTCGAAGCACATGTCGTAGTGATCTGCACTATTTGATGCCAGCTTACCGTACTTGAGTGGACTCACGATATGTAGCGTTCTAAAGGCATTTATCAGCAATGCTACTTGAGGCGGCTTGATTAGAGTGTATTAGTTAACAGCTCCACGGACTCTTTCTAACATCCTCAACAGCAAAGCAGTCATCCGTCTCTTTCGATAGAATTGTTTTTCGGTAAAACGGCAAGACGAATGGAAAGGAGAAACGAATGCAAGTAGTTGCGACCGCCCAGACGGGCGGG
>Ga0209746_1000741_pt1 | contig 16280 bp, 20 predicted proteins | sample BarGraNGADG00211_3_FD_184496 | JGI IMG/M metagenome (GOLD analysis project Ga0209746, IMG submission 184496) | Arctic peat soil microbial communities from Barrow, Alaska - Barrow Graham LP Ref core NGADG0011-211 (SPAdes) (version 2) | ecosystem: Environmental > Terrestrial > Soil > Wetlands >... | reverse complement strand
CCCAGCCGTAAGAGCCGATGATCGAGGCGAATTTTAGTTTCGGCCGCATGGCGTTGACCAGAAAGGCCGCGTTGGCAACGGCCGGGTGCGCCCCGGCCATGACCGTGGGAGAAGCCAGGACCACGGTGCTGGCATCCACCAGCTCCTTGGCCAGTTCACCGATATCGGTCTGGATCAGGTTGAAGGGCATGACGGTAATGTTCCGTCGGACCAGCGCCCCGGTCAAGTACTCCACCATTTCCCGGGTGCTGCCGTGCATGGATACGAAGGGGATCAGCACCAGGTTTCGCGTCCGCTCAGAGACCCAATCCCGGTAGGCGTCGAGGATGAAAGCCGGCCGCGGGTAAACCGCGCCGTGGCTGGGAGCGATCATTTCTACCTGCAGGCCCTGCAGCCTTTCCAGGTGCTTGCGGATCTGGATGCGGAAGGGCATCATGATCTCGGCAAAGTAGCGTTTGGCGGCATGGTAGCCGCGGTTCTCATCACTGAGCAGGGGATGGCTTTGCGTCAGGTGGGCGCCCAGGAAGTCGCAACTGAAAAGCACCTTGTCTTCCCGCAGGTAGGTGAGCATGGTTTCCGGCCAGTGCACCCAGGGCGCGAAAATGAACTCCAGGGTCTTGCCGCCCAGTTCCAGCTTCTCGCCATCGGTCACGGTCCGGAATTTATTTTCGGAAAGCTGGAGCAGGTCCATGAGCATGGACTTGCACTTTTCGTTGGTCACCACAACGGCCTGGGGATAGATCTCCAGGATAGTTCCGATGGAGCCGGAATGGTCCTGCTCGGCATGCTGGCTGACGAGGTAGTCGATCCGGGTCACCCCGGCTTCCTGCAGGTTTTCGAGCAGCTCCCCGGTTTTGCCGGGATCGACCGTGTCGATCAGGGCGATCTTTTCGCTGCCCCGGACCAGGTAGGCATTGTAGGTGGTGCCGTCGGGCATAGGGATCAGCTCATCGAAAAGACGCCGGTCCCAATCCAGGGCTCCCACCCAGGTGATGTTTTTCGCTATTTCAATAGCCGCCATGTTTCCTCCAGATACAACCGATGCTCCGGCCGATCCTCATTTTCAATTCAGTAGCGACCGTACCGCGAATGACGCCCGGGTCAATTCATGACTTCAAAGGCATCCTTGCCGGCGCCGCAGACAGGGCAGACCCAGTCTTCGGGAATATCTTCAAAAGCGGTTCCGGGCTTGATGCCCGAATCGAGATCACCATCCGCAGGGTTGTACACGTATCCGCAAACGCTGCAAACAAATTTCTTCATATCGGCCTCCTTATATTTTCAAAACCAAAATTACAACCGCCCCGTTTTTCGTTCCCCAAATTATAAAAACAAAAACACCAAATGTCAACGCCTCCGCTTCAGCCACCTTCCAGAATCTTGATCATCTTGATGATCTCCTCTTTCTGGGCCGCGTCCCGGGCTCTGCCCAGCGCCAGTTCCAGGTTGTCCAGGGCTTTTTTCTTGTCGCCCAGCTTGGTCAGGACCCGGGCACTGTTGACTAGGTAAGCGGGATCTGGAATGACGGTCAGGCTGAGAGCTTTTTCATAATTTTCCAAGGCTTCGTTTGGCTTGTTCAGGTTTTCCAAAGCCAATCCTTTCAGGTTAAAGAGCGGGGCGAAGCGCCGGTTGAACAACAGCCCTTTTTCCGCGTAACGCAGGGCCGCGTCGAACTTTTCGAATTTGATCTCCAGTACCGCCAGGTTGGCAAAGGCGTTCTCCGGGGTCAGGTACTCATCGGCGTTGGCCGCCACCAGCAATTTCTCCTTGGCCAGCTGGTAATTGCCCTGCTCGGTATACACCGTGCCCAACAGATTGTAGGCGTCATAGAACTGCGGGCTGATCTGGATCAAGCGGCTCAACGTATCGATGGCTTTGGCAAAATCACGCCGATAGACATACACCAGCCCCAGGGCGTTCAAGGCCGGGACATAACGCGGATTTTTTCGCAACGCTTCCAGCAGCTATTTTTCAGCCAAATCCAGCCTGCCGTCATTGAGGTGCTGCACCCCCTGATTGGCCAGGTACTCGGCGGACCCCGGCTGCATCTGGCCCGGGGCCGTGCGCGGCTTGCCGCCGCAGCTGCCCAAGAATGCGACCATGACCAGCAGACAAAAATATTTCTTTTTCATGTTGCCCCCTTAAGTCCTTTTACCCGGTACGCTTTCACCGGTTTTGATATGCCCATTAATTTTTTATCTCCCAGGAGTTCGAAAGCGAACAGCTCGCGGGTCACCTGCTGGGTCTGTTCGGACACGGCGATCTCATCGGCACCGGCCACCGCCGACTCCAGACGGGAAGCGATATTGACCGTGTTGCCCAGGACGGTGAATTCCAGGCGCTGGGGCGAGCCGAAGTCCCCGGAGATCAGCTTGCCGGAATGGATGCCGATGCGGACGCTGATGCGGTTTTCGGCCTCGGCCTGGCTGTTGAGGCTGCGCAGCCTCTCCATCATCTCCAAGGCGGCGACGATGGCCCGCTCGGCGTGGTCGGCGCATTCCAGCGGGGCGCCGAACACGGCCATGATCCCGTCGCCGATGAACTTGTCCAGCGTACCGTTGTGCTTGAAGATGATCTCGGTCATCTCGCTGAAGAAGTTGTTCAGGAATATTCCCACTTCGATGGGGGTCATCTTCTCGGCCCGCGAGGTGAACTGGACGATGTCCATGAACAGGACCGTGGCCTCCAACTCGCCATATGGCATGAGTTCGCTGCTGTTGCTGTCCTGGAACTCCATCAGCCGCGAAACCACGGCCGGCGAGTGGTATCTTTCCAGGCGCGCGCGCAGCCGGCGTTCACGGTTCAGTTTTTCCAGGCTGTTGATCCCCTCGATGGAGAAGCCGGCGAAGTTGGCGATGATGGACATGATCTCGAGGTCTTTTTCACAGAACACCTGGGAAAAACTCGTCGTGTCGACGTAGATCAAGCCATAGATGGAATCCTTTGTCCAGATGGGGACCGATACGGCCGAATTGATGCCGTACATGATGACGCTGTTGGAGCTGTCGAAGCGGGAATCGTTGCGCGTGTTGGAGGAGAGGATGGCCACTTTCTCATGGATGGCCTTCAGGGCGATGGTCTTGGAAATATTGGCGATATCGTCTTTTTGCGCCTGCATGAAATACGTGTACTTGAGATGGATATCGTTTTGTTTTTCGTCATAATAAAAAATGAAGATTTTTTCAGGGTGGACGAATTTGAATATCAGTTCACCGAGCTTTTGAAAACTCTCCTCGATATCCTGCGAAGCGATCAGGCTCTTGCCCAGAGCGGTCAGGGAAGCCAGAAAATTCGGCTCCTCGCTTTTCAGCTGCGGTTTTTTTTCGGCCTTGACCAGCTCGTCCAGGGGAAGCACCAGGGAGATCTTCTTGTCGTCGGAATCCCGGTAACTCTCCCCTTTGGCGATCGCCTGGAAATGGAGCGTTGTCCGGCCGATGGTGATCTTGTCGCCGACATCCAGGGACTTGGATTGGACGCGACGACCGTTGATGTAGCAGCCGTTGGTGCTGTTCATGTCGGCCAGCTTGTAGCTTTTGCCCGAACGCTGCAACCGGCAGTGCTGGCGGGACACCGTATTGTCCTTCAGCTCGATGTCGTTTTCAGGAAGTTTGCCGATGACCACCAGGTCCTTGGTCAGGTAAAAGACCTTGCGTACCTCATCGACCATGTATTCTAATTTAAATTCCATTCGTTCTTCAGGCTCCTTTTCATCAGGTCGGTGATGGCCTGACGTACATCCTTGCCGGCAAAAAGCACCTGGTGGACTTCACGGGAAATGGGCATGTCAATGGCCAGCTTGTCGGCAAGCAGATGGATCGCCTTGGCGGTCTCGACACCCTCGGCTACCATGGGAGTTGATTCTTCAGCCATGGCCAGCGACTCGCCCAGCGCGATCTTCCGGCCCAATTGGAAATTGCGGGACAGGCTGCCGAAACAGGTCAGCATCAGGTCCCCGATGCCAGCCAGACCCCAGAACGTTTCCGCTCTGGCCCCCAGGCGGATACCCAGGCGGGATATTTCCATGTTGGCCCTGGTAACCAGCGACGCGGTGGTGTTGAAACCGTACCCCAGGCCGTTGATCATGCCCGAAGCGATGGCCATTACGTTTTTCAGCGCCCCGGCGACTTCCAGGCCGCGCAGGTCGCCGGAGCGGTAGATGCGCAGGGTCGAAGATGAAAAACGGTTTTGCAGCCGTTCCAGCAGCCCCGCGTTTTCCGAAGCGGCCACCACGGCGGTGGGATGCCCCTTGGCCAGTTCGCGGGCGAAAGAGGGCCCGGAAATGGTGAGCCACTGCCGCGAGATCTCCGGAGCGAAAACCTCAGCCGCCACCTGGGAAATGGTTTTCAGGGAATCGGATTCAAAGCCTTTGGAAAGATTGACCAGGACATGCCCCTGGCGCAGGGCGGGTTTCAGGTCTTGCATCACCGCGCGGATGAATTTTGAAGGCACGGCCAGGACCCAGACATCGGCACGGCCGGCTTCCATTTCCAGGTCGGAGCATGCTTCCAGGTTTTTCGCCAGTTCGACACCGGGCAGAAAAACCTTGTTCTCCCGGGTGGAATTGATGGAGGCGCTGACCTCTTTTTCCCTGACCCAGATCTTGACTTTGGTTTCCCGATGCGCCAGGTAGTCGGCGAAGGCCGTGCCCCACGAACCGCCGCCAATGACCAGTACGTTATCCATTTTTTCGGAAACTGAATTTATTTTCGTTGCCCGCCAGCAGGCGCAGGATATTGGCGCGGTGGCGGAAGACGATCAGCAGGAGCATGCAAAACACCACAATCGTTGCTTCCACCACCTGGGTGAACAGGATGCAAAAGAACAGGGCCACGGTGCCCAGCAGCGAACCGAGGGACACATAGCGCGTGAGCCAGAGGCTCAGGAAAAAAATAGCCAGGAATATCAGCAGGGCGGGATAGTAAAAAACCAGGAAAACGCCGACCAGAGAACCCACACCCTTGCCGCCGCGGAATTTCAGGAAAACCGGGAAGACGTGGCCCAGCAGCACGGCCAAGCCGCCCAGAAGCACGATCCAGGGCAGGTCGAAATGGATGCGGCCGTAGACGATCGGCAGCGCGCCTTTTGCTATATCCAGCGCCAGAGTCGCCAGGCCGGCCAGTTTGCCCTTGCTGCGCAGCACATTGGTGGCCCCGATATTGCCGCTGCCCAGGGAGCGGATGTCCCTGCCTTCGCTGAAATAAAAAATCAGGTAGCCGAAAGGAATGGAGCCCAAAAGGTAGGAACAGGCGATGAATAAAATTTCATGACTGGACAAGGGCCATCTCCTTTAGTTCGGTATAAACGGGACCGGCCGGGGTCAGGCGGCTGGAGAAAAGCTGGAAGCCGGAAACCGGGGATTCACCAAGTGCGAGATCCCGTTTTTCAGCCAGCAAGGCGAACAGTTCCTGAAAATTGCTGCGGGCCTTGTTGCGCCCCAGGGTCAGGTGCGGATGGAAAGGACGCGCATCCCGGGCGATGCCCAAAGGCAAGAGCGCTTCTTCGATGCCGGTGAACAAGGCCAGTAGATGCGGATTGTCTTCCACCCCGGCCCAGAAAATATGCAGCTCTTCACCGGCGGGGAATTTGCCAAAGCCGGTGAAGCGCAGGCGGAAGGGGGCGACAGCGATCTTTGCCGCTGCCAGGGTCCCGGCGACCCGCGTCACCATCGCCTCATCCGCTTCGCCGATGAATTTCAACGTCAGATGGATATTGCCGCTTTCGGCCCAGCGCAGGGAAGCGCCGGCTTTTTTGAAGGGTTGCACTTGCTCGAGGATTTTCTCCCTCGCCTCATCAGCCAGTTTTATGCCGGTAAAGATTCTCATCAGCGCAATTATAATGGAACTCTCCCCCTTAGTAAATAGCGCGGCTGGTTTTCAGTCCTGGTTTTATTGACTAATCCGCTTATCTATACTAAGATTAGTGCCCATGAAGATTTTTTCAATCGTCGGCTGGTCTGGCAGCGGCAAAACCACGCTTATCACCCGCCTGATCGAAAATTTCAATGCCAAACGCAGGCGGGTGGTCGCTGTCAAAAGCACCCACGCCGGTTACTCCCTGCAGCCTGAGGCCAAAGATACCGCCCGTTTCCTGCAGGCCGGAGCGGACGAAGCCTACCTGGTGGCCGAGGGCGAGTTGCTGCGTATGACCCGCCTCGGCTCTGCCCAGGACCTGCTGGCGGAGCTGAAAGCACAGCTCGGGCCAGACGACATCGTCCTGCTGGAGGGATTCAACGCACCGGGGATCCCGGTCATCGAAGTGGAAGATCCGCGGCGGGAAAAAGCCATGAAATTCCCGCCGGAAAAATTGGCGGCCGTGATCAGCCGCGCCGGCGATTCCTGCCAGCAACTGTGTTTCCTTCCCGATAATATAGAGGCCATCAGCGCTTTTATGGAGGCATACCATGGAAAATAATATTGAGCTCAAGGTCAATGACCGGGTCATTGCCTTGAATCCTTTCGTGAAAAAGATCCTCGGCGGCGTGGTGCTGGGGGCGGTGCAGGCCCTGGACAAGATCCCTCAGCCCTGGGAAAAGATAGAGATCACGTTGCAAGCGGAAAAAAAATAGGGAGGTCGCCAAAGCCCATGAAATACCTGAAAACATATGGCGAAAAATGCAACGGCTGCAACACCTGCATGAGCGTGTGTTCGCAGCTTTACTTCAAGGAAGATAACCCGGAAAAATCGGCCATCCGCGTATTCCCGGCCGGGAAGGACACCTTCACATTAAACGTCTGCGACCAGTGCCAGAGATGCGTGGCCGAATGCCCGACCCAGGCCCTTACTGTCAACAAAATGGGCGTGGTCCTGCTCAACAGGAACCAGTGCATCAACTGCCTGGCCTGCGTGGCCGCCTGCCCGACCGACAACATGATGACCTACCGGGACGGTCTGGTGCCCTTCAAGTGCATCGCCTGCGACGCCTGCGCCAAGCAATGCCAGACCGGCGCCCTGAAGATCGAAATCAAGGAGAATTGAGCCATGAGTGCCAACGAAAAAAAATACGACATTGAAAAGATCAGGAAGGCCCACAAGGTGCTGAAGGAATTCACCTACGAGTTGAAACCGGTGGTAAGGGGCTACAACGACCGCACCCTGCACATCGACCTCGCAACCCGGGAGATCAAGATCAAGCCGGTCCCGGCCGAGATGAAGAAAAAGTTCATCGGCGGCAAGGGCTTCGACCTGAAGCTGCTCTGGGACGCCGTCAGCGGCAGCACGCGCTGGGACAGCCCCGAGAACGAGATCTGCATCGCCACCGGCCCCATCGCCGGCAACACCAACTACCCGGGTTCGGGCAAATCCATCGTCACCACCATCTCGCCCGAGACCGGCATCCCCATCGACTGCAACGTCGGCGGCCACTTCGGGCCTTATTTGAAATTTTCCGGTTTCGACGCCATGGAGATCCAGGGCAAGTCGGACCGCGAGGTCATCATTTTCATCGACGGCAACCTGGGCAATGTCCAGATCATGGAGGCGCCGCTCGAAGCCGTGAATTCCCACGTGATCGCGGAGCAACTCCACGAAATGTTCGCGGCCAACGAGCGCGAAAAGCAGCACGTGTCGGTGGTGTCTGCCGGCGCCGGCGCCGAGCATACCTGGATCGGCTGCCTGAACTTTTCCTACTGGGACAAGCGCCGCAAATTGCCGCGCCTGAAGCAGGCCGGCCGCGGCGGCACCGGCACCGTGTTCCGCAACAAAAAGATCAAGGCCCTGGTGGTCAAATACTCCGGACTCACCGGCAAATCGAACAACCCGGTCGACATGGAAACCCTGCAGAAGACCGGCCTGAAGCTGCACAAGGAGGTCATCAACCTCGACGACAAGCAGTGCAAGATGCGCACCATCGGCACCGCCCACCTGGTCGAGATCATGAACGACTACGACCTGCTGCCCACGAAGAACTTCCGTTTCGGCAGCCACCCCGAGGCGGTCAAGCTGGCCTCCTGGATTTGGAAAGAGCGCTTTACGCAGAATGTTCCCGATGGCTGCTGGTTCGGCTGCACCATGTCCTGCGCCCACGGCGTGGACAATTTCGAGTTGAAGACCGGGCCCTACAAAGGCCAAAAGGTCCTGGTTGATGGCCCGGAATACGAAACAGTGGGCGGCTGCGGCTCCAACCCCGCCATCTTCGACCCCGACGCCGTGATCGAGATCAACTTCTACTGCGATACCTACGGCATCGACACCATCTCCTTTGGCACCCTGACCGCTTTCGTCATGGACTGCTACGAGAACGGCATCCTCAACCAGGAGCGCTGCGGCGGCCTGGAGATGACCTGGGGCAACTGGCGGGCGGCGCTGGAGCTGATGCACCAGATGGCGCGCGGCGAAAAGTTCGGCCTCATCGCGGGCAAGGGCATCAAGTACATGCAGGGATATTTCGTCAAGGAATACGGAGCCGACGCCCAGTTTCTCAAGGATATCGGCATGCAAGGCAAGGGATTGGAACAGTCGGAATACATGTCCAAGGAGTCGCTGGCCCAGCAGGGCGGCTTCTATCTGACCAACAAGGGGCCGCAGCATGACGAGGCCTGGCTGATCTTCATGGACATGGTCAACAACCAGATCCCTACCTTCGAAAAGAAGGCCGATGCCCTGCACTATTTCCCGATGTTCCGCACCTGGTTCTCGCTGCAGGGGTTGTGCAAGCTCCCCTGGAACGATATCGAGCCGGCCGACAACGCCAAGCACGCCGAGCCCAACAAGGTGCCCTAGCACGTGCAGAACTACGTCGACATCTACTACGCCATCACCGGCGATAAGATCACCAAGGAAGAGCTGATCCGCCAATCGGAGCGCGTCTACAACTTCCAGCGCGTCTTCAACCTGAAGATGGGCCACGGCAAGCGCCCCGAGGATTATCCGCCCTACCGCGCCATGGGGCCGGTCACGGTCGAGGAGTACGAGTCGCGCGCCGAGCGCTACGACAAGCAGCTGCAGGAAAAGCAGAGCATCGACCCCAAGGGCAAGAGCACCGAGGAAAAGATCAAGATCCTGCGCAAGTACCGCGAAGCGCAATATGAGAGCCTGATCGACGCCGTGTTCAAGCGCCGCGGCTGGTCCAAGGACGGCGTGCCCACGGTCGAGCACTTGAAAGAGATCGGCATGGATCTGCCCGACGTGCTCGAGTTGGTCAAGAAACACTTATAGATATTCGGTAAAGAAACTCTTGGTGTGGGGGCGGTTTCCACATAAAGGGGACACGCGTGAACCGCCCTCTTAGTGCATGGCGCGTAAGCCTGCCAAAATAAAATTCCGCAGAAAAATCATAAAGGGTTAGACCTCCTAAAGGGGGCACGAACCCTCCCCTACATAAGAATTATTTCCGGGCAAGTTCTCTAATTCCCTTAAGTTGACATTTTTATATATGCATTTATAATACAGATTGGAGATGCAGATGCGAACTACACTAAATATTGCGGGGGACGTTTTGGGCGAAATTGCCAGGCTTTCGGGAGTGAAGAGCAAGACCGAGATTATCGACAAGGCCTTGCGCGAGATGCTTGACCGGCTCAGGCGCCAGAAGCTGAAGGGGGCCTGGGGAAAGATCGCCGTCGACCTGGACGTGCGTGAACTCAGGCAGAGAGAGCTGGATGAGTGACTATCTGGTAGACACGTCGGTCTGGGTCGAATTCCTGCGCGGGGAGAAAACCGCGATTAAAAAACGGCTGGAAAAGCTGCTCGACGAAAACAGGGCCGCCGTGTCGGGAATCATATTGGCCGAATTGCTGACCGGGATAGCTAATGAAAAGGAGCAGTGTTTTCTGGAAGAATGTTTTCTCGGCTTGCCTTATCTTGAAGCAACCCGCGAGATATTCGCCACAGCGGGAAAAATGGGGGCAACATTGCGCAAGAAAGGTATCACTATGCCCATCTCCGATCTGCTAATCGCCGCCCTGGCCAAGACACATTCCCTGACTGTGCTCACCCTTGACAATCACTTCCTAACTCTAGCCCGGCCGTTGAATGTACAGATGGAATTGTTAAAAGGTTTTTAGTTTCTCAATACTGGCATATCTGGTCGAATCTTCTGTTTAATGTAAGAGCGGTTCGCGCGTGTCCCCTTCAGGGGGAAACCGCCCCTACAAAAAATCAATCAAATACCTTCTCCAGGGCCTGGAAGGCGGTGTGCACCTTATTTACCAAAGAGACGATATCTTTTTCCAGGCACGATCTGCCGGCGGCCTCCAGGAGCTTGGTCTCAGCGAGCAATTTGGCGGCCGCGGCCTGGAAGGCCTCGGTCTTGGCTTCCAGCCGCTGGGAGAGCGTGGCCTTGGTGATGGCCTCGGCATTGGCTACCATGTCGGGAGCCACGCCGCAGATCTCGGCATACTTTTTTTCGGGCAGGTATTTGTGGTAGACCACGTAGAGGATCTTGTGATACTCGTCCACTTCCTTGGCCACCGGTCGGATGGCGCGCACCAGCATTTCAAAGCTGGCATGCAGGAGCTCGGCGGCGTCCAGGAGCGCCTGGTCGTTCGTGCCGGCGGCGGCTTTGCCGTAGGCGGCCACGGCCAGGTTGAACTCGGCCAGGCCGCTGTCCCAGGCCTGCTTCTTTTCGCGCAGGATGCCTGGCAGGATGACGGCGTTGATCTTGGCCGTCTGGTCGTTGATCGCGGACACGAATCCGCGCAGCGCCGCGTAATCCTTGGCCGGGAAGGCGGTATGCCATATGGGATAAATGATGTCATGGAAAGCGATCAGCTCCGGGACCGTGCTCTCGGTCTCGGGGTCGGGAATTTGTTCGGCGACCAGAACAAAGCCCAGGCTCAATAGGCAGATAAGCAGAACAAACCGTGTTATTTTAAACATCTTTTCCTCCATAAAATCTTAGCCACTTTCTGTGTAGGGGCGGGGCTTGCCCCCGCCCTTTCACAAAATCAATATCAATCACAGAGAATTCTCGACCACCTTCACCTTGAGGCGCGACAGGTATTCTGTGATCTTGATCTTCTTGGGGCAGGCCTCCATGCAGTTGAAGATGGTATGGCAGCGCCAGACGCCGTTCTTGTCGTTGACGATATCGAGGCGCTGGTCGGCGCCGTCATCGCGGCTGTCGAAGATGAAACGGTAGGCTTTGAGCAGGGCAGCGGGGCCGAGATAGTCATGGTTGGGCCAGGAGCTGGGGCAGGCGGCGCTGCAGGCGGCGCAGAGAATGCACAGGGTCGACTCACCGATCGCCTCCAGTTGGACCGGCGACTGGACGAACTCCTTGTCAGGCTCGGGCTTGTCCAGGATCAGGTAGGGTTTGATCCGTTTCAACTTGGCGAAGAAGGGATCGAGGTCGACCACCAGGTCCTTGATGATGGCGAAGCCGGACAGCGGTTCGATCTTCAGTTTTTTGCCGAAGCGGTGGATCGGCGTTTCGCAGGCCAGCACATTGCGGCCGTTGACCTTCATGGCGCAGGAGCCGCAGATGGAACTGCGGCAGGAGCGGCGGTAGGCCAGGGTGCCGTCATGCTGCCAGTGGATCTCGTTGAGCACGTCGAGGATGGTGGACTCGTCCTCGACCGCGATTTCGAACACTTGCCAGTGCGGCTTCTCGTCTTTTCCCGGCTGGTATCTCAATATTTTAACTTTGATATCGATCATGGCCATGGTGCATCCTCCTTAATATTTCCTTTCCTGGGGCTGATACTGCGGGTAAATGACCACCGCTTTGCTGTGATCCAAAACGATCTTGCCGTTGCGGCGCCAGGCCAGCGTGTGTTTCAGCCACTCACCGTCGTTGCGCTTGGGGAAATCACTGCGGAAATGGGCACCGCGCGATTCCTGGCGCGCCAAAGCCCCTTCGACGATCACTTCCGAGAAGCTGAGCAGGTTCTCCAGCTCCAGGGCTTCGATCAGGTCAAGGTTGAAAACGTCACCGCGATCGTCTACAACCACCTGCCGGTAGCGTTCCTGCAGCTCCTTGATGATGGCCAGCATTTTGAGCATGTCGTCCTGGTTGCGGAAGACGCCCATGTATCTGGTCATGTTCACCTGCAGCGTTTCGCGGATGGAAGCGTGCCGTTCCTTGCCACTGCCGCCCCACAGACTGTCGATCTTGCCCCGGGCGCCAGCCAGCGGATTGGCGGGAGGCTCCGTGAAACCGTTCTCCCGGCAGAACTCGGTTATGTGGATGCCGGCGATGCGGCCAAAGGTGGCGGCATCCTGGAGAGAGTTGCAGCCCAGGCGGTTGGCGCCGTGCAAGGACAGGCACGAGGTCTCGCCGGCCGTGTACAACCCCTTGACAACCGTACCCTTGGCGTCCTTGATCACCTCAGTGCGGACATTGGCCGGGATGCCGCCCATGGAATAGTGGGCCGTGGGCTGGATGGGGACAGGCTCATCGATGGCGTCGACCTTGAGGTAATTCAGGGCCAGGTCGTGGATCTGCGGCAGGCGCTCCAGGATCTTTTTCCGGCCCAGGTGGCGCAGGTCGAGGTAGACGTAATCCTTGCCGCCGATGCCGCGGCCCTCGTTGATCTCGGTCTGTTCCGAGCGGGAAACGATATCACGCGGCGCCAGTTCCATTTTGGCCGCCGCGTAGGTTTTCATGAAGCGTTCGCCCTTGTCGTTGATAATATAAGCACCCTCGCCGCGGGCAGCCTCGGAAAGCAGGATGCCGTGCTTATAGAGCCCGGTAGGGTGGAACTGGACGAATTCCATGTCTTCCAGCGGCAGGCCGGCTTCGAGCACCAGGGCCACGCCGTCACCGGTGTTGGCATGGGCGTTGGACGTGACCTTCCAGGCCCGGCCGTAGCCGCCGGTGGCCAGCAATACCGCACGGGCCTGAAAAATGTGCAGGCCGCCGTTGCGGATATCCCAGGCCACCAGCCCCCGGGACACGTCCTCGCTGACCAATAGCGAGAGGACCTGGAATTCATTGAAAAAAAGGACATTGTGCTGCAGGCACTGCTCATAGAGGGTGTGCAGCAGCACGTGGCCGGTGATGTCCTGGGCGAAACAGGCGCGCGGCGAGGAATGGCCGCCGAAGGGGCGCTGGTTGATCCGCCCGTCTTCCGTGCGCGAGAAGGGAACGCCCATGTGCTCGAATTCGTAAACGGTCTGCAGCGCCTCGTTGACGAAGCGCTCGATGATATCCTGGTCGGCCAGGTAGTCGCTGCCCTTGATGGTGTCGAACATGTGTGATTCCAGCGAATCCTCACCCACGTTGGCCAGGGCGGCGGCAATGCCCCCCTGGGCTCCGCCGGAATGGGAACGGGTCGGATAGACCTTGCTGATCACCGCCGCCGACAGGCCGCTCTTGGCAACCTCCAGGGCGGCGCGCAGGCCGGCCAGGCCGGCGCCGACGATCACGGCGTCGATCTTATGGTAATTTCTTGCTTCTTCGATTTTCATGGTGTCACTCCTTTAGGCGACCGGCATGGTGTAGAGCTTGATAATGGTCAGGGTGCCGACGAATAACAACACTACCCCGACCGTCAGCAGCAGGCTGTACCAGACCAGGCGCCAGAACCTGCTGGATGTGTAATCCTCCATGACGGACCAGAGTCCGTTCAAGCCGTGATACAGCGCCGTGAACAGAAAAGCGAACTGCAGCAGCGGGAACCACCAATAGCCGGCCCGCTCGATCACCCAGCGGTAACTCACCGCCTTGCCCTTGCCGAGGAAATGGTAGGTCACGAAATGGAGCAGCAGCAGGACGAACAGAATGACCGCCGAGATGCGCTGCAATAGCCAGGCGACCGAGCCCGCGCGCGAAGTTTGTTTGAAATTCTTGTCCATAGTGGCCTCCTTTACAACACGTGCGACAGGAGCACGTACGATCCCAGCGCCCACAGGATGAAGGCCGCGGCAATCAACGCGACAAAGAGTTTTTTGTGCGCCAGTGAACCCTTGAAAAAATCGACGATCACGATGCGCACGCCGTTGAAAGCATGAAACAGGATGACCCCCCACAAGCCGACTTCCAGGAGCTTGAACGGGGTGCTGTTCAGGAACGCCATGACGTTGTTGAACGTCTGCTCGCCATAGGTCAGGCTGTTGATGACCCAGATATGCAGGCACAGGTAAAAAATAAGCGCCAGGCCGGCAAGCCGGTGTAGGACCCAGGCCCAGGAGCCGATGAAATTGTAATAGGTGAAATCGTAAAAACGCGTTCTTTTGTACAAGCGCTCCTCCTTAATTAAGATATATAAGAAAAGACATTTTAGTATTTTAAAAAAACATCTGCAACCGCATATTTGACATTTGCAGCAAAAAAAAATATTTTATAGGCATGGAAATTCAATCCGCCGCTCCGGCCGGCGAACTTCAGCACCCCGATATCCTGGCCCTGAAACACATGTTCGAAAAGAACCACTGGCTGATCCGCGTCCGCTGGATCTACCCGATCTTTATCGTAATCTTCTTTCTCGCCTACTATATCCTGGCCCACCACGGCCTGATCAGCCCGCGTGACGCGCTGCTGGTTTTCCTGCTGCCGGTCATCGTCAATTTTCTATTCCTGCTGGACATCCGCAAAAAAGAAAAGTTGGGCGACCACCTGCCCGAATACGACAAGCTGCTATGGCTGGTTTCCCTGCAACTCGATTTCGACCTGGTGGCCCTGGCCCTGACCGTGTTCTTTTCCGGAGCCCTCAACAGCCCGGTCATCGCCATGTTCATCGTTTACATCATGATCTCCACCTTCCTGATCAACTACCACAAGGCTTTCCGCAACACCCTGAAGGCCATGCTCCTGCTCCTGGCCATCGCCTTGCTGCAGAACAGTGAAAACTTTTTTTCCAGCCAGCAGATCCTGAATATGCTGGCCTTCGACTTCATGTTCGTCTTCACTTATTTCGTGTCCGGGTACCTTTCCAAAAACCTGCGCGACAACGAAGACCTGCTCAAGAACCTGCTGCAGCAGACCCGGGAGCTTTCCATCAGCGACGGGCTGACCGGCCTGTACAACCAGATGCATTTCTTTGAGCTCCTGGATCTGGAGACCAAAAAATCATTGCGCTACGACCTGAATTACTCCCTGATCATCTTCGATGTCGACCATTTCAAGAATTTCAATGACAGCAACGGCCACCTGCGCGGATCGGAAACATTGAAAGCCATCGGCGCCATCATGAAAAACAAATTCCGTTCCACCGACCTGCTGGCCAAGTACGGCGGTGATGAATTCGTCATCATCCTGCCCCAGACCGACAAGGTCGGGGCCTACCTGGCAGCGGAAAGGCTTCGTGAAAGCATTGAAAAGCGGGTTTTTCCAGGCGCCGAGACCCAGCCGCAAAAAAAGATCACCATTTCCATCGGCTTGGCCTCCTACCCGGAGCATGGACTGACCGACGAGGAGATATTGAACCATGCCGATAAATCATTATATTTCGCCAAGGAGTCGGGACGCAACCGCACTATCATCTACAATGACAACATCGAAAAAGAACTTGAAGAATTCAGCTGAATCCCTGAGGCCGGACCGGGCAGCGCCAGCACAGGAGGAAGATCATGGCCAGTGAGCGCGCCAGCGGCCTGCTGCTGCACATCACTTCCCTTGCCGGCAAATACGGCTGCGGCACCATGGGCGAGGAAGCCGATGATTTCATCTCCTTCCTGGCCGCCGCCGGGCAATCGTACTGGCAGGTCCTGCCACTGGGACCGGTATGTTCCCATTGGCATTTTTCTCCTTATTAGTCGCCTTCGGCCTTCGCCGGCAACGAACTGCTGATCAGCCCCGCCAAGCTCCACTCCCAGGGCTGGCTTTCCACGGCGGAGTTACAGGAATGTGAAGAGAACCGGCTGACCGATTTTTGCGTCCCGCCAGACGCGGCCGACAGGAAATCGGCCATGCTGGCCAGGGCCGCCCGCCGGTTTTTCGCAAACAGCGGCCCCGTCCCTGCCGGCGCCTTCGAGCGTTTCCGCCGCGAGCAGAAGCAATGGCTCGAGGACTACTCCCTGTTCCGGGCCCTGGCCGACCGCTTCCAGACGTTCCTGTGGACCGCCTGGCCAGCGGACATCGCCCGCCGGCAGGCAAAGGCCGTGGCCCGCTGGCAGATTGAATTGCGCGAGGCGATGCTGCTGCGGCAATTCGAACAGTTCGTTTTTTTTGAACAATGGCAGGCACTGAAAAAAACCGCCAACAAGCACGGCATCCGGATCATCGGCGACATTCCCTTTTATGTCAATTTTGAAAGCGCCGACGCCTGGTCCCATCCCGAGATATTCCAGCTGGACGATGCCAGCGGCTTGCCGGACGTCGTGGCCGGCGTGCCGCCCGATTACTTCAGCTCCAGCGGCCAGCGCTGGGGGAACCCGCTCTACCGCTGGCAGGAGCGCGGGGG
>Ga0209746_1000739_pt1 | contig 16325 bp, 10 predicted proteins | sample BarGraNGADG00211_3_FD_184496 | JGI IMG/M metagenome (GOLD analysis project Ga0209746, IMG submission 184496) | Arctic peat soil microbial communities from Barrow, Alaska - Barrow Graham LP Ref core NGADG0011-211 (SPAdes) (version 2) | ecosystem: Environmental > Terrestrial > Soil > Wetlands >... | reverse complement strand
GTTCCGAAAAATACTACCAAGAACACATTCATCTCTCCTTCTGCTGCCATATATGCAGCGGGTGGAATAACAATCTCGGACGGGAAGGGTATGAACGAGCTTTCGATTGCCATCAATAGGGTAATTGTCCAGTAATTCAGATTTTCCAGACACCATTCAATAAATTGTATTGACTCCATTATTTTTCTTTGAGTTTAGAGATTTTCTTTGTGACTATTTTGTCCTTCTTAAGTTTTGGTATGAGCTCATAAAGCTTCTTCAGCCAGAGTTCATCCATCGTCAAAAGGGTTTCGAGGTTTGTGATAAACAAGTCTATTGAGCGAAGATGATACAGTGAGACAAGATGGTAAACAAGGAACTCCGGCAACAAAGTCCTTTTAAATGTAATAGAGATCTGGCTGTCCAGAAATTGATAATCTGCCCTGTCGATGCCAATTATTCTCCTGAGGTGCATCAGTGCGCTATTATGGTCCTGCTTAATCATGCTTATGTAGGCCAAACCAGAATTTGCCTCAAGACTCTCTCTGTCCATCTCCAACCCCATTTGGAAGTATTTGGCGGATTCATTAACCTGATCATCTGCGAGATAGGCATCAGCTATCCCTATTATTGCAAAAATATTGTCGGGTTCGTATTCCAAAAACTCCTTAAAAGTATCAATCGCCAAATTGTATTGTTCCGTATTAACATATACAATTGCTTTATTATACAGTACGGAGGAGTTTTCCGGATCGAGGGCCAGTGCATAGTCAAAAGCCTCAATGGATTTTTCAAAATTCTCTACTCTCGCATAAATTGTTCCTACATTGAACCAGACACTGTCGTTAAAGGGATCGGAATCTATATATTTTTCATAATATACAAGACTCTCCCTGAACCTCTCGGTTCTCTCCAAACAGAATGCTATATCATTGTATATCTCTGGGTTATGCTCATCCAACTTCTCAGCTTCCTTCAAATATTCCATGGACAGATCAAACTCAGCCATATCAATGTAATCCTGAGCAGCGGTAGTAAGCATCTCAACAGCCTCCTCACTGTTTAAAGAGATGGCTTTATAAATGTTTTCTTTTGCAACAACATGTTCTTCCATTTTTAGGTATGCTCTTCCTGTCAGAAAGAATATATCGCTGTTGCTGGAGTCAAAACCCATTTGATTATTCAGAATCTCTATAGCCTTTTCTACCTCTCTGTTTACAATAAGAACATCTGCGTACCTGACTATAAGATCAGAAGAATAGGGATGTCTGATATAAGCCGTTTTGGTAAGCTCATAAACCAAAGAGTCATTACCCTCCTCAATGAAATACCCAATCAAAAAATCAAACTCCTCCTCGGAAAAATCCAATAAAGAAATTTCGCCCTTTTCAAAAGCCTCTTCGCATTTAGATATTTGGTCTGTGTAGTCTTCCTCTTCGTTGAAGTTAAGAAAATCGTCTCCTGTCATTATGCAGATTTTATCGCGGTTAGATAGTGAATGACTTGTTTGATATAATACAATGGAGAATTTTCAATACTATTGTTTCCAATGACTAAATCGAACGGGTGATTATTATTGTTGGAATGTCCCACTTTAAATGTAGCTATGGAAGAGCGAGCGATGAAGTCATGGGTATAACTATATGAAGAGCAAAAATCTATATAGAGGTCGATTTTTTCTTTTATGAATTTCTCTATCAATTGAGGATTTGGGGTGCCAATGAATGAAACATCCTTTCTGGTTATAAGTTGTATCTGGTGATCAAAAACAAAATCAGGAAATTTATTCTTGGTAAAATTAATAGCCAAACCTTTATAATCGATTTTTTTGTCATTTAAGAAGCTGGTCAAATATTTTACCGACTCAAAAATTTTATCTTCACCTATATCAAAAACAAAGCCAATGTTTTTGACATTTTCAATAGGCATGAACTTCACCTCTCTCTCCGTTACAATCTTGCCGAGAGCTCTTCTTTGAAGTGTATGAATAAAAAACATGGCAGTAAAATCTGTTTCAATATGTGCAAATTTAACAAAAATCAAGCCATTTACAATATTCATAAAGTCTAATAAAATTCTTACCTTTGTTTTCATAGATTATAGAAAACATATGTATAGCAACATATCAGAATTAAGCCTCCTCGACTTTTACTCCAGAAGCCTTCTCAATTTTTCCGAAAGGCCTGCTTTTTCCACTATATACAAAGAAGTTATTACTTATAAAGAGGTTGGAGAAAAGGTAGAACAGTTGACCGGTATTTTTAATAAATACGGTCTGGACAAGGGTGATAAAATTGCAGTACTGGGGAACAATATGCCAAATTGGGCTGTATCTTATTTTGCAATCACCACATCATCAAGAGTAGTCGTACCCATCCTTCCTGATTTTACTGCATTCGAAATTGTTAATGTGATTGAGCACTCAGATTCAAGGGCGTTAATAGTTTCTAAAAAATTGCAGTACAAGATTCCCGAACACATTTCAGAAAAGCTTACACTAATAATTTCCATGGATGAAATGGAAATTATTAAGGCGCCTGAAAAAGAGACCCCTGTAATTCCTACAGCTCCTCTTCCAAATGATTTAGCCTCCATCATATATACTTCAGGTACTACAGGTACTTCAAAATGGGTCATGCTGAGCCACGCGAATCTTGTTGCTCAGACAACAATGGGTACAAAGCTCTTTACAATGAAAACTACAGACAGGTTATTGTCAATACTGCCCCTTTCTCACGCATATGAGTGCAGCATCGGAATGATACAGCCATTTACAAGTGGCTCTCATATAGTCTATCTGGACGGGGCTCCTACCCCTTCGGTTTTGATTCCTGCACTAAAAGAGGTGAGGCCGACAATAATTATGAGCGTTCCCCTGATTGTGGAGAAGATATACAAAAACAAGATCCGCCCGATGTTCACAAAGAACTTCCCGATGCAGGTTCTTTATTCTATTTCATTCATCCGCAGGGGATTGCACAGAATTGCCGGAAAAAAATTATTGGAGACATTTGGCGGGAACCTGCGTTTTTTTGGAATCGGCGGTTCAAAGCTTGATATAGTGGTCGAACGCTTCCTTGCCGATGGTGGATTTCCCTATTCCATCGGATACGGTCTCACAGAGACCTCTCCTCTTCTTGCCGGTACCGCTCCTGGCCATGTTAAGGAACAGTCTACAGGTCCTTGCCTAGAAGGTATTGAAATGAAGATAATTAACCCTAACAATAAAAATATCGGTGAGATTGTTGTTAAAGGGCCTAATGTGATGATGGGTTATTATAAAGATCCTCAGACTACTGCTACTTGCTTTACAGAGGATGGATGGTTCAGGACAAAAGATCTGGGACTTATAGATAAAGACGGCTATCTTTTCATCAAGGGCCGCCGTGACAATATGATTGTTGGCCCCAACGGAGAGAATATATATCCGGAGGAGGTTGAGACAATAATAAACGAACACGATCTCGTTCTGGAATCACTGGTTATGCAAATCAATGGCAAACTTGTAGCCAAGGTATACTTCAACTATGAGCAGATAGAAGCTCTTCATAAGTTCAGAGAAGAGACAGAGGTAAATCTTAGCGACCGGATTAAGAAAATCAAGGCAGAAGTACTGGAATATGTAAACGAAAGAGTCAACAAATCGTCCAAGATACTTGAGATAATTGAGCAGCAGGTCCCTTTTGAAAAGACTGCTACCCAAAAAATCAAAAGATATTTGTACACCAGCTAGTTTATGAATTATCCCGAATTAAAAGATGGAGCACTTTTACCACTCGTGGAGAGCTTCTACACAATACAAGGTGAAGGTTATAATACGGGAAAACCTGCATTCTTTATAAGACTGGGAGGCTGCGATGTGGGATGCAGCTGGTGCGATGCAAAAGAGACCTGGAACCCAAAACGGTACCCTCCTATCCCAATTGAGGAGATTGTTGATCAGGCAGTCCGACACCCCGCACAAGCTATAGTTTTGACAGGAGGAGAACCTCTTTCCTACCCTCTGGAAAAGTTATGTACTCTTTTAAAATCCAAAGGATTGGAAATTTTTCTAGAGACATCCGGGTCTCATCCTGTCAGTGGGAGATTTGATTTGATCTGTCTCTCTCCAAAGAGGGAAAAGCATCCTGTAGCCGGAATGCATCAGTTGGCATCGGAACTTAAAGTCATTATAGAGAAAGGTGAGGATTTTGTATGGGCAGAAGAGAATAGAGCTCTTGTGAGGAAAGATTGCAAACTATATCTTCAACCGGAGTGGAGTAAAAGCAAGGTAATCCTTCCCAGAATAATAGAATATGTAAAATCTAACCCATCTTGGAACATATCTTTGCAGGCCCACAAATACATGAACATACCATAGAAAGTTATATTATTTTCATAACTTTGGAGAATAAAATATTCAACTAAATAAGTTATGAAGAAATTTCTGGCATTTATTTTACTATTTGCGTTATTTTCACTTTCTACCCGGTCACAAACGACTGAGCCAAAACAATCAGGTTATCAATTTACTGTTGTTAAGGAGCTTCCTGTTACTTCGGTAAAAGATCAGAACAGAACCGGCACCTGCTGGAGCTTCTCAACAATATCCTTTCTGGAGTCTGAGCTTTTAAGAATGGGTAAAGGCGAGCATGACCTTTCCGAAATGTTTATCGTATCAAACTCATATTACGATAAAGCTGATAAGTATGTCCGTACTAATGGAAATATAAATTTCGCACCCGGCAGTTCATTTACTGATGCACTAATCGTATGGAAGAATTATGGTATTGTACCTGATTCTGTTATGACTGGGCTAAACTATGGCGAGGAGATGCACTCTCATAATGAGTTGGATGCCGCAACTGAAGGCTATATTAAAGCCATAGAAAAGAATCCCAATGGTAAGTTATCTACAGCATGGAAAAACGGTTTTAAAGGGATTCTCAATGCCTATCTTGGAGAAATTCCACAGAAATTTGTGGTAAATGGAAAAGAGTATACACCTCAAAGTTATGCAAAAGAGTTGGGTATCAATCCGGATGATTATGTTTCAATAACATCTTACACACATCATCCTTTCTATACTCAATTCGCTCTTGAAATCCCGGACAATTGGCGTTGGGAAAGTTCATACAATTTGCCCATTGATGAATTCATGAAAATTTTTGATTATGCAATTGAGCAAGGATACACTGTTTTATGGGGATCAGATATTAGTGAAAAGGGCTTCACAAAAAAGGGTATTGCAGTTGTTCCGGAATTCGATGTAAAAAATATGTCCGGTTCCGATCAATCAAAAATTTACAGCTTGGCAGAAATTGTTCCCGAGAAAAAAATCAGTCAGGAAGACAGGCAGATTGCCTTTGATAACTGGCAAACCACAGATGACCACGGGATGCATATTTTTGGCATAGCTAAAGATCAAAAGGGCACTAAATATTATATAGTTAAAAATTCTTTTGGAGAAACCGGGCCATATAAAGGTATTTGGTATGTTTCTGAGACATTTGTCAAGTATAAAACCATGAATATTGTTGTTCACAAAAATTCCATCCCAAAAGAAATAAAAATAAAGCTTGGGATTCAATAGTTTACAGACTTAAACATAAATTTCAAATAATCATTATAATATGAAAAAGACTTTTTTGGCCTTGGCGGCAATATTGTCGATCACAATTTCCTGGACCCCTCTTCAAGGGCAGGGATATATTTTTACCGATGTAGTGAGGAATCAAGCTACTCCAGTCAAAAATCAGGCAAGTAGCGGAACTTGCTGGAGTTACGCAACAGCTGCTTTTCTTGAAGCAGAACTTCTTAGAACCGGAAAGGGTGAATTTGACCTGTCTGAGATGTTTGTAGTTAATTTTAACTACATTAACAGAATGAATGACAATTATCTTAGAAAAGGAACCGGAAACCTTGGTGAGGGAAGCCTTGCACATATGTTCACAAATATTGTTGATCAATATGGTATCGTTCCTCAAGAGGTTTATAATGGAATTAATTATGATTCCAAACTCAACAACCACAAAGAGATTAATAAATTTGTCAATGCAATATCCGGAGTCGCAGTTGAGTCAAAACAGAGAAGTCCGGAATACTATAAGCTTGTTAATAGCTTACTGGAAATTTATTTAGGTCCTATTCCAAAAACATTCAATTACAAAGGCAAAGAGTATACTCCAAAGAGTTTTGCTCAATTTTTAGGGTTAAACATGTCTGATTATGTAGAAATTACCAGCTTCAGCCATATTCCGTTTTATAAAGCTTCCGTAATTGAAGTTCCTGATAACTGGGATTTTGGCAGATTTTATAACCTACCCCTCGACAAATTTATGGAGGTGTTAAATTATGCCCTTATGAACGGATATACTGTCGCATGGGATGGAGACATGAGCGAAAAGAGTTTTTCACAAAAAAACGGGGTCGCAATCAATCCGGATGTGGCTATAGCGGATGATTACAAAGAGGCTATAAAATTCGAAAAGGTGTATCCGGAGGTAAATGTTACCCAGAAAATTCGTCAGGAAGGTTATGAATCTTTCACAACGACGGACGACCATCTGATGCTTCTGACAGGCATAGTAAAGGATCAAAATGGTACTAAATATTATATTACAAAAAACTCCTGGTGTCCGGAAAACAACAAGCTCGGAGGTTACCTGAATATGTCTGAAAGCTTTGTAAGAGCAAAAAGCATATCAGTTATGGTTAATAAGAATTCTATTCCAAAGGAGATACGACAAAAATTGGGTTTATAGAGCCGATTATGAGGGGAGATATAATGGGGGTAAAAAAACATATACCAAACACAATTACATCTTTGAATCTGTTGTTTGGAACGATAGCTGTAATCTACGCATTTGAAGGCTATCAAATTTTTTCAATATATTTAATTCTTCTTGCAGCAATCTGTGATTTTCTGGATGGCTTTGCAGCGCGGCTGCTTAAGACATACTCACCTATAGGAAAAGAGCTTGATTCACTTGCAGACTTAATCAGTTTTGGTTTAGCCCCAACAATTTTATTGTACCATAGGATGGATGATTTTGTGGGCTCTCAGATTTACGGAGGCACCGATACAATTTACCTGGAAGTTTTGATGTTTGTTCCTGTCTCCATCACTATAGCCTCTGCCTTGAGGTTAGCTATATTTAATGTAGACACAAGACAGAGTGAAAACTTCATTGGGTTGCCTACACCTGCCAATGCTTTATTAATCTGTATGTTTTTGCATTTTTCTACTTATAATACTCTCTTTGACGGCCTTTTAAACACAAATTATTTTATACCTGTTGTGTCGTTAATACTCTCTTATCTTTTGGTAAGCAGTATCCCAATGTTCTCTTTAAAATTTAAGTCTTTAAAATGGAAGCGAAACGAGATGAGGTTTATTCTGATTATAATTGCCTTGGTTTTATTCTTAGCTGCTCTTATTTTTAATGTCACTTGGTCAATATCGTTATTAATTGTATTTTGCCTCTATCTGCTTATGAATGTCGTTAATTATATAATAGCTCTCGTGAAGAAATAGATATGGACAATTCAAAAGAAAATTTCAATATATCCTCAGAAAGATTTAGAGAATTATCTGTGCTCATGGAGGCCTCGGCCAAAGCAAGTCAGGTCTTGATTTCGAATATAAATTTTGATGATGCTGTAAGTAAGGTTTTAGATATAATCGGCAATGCAACAGCACAAAACAGAGCATATATCTGTGAATTGCATCGAGACAATTCTACCGGAGAGATGTTGTTCAGCCAAAGATTTGAGAGGGTCAAAGATGGTATCTCGCATCAGATTGACAATCTGAATCTGCAAAAATTACCTGTAGACCTGATTTTGCCAAGATGGTACTCCCTGCTCAGCAAGGGAAAACCGGTAAAGGGTAACATCAAGGATTTTCCTCAGAATGAGAGGGAGTTGTTGGAGGCTCATGGAATAATCTCAATATTGGCTGTTCCAATATTTGTAGATGGGGTTTGTTGGGGGTTTGTTGGGTTAGACAATTGTCGGGAATTCTATAACTGGAGCGACAATGAATTAAATATAATTCAAAATATTTCATCTGCACTTGGTTTATACATATATCGTAATCTACAAAGGCTGGAATTAATAATAGCCAAGGAGCAGGCAGAAGAGAGTGAAATTTATGCAAATGCGCTTTTTGAGCAGTCTCCTTTGAGCATACAGTACATTAATATTAATGGCTTAACAGAAAAGGTGAACAGAGCATTTGATTCTTTGTTCATGATTCCGAAAGAAAAAATTATTGGGAAATTTAATCTCTTAACGGATTCCAGATCAATCTCGTTAGGGTGGGACACGATTTTGAAACGAGCGTTAGCGGGAGAAAATGAGTTTCTTTCTGAGATGACGTTTGACCCCAAATTTTTCGGTTACCCGGGAGAGGAGAAATTCCTGAACTTTATCTCTTTTCCGATCAAATTCAAAGGCAGAGTAAAGAAAATTGCAATAATGTTCCAAGATATAACCAATCTAAAAAAGTTTGAGGAGGAGCAGAAAAGGCAGAACATAGAACTTATCGAAATTTCCAATATAATACGAGAGAACGAAATTAAATACAGGAGTATCATCGAAAATAGTTTCAACCTTATCGGTCAGTTCTCATTAGATGGCAAATTCATATATTACAACAAAGTATATAGAGATGTTTTGGGTTATGATCAAACTGAGTTGTTGGGAACTAATGGTTATGTTCTGTTTCACCCGGATGACCTGGGTAGAATTAAAGGGGCTTTATTCAACCATCTCATTCGTAATAATGAGGTAAAACTTGTTGCGCGAGTACGCACAAAATCAGGTGAATATAAACTAATTGATCATAAATTCAGGCTTCTGCAAGGGGACAATGAAAAGGATGTTACCGTTTTGTTGAATTCTCAGGATATTACAGAGATGAACAGAAATGAGATGTTGCTACAAATGCAGCGGAATCTTGCATACTCTATAATAAGTTGCAAGAATTTCAACGAGTTTTACTCAGTAATCAACAAAGAAATAAACTCAATAATTCCTGTAAATAATCTATATGTTGCCTTCTGTGACGACAAAACAGGAATGCTCTCCTTAGGAGGTATCAATGACGAGAAGGATGATATTGAGGAGTGGCCGGCAAAAGGCTCTATGACCGGTTACACAATTAAGCAGAATAAACCGGTTTTTGCTAATAAAGAAGAAATTTTGCATCTCACTGAAACTGGCGAGATTGAGCTAATAGGGACAATGGCTGAGGTTTGGTTGGGGGTTCCGTTCAGAAGTGATAGCGGTATTACAGGGGCTATAGTTATTCAAAACTATGATAATCCGAATGCATTTAATCATGCTGACATTGAAACTGTAGAACTTATTGCAAATGAAATAAAAATATTCTTAGATAAAAAAATTGCAGAGGAAAACGCTCTTAAGCTTACAAAAGCTGTTACAGAAAGTCCTGTATCTGTGATAATAACAGATAACACTGGTGATATTGAGTACGTAAACCCAAAATTCACATCATTAACAGGGTACTCTTATGATGAGGTGATCGGTTTAAATCCAAGGATTTTGAAATCTGGGAATACCCCCGATTCACAGTATGAAAATCTGTGGAAAACAATAAGCTCGGGCAAAGAGTGGAGAGGAGAGTTTAAAAACAAAAAGAAAAACGGAGAGTTTTATTGGGAAGATATTTCAATATCGCCCATTTTAGATGAAACCGGCAAAATTAGTCATTATGTGGCTGTAAAAGAAGATATTACAGACAGAAAAATGTTGATTAACCAGTTAATTGAAGCAAGAGATAAGGCTGAGGAGAGCGATAGGCTAAAAACATCTTTTTTACAAAACATCAGCCATGAGATTCGTACTCCTATGAATGGGATAATGGGGTTTATCGAGTTGTTGAAAGATCCTGATATCACCGGAGAGGAACAGAATCTGTACTTTGATGTCATTGAGAAAAGCAGTCACAGAATGCTTAACACAATCAATGATATTATAGATATTTCAAAAATTGAAGCCGGAGTTGTCACGGTTAAAAAGTCGACTATTTACATTAATCAAATTGTTGCTGACGTTGTAACCTTCTTTAGACCGGAAATTGAAAATAAGGGGATGAAGATCAACTTACACCTTGACCAATCAGTTAAAAATTTGACTATTAACTCGGACTTCGAAAAGATATACGCCACGCTTTCTAACCTTATTAAAAACGCAATCAAATATTCTATTAAGGGTGAGATAAATGTCAGTGTTGCTAAAAAAATTCATTTTGTTGAATTTTGTATAGAAGACACCGGGATCGGTGTTCCTAAAGATAAGCTGGATAAGATATTCGAAAGATTTATTAAGGCGGAATCAGAATCTACAAGAACTTATGAAGGTGCAGGTTTGGGACTTTCAATCGTTAAGGCCTATATTGAATTATTAGGTGGCGTTATTTATGTTGAATCAGAACCTGGCATTGGTTCCAAATTTACCTTTACAATTCCTTTGGACAAATCGGAAGTTATTAAGAAGGATGATCCTGCCAAGCCGTTAAAAATATTAATTGCAGAGGACGAGGAGTCAAATGCTATTTATCTAAAGACCATATTAGGACAAGTCAAATATGATCTCCTTTTTGCAAAAAACGGAAAAGAGGCAGTAGATATGTTTAAAGAAAATAGGGATGTAAAACTAATCCTTATGGATATACGTATGCCGGAAATGGATGGTTACCAAGCAACAAAACTTATAAAAGCCATAGACCCACAGGTAATTATTATTGCCCAAACAGCATACGCTTTTGCAGGAGACAGGGAAAAGGCACTGGAGGTTGGTTGTGATGACTATTTGGCAAAACCGATAACAAAAAACGATCTTCTGGAGATGATTAAAAAACATACATCAGTTTAAAGAACATCAGAAACTATTCTTCTGATTTTTGTTCCTGTTTCCACTCTTTTGCTATTCTCCTCAGTATCTGCACCATTATTTAAGAAGATAAATATGGTCTCCATATTGTCGTCTGTCCAAACCAAGCTCCCATTCAGAGAGGTGGAGTAATAGTGTTTATACTCTTTAATCAAGTCTACGGACTCTGGTTCAAAATATTTGCTATTCGCGTAACTTCCCTTTGATGCAAGCATCGAGACAAATTTTGCAAGATCGTTTACATTTGCATAGAGGCTTTTACCACGAAGTTCCGGGCTCATTCCTAAAGGGTTAAAATATTGTTTATAAGCCAAATCATATAAATGTTCTCCACTTGTCGTTTCAATAACTCTGTTCATATATTCAATATTTCTTTGGGAATACATATAGTTACGGAGTTCATCACCATCCACACCAGACCTGTGCATCAGAAGGTCTGATATTAAAATTTTCCTATCCTTGGAACTCTTCTTAAGCTTAATGTATTGTTCCAAAAAACCCTCCAACGAAAGTTTACCGGTTTCGGATAATTTTATTATTGCCGGCAGGGTGGTTACCAACTCAGATATCCTATTAAGCCTTAGAGGCTCTTTAATGGATACATCTCCATAAGTTTTGTGTATAATTACTCTTCCTTTGTGGAGAAGTATTAGCTGAGCCCCGGAAAAAAAACCTCTGTTAAGATCATAATTTATAATACTGTCCAAAGGGTTCTCCAATATGCTCTTTCCCAGGTTAAAATCTTCCGGCATTCCATATGATATTCTAATTTTCTTATCAATGATCTGAGAAGATCCAGCTTCAAGTATTCCTGCCTTTACAGGTAATGACCCCAAAGCCGGAATACCTCCGAAGATCATTTGAGCAGATGCTCGGTTGTTTGGCAGAGTATTGCTGTATGCAATAATTATAGAGGAGAAGTTTTGATAATTATTTATGAAGGGTAAGGCTAATGGATTTCCGAAGTAGACAAGAGTGACATCTTTCTTTTCTGCAAATTTTGTTAACAGGTCTATTTCAACGGGATTAATTCCGAAACCTCGTTGAGGTCTGGAATCGGTATTATGAATGCCAATTATTACCTTTGAATATCTATTTGCTTTATCTAACATATCACTCAATTGAGAAATTGAATAATTCTTTCTTAAAATAAGAGTGTCTACCTGCGTGTAAAGCATTAATTCATCTGAGAATTCCTTCGCAATTCTATCTCCTCCCAAACCCAAATACGCTATCTTTTTATCTTCAAGATCTGTTATCGGAAGATTATTTTCTCTGTTAAGAACAAGTGTAATGCTGTTTTCTGATATTCTGTTAATTAAAGAGTAGTACTCTGCCTTGTTAAGCTCTTTATATAATCCTTTTGTCTCAACCTCCCTCCTTTTGAATAGCCCTAGTTTTTGCTTATAGGACAATATTTTTCTGCACCTCATATTAAGGCTGTGAAGAGATATCTCTCCACTTTTTACTGCAGATTCTATTAAAGAGATAGCCTCCTGCACATCTTCCGGCATTAAAATTATATCACACCCTGCCTTATATGCTGCTAAAGGTATCTCCCTTGCAGGGAGGTAGTTGGCAACGCCTTTCATATTCAATGCATCCGTGATAACCAATCCGGAAAATTCCAATTCTCCTTTAAGCAGATTTGTAATAATCGGAAAAGAGATTGAGCTTGGTGTGCCAGTACTATCCAGAGATGGAATTTGAAGGTGTCCTACCATCACAATATCTACTCCCCCCTCTATGAGTGCTTTAAAAGGGTAGAGTTCAAAAGTATCTATTCTCTCTTTAGAAAATGTCAATACCGGCAAAGCTTGGTGTGAATCAACCGCTGTATCGCCATGCCCGGGAAAATGTTTGGCAGACCCCAATACCCCTACATCCTGCATGCCTTTCATGTATGCAAGTCCATACTTCGCAACAATCTCCCTCCTCTCTCCAAATGAACGGGTATTAATGACCGGATTGGAAGGATTGCTGTTAATATCAACATCCGGAGCAAAATTTACATCAATTCCCAGCCGTTTTAACTGTGTACCAATAGCTCTGCCCATCAGGTAGACCAATGTGTCCGAATTAAGTGCACCTAGCTGCATCTGTCTGGGGAATGACGGGAGTGAGTCTATCCTCATGGAGGGACCCCATTCACCATCAATCGTTACTAAAAGGGGAATATGTGAAATATCCTGAAAATGGTTGATCATTTTTACCACCTCTGTGAGTTTTGACTCCATCAGAATAACTCCTCCTATTCCCTCTTTTTTAATAAGTTCTTCTGCTTCAATTGTGCTTTTATCGTTATAATCAGAAGAGAAGGAGACTATAATGAGTTGGGCAATTTTTTCACGTACACTCATCCTATTGAACAATGAGTCAATACTCCTGTCTTGTGCAGGTAAAATAGTAGGGAAAAACAACAAATATGATGTCAGAAGGGAAAGTGAAATAAAAAGTAGCTTACGTTTTATTATCATCTGTATATCTCCCTCAGAACGCAGACATCTGCTCTACAAGTTTATCCAAATGCGAATCAAGTTCCTTGTTCACTTCGCTGAATTCTTCTCTGTTGTTTATTACCACCCTTACTCCAAAGTAAAATTTAATTTTCGGTTCAGTTCCGGAAGGCCTCACCGAGACAATGGTATTGTCATGGCTTATATATTGCAATACATTCGATTCAGGTAAATTTATCTTATATCTCAGATCACTTATCAAGTCCACTGTTTCCGAAAGTTTATAGTCATGAATAAATACTACCTGAGAACCGGCCAATGTTTGAAGGGGCTTTTCACGGAATGACTTCATCATATTCTGAATCTGTTCCACTCCATCTTTTCCCTTCTTTGTTATAGAAATCAGGCGTTCTTTATAAAATCCGAATTCTATATATATATCGATTAACATTTCATACAAAGTCTTTCCCCTGTTTGCTGCCCAGGCAGCTGCCTCTGCCACAAGACAACATGAGATCACGGCATCTTTGTCTCTTACAAATTCTCCTGCATTAAATCCATAACTCTCCTCTCCTCCCCCGATAAATACCCTTTTACCCTCATTTTCTTTTACCACCTCTTCAATATATTTAAAACCTGTGAGAACATTATACATATCTACCCCAAATTTTTCAGCAATACTTTTCAACAGGTCAGAAGTAACAATGGTTTTAACCATATAATAATGATTGTTTCTGTGACCAGGTTTAAGTTTTCCAACTTCTTGCCAACGAGATAGAAGATAATAGGTTAATAATGCGGCAGTTTGATTTCCGTTTAATAACACTAGATTTCCGATGTTGTTCCTTACAGCAATTCCCAGTCTGTCTGCATCGGGATCAGTAGCCATAACTAAGTCCGCTCCTACCTCAGTTGCCTTGTCAATTGCCATTTTCAATGCAGATGGCTCTTCCGGGTTCGGAGATTCAACTGTTGGGAAGTTACCATCAATTACATCTTGTTCCGGAACGTTTATCACATTGCTGAACCCGAGTCTTTTAAGAGCAACCGGCACCATCTTAACCCCAGTCCCATGAAGAGGGGTGTAAACAATCTTAAATGCACTGTGTTTTTTCACAATATCAGGTGAGAGTGTCAGAGATAAAATCACATCTAAATATGCCTCATCTATCTCCTTCCCGATAATTTTTATATTTTGCTAACTGCCGGAAAACTTAACTTGAGACGGATCTTCAATTTTTATCACCTCATCTATAATATTGGTATCGTGGGGGGCTGTAATCTGAGCTCCATCACTCCAATATGCTTTATAACCATTATACTCTTTTGGGTTATGTGAAGCAGTTATCATCACACCTCCCACACATCCAAGATTTCTTATTGCGAAACTCAGTTCCGGTGTTGGTCTTAGTTCCTCAAAGAGATACACTGTAAAGCCGTTAGCTGCAAATACATCTGCCGTTATCTTGGCAAAAAACGGACTTTTGTTTCTGCTATCGAAAGCTATTGCCACCGACAAATCCTCTCTGTCTTTGAAGGAGATTTTCATATAGTTGGCAAGACCCTGAGTTGCCATTCCAACGGTGTACTTATTCATCCTGTTTGTTCCTACTCCCATTACCCCTCTCAGTCCTCCGGTTCCGAACTCCAGATTACGGTAAAAAGAGTCCTCCAACTCCTTGGGATTGTTCTCCATCAATTTTTTTATCGCCTCTTTTGTCTCAACATCGTAGCCTCCGTCCAGCCATGATTGTGCCCTTTCTAAATAACTAATTGACATATTTATTAAAGAATAAAATTAACCTGTAAAGGACAAATCTAATGAATAATAGGCAATTTTCAAATATCAAACAAAGAAGAGTATATTTGCGATATGAATTTGAGAGAGTATATTCCTTTCTATAAAAGAAATCTAAAAGTAGCTATTCCTGTCATGCTTACACATGCAGGGCAAATTACGGTCCAATTGGCAGACAACATAATGGTTGGTCATTTGGGAACAAAAGAATTTGCAGCTGTCTCTTTTGCCAACTCAATTATAATACTCGGGATGGTTTTTGGAATCGGCTTTACACAGGGATTAACACCTCATGTCGGACAAAGTTTTGGCAAAGGAGATCATAAAAGGGTTGGGCTTTTACTTCAAAATTCCTTGGTTCTAAATACATTGGCGGCAGTTCTATTAACATTTATCATGTTTGACATAAGCTTCTTTATGAATTCTATGGGACAGCCCGAACAGGTAGTGATGTATGGTAAAGAATATTATTCCATTATTCTCTTTTCAATGGTCCCTGCCTTGCTTTTTTTTGGAATCAGGCAATTTTCTGAAGGCATAGGCATTACAAAGTATGCCATGTATATAACCATATCAGCCAATTTGATAAATATTTTTCTAAACTGGGTGCTTATCTACGGCCATTTCGGGATAGAACCGATGGGAGTAAAAGGTGCGGCACTGGCCACTTTAATCAGCAGATACTTGATGCTAATATCCTTCATAGTAATCTTCTTTAAAATAGAGAATTATAAAAAATACCTCAAATATTTTACTAAACCTCTTATCAAACTGAGCTTGGTAAAAGATATTTTAAAGACATCGATCCCTCTCTCTTTCCAGAATCTAGTGGAGATTACAGCATTCAGCCTTAGCGCGATAATGGTTGGGTGGAATGGAGAAATTTCACTCGCATCACATCAAGTTGCTATGAGCATGAGCAGCTTCTCATTCATGCTTGCCCTTGGAGTGGGAGCAGCGGCTACGATCAGGGTATCACATCAGTATGGCTATGGTGATTTCAGATCGATGAGAATTGCCGGCTTTGCTGCCATACATCTTAGTGTTGCACTAATGTCGCTTTGCGGCATAGCTTATATAGTCTTTCGCAATCAGATTCCATTAATATTCACAAACGATCTTGCGGTAAGATCTTTAGCAGCCAAACTACTGGTCATTTATGCACTTTTTCAAATATTTGAAGCCACACAACT
>Ga0209746_1000738_pt1 | contig 16361 bp, 15 predicted proteins | sample BarGraNGADG00211_3_FD_184496 | JGI IMG/M metagenome (GOLD analysis project Ga0209746, IMG submission 184496) | Arctic peat soil microbial communities from Barrow, Alaska - Barrow Graham LP Ref core NGADG0011-211 (SPAdes) (version 2) | ecosystem: Environmental > Terrestrial > Soil > Wetlands >... | reverse complement strand
AAGTCGACCTTCGTCGACTCCGGAGGCTTGCGCATGTGCGCAGGCTAGTCCCAGTCTCCGCAGGGAGACTTTGCGATGGTTGCAGTGACCTTGGTCGCCTTGCTCCGGCCCCTAGCGCGGAGTCAGGTCGGCGCTGGGACGGAACTCGGGCGGGCGGCGGTGGCGGGTGGCCTGCTCGAAGGCAAAGGCGAACTTGAGCAGGGAAGGCTCGCTGTAGGCGCCGGCGAAGAAGGAGATGCCCACGGGCAGACCCCAGACAAAGCCGGCGGGCACGGTAATGCTGGGGTAACCGGCGACGGCAGGTGGGGTGGTGTTGCCGCCGACCAGGTGATCGCCGGTGACGTAGTCCATCAGCCAGGCCGGACCACCGGAGGGCGCGACGATCGCGTCGAGGCGGTGTTCGGCCAGGGTCTTGTCGATGCCCTCGGTCCGCGCCAGGCGCCGGCCGGTCGCGAGGGCCTGCAAGTACGCTTCCTCCGTGATGGGGCCTTTGGCTGCCGCAGCCAGCATGTGTTCCTGGCCGAAGTAAGGCATCACCGCCGCGGCGTGCTCCTCGTTGAAACAGATCACGTCCGCCATGGAATGCACCGCCACGCCGGGGCCGCGCCCGGCCAGATAGCCATCCAGGTCGGCCTTGAACTCATACAGCAAGACCTGGAACTCGCTCTCACCCAACGCCTTGGGCACGGCCACCTCGGCCGGATCGACGATCTCCGCCCCCAGCTCACGCAGGACGGCAAGACAATCCTCCAGGATGCGGTCGACACGCGGGTTGAAGCCGCTCAGGTTGCGGGCGATGCCGATGCGCGCGCCGCGCAGGCCGTCGCGGTTCAAAAAGCGCGTGTAATCGGGCTGCGCCTGGGCGGCGCCCTCGGCTGTGAGCGGGTCACGCGGGTCGGGTTGGCGCGCCACCAGCGCCCCCAGGAGAATGGCAAGGTCGGCGACGGTGCGCGCCAGCGGGCCGGCAGTGTACTGGCTATGCGCGATCGGCACAATGCCGGCCCGGCTGACCAGGCCGAGGGTGGGCTTGAGGCCAACGATGCCGTTGGTGGTCGCCGGGCAGATGATCGAGCCGTCCGTTTCGGTGCCCACCGCCGCCGCGCACAGGTCCGCGGCGACGGCGACGCCCGAGCCGGAACTGGAGCCGCACGGGCTGCGGTCGAGGGCATAGGGGTTGCGCGTCTGGCCGCCCCGGCTGCTCCAGCCGCTCACCGAGTGGCTGGAACGGAAATTGGCCCACTCGCTCAGGTTCGTCTTGCCCAGGATGACCGCGCCCGCGGCGCGCAAGCCGGCCACCAGCGTCGCGTCCTGCGGCGCGGGGGCGCTGGCCAGGGCCAGCGAGCCGGCAGTGGTCAGCATGCGGTCGCCCGTATCGATGTTGTCCTTGATGAGGATGGGGATGCCGTGCAGCGGGCCGCGCGGGCCACGCGCGCGGCGTTCCGCGTCCAGCGCGGCGGCAATTTCCGGCGCGTCGGGATTGACCTCGATGACCGAGCGTAGGTTCGGGCCGGCCTGGTCGAGCTCGGCAATGCGCTGCAGATAGCCTTCGGTCAGCGCCTGCGCAGTCAGCTCGTTGTGCGCCATCATTTGCTGAAGCTCGTCAATGGTCATCTCGGGCACGTCAGATCTCCTTGGGTGAAGGGTCGCGGCCGCTCTCCGGCGCTTTCAGTTTAGCGCGCTTCGGAAGTTCCTGCAAAGCAACTGGACGCTCAACCTCCCGAAAAGGCCGGCGACCCGCATTTCTTGCGGCCTGCGACCTATGTTATCCTGCAGACGACGGTGGGATGACGGTCAACAGGAGACTTTGCGCGATCTTCAGACATCTGGGGAGGAGCACACGGCCATGGACAGGCAGGAACGGGCGGAGGAGTATTTCCGGCAGGGTTTTAGCTGCTCGCAGTCGGTGCTGGCGGCCTGCGCGGACCACTTCGGGCTGGACGAGGAGACGGCGCTTCGGGTGGCGGGAGCGTTCGGCGGCGGGCTGGCGCGCAGCGGGCAGACATGCGGCGCTCTCTCTGGCGCGTTGATGGTGATCGGGCTGAAACACGGCAAGGTGAAAGCCGAAGACGAGACGGCGAAGGACGAGACTTACCGGGTCAGCCAGCAGCTCATGGCCGCGTTTGCAGCCGAGCAAGGCTCAACCACCTGCCGGGTCTTGCTCGGCTACGATCTGAGCGATGCCGAGCAGCGCCGGGCGGCGCATGAGGCGGGAGCGACCAGGGCCGTCTGCCCCGCGCTGGTGCGCGCGGCAGTCCGCTGGCTGGAGGTGGGCGGGGTGTTAGACTGAATAGGGCTTCCTACCAGTAAAGGCTTCTTACCGTAAGGTCGCCTTACCTGTCGATAGCCATCATGTAGGCCTGCGAGCCGTCCTCACGCGTTATCGTCTCGTAGTGGCGGAAACCAACCTTCTCATAACAACGAATGGCCCGCTTGTTGCGCGGGTCGTGATCGATAAGGATGCGCGGCGGGTTGTGGCGTTCGATGAGCAGCTCCAGGAATTGGGCGATCGCCTGAGTACCGATCCCTCGGTTCAGCAGATGCCCCTCCCCGATGAACTGGTCGATCCCCGCCGTGCCATCGGGCAGCAGGTACCACTGGAAGTAACCGATGGGCTGCGCCTCCCCGCCGCTATCCGGGGTCCGCATAAGGATAAACCGCTCCACCTGCTCATCCTCGGCCGGTGCAGGCGGCTGCCCGTAGTGCAAGGCCACATTCTCCAGGGTGTCTTCGCCGTCATCCCACCACTTCTTGACGTGGGGGCGCGAGAGCCAGTTGAGCAGGAGAGGGAAGTCGGCGGGAAGCAGGGGTCTGAACGAGAGCATGCGGGCTTTCCGACCAGCAGTGCGGGGCGTCACTGCACGACTGCGCGCCGCAACGCCGCTTCCCCACTTCCTGTCAAGTAGAGCGCGCGCATCTCCGCGCGCTACGCCTGTGCGCTCAGCGGAAAACCGAAAGGAAACACTGCCGCCAAGGAACACAGGAATCATGAGTCCCATCCTACCACACTACCGTTTTTTGCATGCTCTTGACAATAGCTATTGAAGGGTGTATATGAATATTATCAAGTTTGCTGAAACGATTGTTTGGAGCTGCTCCTGGCATTGATGCTCGTGGCATTGCCCTGTCATCTCATGCGGATGACTGCGGACGCTCAGTCCGCCTGGCGCTAGCCACACGCGCCCGGTTCGGGAAGGAGGTGACCAGCGCCCAAGGATCTTCGTTTCGTGCTTCGCTCTGCGTAGGGCAAGAAGCGTTCATGGTTCTTCCTGCATTTCGAAAGGATGGCTGGTATGTCCGACACGAAGAGGATTTCGAGGCGTAATTTTCTCAAACTAGCGGGAACCGGAGCCGCCGCCCTTTCGGCTGGCGCCCTTCTGCAGGCGTGTGTACCTGCCACATCTGCCCCGCCAGCCGCACCGCCAGCAGCCGCCGCGCCCACTTCCGCACCTGCCGTCTCTACCGCCGTGCCTGCTGTTGCAGCCGGCGGCAAGACGCTCACCCTCGCAATTCAGGCCTTTGCGCACGATGCCCTCAAGCCCGTGATCGCCCAGTGGGAACAAAAGTCGGGAAACAAGGTTACGCTCGATAGCGGACCTGCCACTGGCCAGGAGATGATGACCAAGTACGCGCCTGCGTTTCAATCCAACACCAGCTCAGTCGATGTTATCAGCGTGGACGATGTTTCGGGGCCGGCATTCGCCCGTGCCGGCTGGCTCATTCCGCTGGATGACGTCATCCCTCAAGACACCTGGAGCGACTTTCCGGCCAGCATGCTCCCTCCTGTCGACACGGACTTCTTCCACAGCTACCAGGGCAAGCGCTACCGCGTCCCGCATGAGTTTGCAGTCGGCTACACCTGGTATCGCAAGGATTGGTTTGACGATCAGAAAGTGAATGTGCCGAAGACGTGGGATGACTATGTGGCGATCGGCAAACAATTCACCAAGGACCCGGTCTGGGGCACTACCGAGGGCTTGAAGAAGCCAGGCCTGACCTTTGTGTACCTGGCCTACCTGGCCGGGCAAGCCGGTGGCGACATCTTCAAGTTTGACGACGGCACGGCCAAGGCCTTCCAGTTCTGCTACGACATGATCTACACCCACAAGATCATGTCCGAAACAGTGCTCAACGAGGACTACACGCAGCAGAACGATCTCTACATGAAGGATCGTGTGGCTATCATGCGGCAATGGCCTTACTTCTGGGGCGTGGTTACAGGCAACAAGGATTGGTATAAGGACGGTCGCGCGGCCATTGCCCTGCCTCCGGCCGGGCCTGGCGGCTCGAAGACCTGGTACGGCGGCTGGGGTTTGGCAGTGCCTAAGTTCTCCGCCAACCTGGATGCTGCCAAGGACCTGATCGCCTGGGTAACCAACAACCAGAATGCGCCGATCCTGGCCAAGGGCCAGAGCTGGTTCGTCATGCCGCGCAAGTCGATCCTGGCCGCCATGGGCGACGATCCATTCGTGAAGAGCATGCAGACCTACATCGACGGCAACGTGCTGGTGCCGCGGCCCTATCACCCTCGCCAGTCGGACGCCGAGACGGCCGTCGACGACGTGGGCCAACTGTTCCTGACCAAGCAGTCATCGCTGGCAGATGCCATGAAAGCCGGCAAAGACCGCATCGCTGCTCTCGGCTAGAGGGTGGCGTCTAAGAAGCTGTTCGAAAGGCGGGCATTGAGCGTTTCGACACTTGCGCCGCACGGAGCCGCAGGCCCCCGGGCAGCAAGTGCCGGGCGAATGCCCGCCTTTCAAACACTTTCTGACAATGCCGGAAAGGGACAAACGTGCAACCAGCCGCAGTGAGCCCGGACAGCACTGCTAAGAAAAGCGTCCGAGGGGCCGTCTTGAGGCATGGCATTACGGGCATGGTCTGGCAGCGCTACCTGGCCGCGTTCCTTTTGTTGCTGCCCGCAGCCGGGCTGCGTCTGCTGACGACGCTGTATCCCTTTATTGAAACGTTTCGCCTCAGCCTGACCAACTATAATCCGGCCTTTCCGCCCGAGAAATATATCGGGCTGGCCAATATGACACGCTTGGTTCACGACATTGGGGTCAGCAGCAGTATTACTTTCACCATCATCTACGTGGTTAGTTCAACGCTGCTGCAACTGGCTTTTGGCATTGCTGTGGCCTCGCTGCTCAACAGCCAGTTCAGGGGCCGCTCGGTGGTGCGGGCCATCACCCTGATCCCGTGGGCAATCCCCATGGTGGTGGCCGCCATCGGATTCAGCTGGCTTTATGACCGGGACTATGGCATGATCAGCGACCTGGTCGCGCGCGTGACCGGGGTACGCATCGCCTGGTTGAGCGGCTTCGCTACCGCACGCATCGCCGTCATCGCCACCAATGTCTGGAAAAGCACGCCCTTTCTCGCCCTGGTCTTCCTGGCCGCACTGCAAGGCGTGCCCGCCGAGCTTTACGAGGCTGCACGGGTCGATGGGGCCAACCGCTTCCAGACCTTCGGATCGATCACACTGCCGCTGATATTGCCGCAGGCCACAACCATGGGCCTGTTCATGCTGATATGGCAGCTGGCCTCCTTCGATCTGATCTACACGATGACCGGCGGTGGACCGGGCTTCGCTACTTCGGTGCTGGCTTACAGCATCTATCGGGCCGCGTTCGGCGGCCTTAATTTCGGCTACGCGTCGGCCATGGGCTTGATCCTGTTTGCCGTGGTCCTTGTCGCCGGTGGCCTTGCCCTGCTCCTCTATCGCCGTGTAGAAGTGAACTATTAAGACAGAAATGAGCCGAGCGATGCAAACGACTTCTGAAGCACAGCGCACCTATCGACCTTCGGGCATCCGTTGGCAGTTTGTACTGGATCGGGCCCTGACTTATCTGCTGGTGGCCATCTTCCTGTTTGTGGTGCTTTTGCCCTTCTACTGGATCTTCATTTCCTCGATCACGCCCAAATTCCAGATGTTCAGTATCCCGCCGCGCTATTTCCCCCGTGAGGTGACGTTCGAAAACTACCTGAATATGGCCCGGGCCATCCCCTATGTCGGCTATCTTAGCAACTCGCTTATCTTTGCGATTGGTTCCAGCGTCGTGTCGGTGATCCTGTCATTTCTGGCGTCTTACGCGCTCGCACGCATCCACTTCAGGGGCAGCAACGTGGTGTTCATGTTTTTCGTTCTATCCATTGCCGTGCCCCAAATCGGCACCCTCGTGCCGCTGTTTGAAATGCTCAAAAACGCCGGCCTCGTCAATAGCCGTTTCGCCTTGATTGGCCTGATGGCCAGCCTGATCACACCGTTTACCGTCTGGATCATGGTGCCTTTTATCCAACAGGTCCCGGCCGAGATCGAGGAAGCAGCCGTGATTGACGGCGCGCGGCTGCACCAGGTGCTTTGGCATGTCGTGATCCCCATCGTCAGGCCGGCCCTGGCAACGATGGTCATTATCAACTTCATCATTGCCTGGAACGAGCTACTGTATCCTCTGGTTTTCGCTACCAGCCGCCTCACCAAAACCCTCAGCGTGGGACTGGTAGAGATGGCGGTCGATCCCAGTATGGGCGCCGGGCGGCCCTGGGATCTTATGAGCGCGCTGAGCGTGACCATGATCATCCCGGTGTTGCTGCTGGTCCTCTTCTTCCAGCGCCTGATCATTGCCTGGTTGACCCGGGGCGCGGTCAAGTAGCCCATGACAGCCCCGGGAACAGATGGCGAACGCCGGAGTGTGTGGGCGTCGGCGCATCGGGTACGCCAGGGCTAGGACACATGGATCGTCAATTAGGGGAGGGCGGGTAAACGCCAGGGGGAAGACATGGCTCGCGTGATCGAGATTAACGTTCCTATGCAGGAGATCGCGGCGCGTGAGGCGCGTGTGGCCACGGCCCGCCGCTTCGAACGGCCGGACCGTGTGCCGGTCTGGCCCGCCATCAATTACCGTTATCTGTTGCCGGCCATTGGCGGGCGGTTTAGCGACTATTACGCCGATCCCGAGGTCATGCTGCGTTTGCAGATTCTGGGCCAGAAGTGGCTGATGGAGCATATCCGGACGGATCAATACTCGATCACCGGGGCCTGGGTAGGCGCCTGGACCGACTTTCAGAACACTACGGAAGCTTCGGCATTGGGCTGCGAGGTCGCTTTCCCGCCGGATGATATTCCGTGGGTCAAAGCGGGCTGGGTTAAGACCGACGCCGACCTGCGACGCCTGGAGCAGATCGATGTCGTGAACGGCGGGCTCAATGGGCGGCAGATCGACTTCCGGCGCAGGATGATGGTGGTGGCAGACCGGTACCCGGTACGCTTTCTGGACGGCCCGGTTTTCTATCCGGGCGCTACGCCTGCGCTGACCCACACTTCACACGGACCGTTCACGGTGGCGGGCGATTTGATGGGCCAGACCGAGATCTTTGCTGCCGTGCTGGAAAAGCCGGAATTCGTGCGCGAGCTGTTGAGCATCGTCACCGACAAGATCATCGCCTGGTTAGATTTTTGCTGGGCCGAAATGCAGATCCCCCATCGCGATTTTGCCTGGACCGACGATCTGGCGGCCTATCTTTCAGCCCGGGTTTACCGTGACATCGTACTCCCCTTCGAGAAGAAGCTGCGTTTCCACTTTGATGGCCGGGTCAGCATGCACATGTGCGGGCACACCAACCACCTGCTGAGCATCTTTGCCGACGACCTGCGGATCGACGAGTTCCAGGGCTTCGGTTGGGAGGTGGACCTGGACCGGATCGCAGAAGTTATGGGCGGGCGCGTCGTCCTTCTGGGCAATGTCAGCCCGCTGACGATCGCCAACGGCACGCCGGAGGAAGTAAAAACGGCTGCACGCCGCGTTCTGGAGAAACTGGCGCCGTACGGCGGCCTGATCATTCAGGACGGCAACAACATCGCGCCCGGTTCGTCGCCAGAGAACATCAACGCCATGATGGCCGCGGCGGAAGAGTACTGTGGGTAACGGATCCTCCGCGCATGGCGCCGGATTTAATCTGAACGATAGTCCTGCCAGTGGCTACGTGAGGAGTATCGGAGTATGACACAGGATAACATTTCGTTGGATCAGAACGTGCAGCGCCTGGTGCGCTACGCCTTTCTGGAGCAAGCCGTCATGCGCACGCTGGCCGGCTGGCTGCCCGGCGTGCCGGAATGGGACGCCAAGAACCAGATCGGTTTGCACATCTGGGAAGACGCCGATTCATGCGAACGGCTGCGCAGCAGATTGCGCGAGTTACGCGTTCATCGTCCCGAGCGCGACGTTCCCGCCGGCCTGGTTCACCTGGCGCGCGAGCTGGATCATGCGCAAGGAACGCTCGAGCTGCTGGCTACTGCCTACCTCGTCGTCAAGCGGGCGCTGCTCGAGGAATACCGCCGCCATCCGCATCTCACCTACCAGGTGTTTGACGCACCGACCGTCAGGGTGCTTGGCGAGTTGACAGGCATCTGCGAGCGGCAAGTTGCCTGGGCGGAGCAAATGATGGCCGAAGTGAGCGCAGCCCACCCGGACCTGCACTGGCAGCCGTGGCAAGACTACATCGCCGGACTGCTGGCCGCCGCGGGCGGCGTCGACGGGGATCAGCCGGCCCCGTCGCAGCAGGTAGCACGCCCGGCAGGACATGAACTGCTCTTGCCCTGGCGTGAGTGCCAGCGCGAACCGGACTTCCCCATCTTCGATCCAGACTCGGACATCGAGCCGGATGCAGAGACCCAGCCGGAGGCGCACCGCGCCTGGCGCTTCAAACACTACCTGAATGAAATGACCGCAGCCGAAACGTTGGGTTCAATCCTGTGGCTTACGCCAGAGATGCCGTGGGAGTTTCAGTATAATGCCGCCCGCCACCTGTGGGACGAGGTGCGCCACAGCCAGTTGGGCCAGACGATGGTGCAGCGCCTGGGTTACCGGATCAAGGACATCTGGCGGGTGGTGCAGATCTATAACGTCATGATGACCCTGCCCGCCGTCGATCAGTATGCGCTGCTGACCACCGTGATCGAGCCTAACGGTATGCCAGAGAAACGCCGCAACATCGAGCACTTCGAGAAGATCAACGATGACATCTCGGCCCAGGCCATCACCTACGACTGGAGCGACGAAAACTACCACATCCGCTGGGGCAAGAAGTGGACCCCGGTGATGCTGGAAACCTACGGTTACCAGGAAACGCCCGAAGAGATCGCCCGTCGCACGGAGCAGTGGCTGATGCGCAACACGCCGGTGAAGATGCAGACGCGCATGGCCGAGGAGCATGGCACAACGCTGGGATAGAGAGGGCATAGGTGGATAGAGGTTACCTTTATCCTAGATAGCTCTGACGATTGGGGTGTCACATGGGCGAACAATACTGCGCGACGCTGGTGAGTCACACGCATTGGGACCGTGCGTGGTACGTTACATTTCAGGAGTTTCGCATGCGGTTGGTCCGGTTGGTCGACCGGTTACTGGATTTGCTCGCCGCGCAGCCGAACTTCAGGGTTTACATGCTCGACGGCCAGATGGCCGTTCTGGAAGACTACCTGGAGGTCCGGCCGCAGCGGGGCGGCGAGCTGCAGGCGCTCTGCCGCAGCGGGCGCATCCAGGTCGGACCCTGGTACGTGCTGCCCGACGAATTCCTGGTAAGTCCCGAAGCGCTGATCCGCAACCTGATGTTGGGACATCGCATGGGGCGGGATTATGGTGGCGTGGTCAAGATCGGGTATGTGCCGGATGGTTTTGGCCACATCGGCCAGCTGCCGCAGGTTTTACGGGGTTTCGGCATCGACAACGCCTTCTTCTGGCGCGGTATGGGCGCGGAAGGCGACCGGCTGGGCACGGAATTCGACTGGTGTGCGCCGGATGGATCTCGTGTTACCACGATCCTGATGCCTTGGGGCTACCATAACATCTCGAACATCGGCTACGCGATCCATTGGGGCGATACATCCCAAATGGAGTTCGACATGTCCCTGGCAATCGAGCAGATCCGGCAGGCACTCGACGCGCTCAAACCTATGGCCCACACGCCAGCCCTGCTCTTGATGAACGGCATCGATCACGCCGAGCCTGAGCCGCGCATCCCTGAGATCATCGCGCAAGCGAACCGGACCATTGAGGACACGGAAATCCGGCATGGGACGCTTGCCGAGCACCTCGCCTCGGTGCGGTCGGCAGGCGCAGACTTGCCGGAGTTTGAGGGTGAGTTCCGCTGGGGACGGTATTCGGAAATCCTGCAGGGCGTGTACTCGACTCGCATTCACCTGAAGCAAATCAACCAGCGCGTCGAGACCCTGCTCGAGCGTTACGTCGAACCCTTGGCCGCGCTGGCCTGGCTGGCAGGCGCGCAGGCGCCGGCCGGTACCGGCGATTTGATCGCGACGGCGTGGCGCTGGCTGCTGAAGAACCACCCCCATGACGACATCTACGGCAGCGGGATCGACAAGGTACACGAGGAAATGCTCTATCGCTTCGACCAGGCCGAACAAATCGGCCAGTACCTGGTGCGAGACAGCCTGCGCCAGATTGCGCGGCAGGCCGACTTTGCGGCCCAGGCAGGGGTGCCGGTGCTGATCTACAACCCGCTGGGCCGGGACCGGCACGAGGTAGCCGTCGGAGATATTGATTTTGATTTCGATGACCCGACCGCCGGCGGCTTCCAGTTGGTGGATCGCATGGGCAACGTCATGCCGCATCAGGTGCTGAGCGACGAAGAGGTCTTCTGGATGGAGACTCTGAAGCCCAACCGCAAGCGCCGCGTGCGGGTTGCATTCCCCGTCCAGGCGCCAGCGTGCGGTTACACGACCTGTTACGCCCAGGCTCTCAATCCCTCAGGCCGCACCTCCGCAGATACTTCCTCGGATGGCGATTGGCGCGTGCGCGAAGATGGTGCCGAGAACCGCTTCCTGGCTTTCAGCATCACGGCCGATGGTGGCTTGAATATCACCGATAAGCAGACCGGGCACACTTATAGCGGCCTCCATCATTTTTACGATGTCGAGGACGCGGGCGATGAATACTCGTACTGCCCATGCCCCAACACGCGCGTGGTGAGTACCGCTGGCGGAGAGGCCGCCACTCGCTTGGTGCTCAGCGGGCCTTGCATGGCGAGCTTTCGCGTGGAACGCGCGTTGCAGGTGCCCGAGGCCCTTATGGAAGGCCGGCAGCGCCGCTCGCCCACCCTGGTCGAAATGCCCATCGCTTCCGAGATCCGAATTTATCGTGATCAGCCCGGTATCTACATTGAGACAGAGCTCGAGAACACGGCCCGGGATCACAAGTTGAGCGTGGCCTTCCCGACGAGGCTGCCGGCCGAGGAATCCGCGGTCGATTCGTCCTTCGCCGTCATGCGCCGGGCCATCGATCTGCCCGCATCCGAAGGATGGGTGGAAGATCCGACCCCGCTGATGCACCAGCGCGCGTTTACCGACATATCGGCGGACGGCCGTGGGCTGGCCATCCTCAATCGGGGCTTGCCGGCCGTGGAAGTGACACATGGAGCTGACGGTGCGGTGGTCTCGTTGACCTTGCTGCGCAGCGTCGGCTGGCTCAGCCGCGCTGACCTGTCCACACGCCGGGTTGCAGCCGGGCCCCTCGTGCCGACCCCCGGCGCCCAGTGCCTGGGCCGGCAGCGGTACGAGTACGCCATCCTGCCCCACGAGGGAGATTGGCAGGCAGCCTACCCCGTCGCTTACGGTTATGTGGCGCCGCTGCTCGTGACCCGTGCGGATACGCACGAGGGCTTAGACCTGCGCGAAATGAACATCACACGCGATGACCCATCCCGTGTGAAAGGAGTGCCGTGGCCGCGGGGCGGTACTAACGGCGATACATTGAGCTTCCTCAAAGTCGAACCGCAGGAGGCTGTGCTGAGCGCGGTGCGGCGGACGGAGGACGGGCAAGGGCTGATCGTCCGCATCTACAATGTGAGCCGCAGCCCTGTTGTGGCGCACATTACGACCGGCTTCGACCTGCAGGCGGCTTACGAGTGCAATCTGCTGGAAGAGCGGGGAGATGCCCTGCCCGTCTCTGGCGCTCGTACGCTCGAACTGCCATTGCGCAGCGCGCAGATCGCAACTTGCGAATTGCTGCCTGCCCCGAGGCCTTTAGCATGATCGAGCGTGGTGACAAACTGACCCGTAAGGAGCGGATGCTCGTGGCGATGCGGCACGGCGTGCCAGATCGCGTCCCCGTCTGCCCAGATACATCGGCGATGATTCCCGCGCGCCTGACAGGCAGGCCGTTCTGGGACGTCTTCCTCTACAAGGCCCACTACATCGGCGATGCGTACATCCAGGGGTCCGTATCGAGTCTGAGCCTGTCGTCGCTGCGCTTTTACCGGAAGTACAACCTGCCGTTTATCAAACAGGTGACGGCGCGGTGACGGCGCGCCGGGCTGATCAGCCACCAGCATACGTGCGGCAAATCCGCCAAGATAGTGCAGATCAACTACGAGGAAACGGATCTCGACGTAATGGAGCCACTGGAACCGCCCCCGGGAGGCGATGTCGACTTGCGGGTTGCCAAACAGCGTTGGGGAGATAAGTTCTGCCTCAAAGGCAACCTGAACACCTTTGACTTGATGCTGAACGGAACACCCGATGACGTCAAGCGTGCGGCCAGGGAGGCGATCGATGCCGCGGCGGAAGGAGGCGGTTTCATCCTGTCGACCGGTGATCAGTGCGGTCTCGATACGCCTGATGCCAATCTGGCCGGCCTGGTGGAGGTCTCGAAAACTTACGGGCGCTACCGCTAACCGCGGATGCGCCGGCTAGTATTGTCAATGCTGGTGCTGAACACAATCCTTCATTTTGGATTCAAACGCCAACCGACGCTCAGTGGCGCTCGGCTGGCGTTTGACTACTGTGGCCTAGAGCACCGGTCAAGTAGTCGCCGGCAACCGCTTTTGGACCAGAATGGCGGTCACAGGGGCTTCCTATAGGCCGAAATGGCTCTGAAACGGCTCTCAGGACGGCATTTTCGGGACTACACTGACTACTTGACCGACGTTCTAGCTGCCCGTAGTTCGAGCCACCTTCTCCAGGGTATCTTCGCCGTCGTCCCACCACTCCTTCACGTGGGGGCGAGAGAGCCACGCGAGCAGAAGTGGGAAGTCGGCGGGAAGCAGGGGTCTGAACGAGAGCATGGGGCTTCTCCGACTGAGTGCGACGTGGCTCAGTCACAAAAAGAATGATCGGTCCGCAGCGGTGAACAAGGATAGTTTGCCGGCGCCACGATTTGGAGATCTTGCACGACTGAAGCTAAATTCTGTCAAACATTCGGCGCAAATTTACAGTCGGACTGGCATTGAGGCAAAAGAAACCACGAGTTGCGACAGATCTAACGAGTCAGCTGCTTCGATTCCATCTCGCTGATTACCCTCACGATTGCTTGAATGGTGGCCAAGTAGAAATAGAACATCCAGCTGTACCAAATGCCTCGATTGTAATCACTCTTTTGCTCGTAGGTGTGGTGACGTATGGCAAAGTTGTTGGCGATATTAAGCAGGTCACCATCGTCTTTCTTTGTCAGCAGGTATTTGTTGGCCTTTTCCCGCAGAAACTCAAGGATAGCGGCAAGATCACGAATAGCATCTTTGCGATCTTCGATGGAAGAGCGGTGTCGGCGGAATTTGCCTTTCGCTGCTTCCACCCGCATCTCTGCATTTTCAGGATCATACACAGGTAGCGCAGCATCCAGTAGCGGCTGCAATCCCGGATCAGCCAACGCGAGTACTTCCCCTTTTTCGGACAGCTGATACCCTTCCTGATAGTCAACGAGGTAGCTGTTGACCTCTTCGCGGTACTCTTCCCGGCCGGCCACACGATCGTATTCGGAGGAGTGCCAACCGCAGTTAGCATAGTCGTGATAGTACCGGTTGGTAGGTCTTGAGACACAGTCGAACAAGAACTCGATCATGTCAAACAGATCATCCTCGGAATAGCCCACAATGCTAATATTGAAGGGATCCAGCTTCAGGGGCTTGCGCAGGTGAAGCAGTATGGCGCTCTCGGGTTTCTGCCCCAAATTGCCGTAGCAGAACCCTCCGTATGCATCGACACAGGGGTAACCCAGAGCCTCTTGGAAATAGCTATTGGCCTCGAATTTCACATAGGTGCTGAGGAACATCTCCTTTAGGGTGTCGAGCCCGAAATGGACAGCTCCGGTGTTCTTCCCGGTACGAAGAGAGTAATAGCGGCGCTGTACCATAAGGCACCTCCACTGCACAGCGGCGAGGAGAAGAAAACCATATGCCAGGAATTATACTTTAGTGTGAGTAGATGCCCAAACGGTTGGACTCTAAGCCCATTTGAGGCGGTATTACCACTTTGTCTTTTTGCTATCCAGACCAGAATATTCTGCTGAACGGCCCGCGCAACCTGCAGCAGATGATCTTGGATCGGGACTTCTTCCACCTTGCCCATTGGGATAACGCCTGGTATGAAGGAGACGTTCAGAGTCTCGTTTGTCCGGCTGTCAAAGCGAAAAGCGAGGCGGTCCCAATAGTCATCACGGAGTTTAGAATACGGTTTGCCATCGATCTTAGGCAAGCGGGGTATCTGCTGCTTGGAGCAACTCAATATGATAATCATCTTGAGGCCTTCGAAAACTTAGCGTCCAAGTAGTGCATCAGCGTTCTTGCCGCGTTGATGACAAGTTCGGCTTCTTCCTTGGCAAGAAGCGTCTCGTTGGGGTGTGCAACACTGGCATTGTTCCTGATCGGGTTCAAGGCGTCCATGACGCTACTAAAAGCCTGCAGAACTTTCTCTATATCCTGTGACCGAGGACCAAGGTTTTGTAGAGCCGGATGCTGTTGTTTCGTAAGCCTGAAAAGCTTCGTGATTGAATCATCTTTGGAATACTGAATACCAGCCTCATCACAGACGGCTCTTAGGTATCCATGTAGAGTGGTATGGATGCGATCTATCCCGCTGACCGCCGTACCGGCTTGTAGCAGCGCCTCGGTGTCGCTAATCGCCTGGGCAACAACGGCGGACGTAATCTTGGGTGCTGGACTGGCAATCGGCATCGCACCTTCCAGCCGCCTTATAATCTCACAAATCTCTTGTTGCAGGCTCTGTGTACGGACCGATGGCGCAGCTGCTGATACCGGGAACCTCTCGATGACACCCCGCAGTATTCTGGCTTGGATTTTTGGCGACGAGCCCTTCAAGATTGCTATGAAACGTTCCCGCGTGGTCCCTTCGTATCGATATGGGTCAATGTCCAGCCCACAAAATTCGGGATAAAACTCTTCGTGTGTTCGATAACTGAAATCCCCAAGATACCCTCCGGATACACCAATATATCGGTTGACCACCTTTAGAATCTCAGCATTTGTCAGTCCTACTTCTTTCATTCTCCCACCATGCCTGCATAGCCATCCATGCTCTTGACCTGACCCCCGAAAACTGAGCCATGAGATGTTGTCACAGGCCGCGCTCTTTGGCTGCAATTTGGACCAACGAGGCCAATTTATCTGGCGGAGCACCCCGCCGTTTCTCTCAGCCGTTCGCCGGCGTTTAGTCCGGCCCGTGACATTATCTGACCCGTTTAAGTTGCCGTTTGCGCGGCTGTAATCTAAAAACAAAGAGGCTCTTTCAGCTCTGCCCTTCGTCTTTCAGGTAATCGCCGCTCCTCAACCGTTGCAACTTCTCCATGATGCGTGCCCTGGCTCGGGCAGTTTCTTCTTTGTCGATGGCGGCGCTTTTCGCCTGGTCTCCTTCCATCTCGACTTGTAACCAATGGCCTTCTTTTGCCCCTCTCGGCAAAGCCTTCCTCGGCATGTTGACCTGGCGCTCGGCGTCAGCCTCGCAAATGATCAGCACTGCGAATCCCTCTTCGAATCGGTCGATGACTGCTTTCTCGCTCATTTTGCCACCGTAAAGCTCGTGTCCTTGGTGATATTCTGGCCGCCGGCTGTCGCCGAGACCGTAAGCGGCCAGGTGCCCGGCGTAGTACTGGGTCAAACATTCCAGGTCCAGGAGCAGGTGCCGTCTGATCCGGCCGTAATGGGACCAAGCCCGGCCGCGTTGCTCGGGCCACTCTTGTAGCGCACCGTGATGCTGCATTCTGCGCCAGGCGAGGTCTTCGCAACCAGGGTGGCCTTGCCTCCCGGCCGAACAGGAGAGGTCACGGACACGATCTCAAGCGTCAGATTGCCTGCCGGTAGCACAGGAGCCAGGACAACGGCCGGAGCTGTGTGCTTACCATTTTTTTTGCGAGCAACTCGTTGAGCGCATCGACCTCCAAGTCTCGCTCGGCCAGCAGGCGCTTCAGCTTCGCATTCTCGACCGTCAATTCCTTCAGCCGCTGAACATCGCGTTCGTTCAGCCCGCCGTACTTACGCCGCCAGCGGTAAGACGTCTGCTCTGCAACCCCCTGCTCCCGGCATGGTTCAGCAACTGGCTTTTCACCTTTCTCCACTTC
>Ga0209746_1000736_pt1 | contig 16407 bp, 11 predicted proteins | sample BarGraNGADG00211_3_FD_184496 | JGI IMG/M metagenome (GOLD analysis project Ga0209746, IMG submission 184496) | Arctic peat soil microbial communities from Barrow, Alaska - Barrow Graham LP Ref core NGADG0011-211 (SPAdes) (version 2) | ecosystem: Environmental > Terrestrial > Soil > Wetlands >... | reverse complement strand
TGGCACCTATGTTCCCAAAATGGGTGTTTGGTTACATGCAGTCTAAACAAAAATACAATACCCAGGATGAAGTTGTTTCAATAGTAAAAGGGTTTCGCGACAGAAAATTCCCGCTCGATTTAATTGTTCAGGACTGGCAATACTGGCCCGATAATCAATGGGGGCAAAAATCGTTTAACCCAAAGAATTATCCCGACCCAACCAAAATGGTAAACGATATTCACAACATGAATGCAAAAGTGATAATATCTATATGGCCAAATATGTCGAAGGGAACTCCTAACCAAATTGAACTTTCTAAAATTAATGGTTTATTTAAAAATAACGAACACCTGAATATACTTATGCCCGAAGCCCGCCAAATGTATTGGAAACAAGTTAACGACGGTCTGTTTTCAACCGGTATTGATGGCTGGTGGGCCGATTGCTCTGAAGGTTATGATTCGGATTGGACGTCGCCCTACATCAAATTATCCAATTTAAAATCGAGTAAATTAAATACAGATGTTTTAAAAGATCTTATGAGAAGTGGCCGCTATATTAACATTTACGCGTTAATGCATACCAAAGGTTTGTATGAAGGCCAACGGTCAACCACATCGCAGAAAAGGGTATATATTCTTACCAGATCGTCGTTTGCCGGAATGCAAAAATACGGCGCGAGCTATTGGACGGGCGATGTGTCGGCCAATTGGGACGAATACCGTATGCAAATCCCTGCCGGCCTTAATTTCTGTATAACCTGAGTACCCTATTTGACAACCGACATAGCCGGATATTTTATTAAACACGAACCGGGTTGGTGGTTTGCTAATGGTGTGTTTGAAAAAGGCCAGAACGATGAAGGCTTTAAAGAACTTTATACACGTTGGTTTCAGTTTGGCTCAATGTGTCCGTTATTCCGCGCACACGGAGCCGATTTTCCTCGCGAACCATGGGCGTTTGGCACTCCCGAATCGAGAACTTACAAAACTTTACTCAAATTTACCAATTTACGTTACCGCCTAATGCCTTACATTTATTCGTTGGCATGGAAAGTAACAAATGAAAATTATACCATCATGCGTGCTTTGCCTTTCGACTTTATGAACGATTCGGCCACTTTCAATATCAACAATCAGTACATGTTTGGCCCTTCAATTATGGTAAACCCTGTTGTTGAGCCTTTATATTATCATGCAAACAATGTAAAAATTGATTCTTCGGATTATAAACGCGAGGTGTATTTACCAAAAGCTACCCGATGGTTCAATTTCTGGACAGGTAAACAATATGAAGGCGGTACAAACATTAAAGCAGACGCTTCGTACGAAACTATGCCTTTGTTTGTACGTGCCGGATCAATAATACCTATGGGTCCGTTTCTCCAATACACCACCGAAAAACCAGCCGACACAATTGAGTTGCGCGTGTACTCCGGCACCAATGGTAGTTTTACTCTTTACGAAGACGAAAACGACAATTACAACTACGAAAAAGGTAAATATGCCACCATTGATTTTACATGGATCGATGCCTCAAAAACCCTTACTATTGCCGACCGTAAAGGCGATTTCGCCGGAATTTTGAAGAAAAGGGTATTCAATATAGTACTGGTAGGTGAAAACAATGGCACAGGGGTGGAAATATGCAAGATACCTGATAAAACTGTAAAGTATAGGGGATTGAAGATGGAGGTAAAATTTTAAATTATTGTTAGAGGTATTGAAGAACACCCGGTCGCCGCTATGCGGATCTGGCAGGTTTTGGAATATCATCCTTTACAACCATGCCACCTCGCTTTGGCTTACCCAAAAGCGTAATACCATGATAATCAATAGCTATATCGAAAAGTCAGAAATGTGGTTTATCAGGAGGTCAGAATGTTTAAATTTTTCATTATGTTGGTATTGTCCCTATAAAACAATGACTAAGCATTTTGATTATGGCAGCACTTATTACTGGAATATGGCAATAAAAATAATTACAAAGGAAACACAGCCGATCGATTGGAGTAAATATGTGTATTGGCTGGATGACTTCTACGAGATGTATCATGTATTGGATGGCAATATTTTTCCAGGCAAACTCACAGGCGCCGAAGAAATCAAAAAGAAGTTGCTTAATGCTATTGAACAGATCAGACCGTATTACAAACAATATGAAGATGTGAAGAAATAAATTTAATCATTCCGGATAAAGTAATATATCAGGTTAAAACTGGACTTTTAATATATATTTGTACCCATACATAACAAAAAAAAATGAGCAAAAGTTGGTTTGAAAGGAATCCTCGATTTACCCTTTTTATCATAATAGTAGTCTTCTTTATTATACTTGATTTTGCACTCGGTCTTATTTTTATTCCATATAATTACAATAATTTCAGGACCCTGGATCCCGTTTATCATCATGGCCTGCGGCCTAACCAGGATGCCTTGGCAGCATGGGGGTCCCTTGTTTATCCCTTTCATACCAACTCCCTCGGCTTCAGGGACAGTAGCACTTACAAGGTACCCTTTCAATGCAACGAAAAAAGGATCCTGGTTTTAGGAGATTCTCATACTGAGGCAGTAGGAATCTCTTACGAGGATAGTTTTTTCGGTATTCTACAAAAAAAAGCCATGCAAAAAAAAATTAGTATGCTGAATGCATCGGCAGTGAGTTACAGTCCAAAAATATATTTTCTGAAGACCAAATACCTGCTTGAGGAGAAAAAACTAAAAACTGATGAAATATGGGTGTTTATCGACCTATCCGACCTCCAGAATGAACTGGCTTATGAACCTTTTATCACATCCAGGTATAGTATATTTAAAGAGATTATAAATACTCATATCCCTCGTTTTCTTAAAAACCATTCCTTAACCTGGAATACTATTAGCCGTATAACAGATGCCGGGAAAGTTAAAGAATTATCCAAAGCGGTGGGGGCATTTAACAAGCAAGGCGAAACAGAAGGAGTGAACAATACAGTAGAACTTTATTCGGTTTTCTTTAAGGATTTTAACGATAAAGAACTTCTGAGTAATCCCGGATTTCATGTCGTTGGGGAATGGTATTACAGTCCGGCCTTTCGTCAGCTTGCAGATAAAGGTTTATCTCTGGGAATGGAAAACATAACCAGGCTTAACCAGCTTTGCCAGACAAATCATATCAAATTGAAACTCAGTGTACATCCATGGCAGATTCAAGTAATGAAGCAGGATACTATGGATTATTACGTGCAGAGATGGAGAGATTATTGCAAGGCACAAAATATTGATTTCATCAACCTTTTCCCGATTTTTATCAATGAAGAAAATCCGGAAATTGCAATAAGCAAGTATTACATTCCTAATGACAATCACTGGTCAGAAGCAGGACATGCCAGGGTTGCTGCCTATCTGGAAAAATACCTGGTAAGCGATACTGAAAAAAAGTAAGACTAACGGTGCATGAAGAAAAGAAATATATATTTTCTTATCCTGTTTCTTCCTATCTTCTGGGAGTGTTCCCACAGATCACAGCTAATAAGGCAGGCAGATATTATTGAATCGGGCAAATCGACTTCACACATAAGCATTGATAATCTACTCATGAAAATTGGCGCCTATTGCGTTTATCATCCGGATGATCCACAAGCACTTTTTACCTATACACGGCTTCTCAGCAAAGCTGGCTATAATGCTGCAGCCCTGAGAAACGCTGAAAAGCTTGTCTTTAGAAATCCCCGTAACAAGGAATACAGGAATCTGTATATTGCACAATGCATTCTCGGGTATCAACAGCCAATTCTTTCAGGCGATGAAAAGAATATCCCTGGCAAGAACGGGAACGAAGATCTGGTTGGGAAAATCCGTATTATTGACTCCATTATAGTCCTCAATGTACAGATCAGGAATGAACAATCCAAGAGCGAGACGTATGCTAAAAGGGGGCAGCAGTTTTTATTTCTGAATGAGTTGAGGGCAGCCAACTGGGATTTTGATAAGTCACTCCAGCTCGATCCTTGCAATACCTTATCGTTGTTCAATAAGAGTTTTACCCTTTTCAAAATAAGAAGCAATCCAAAAGCGCTCGATTACCTGGTTAAATACGAGCAGTGTCTTGTGATCGAGAGGAAGAAGCCATATCCTGGAGTAGCCAAATACAGAACCATGCTGACACAATTGATCAGTTTAGATTCCCTTATAAAGACAAGTGATCACCCGGCTCCTCATTTATTTAACAGGGCCAATCTCTATGCAAAGGCATCGGAACTTGAATTTGCCATTGCGGACATAGACGAGGCCATCAAACTTGATAATCGCAATGCAGACTTCTTTGCCATGCGTGCCAACATTAATTATCATATTGGCAGGCAGGATCAGGCGCTTTCAGATATTGAAAGGGCAGAACAGCTAGGAGGTAACAAAAACAGCCCCTTATCCAGACTAATAAGGGAAGGGAATCCGAAGAAATAATGAGTTACCTGAATATAGCTCACCATAATTCTTCCATGTCAGAGGGAGTGTATTCGTGATTCCTAATATGATAATTGGAATCAGAAAGTTCCCTGTCAAGGGGTCTCTTCCCTTTAAAGAGCCGGTATATCAACGACTGAAGGATGATCAGACAAAAAACCAGGGAGAGGAGTATCTTTGAGATGATGCTTCCCATAATCTCCCCCAGCCATAGCCATCCTTTTGAGATTATTATTGAAAAGCGGGCCGATAATAATCCAAGGATTCCAACACCAATCTCTGCATATAAAAACACAACCAGACCTGTGAGCAAGTATATGACAGCGAATCCTATTGTAATCACCAGAATAGTCTCAAGGCTCTTTACACGGTTCATGGCGTTTCAGAATAAGGTATAAATGAATGGTGCAATGCTGCTGCCACCTCCTAAGATGAGCAGTAGTCCCATAAAAAGAAGAATGATCAGAATGGGAACCAGCCACCACTTTTTCCTTTTTCTTATAAAATTCCAGAAATCTCGGAAAAATTCCATATTAGATTTGAATTAGTCTTTTAATAAATTCTTGTCCCAGTCTTTATCATTCCAGGCAGGTTGCTCGTTCTTGTCAAATAAATAATTTCCAATAACGAGATAGTCCATATCGGTCCTCATGAAACAACGATAAGCATCTTCAGGGGTACAAACGATAGGTTCACCGCGAACATTGAAACTTGTATTAATCAGAACACTGCATCCCGTGAGAAGTTTAAATTGTTCAAGCAATGTGTGGAATCGGCTATTAGCATTGAGGCTTACTGTTTGCAGGCGCGCTGAATAGTCAAGGTGTGTGACAGCAGGGATATCAGAACGCAAAGTATACAATTTCTCCATCAGTGTCAGGTCATTGTACCCGTCGGGAAGGGGGATTTGCCTGCTCTTTTTTACATTAGCGACCAGCAACATATAAGGAGATTGAACAGGAATATCAAAATACTCATCTGCTGATTCTTCCAGTACTGCAGGAGCAAAGGGTCGGAATCCTTCACGAAATTTTATTTTTAAATTCAGCTTCTTTTGCATCTCGGGATTTCGGCTATCGCCAAGTATGGATCGGTTTCCCAAAGCGCGTGGACCGAACTCCATCTTGCCCTGAAACCATCCCACGACCTTCCCGTCAGATAGAAATTGGGCTGTTTGGGATGCAATATCATTGAAAAAGTCAAATAGACTGAAAGGAGCTTTAAACCTGCGAGCCATGCCAACTATTTCAGCGGCCTGGTATTCAGGTCCCAGTAAAGATCCTGCCATACCTTCCTGGTTGTTTTCCGAATTTCGTTCATTATTTGCGTACAAATACCAGGCAGCCAAAGCTGCTCCTATTGAGCCTCCCGCATCTCCTGCAGCAGGCTGTATATATATGTTCTTAAATATATTTTCTCTTATTATTTTCCCATTTGCGACACAATTCAAAGCAACTCCGCCTGCCAGACAGAGATTATCCGGACTCATACCATTAGGAACCAACGATTTCGCATGCTTAACAATTCTGGTGACAATTTCTTCAGTTACCTCCTGGATGGCCAAAGCAAGATTTGCATGATGCTGGTCAATAGCCGATTCTGGCTCTCGCTTCGGAAAACCAAAAAGAGTCCTCCATTGTTTATCATTTACCATTCTAAGACCTGTTGAATATCGAAACATCTTCTGATGCAATAATAATGAACCATCCTCCTTAATATCTATTAAGCGGGTACGTATTATTTCTTTCATCTTTTCAACCTCCGCTGAACCCTTGATTCCATACGGTGCAAGACCCATCATCTTGTACTCCCCGGAATTTACAGTGAAACCAAGGTAATAGGTGAAGGATGAATAAAGTAATCCCAGGGAATTGGGAAAATACAATTCTTTAAGTACCGTGATCTTGCTGCCCCGGCCAATATTAATAGAGGCAGTAGCCCATTCACCTACCCCATCGAGAGTTACTATTACTGCTTCTTTAAAAGGAGAAGGATAAAATGCACTGGCAGCATGGGAAAGATGATGTTCGGAAAATAATAGCTTCGTTTTATGTGAATCGTATTCACCTGCCTTTTTTAATTCTTTTACAATAATATTTTTCAGGAATATTTTGTCTTTAAGCCATACTGGCATTGCAGCAAGAAACGAAGACAGTCCTTTTGGCGCATAATGGAGATATGTCTCGAGCAAACGTTCAAACTTAAGCCAGGGCTTATCGTAAAAAACCACGAAATCAAGATCGCTGACCTTAAGACCTGCATATCCCAGGCAAAACTTAATGGAATACATTGGAAAAGAAGCATCAAATTTGATGCGGGTAAACCTCTCCTCCTGGGCTGCGCACAATATTCTACCATCAGTTACCAGTGTGGCTGCGGAATCATGATAAAATGCAGAAATGCCGAGAATATTCATGAATTGATATATAGCGCTTCAAACCAAAGCGCATTATTATAGATCAGTAACTAAAGTATTATTGTAAAGATATTTCAAATTGTTAGATATGGCAATTCTGGGTTTTTAATAAAATTATTACTTAAATATAATCAACGATCATAAAAAGCTAGATCTTAAGTGCATTCTTACTTTTCGTTTTCTTTTTTAAAGGAGTCAATATATATATAATTTTTACATTATATTATAGAGTATTATTATTTATTAAATAAAGAACGAAAAAAATATGAAATCGTTTGTCGAATAGTTTAAAATTGGATATCTTACATTATATTACAAAGTATTTTATTTATGAATTAAAATATTGAACAATTATGAAATCTTCTATTAAATTTTACACCTTGGTATTTTTATTGTTTATATTTCGAACAGGCTTTTCCCAGGTAAGAGATACTATCCCCCTTCCTGAACATCCCCGTCCCGATTTTATGCGCGGGAACTGGCTGAACCTTAATGGGTATTGGAACTTTAAATTCGATAAAAAGGATATTGGCGAAACTGAAAAATGGTTTAACGGTCCTGAGTCATTCGATAAAAAAATTCTGGTCCCATTCCCATGGGGTTGCAAACTTTCGGAAGTTAATAATGAAGCCGATATCGCCTGGTACTCCAGGAAGATTCAGATCCCGGGTGGCTGGGAAGGCGAAAAAGTGTTTGTCGTTTTTGGCGCCAGCGACTGGAAAACAACCGTATGGTTTGACGGGAAGATGCTTGGAACCTACCAGGGTGGTTACACTCCTTTTGAGTTTGACCTGACGCCTTATGTTAAGTACGGGCAGGCTCAATCGTTGGTCCTCAAAGTTGACGATACGCCCCATGATTTCAAGCTCTTTGGAAAACAAGGCTACGGCGATGCCAAAGGACTATGGCAAACCGTTTACCTGGAAGCCAGAGGAAAAACATTTATAAAAACTGCTCATTTTACACCTGATATCGATAATTCGGTATTGAATGTCAGTGTAGTTTTAAATGAAGCAGCTGCCTCGGATATAACTCTTAATATTAAGTTTTTAAATGAAAATGAATACAATCCGGATTTTCCTAAAGTATTCAAAAAAGGCTCATCTGAAAGCAACTTTAAGGTTCCAATTAAAAATATGCATTTATGGGACCTCGATGACCCCTTTTTATATGACATACAGCTTGATCTTCTGGATAAAAGCAAAAAGCTTGATGAGGTTACAACTTATTTCGGTATGCGAAAAATAAGTGTCACTAATATCCCGGGTTTGAATTTTCCTTACATAGCTCTTAACAACAAACCTATATATTTACAATTGACTCTGGATCAAAGTTACAATCCAGATTGGTTTTATACTTTTCCCAGCGATAAATTTATGCGCGATGAGATAATCCGGTCAAAACAAATTGGGTTGAACGGTAATCGTATTCACATCAAGGTCGAGGTGCCCCGTAAACTTTATTGGGCTGATAAACTGGGACTTCTTATTATGGCTGATGTTCCCAATTCATGGGGTGAACCAGACAGTCTTCAGCATAAAGAATGGGAAATGGCCATGCGGGGAATGTTAAACCGCGACTACAATCATCCGGCAATCTTTTCATGGGTATTGTTTAACGAAACATGGGGATTATTTACACAAAATAAACAGGTGAATAAAAAGGAATACCTTCCTTCTACACAGGCCATGGTGGCGAAAATGTATCACCTGGCCAAACAACTGGACCCTTCGCGTTTAGTAGAAGATAATTCCGCCTGTAATTATGACAACGTTGTAACTGACATTAATAGTTGGCATGCTTACTTGCCGGGTTACAAATGGAAAGGATTTCTGGATAATGCCACCGAAAAAACCTTTGAAGGCTCAACCTGGAACTATATAGGAGGGAACAAACAGGGTAATGCGCCTATGATGAACAGCGAATGTGGTAATGTATGGGGTTACGATGGCAGTACCGGTGATATTGACTGGAGCTGGGATTATCACATTATGATGAATGAGTTTCGCTTACATCCAAAGGTTAGTGGCTGGCTGTATACCGAACATCACGATGTTATTAACGAGTGGAATGGGTACTATAAATATGACCGCTCCAATAAATATACCGGATTGGAGGAATTGGTGCCGGGAATGACAATAAAAGATTTTCACAGCGATATTTACATTTCCACAAAAGGAGAAATGTGCCGTAAAGCAAAATCCGGCGAAACGGTAAATGTTCCCCTTGTTACGTCCTTCATGACTGATCGCGACTATGGTAAAAAACTTTACCTGAAGGCAGAACTGGTGGGATGGGATCAACTGGGACAGTTCAGGCAGTATTCAGTGCAAAATATTGAAGTCCCGTATAAACCCTGGTCTTTTGAAGAAATAACCCAGCTGCCCGTAATTATGCCCCCAACTCCCGGTCTGTCAATTTTACGGCTTACCCTTGAAGATGCCGGAGGTAAAGCCTTGCATCATAACTTTGTTTGTTTTGTGGTGGAAAATGAGAAAAAATCAGCTCCTGAAACCATTATATTAAATGAAAAGAAAGCGCAACTTGTAACCTTTGATCCGGCCGGTTTCACAAAAGAAAAATGGAGCCTTAAACAATGGAACGTACTGGGAGATTTAAAAGTGAATGGTGCCGGTTATGGTTATTTCGAGTACAATGTTCCTATTCCTGAAAACATTAACCTCGGTGAAGTTGAATATGTTTCTTTAGTTCTGGAAGCTTCTGCCAAGCAATTGTTTGGGAAAGATAAAACCGAAAAAGCGAAAATGGATGACAATTATATGCTTGGTAAAGGAACTTTTGATAATAGCCGTAATCCCAATTCTTATCCGATGACCGATGATAAAAAATTCCCGAGTAATGTCAAAATCCGGGTTAACGGAGAAGTGGTCGGAAACTTCATTTTAGAAGACGACCCTGCTGATCACAGAGGTATCCTCTCATGGTATTCACAACCTAGAAACAACAAACTGGACGAAGCGGGTTCATATGGTTATTTAATAAATGCCAGCATCCCTTTAAAACTACTCACCAGAAATGCTGATAAAACGCTTACTATCAGGTTTGAAGTTGATGATTCGTTACCGGGGGGATTAGCCATTTATGGTGAACATTTCGGACGCTATCCGTTGGATCCTACATTGGTTTTTGTAGCAAAATAAATCGCAGTTTATGAAAGCAAATTGCTCCTAAATTTCGAATGTAAACCCGGGTATGTGAATTACGCAAAGGACTTTTCGAAAACTAAAACAACTATCAAAGAAACTACTGAGGAACAGATAAATAATAATTATGAGACCATTTAAAAAGTTATTTTTTTGCACATCCATCGCATCAATACTATTGACATATGGTTGTAAAACTAACATTGCAAAAGAACCAGAAGTTTTCAATTCATCCTGGCAATCCTTGGAACGATACCAATGCCCAGAATGGTTCCGCGATGCCAAGTTTGGGATATGGTCGCACTGGAATGGCTATGTAGTGCCTGAACAAGGCGATTGGTATGCCCGTGATATGTATATTCAGGGAAGCGCTCAATACAATTACCACTTGAAACATTACGGCCACCCATCAAAATTTGGATACAAGGATATTATTGAACTTTGGAAAGCCGATAAGTTCAATCCCGACAGTTTAGTGGCCCTTTATAAAGAAGCAGGTGCTAAATACATTGTATCATTGGCGGTACACCACGATAATTTCGATTTATGGGACTCAAAATACCATAAATGGAACAGTGTGAGCTATGGTCCACATAAGAACATCGTAGGCTTGTGGGAAAAAGCAGTGCGAAAAGCCGGTTTGCGTTGGGGCGTAACCAGCCATTTAGAACGAAGTTGGAACTGGCTCCAGGTCTCGCACGGAGCTGATACATCAGGTCCTTACAAAGGAGTACCTTATGATGGCGCCAATCTTGCATACAAGCAAATATACCACGATACTTATGGCATTAAGGATGATAACCTCGCATATGCCATCCACCCTCCCAAACAATGGGCCGATGAATATTGCAATCGCATTAAGGACCTTATGCTGCAGCATAAGCCCGACCTGTTTTACATGGACGGTGGTATCCCATTTGGCGAAGAGTGAACAAACCTGGTTGCCTGGTATTATAACCAGAACACCCAATGGCACAAGGGGAGCATGGAGGCCGTATTGGCCATTAAAAATTTTCCTTTTTTGGATGTATATCATGGCGATTTTCGCTTCGGCACCTGCGTGGAAGATGTTGAAAGGGGCAGAATGGAAGGCATTAACCGGGAACCATGGCAAACCGACAACTCCATTGGAGATTGGTCATGGAAGAAAGGACAGAAATACATCAGCCTGAAAATTTTTGTTGACCAGTTGATCGACATCGTAAGCAAGAACGGCAACCTTCTTATGAATATCCCATTGCGTGCTGATGGTTCCCTTGACCAGGAGTCTGTCGAATTGCTTAAAGGGATGGGGCAATGGCTTAAAGTAAATGGCGAGGGTATTTACGGAACCAGACCTTATACTATTTTCGGCGAAGGACCAACCATGGTTAAAGGCGGTCAATATGCTGCAATGACAGAATTAACAGCCAACGATTTTCGCTTTACTACAAAAGGGGATACTGTATTTGCTTTCATATGCGGCCAGCCAAAGGGCGAAGTTAAGATCAGGCAGTTTAACCTATTGAATTATCATACTATTCAATCAATAAACATGCTTGGTGTAAAAGATGCCTTAAAATTCTCACAGGAAAAAGATGGAACCGTTGTTCAGATGCCTGAATCATTGCCCTCGAAGAATGCGGTATGTTTGAAAATAGTACCTAAAATTGACTTTTAAAACCTGAATATCCTGTTTGAACTTTTACAATATAGCCTATATTAAATGTTCCGATTATGAAAAGGTATTTTAAATTGCTAGAAAAAATGCTGCTTATATCTGCAATAATACTTAAGGTGGCAGCATCTTTTGAAGTCAATGCACAGAAGTATACACCTACATGGGAATCTGTAAACACGCATAACCCGGCTCCGGAATGGTTCCAGGACGCCAAGTTCGGAATTTACTGGCATTGGGGAGCTTTTACAACACCCGAATATGGTAGTGAATGGTACCCTCGTATTATGCTCGAACAATCAAACAGATCAAAACAAGCTGCTTACCAGCACCATTTTGATACTTATGGCGACCCTAAGGTCTGGATGTATCATAATTTCATAAACGGAGCTTACGACAGGAAAAATAACCGTGTCGAGTTTGCACCGAAGTTAAAGTCGGCAGGTGGAAAGTTTGACCCTGATGAATATGCACAATTGTGTGCAGATGCCGGGGCAAAATTTGCCGGGCCCGTTGCAGAACATCACGATGGTTATTCAATGTGGAAAAGTAAAGTTAACGAATGGAACAGTTACGACAAGGGGCCGCATCTCGATCTGGTTAAGCTTTTTACCGATGCATTGAGGGCCAAGGGTTTGAAAGTAGTATTAACTTCGCATGCTGCCTTTAATTTTCAGGGTTTTTTTGAATATGTTGCGCCCCAAACAGATATATCATTGAAAAAATTATACGGACAATTAGACAAGGATGCCGAATCCCAACTCTGGTACGATAAACTTAAAGAATTAATAGACAATTATAACCCGGATATTATTTGGCATGATATTGCTGTTGGTGGTGTCGGAGAGAAACAACAACTTGAATTCCTTTCTTATTATTACAATAATGCTATTAAATGGGGCAACAAAGATGTTGTGGTAACCTGCAAAGATGGTTTTGGCGTAAAGGACCTGCAAAAGGGTGTTGTTTACGACTTTGAACAGGGGGGGCCTAAAGGCGTGTCGATCCAATATTTTTTAACAGACGACTGTGTCAGTTATCAGTCATGGTCGTATGTGAGTGGAATGCCCTATTATACAAAAAAGGCAATTCTTCATAATCTTATAGACAGGGTAAGTAAAAACGGCAATTTACTACTTAGTATTTCACCTAAAGCAGATGGGACGATACACCAGGAACAAAAAGATATTTTATATGCATTGGGCAGCTGGTTGAAAATAAATGGAGAAGCAATTTATAGCACTAGGGCCTGGACCACTTTTGGCGAAGGCCCGTCAAAACTTACCGGCCCCGATGGGCAGCAACAGGAAGGAACACTCAAAGATATCCGGTTTACAAGAAATAAGGCCAACAATGTTTTATATGCAATCGTTTTAGGCTGGCCGGGGGAACAATTAGAGATTAACTCTCTTAAATCGGGAAGTATAAACATAAGTGTCTTGAAAAACGTTCAGTTGCTTGACAAAAAACCAGGCGAATACATTGATCTGCCAACAAGAACGCAGGACGGTACAGGCTTAAAGGTGAAAATGCCTGCCAATAAACCTTATGAAGCTTTTGCTTATGTTGTTAAACTTACATTTAATGTGGAAATTCCTCAATAGTCTTAAATTATAAATAAACAGTCGAAGAGGAAAATATTAAAGTAATCAGGAATGTCAGACTGAATATCATTTCCACTTTCCTGTTTGTTCTTTTAGCAACATCTTTGGCAAACGGACAAATAGATTTTGATAGCTCACCTGTTAAGTGAATTAATAAGGACGTTAAAACAAATTCAGTTTATTTCTTTATCTGTATAATGGCTCCACCTTAACAGCCTGTCCGTAGCTTCTGCTTTATAAAACAATTTATAAATCAATAACATTCAAATCTTTAATCAGGAGGTGAAACATGCAGAATAGAATATTGGCAGCAGGTCTTATTATAATACTTTGCAGCCTGTCAAATTATAGTTTAAAAGCCCAAATGAACGAAAAAATCAATGAGCTGACTTTTGCAAAAGAAGGTCGTTCAGAGATACTCTTTGATGCAGACTGGCGATTTTATCCTGGAGATCCTGAGGGAGCCGAACAAACTGTTTTTAACGACTCGGGATGGAGGAATCTAGACCTCCCGCATGACTGGAGCATCGAAGATATTGCAGGAACAAATTCTCCTTTCGATAAAAATGCCATAAACGGTGTTGCTCTTGGATTTACGGTTGGGGGTACAGGCTGGTATCGGAAAACCTTCGATATGCCAGCGGTATCTTCAAAAAAAATGATCAATGTATATTTTGAAGGGGTTTACATAAACTCCACAGTATGGGTAAATGGAAATCCTATTGGCAGTCATTCAAACGGGTATACCAGTTTTGGGTACGATATTTCCAGATTCATTATACCCGGCGCAAAAAATGTCATTGCTGTTAAGGTTGTAAATAGAGGAAGCAACAGCCGGTGGTATTCCGGTTCGGGAATTTACCGTCATGTCTGGCTGAAAGTATCAGATCCTGTTTATTTGCCAGACTGGGGTATCGTCATTGCCACTCCTCAAATCAGTGTCTCTTCAGCAAAGGTTCATATTACCACAAAGGTCAGCAATAAAGGAGATCGTACTGAAAAAATTTCACTTATAAATCAGGTCTTCGACAAGGAAGGAAAGAAAATCGCTCAAACGTCATCAAGCCAGTCAATATCTGCCAATTCTCAGATTGATTTAGTCCAGGAACTGGAAATATTAAAACCAGATTTATGGTCAGTCGATACTCCATATCTCTACACTGCCGTATCTGAGGTGAAAACAGATCGTTATTCTGATGTCACTAAAACCAGGTTTGGTATAAGGAGTCTTAAATTCAGTCAGGATGGTTTTTTCCTCAATGGCCGGAAGACTTTGCTGAAAGGAGGATGTGTACACCACGATAATGGCCCTCTCGGATCAAAAGTCTATGCCAGGGCAGAAGAGCGAAGGATTGAATTGTTGAAAGCAAGCGGATTCAATGCCATCCGGACTGCTCACAATCCTCCATCACCTGAATTTATTGAGGCTTGCGACCGTCTGGGAATGATGGTTATTGAAGAAGCGTACGACAGGGCTCTCAGGCCGGGTGTTGGAAGAGATATGGTGCTGCGCGACATAAACCATCCGTCAATTATTATGTGGAGTGTCGGGAATGAAATACCTAACACTGCAAAACCCGAAATTCTTGTATTGGCCGATTCCATGATTAATATAATAAATGGTCTAGATGGCTCACGCCCCGTAACTGTAGGTTCTTCAGAGCATCGTGTTATAAACGATACATTCATCAATAAATTTGAAGTGGCGGGTATGAATTATTTTCGGGATGATACCCTTGAATCCATGCACAATCGAAACCCCAACCGTATAGTTTTTGCTACAGAATCAAACGCACTCAATGCATTTGACTTCTGGATGGATGTTCTTGACAGACCATGGAAGATAGGTGATTTTGTATGGACCTCATTCGATTACATCGGAGAATCGAGTATCGGCTGGTTAGGTTACCCCCAGGATACTAATTTTTTCCCATGGAACCATGCCTACTGCGGCGATCTGGATATTTGCGGGTTTAAAAGACCCCAATCTTACTACCGTGATGTTCTTTGGAAAAACGGTAAACAGCTTTCAGTCTTTGTAAAACCACCCATACCGACTTTCGCGGAAACTAATCCAAAACTTATAAACTGGAGCAAGTGGAACTGGCACGATGTTGTTACCGACTGGAACTGGCCCGGCTATGAAAACAAACCCATAGGTCTGGAAATTTATTGCGGTTATGAGCAGGTTGAACTGTTCATGAATGGCAAATCGATCGGGAAAAAGGAAACCAACCGCAGCAATAAATGGATAGCAACCTTTGAAGTACCTTACCAGCCCGGCGAGATAAAAGCTATAGCTTATACCGGGACAAAAGCCGTTGAAACATCAGTTCTGAAAACAGCGTTAAAGGCAGAAGCCATTAAGCTTACTGCCGACAGGAATACCATTAAACCCGACGGAAACGATTTATGCTACATCACTGTCGAACTTATTGATTCTGAAGGTATTCGCAATCCAAAAGCTGAAAATCTCATCCGTTTTGAGATTGAGGGTGCCGGAAGCATTGCGGCTGTAGGAAGTTCAAATCCCAAAAGCACGGAAAGCTTTCAGCTTCCCCGGAGAAAAGCATATCAGGGAAGATGCCTGGTGATAGTTAAATCTTCAGGGAAAGCCGGCAAGATTAAGCTTGTTGCAAAGTCAGAAGGATTTAAAGATGCCATTATAAATATTCAACTAATGGACAAATAAAATAATTATTATTTTTCTCATGAAAAACAAACTGATCATTTGCATATTTTGCTGTATCTTCAGCGTACATGCTTACACTCAGCAGCAGGGATTTCTTGAAAATGTTTATAAATTTATTGAAGACCCGGGAAAATTTGCCCTGAACCAGGAAACCGGACATATTCCTCTCGTTCCTTTTACTTCGGTGCAGAAAGCACTGGAAAATGACTGGAACAAATCGGGAGGATTTTTATCACTTAATGGACTATGGAAATTCAAATTTTCTGAAAGCCCCGATGTGTCCCCTAAGGATTTTTTCACCGAAAAATTCAACGACTCCAATTGGGATAACCTGTAAGTTCCTGGTAACTGGGGGATGAAAGGTTATGGCGAAAACGTGGACACCTTTGTGGAAATGAATACAATCAAGTTTTCTAAATAAGTACCATTTTAAAATGATTTAAATTTAAA
>Ga0209746_1000731_pt1 | contig 16501 bp, 15 predicted proteins | sample BarGraNGADG00211_3_FD_184496 | JGI IMG/M metagenome (GOLD analysis project Ga0209746, IMG submission 184496) | Arctic peat soil microbial communities from Barrow, Alaska - Barrow Graham LP Ref core NGADG0011-211 (SPAdes) (version 2) | ecosystem: Environmental > Terrestrial > Soil > Wetlands >... | reverse complement strand
GGCCTTCGACGACCGGGGGCTGGCCACGGCGCGCGCCGCGCTGGGCGCGAACGACTTCACGACCGCCTTCCGCGCGTCCGTCGACCTATCGACGAGCATGGCGAGCCAGGCCGGGGCCGCTCGCTCCGCCCGGCTCTGGCGCGAGCGCCTGGCCCGCACTCCGTTGGCCTTAATCCTCCTGCTGCCCTTCGCGGGCTGGCTCTACCTGGCCTGGCGCCGCGGCTGGGACATGCGCCTGCCCCTGCTCTGCGCGGCCCTGTATTTCGTGGTCTACAATCTGTTGTTTTTCGCGGGCGGCAACAGCTTTTCGCTCAGCGCTTTCAACTCCGAAGACCAGCTTCCGGCCTTCTTCACGCAGCGCGGCGTGGATGCGCTGATTGCTCTCCTGGCAGCGGGCGTTTTGGCCGGCGTCCTTTCCTACCGGCGTGATCCGTTTGGCTCCGCCCTGGCGGCCGTCAACACGCTCTTCCTGGTCGCGCTGGGGCTGGCCCTGCAGATCATCCTGTTCTTCTGGCTCTGGAATCTGACCTTTGCCTGGTATCTGCCGGACCTGGTGCTGGGCTTCAAGTACTATCTGGACATGATCCAAACCACGGCCTTCTATCCCAAGGTCTACCTGCCGGTCGCGGCCATCCTGCCGCTGCTGGCCCTGGGCCTGCGGGCGGTGGTACGGCTGCTGGTCCGCTTGCACCGCCGGCCGGCGGAGCAGGACGCCGCGGCAAAGGACGGCGCTGCGCCGGCCGTGGGTGAGGTGGCGCGCTAGAATGCACAATTCGACCGATAACCTGAGCCGTCTACGTTTTGCCGGCGAGCCGGGCGGCGAGCCGGTCGCCGACCCGCGCAGCACTGTGGTCGATGGGCAGGCCCGCCCTGATCAGCCCCGACGAGCGTGAGGCCGTCCTGTTCTTCCAGGCTGTGGGCGAGTTTGACTTTTACCTGAACGGGCGAAAAATTGAAGCGCAGCCTGAGGACGCGCCCACGTTCGCCGGCGCCTTCCCGGCCCAGGGTTGGTTGAGCGCTGTGCGCCGGCTGGCCGGTCTGCGACTGCAGGCGGGCCGGAACGTGTTGCTGGTCCATACCCGGCCGCGCGCCGGCGCCGCGCCCTGGCAGTGGTACTTCGGCGCCGCCCTGGCCACGGTCGAGGGCCAGGAAATGCCAGACGTTACCGTTCGCTAAACATCATTAGCTAAACCAATACCTTCGCCAATTATGGCGAGTGCAAAGTGGGTTGAGCTACATGTATGCGGCCTAAGGAGGCCAACTCGCTGAAGATGTTTGCCAATAAAATCGGCTCAGGCTTTTCCGGAAGCATTTTAATGGCCTCAGCCACATACTTGGTGCCGCGACAGAGCGCCTTCAGGTCCAGGATGCTGCAATCCGGGTCGGTGGGCCGCAAATCGTACAGTAAGTGCTGCGAGAAGTTCACCCTGAATAAGGACAGGTTGGCGGCATTGGTGACCGCGGTTGCCGAGATGTTCATGAAGTCTTCCAGCCCCCAAAACTGTTTGGCATCGCGGAAGTTGAACTCGATTTGGAACCGCAGCCGATGATAGTCCAGCAGTTTGTCGAAGGCCATTTGCAGATCGCTGCTGAACAGAATGGCATGGGCCACGGCTTGGGTTTGCAGGTTGGTCTTGATGATGATCACAACGTTGGGCGGCTGGCTGAACTCCTTGTGCAAGGCTTGCAGCTGGTAAATCCGGGTCTCGATCTGGTCTTCGGTGGTCGTTTGCTTCAGATACGCGTCCGGCAAGTGTTGGTAATCTAGCTTGTCGCCGTATTTGCGGTGCGGCCCATGCCCGTTGTAAGGGCCAGCATACGGCCGGTACAAGGCCGAGTCACAGCGCAGCTTAGAAATCAGGTGTAACCCGCACTGGCGCACCATGTACAGGGCCGGATTGTTACCAGAATGCCCATCCAAGAGCAGATAGGCCAGGGGGATCAGACCGGCCATCAGCTTGAGTTGGGCTTCCAGCATGGCTTGGATGCGCAGCAGCTCCGGCGACAAGACGATGGGGGCCGCAATCTTGTTCTTGCTGCCTTTGGGACGGCCCAACTTGCGCGGCGCAAGCGCTCTGGAGGCTTTCTTGGCCGCCGCTTTGGCTTGACTGGCCGCCTTTTCCGCGGCGCTGCGCACGACCTGCTCGATGCGTAACCGATAAGAGCGCCGTGCTTGGGTGCTGATCAGCGCCAAACTAAAGAAGGCCAGACCAGGAATTACGCGGTTGAACACACCAGCAAAGAAGCGATCCAGGCCATGGGTCTGGTCGCCCGCTTTGCTAATCGCCACTTCATCACCGGCCAGCAGGCAAACGTCGTCTGGCCGATACAAATGGTGGCGAAAGAAGACCTAAAACAAGGTCGCCCAGGGCAGGGTCGTGTAGAAAAAGCGCTGCACCGTGAGATAACTCCCACCTTGACCGGCCCAGCGCGAGATGCAGAGCATGGTGACCCGCCCGGTCATGGCCAAGATGGCGGAGATGATGGTACTGAATTGGCGTCGCGTGGTTGCTGCCACGAACGGGTCAATGCATTGTAAAAGTGCTACAATATTGGGCATGGGCTTTGCGTAGCTCCTGAGTGCTGGTTTTTGCTAAACTCACTCTACTACAAAAAGCCCCTTTGACTTAAACCCGTTTTGGTGAAGGTATTGATGTATATGATTTTTATCTGGCTCATCTATGCTTTCTGGTGCGTCCTCATCGCATACTTGATCGTTTCCGCGATAGGCGTAAAACAGGACACCCAAGGGCACTCGTTGCAGAGTGTTGGCCTCCTGCTTGCCATTATCGCCGCGTTCCTGCTTCCGTATCTACCGATATTTCACTTCCTCAACTTCGCTCCCGTAAACCCTGTTGTGAGTAGTATCGGCGTCATTCTGTGCGCCGCAGGCATGGCCTTCTTCGTCTGGGCGCGGCAGCGTCTTGGCAGAAACTGGAGCCAGACTGTCTCCACCAAGAAAGGACATGAACCGGTAACATCAGGTCCGTACCGCTACGTACGGCATCCGATGTATACCGGAGGCTTTATCGCGTGCATCGGTTCGGCGATTGTCGGCGGCGGCGCTTGGATCTTTCTTCTCGTCATCCTCGGTGCCATTTTTCTCTGGCGCGTGGGAGCGGAAGACAAACTCATGGCGCAACAATTTCCGAACGAATACCCTGATTACGAAAAACGGACGAAGGCGTTAATTCCGTTCGTTTGGTAAGTGCGTCGGAGGGCGCAATACCGAGCTGGGCATGGGCTTTTCGTAGTTCCTGAGTCGATTTGGTCAAAACCAACTCTACTACGAAAGCCCGTTTACCTTATCCCGCTTTGGCGAAGGTATTGCTAAACTGGTGAGAATTGATTCAGCACAAGGAGCTCATCGCATGGATATCCCCCGCCCCGAGTACCCGCGCCCGCAGTTCGTGCGCCCGGATTGGCTGTGTCTGAACGGCGAGTGGCAGTTCGAGATCGACAACGGCGACAGTGGCCTGGAACGCGGCCCGGAACGCAGTCTGCTGGAGCGTGAGCTGAGCGCGCGCATCAGCGTGCCTTTTTGCCCGGAATCGTCCCTCTCCGGCGTCGGCAACGTCGACTTCATGGAAGCGGTCTGGTACCGGCGCACCGTCACCATCCCGGCGGACTGGGCCGGGCTTACGGTGATCCTGCACTTCCAGGCGGTCGACTATGACGCCACCGTCTGGGCCAATGGCGTCGAGGTCGTGCGCCACCGCGGCGGCTTCACGCCTTTCGCCGCCAACCTGTCCGGCATCGCCGAGGCCGGCCGGCCGCTGACCATCATCGTACGCGCCCGCGATCCGCGCGGCATCGTCAAGCCGAGGGGCAAGCAATCCGACCGCTACGGCAACTACGGCTGTCTCTATACCCGCACCACGGGCATCTGGCAGACCGTCTGGCTCGAACCGGTGCCCGAGACGCACCTGCGCCGCCCGCGCATCACGCCCGACCTGGCCGGTTCGCGCTTCCGGCTGGAGCAACCCATCAGCGGTCGCCGCCGCGGCTACCGCGTACGGGCCACGCTGCGCGATGACGCCGGCGTCATCTGCCAGGCCGAGGCGCCGGCTGATGCCGACTTCACGCCCATGTTGGACCTGCCCATCCCGGCCGAGCGCCGCCGGCTTTGGGAGCCCGGCCGGCATTACCTCTACGATCTGGACCTCGAGCTGTTGGATGCCGCCGGCCAGGTGCTCGACCGCGCCGTTTCCTACGCCGGCCTGCGCTCGGTAACCATCGACGGCAAGGCGATCCTGATCAACGGCCGCCCGGTCTTCCAGCGCCTGGTGCTCGATCAGGGTTTCTACCCCGATGGCATCCTGACCGCGCCCAGCGACGAGGCATTGCGCCATGACATAGAGTTGTCCCTGGCCGCGGGCTTCAACGGCGCGCGCCTGCACCAGAAGGTCTTCGAGGAGCGCTTCCTCTACCATGCCGACCGGCTGGGCTACCTGGTCTGGGGCGAGTTCCCGGACTGGGGCTGCGCCGGGCAGGGGTTTATCGAGGACCACCAGCAGCCGGTGGTGAGCTACGTCACGCAGTGGCTGGAAGCCATCGAGCGCGACTATTCCCACCCGGCGATCGTGGGCTGGTGCGCGCTCAACGAGACCTCGCAGCCGCTGACCGACCGCATCAGCGTGCTCGATGACACGACGCGCGCCATGTTCCTGGCGGCCAAGGCGCTGGATACCACCCGCCCGGTGCTCGACGCTTCCGGCTACTCACACCGCGTGCCCGAGAGCGACGTCTACGACAGCCACGACTACGAGCAGAACGTGGCCGCCTTCGCCCAACGCCACGGGCGTGGCCAGGCAGAGGTCTACCTGAACCCGGCCTTTGACGGGCGGCCCATATCGATCCCTTACCGCGGCCAGCCCTACTTCGTCAGCGAGTTCGGCGGCACGTGGTGGAACCCCACGTGGAACCCTGAAGCGCCGGCCGCCGGCAGCGCCCAGACCGCCTCGCGCGAGGCATCCTGGGGTTACGGCGAGCGTCCCGCCGCCCTTGAGGAATTCTATGCCCGCTTCGAAGGCTTGTGCCGCACCCTGCTGGACAACCCGGCCATGTTCGGCTACTGCTACACCCAGTTGACCGACGTCTACCAGGAGCAGAATGGCATCTACACCTTCGACCGCCGCGCCAAGTTCGACCTGGCCCGCCTGCGCGCAGTGCAGTCAGCGCCGGCGGCTATCGAAGAGGAATAGGCTTTACGACCATAGGGTTACGACCCCGGAATCGACGCGGGACCCGGCTTGGGATGCATCGGCAGGATCAGAGGCTGGCGCGGCGCCTGCGAGAAATCAAAGTCGTTGACGAGGTTGCCCAGTTGCGGCAGGTTCTCGCGCACGCTCGGGCGCGGGTCGGGGCGACCGTCCGTCTTCGGATCGATGCGCTGTCCGTTCAGAAACACATCTTCGATGAATTTCAGGTACGCGTCGAACGACAGCGTCTGATGGTCGATGTATCCCTTCCGGGCATACGGGCTGATCACGAGACCCGGCACGCGCGGACCATAGCCGTTCTGGTCAACCACCGGCGGCACAACGTGGTCGTAGAATCCGCCCCAATCGTCCCAGGCCAGGAAAATCGCGGTGCTGTTCCAGTCAGGCCCTTGCATTGCCGCGTTGATCAGCCCTGTGACATAAGCCTGACCCACGCTGACGCTGGCAGGCGGATGCTCGCTGACCTTTTGTTCGGGCACAATCCACGACATCGCCGGCAGGGTTCCGTTCTGGGCAGCCGTAAAGTACTTGTCAACCGTCTGGATGTTCGCCAGTTGACCATCTTGCTTGACTGTGTCAAAGGCCGGTAATGGGTTCCAGATCCCGGGGACATTCGCGGCCTGTGGCCTGGTCTGGCAAAGCATCGCGTCGTCGGCACAATCCGGCTCAGTGCCTTCGCTCAGGTAATAGGCCCACGAGATATTGGCCTTGTGCAGCAGATAGGTCAGATCAGTCCAGGCATAATCGTTCTTCGAGACGTCCAAACCGCTGGGACCATCCAGGGCATTCACGCAGCTCATTGGATCGCCGGGCCTGGAGCACTTGGCGGACCAGCCCGACACCATGAAGAGGTGGGACGGCAAACTCCAGGACGCATTGGGCTCGAACATGTGATCCTGCAAAACAAAACCCTGCGCGTAGGCCCAGTAGTTGGGTATCTCACGTGCGTCGTGCCAGCCCATCACATCGGCCAATACCCCGGCGGCGCAGCCCGGCGCGTTGGGGTTCTTGCAGGCGCGCTGCGCGTCGCGGAAGGAGGCGATGAAGCCGTCCATCTTGCCACCGCCGATGTCGGCGGTGGCTGCGGCTGCCGCGTGTGGGCCGCCCGCGTTGATGTCCTTCGCATTGTGGTACGGCTTCCCACAGCTTTTGCTCTTCGGGTCGGGCACGCAGACGGTGGGCACGCCGTTCTGCATCGGAATGCCATCCGCCCCGGGATAGGTGCCAAAGTACTCGTCGAACGAACGGTTCTCCTGCATGATGACGATGATATGCTTGATCTTATCGCGCAAAAGAGCGGGTTGATTTGCCGCCGCCTTCCCGGCTGTAGGCGGCGGCGCGCTCGTCGGCGCGGGGACGCTAGTCGGTAAGGGCGCGTCGGTCGGTGGGGGCGCGTTCGTGGGCAACGGGACGTTCACTTGCGCCAGGCTCGTTGCAGTGGGCGCAACGGCGGGTGTACTGGTCGGCGCGACCACCTGGGCGACCGTTGACACAGTCGTTGGCGCCGGCAGTTGCACGGTGATGCAGCCGGCGAGCATGGAGGCCACCAGTACCCAGGCAGTGCTGCGAAGGAATACTTTCAGCATGTTGAGCTCCTGGCCCTGAGAGCGGGCGGTCAAAGAGCAACCTTGTGCCGCATTGGACCGAGCATGTCCGGCAGCCGCCATGGGGTCGTGCAGCGGCAAAGTGTGCTATTGACTGGATGACAATATCACAAATTAGCCACAGAAGCAATACTAAGTTTTGCCACCTTGCCGTTCGTGAGGGCGACCCAGCGCCCGAAGCGCACGAACGGCGGCCGTCCCTCGTCGCCCTCACGCATGTCCTGCGCCCGGACCGGCATCACCGGCCGTCCCTCGGCGTCGCTGTACGCTGCGTTGCTCACCGCGGCCATTTGCTCGTAGTCGTCGGGCCCAAACGCGCGGATCAGTGTGTCATGGGTCTGGTGATTCATGCTCGCCATGATACCGGCTCTTCCACCCGCGAGCAAGCCCGAAGTTGGGACAGGAAGGAAACCAGAGAGATGAAAAGAACGACCGTCGCGTTCTTTTCCCGCAACGCAGGGTGCTCTTCCTACGTAGTATGTGGTGGCAGCGGTTGGCGGTGGGCCAACAGGCAATCGAATATCTCCAAAAGGATGACGTGAAGAATGACCGACAAACGATTGAATCGTCCCCCGACACTCTGGCTGTTGATGTTCCTGCTACTTTTCCAGGGCATCTCTGCCACGCCCACCGGATTCATGCTGGCGCGCGACCCATCGGGTGGCCTGATGCAAATGCCGCTCGACATGCTGAAATCTACCCCCTTCCGGGACTACCGGCTTCCCGGCCTCATCTTGTGCATCGTGCTGGGCCTCGGCGCGTTTTTCGTGATGGGCTGCCTGTTCATCCGGCCGGATTGGGCCTGGGCGCAGCGCATCAATCCGTTCAAGGACCAGCACTGGACGTGGACGGCCTCGGCCGCCTTCGGCCTGATGCTGATGATTTGGATCACTGTGCAGGTGCTGATGATCACCCTTGGTACGTGGCTGCAGCCGCTCTATCTCGGCGTGGGGCTGGCCATTCTGCTGCTGACGCTCAGCCCTGCGGTGCGCGCCTATCTGCGCCTCCGCACGAGTTCTGCCGGTCGATAAAAAAACCGGAAGGAGGGGAGGTATCATGCATGCCATCGTCGTCTATGAGTCCCATTGGGGGAACACCGCCGCGATCGCTCGCGCCATCGCGGAAGGGATCGGTCCCGAGGCGCGTGCGTTGTCAACCGCCGAGGCAACAGGCGAGGCGCTCTCAGACATCGACTTGATCGTCGCGGGGGCGCCGCTGCTCAGCTTCGCTCTGCCTACGGACGGCATGCTCAAGAGCATCGCCGCGAACGTCGCCAAAGACCCGCGCCGCCCGATCTGTCGCGCCCGTCCATGCGCTCGTGGCTGGACGCGCTGCCCAAGGGAGCGTTCCTCAAGGCGCCCTCGTGGCTCGCTGCTCTGCTGGCGGCCGTGGCAGCGGGGGCTCTCTACGTAACGGCGCGCGTCGAGGAGCGGGAGAACCTGCGTAACTTCGGCGCGCAGTACGTGGACTACGTGCGAGAAACGCGCATGTTCATCCCGCTGGTTTTCTAGGATCGTTCGCACTTTGGAAGGCATATCAGCGGTCGCTCGCAGCAGAGAAACCGTGATTCCTCTCCCGTAAGTAGAGATCGTGAAGTGAACAAGTACGCGGTTGTCGCTCAAATCCTGGCTATGCTGGCCCTGGTTGGCCTGGTGCTGGCCGTCTACATACTGTGGGCGCGTCCCTATCAGCTTCGCTGGGGCGCGACGCCGGAGGAGTTGACCAGGGCTATGCCCGGGGATGAGCTAGATGCTCACCCGACCTTCCTCGCGACCCGGGCGATCACGATCCAGGGGACGCCCGAGGAGATCTGGCCCTGGCTGCTGCAGATGGGATACGGCCGAGCCGGCTTCTACGGCTATGACATCCTGGAGAACCTGGGCAGCCAGCGAGGGCTGCAGAGCGCAGACCGCATCTTACCGGAGTTCCAGGGATTTAAGGTGGGCGATGAGGTCCCTATCAGCGCGGTGGCCCGTATGCGGATTTGGGCGATCGAGCGCAACCGCTACCTGATCTGGAGCGGGGGGACCGGTGAGTTACCGGGTGGGTTCACCTGGGCGTTGTACCCGGTAGATGAAAGCCATACCCGACTGGTCAGCCGCATCCGATGGAGCCACCACTGGACTCAACCCGCCCTGCTCGGCCTCGATCTGTTCAGCGAGTTCACGGATCACATCGCCGTCCGCAAGATCCTCCAGGGCGTGAAAGACCGCGTGGCAGGCCGCGTTGAGCCGATGGCGCGCTCGAACCTGGAATTCGCCTGCTACGTCGTGGCCGCTCTGATCTTCTGTGCCGCACTCGTGCTCATGCTGCTGCGCCCGATCACCCTGGCGCGCTGGCTGGCAGGGTTGGCGGCCGGGGTGATCTGGCTTATCACCTGGTATGCACCCATTGCGCTTGTTTAATTACACGACGAGATTGAGCATCTCGTCAAGCCGCCGCTGAAGATAAGCGCGCTCGGCGCTGTTGCCGCACAGGGCAAGCGCTCGCTCGTAGGCATCGGCGGCAACCTCGCGCTGGTTCGTCCGACGCAGCAGATCGGCGCGCGCCGCGTGATAGGGATAATAGCCGTCCGCCTGACTGTCGAGGCGCAGCAGCATCTGCAAACCCGCCTGCGTGCCCCACGCCATCGCCACCGCCACCGCGCGGTTCACTTCGACCACCGCCGACGGAGTCATCGTCGCCAGTGTGCCATAGAGCGCTGCGATCTGACGCCAGTCGGTCGCCTCAGCCGTCGGCGCTTCGGCGTGCAGCGCGCTGATCGCCGCTTGCACCTGATAGGGTCCCGGATCGTAAAGGGCGAGCGCCTCGTCCAAAACCGCAATCCCCTCGTGGATTTTTGCCTGATCCCAGCGGGTGCGATCCTGTTCGTCGAGCAGGACGAGTTCGCCCGCCGCATTGAGCCGCGTCTCGCGCCGCGAATCGTGCAACATCATCAGCGCCAGCAGACCGCGTGCCTCGGCGCTCTGCGGCAGCAGCGCGACCAACACGCGGCACAGACGGATCGCTTCCCCGCACAATTCGTGCCGGGTGAGCGTATCGCCGCTGGTGGCGCAGTAACCCTCGTTGAAGATCAGGTAAATGACCGCCAGCAGCGCGTCCAGCCGTTCCGGCAGCAGATCGGCGGGCGGCACGCGATAGGGGATGCCCGCGTCACGGATTTTTCTTCGCGCCCGCGCCAGCCGCTGCGCCATTGTCGGCACCGGGACGAGGAACGCTCTCGCGACCTCCTGTGTCGATAAGCCGCCGAGTGTGTGCAGCGTCAGCGCGACCTGCGCTTCCAGCGCCAGTGCAAGATGGCAGCAGGTGAACATCAGTTTCAGGCGATCATCGGGAATCGAGTCGTCCATCTGGGGTTCGTCCTGGGTGGCGAGAGAGTCGAGGATAACCGCTTTGCGCTCCAGCGTCGCCGCGCGGCGCAGGCGGTCGATGGCGCGGCGCCTGGCGACGGTCATCAACCACGCGCCGGGGCTGCGCGGAACGCCGTCGATCTCCCAGCGTTCCAGCGCATTGATCAGCGCATCTTGCAGCGCGTCCTCCGCCAGCGTGAAATCCCCAAGCTGGCTGATTAGCGCCGCCAGAATACGTCCGTGTTCTTCGCGGAAGGTCGTTTCGATCTGTGCCGCTGCGGTCATCCCGTACCTGCCGCTGCCATTACTGTGAGTAAGTATTCAGCGGGCGGACCTCAATCGAGCCGTACTTCGCGATGGGAATCTTCGCTGCCCAGCCAATTGCTTCATCGAGGTCTTTGCAGTCGAGTATATAGTATCCGCCCAATTGCTCGTGCGTTTCGGCGAACGGGCCATCGGCGGTCAACGTCTTGCCATTCCGAACGCGCACAGTCGTCGCGTCGGTGACGGGGGAAAGTCCATTATTAGACAGCAACACCCTGGCAGCTTTAGCTTCCGTCGCAAAGGCAAACCAGGCTTGCGCTGCGGCTTGGTGTTCTTCAGGGGTATATTTTGGCGCTTCAGACTCGTTCCCATACATCAGCAGCATGTACTTCATGATTTTGTTCTCCTGTTGTATAGATTATAGGCTGTTTTTGCCTTTCTATATAAACGTCGAACGGGGAAGCGTCAAAATGACAGACCGACAGGCGTTCTCATCATTTACTCAGGTTCAGGTCCCGTTTCCCCCGCCGGCTGCCGCCTCGTCCAGCATGGCCCAGACGTTCTCCGGCGGCACGTCATCCTGGATGTTGTGTACGGCCCCCAACACGTAGCCGCCCGCATGGCCGCCCATCACGGCCAGCATCGTGCGCACGGCCTGGCGCACCTCCTCGGGCCGGCCCTGCGGCAGCAGCGACTGCGTGTCGATGCCACCCCAGAATGCCATGCGGCCGCCGAAGCGCGCCGCCAGGCTTTCGGGCGCCATGCCGGCCGCCCGCACCTGCATGGGGTTGAGCGCGTCGACGCCGATCTCGATGTAGTCCTCGACCAGGTCCGCGATACTGCCGCAGGCGTGCACCACTATGCGCGCGCCCGTATAGCGCCGGATCAGCTCGACGTAGCGCCGGTGGATCGGCTTGATGAGCCGCCGGTAGAGCTGCGGGCGGATCAGGGGCCCGCGCTGCACTCCCATGTCGTCGGCGATCATCACCACGTCGAGATAGGGTCCGACTTCAGCCAAGAAACACGCGTGGCGGCGGAACTGCACGTCGGCCACCTTCTCGAGCAGGGCCGTAGCAAAGCCCGGATCGAGCAGCAAGTCGGCCAGGAACTGCTCCATGCCGCGCAGCATCCAGGCCCGGTCGAAGATGACCGTATCGGCCGTGCACCCGCAGACCGCATAACCGGTGTTCTCGTGCAGGTCGCGCGCCCGCTCGCGCAGGCCGGCGTAGCGCGCCGGGTCCTCGACGTCGGGCCAGGGATAAGCGTCCAGGCCGGCCGCCGTCATCTCGGCCAGCGGGTGGACGACCGGATCCATCTGCCGGCCGCCGGGCAGCCGCCGGTGGGTGATGCCCCATTCGTCCACCAGTGTGTGCTCGTCAAGCCAGCGCGCCGGCCGTCGCGCCGGGGGCAGGGCGTACAGCGCGCGCGTATCAACCGGCAGGCGCACCAGCACGCTCTCTTCCATGCGCACGGTGTCGAGCGTGCGGCTGAGCCAGTCGGGGCGCGCGTCCAGGCCCAGGTAGCAGGCGAGGCTCGCGTACGCGCCCGCGCACATGGTGCTGTTGGGCGTGCCGCCGAGGTCGATCGGCACGCGGTCCACCTCGCGGTGGTCAATAGCGCGCAGCACACGCTCGCGCCCGGTCATAGTTGCCATCGTTTTCCTCACAGTGAAGCTTGAGCACGCCGACCAAATGGGCCGGAAATATGAAACCAGTCTATGAAACCGGCACCAAAGTAGCAGATCGCAGCGCGCTTGTCAAGAGGCCGTAGGCTGTGAACCTTAAAGAACTGGCGCCAAATGTAGGGCGCCTCTCTTTTGACATCTTCTCGCACCTGTGACACTATGGCGGCGCAGCGTACCTCGTCCAACTCGCCTTGCCTGGAGCACACACAATGAAAGCGTTGGTTCTGGAAGAGTATAAGCATCTCGTTTACCGGGACGTGCCCGAGCCGGTCATTGGCCCGCAGGACGTGCTGGTGCAGATCAAGGCCTGTGCCATCTGTGGCAGCGACGTCCACGGCCTGGACGGCAGCACGGGCCGGCGCATCCAGCCGCTGATCATGGGCCACGAGGCGTCCGGCGTCATCGCGCAGACCGGCCCGGCGGTCGCCGGCTGGCAGGTGGGCGACCGGGTCACCTTCGACTCGACCATCTATTGCGGCCACTGCTACTACTGCCGTCGGGGCCTCATCAACCTCTGCGACAACCGCCGGGTGCTGGGCGTATCCTGCGAGGACTACCGGCAGAATGGCGCGTTTGCCGAGTATGTCGCCGTCCCGCAGCACATCCTCTACCGCTTGCCGGCTAACCTGTCGTTCGTGCAGGCCGCGCTGGTCGAGCCGGTGTCTATTGCTTTCCACGGTGTGAGCCTGGCTAAGATCATGCTCGACGACACTGCCGTGGTCGTCGGCGCGGGCATGGTCGGGCTGTTCGTCGTCCAGGCGCTGCGCGCGGCCGGCTGCGGCCAGGTGATCGCGGTCGACGTGGACCGGGGGCGGCTGGAGCTGGCCCGCAAGCTGGGCGCCGATATCGGACTGCGCTCCGACACGCAGGACGTCGCCGCCGAAGTTGCCCGCCTGTCCGGCGGTCGCGGCGCCGACCTGGCCTTCGAGGTGGTCGGCATCACGCCCGCCGTCAAGACGGCCATTTCCTCCCTGCGCAAGGGCGGCTCGCTGGTCCTGATCGGCAACGTTGCGCCGCAGATCGAATTCCCGCTGCAGGCGGTCGTCACCCGGCAGATCGCCCTGTCCGGCTCGTGCGCCTCGTGTGGCGAGTATCCCGCCTGCCTGGACATGATCGCGCGCGGCAAGATCGACGTCGACGCCCTCGTCAGCGCCGTCGCCCCGCTCAGCGAAGGCGCCGCCTGGTTTGACCGCCTCTACCGGCGCGAGCCGGGCCTGATGAAAGTTGTCTTGCAGCCGGGCGTTTGAAGGCGAGCATAAAAAGGTGGGTGTCAGGATGAGTATCGCGAGAATAGCAGGAGAAAATCATGCCCGATAACCTGTTTGATCTGAGCGGCAAGGTAGCCATTGTGACCGGCGCCAGCCGCGGGCTGGGGCAATACCTGGGGCGAGCGCTGGCGAGGGCCGGGGCAGACCTGGTGATCACCAGCCGCACGGTCGAGAGCCTGACCCCGTTCCGGGCCGAGATCGAAGGGCTGGGCCGGCGCGCCTTGCCGCTCGCGCTGGACGTGCGCGACTATGACAGCATCCAGCGCATGGTCGCCGCCGCCGCCGATGCCTACGGCAAGATCGACATCCTGGTCAACAACGCCGGCTGCAACGTGCGCAAGCTCGCCATGGACGTCACCTGGGACGATTGGAACCTGGTCCTCGACACCAACCTGCGCGGCAGCTTCTTTGTGGCCCAGGCCGTCGCCCGCCACATGCTCGCGCGCCGCTACGGCCGGATCGTGCAGATCGGCTCGGTCACCAGCGTCAACGGCTACGCCGGCCTGGCCCCCTACGGCGCCAGCCGCGGCGGCGTCCGGCAGATGGTCATGAGCCTGGCCGACGACTGGGGTCCCTACGGCATCACCGTCAACGTCCTGGCGCCCGGCTGGTTCAAAACGGCGCAGAGCGCGGTGCTGTACGAGGACCGGGAGTGGGTCGACTACCTGGTGGACCGCATTCCCATCAGGCGCCCCGGCCAGCCGCGTGACCTGGACGGCGCGGTGGTCTTCCTGGCCTCTGACGCCAGCGAGTACATTACCGGCCAAATTTTGCTGGTCGACGGCGGCATCAGCACCGGCGCCGTTCGTGCGATCCCGCGTAAGCGGGCCCAGGCTACAGGCTAAGAGAGGTCCCTTATGAGCGAACCTGAGCACTTCTCACCCGTCACACCCGCCATCGTCGCCGAGTTGCGCGCGATCGTGGGCGACGCGCACGTGATCTACGCCGACCCGGAGCGCATGGAAGACTACAGCCACGACGAGACAGTCGACGAGGGCCATCGTCACATGCCCGACGTCGTGGTCCTGCCGGGCAGCGCCGATGAGGTCGCGGCGATCATGCGCCTGGCCAACCGTGAGCGCGTGCCCGTGACACCGCGCGGCGCCGGCTCGGGCCTTTCCGCCGGCGCAGTGGCCGTCTACGGCGGCATCCTGTTGTCGTTGACCCGTCTGAACCGCATCCTGGAGATCGACCGGGCCAACATGCTGGTAGTGGTCGAGCCGGGCGTGATCACCAATGACATCAACGCGGCCGTGCGCGAGTACGGCCTGTTCCATGCCGGCTATCCGATGAGCGTCGAAATGTGCTCCATCGGCGGCAATGTGGCCGAGAACGCCGGCGGCGGGCGGGCCATCAAGTATGGCGTCACCGGCCGCTATATCCTCGGCCTGCAGGTCGTCCTGCCCACCGGCGAGATCGTGGAGATGGGCGGCAAACGGCTGAAGGACGTCACCGGCTACGACATGGTACACCTGATGGTCGGTTCTGAGGGTACTCTCGGCATAGTGACCCGGATCATCGTACGCCTGCAGCCACTGCCCGCGGCGCGCGCCGTGCTGCTGGTGCCCTTCCGCGACGTGCGTTCGGCCATCGCGCTGGTGTCCGAGGTCATGACACGGGCGCACGTGGTGCCGGCGGCCATCGAATTATTGGACCGGGCCTCGGTCCATGATACTTACAAATACATGGGCGAGCGTGCCCCCCGGCCCGACATCGGCGCGATGCTGCTGATCGAGGTCGACGGCTCGAGCCAGGAACAGGTGGAGACCGACTACGGCACGATCGCCGACCTGTGCCTCGCCGCCGGCGCGCTGGACGTCTACGTCGGCGACAAGCCTGTCGATCAGAAGCGCATCTGGACGTTGCGTGAGAAGGTGCCGCGCGCCGTCGACGCCTACCATGCCTGGCAGATCGCGGAAGATAGCGTTGTCCCGCCCGCCCAGATCCCCGACCTGATGCTCGAAATGCAGGACATGGAGCGTGTTTACGGCGTGCAGGTGATTGCCTACGGCCACGCCGGAGACGGCAACCTGCATCTGCGCATCGTCAAGCCGGATGAGATGTCGCTGGACGCCTGGGGCGCCCTTTACCACCCCTTCCTGGACGACTTCTACCGGCGCATCGCCAGGCTGGGCGGCACCATCAGCGCCGAGCACGGCATCGGTTCCAAGCGGGCCGCCTACCTGTCGTTCGTCATGGACGAGGCCTTGATCGCCCTGCAGAAGCGCCTGAAAGCCGCCTTCGACCCGCTCGGCGTTCTCAACCCTGGCAAGATCTTCCCATAAGCCTGTGCTTTACAGCGATCCACGTAGTAGCGACTTCAGCCGCTCCGCCCGGCTCGCTACTACGTGGATCATTTTGCCCCTCGCCGTCGTCCTATTGTAAGAATCCTTCCAAATGGAGGCATTGCCAGCCACCGTGTGTATGCTCCATCGCGCCCTGGCGCGCCCGGCGCGCTCCTTTCAGCCTTTAGCCATCCTGGTCCTTCTCTTCTTCGTCTTGTCTGTTCCCGCCGCGGCCCCCGCCGCCGCGGCGCCCGTCCCGCCTGCTCCCGCCCCGGCGCCGGCGCTTTCCCGCCCGACCATGCCGCGCGTGGACGATTTCGGCGCGTTCTCGGTCGGCGAGGGCTGGCTGCTGATGGACGGCCGGCTCTACCGCACCACGCGCGCGGGCGAGGGCTGGGAAAACATCACGCCGCCGGACCTCGGGCCTGCCGCCATCGCCGCGGTCCACTTTCTGGACCCCGCCCGGGGTTGGCTGGTCATGCTGAGCGCCGGCCCTGACGGCTCGCCGCACTATGCCCTTGCGCGCACCGGCGGCGCCTGGCACACCTGGCGCACGACCGGCCTGGCGCTGTTTGCGCCCGGCGAGGTCGCCGCACGCGCCGGCGCGCTCCATCTGCGCTTCCTCGACGCACAGACCGGCTGGTTGGTCGTCAAGCGCGCCGCGGGCAGCAACTTCGACCTGGGGACGCTCTTCCGCACCGAGGACGGCGGCGACACCTGGCAGCGCGCCTCGATTCCGATCGGCGATCCGGTCTCGTTCGTGGACCGGCAGCGTGGCTGGACGGCGGGCGGCGCGGCCGGTGATCAGCTTTACCGGACGGAGG
>Ga0209746_1000728_pt1 | contig 16555 bp, 13 predicted proteins | sample BarGraNGADG00211_3_FD_184496 | JGI IMG/M metagenome (GOLD analysis project Ga0209746, IMG submission 184496) | Arctic peat soil microbial communities from Barrow, Alaska - Barrow Graham LP Ref core NGADG0011-211 (SPAdes) (version 2) | ecosystem: Environmental > Terrestrial > Soil > Wetlands >... | reverse complement strand
TACGTTCAGCCAATTCTTTTAACGCCGAGCAGATATTCTCCAGCGGTTGGCCAAAATTCTCGCGCCGGTGGGCGGTCACCAAAATTAACCTCTTCCTTGTGTCAGTGCGAGCGACCGGAGGGAGCGACACCTGCACCTGCGGCGCACCGCAGGCACGGTGCAGGTGAGCAATCCACGCGCGCGCGGAGATTGCTTCGTCGCCGCTGCGCGGCTCCTCGCAACGACACGCATGAATTTCCAATTTTGTCAGTAATTGAGCAACTGACTCCGGCTGCGGTTGTTTCGCCACAACCTGCAATGCATCAATCACCGGGTTGCCGGTTAATGCGATGGTCGAATCGGGCACACCCTCGCGCAGGAGATTTTTCCGCGCCCATTCGGTGGGAGCAAAATGCAGGTCCGCGACAACACCCGCCACGCGTCGGTTTATCTCTTCGGGGAAAGGCTGCCACTTGTCGTGTGTGCGGAGTCCCGCTTCAACGTGTCCCACCCGGACGCGGCGGTAATACGCCAGCAGGGAGGTGATTGCAACCGTGGTGGTATCGCCCTGTACCAGCACCCAATCCGGTTTCAGGTCCGCCAGTACCGGGTCGAGGTCCCGGAAGATGCGGGCGCTCAGTTCCGCCAGGGATTGGTCGGCCCGCATCAGATCGAGATCCACGTCCGGCTGGATGTCGAACAGGGTCAGAACCTGGTCAAGCATCTCCCGATGCTGGGCTGTAACGCACACAAACGACTCTACGCCCGGTGTGCGTTTGAGTTCTTGCACAACCGGAGCCATTTTCACGGCTTCGGGGCGGGTGCCAAAGACAGAGAGAACACGGAGAGACATGATATTTTCCTCAGGGACGCAGCAATTGCGCCCCTGCAAATCATTTACTAACGCCTAAACGGAAAATTTTAAACCCCGCCGCCTGCCAATCCTTCCCTGCCCAACCATTGACGGTATCAACGAGAATTCGGGCAGGGGTCATTGCCGCCAGTTTTTCGGGGGTCAGGGCACGCATCCCGGTATGATTGACCAGCAAAATAACTGCATCTGCATCTTTCAAGGCGGCCTCGAGGGTCGGGACGGCAGTTACGCCGGGCAAGTCGGCATCCTTTTTGAAAGGCTCGAAGGCTTTGACGGTTGCGCCTTCGCTCTGGAGCAGATGGATCACTTCCACGGCGTGGCTTTCGCGCAGGTCATCCACGTCGGGTTTGAAAGCCAGGCCGAGGGCAGCAATCTTCTTGCCGTGGAAATCGTAAATCGCTTTTCTGACCAGTTCAAGTACAAAATGGGGCTGAGAATCGTTGACGCGCCGGGCGGCATAAATCAGCGTGCTCAAATCGGGCGCACTCTCGACGAAGAACCAGGGATCCACGCTGATGCAGTGACCGCCCACGCCGGGGCCCTGGTTAAGAATCTTCACGCGTGGGTGCAGGCTGGCGATCTTGATTGCCTCCCACGCGTCCACGCCAAACCGTTCAGCCAGGCGGGCAAATTCATTGGCAATGGCAATGTTGATGTCGCGATACGTATTCTCCATCAGCTTGACAATCTCGGCAGTGGTGGCATCGGTGACGACAATTTGTCCCTTCACGAAAATGACATACAGGTCCCGGCCCGCCGCGGCGGACTCGGGCGTGACCCCGCCGATAACACGCGCATTCTCGATAAGTTCGCGCAAAATCTGACCCGGCAGGACGCGTTCCGGCGAATAGACCAGGTGGAAGTCCACACCCGCTTTCAGGCCGGATTTTTCCAGAATGGGGATCAGCAGGCCAATGGTGGTGCGCGGCGGCGAGGTGGATTCGAGCACCACCAGGTTGCCCTTGCGCAGCATCGGGACAATCGCCTCGGCAGCCGAGGTGACGGCACGCATGTCGGCCAGCTTGTATTTTTGGCCGTTATACTCGCCAAATTTATCCTCGTAAAAAGGCGTCGGGACAGCGATAATGAAAGCATCCGCCTCGACCGGCGTCTCGTTGACGGTCAGGTTGCCGGTTTTCAGAGCGGCCTCGAGAGCCTCACGCAACCCTGGCTCGTGGATGTGGACTTCACCCCGGCGTAATGTGGCAAGAACGCGCGGATTCACATCCACGCCAACAACCTGAAGGCCGTGCGTGGCGAAAGTAGAGGCGGTGGGCAGGCCAATGTAACCAAGCCCGAGGACACAGATTTTTTTGAAGTTCACAGAGACTCCGAATTCTGAACTCCGGCGGATTGACGCCGGGTATTTCGACCAGTCATCCGGTCGATTTCATACCGATGAGGTATTCTACCCTAAACCTCCCCTCCCGTAAAACATTCGTTCCTGAGGAACGAATCCCCTTGCGGGGACGATGTGCTGCGCGAAAGCCGCCTCGGTATTCGTTTGTTTTTGAGAAAAAAAGAGGAACAAACGAATACTCCCGGCGTGCTCCATTCTCCTCGAGGGGTTCTTCATTGTTAAGTCAGCCTGTAGCGAAGATGCTGCGGGTTGGAATGGATTTTTGCAAAACAAACGAATACTCTCTCTCTCTCCCGGAAGAACACCGGGACGTTCCGCCGGAAGAACACCGGGACGTTCCGCCGGAACCTTCGGCCGGGACCGTGGGTCGGAAGGCCACCGGGACGGCGCTCCCTGCGGGGATAAATAATTGATACTGAGGATCAATTGAGGAACAATCAATTCCCTCCAGCATACATTCCGTTGCGCTTCATAAACCGGGCAAATTAAACGCGGCGAAGATGGCATACCAACACCTTTGTCCTGCCAATATCATAAAACAAATGTTCTACTGCGTCAAGTATAAATTCATAATCTTAAGTGGTCAAAAAGTTAGGAAAAACGATGATTTGGGATTAGATATTTACGCAGTACCCTGTAATTTGTCAACCAGGCGATTTGCATGAGAGCGACTGGATCAGCAGGTCAACGAATTTTGCCCGCAAATTACGCCACTCCCGATGCGATTTGCGTATATTAATTGGTGGAAAAGCTGTATAATGAAAGAGGCTTTTCCAGAAAGGGAGACCATGGAAATTCTGTATAATCCCAATATCGCCTATGTTTTGCTGGTTGTCGGTTTCGTTTTGGCGCTGCTGGCAATCGTCGCACCCGGCACGGGATTGCTCGAAGTTGGGGCATTCTTTTTGCTGGCGCTGGCGGGGTTCGCCACCTACCAAATCGGTTTCAACTTGTGGGCATTAATCATCCTGATACTTTCGCTCATCCCGTTTGTATATGCCATTCGAAAACCCAAACGCGAATGGGCGCTGGCCTTGAGCATTCTGGGTGTGATAGCCGGATCGCTTTATCTATTTCCTTCCGAGGGTTTTCTTCCGGCGGTTAACCCGATCCTGGCTGCGCTGGTCTCATTGCTCGTTGCCGGTTTTCTTTGGTGGACCATCCGTAAAGTGGTCACGGCGCACCATGCCCGTCCGCTGCAAGACCTTAAAAATCTGATCGGCCAAATCGGTGAGGCCAAGACCCGGGTCCAGGAAGAAGGCTCGGTACAGATGGCCGGGGAATTGTGGAGCGCTCGCAGCGATAAACCCATCCCGGCGGGCAGCCGCGTGCGTGTCGTCAGCCGCGAAGGATTCGTCCTGATCGTCACACTTGACGAGCATTCAAAAAAGTAATCCATTCATTCGAAAAGGAGAAAAATATGCCAACTACAGTAACAACCGGACTATGTGTCGTCGCCTTTGTCGTCGTGGTGCTGGTCATCTTCCTGATGAACGCCATCCGCATCGTCAACGAATACCAGCGCCTGGTGGTCTTCCGCCTGGGACGTTGCATCGGCACAAAAGGACCTGGCCTGGTGCTGCTCATCCCGGTGATTGACCGGGCCGTCAAAGCGGATCTGCGCGAGCAGGTGCGCGAGGTGCCGCACCAGGTATCCATCACCAAGGATAATGCCCCCATCTCGATTGACTTCCTGTGGTATTTCAAGGTGATGGACCCGACCTTGAGCGTGATCGGGGTGGGCAACTTCGAACTGGCAGCAGCCGGTATGGCCACAACCACGTTACGCTCCGTCATCGGTGGTATCCCGCTGGACGAAGTGCTCTCGCAGCGTGAACACATCAACCAGACCCTGCGCTCGAAACTGGACGAGGTGACCGAGCGCTGGGGCGTGAAAGTGACAAACGTTGAGATCCGCGAGATTATCCCGCCGCGCGAAGTCCAGGATGCAATGAACCGGCAGATGACTGCCGAGCGTATCCGCCGCGCCGTGGTGACGGAATCGACCGGTACGCGCGAGGCCGCCATCAACGTGGCCGAAGGCGAGAAGCAATCCGCCATCCTGAAGGCTGAAGGCTCGAAACAGTCTGCCATTTTGGAATCCGAGGGCCAGAAGCAGGCCCAGGTGCTGAAAGCCGAAGGTTTCTCGGTGGCCCTGGAGAAGATCTTTGCTGCTGCCAAGACCATTGACCAGAAGACGATGACCCTGCAATACTTCGAGACCCTCAAGAACCTCGGCCAGGGCGCCTCCACCAAGTTCATCTTCCCGATGGAATTCACCAGCATGCTCGAGAATTTCGTCCAAGGGAAGGAAAAGTAACAGCAAAAAGTGATCAGTAAAGAGTAAAATAGAAGCCTCTCGCACACCTGCGGGAGGCTTCTATGCTACAGGAATCTTCTGCCTCTATGCACAGCATACGGGAAGAACCCTATGCACAGCATACGGAAAGAACCCTATGGATATTCTCCGCGCCACCCTCCGCGACCTCGGTCCACTGCGCCGCATTGAACAGGCCTGTTTCCTCAAGGACGCCTGGCCGTTGCTCGACCTGATTGCTGTTCTGACCTGGCCGGATGTTGTCCGTTTAAAGGCTGTCGAAGACGGCCAGATGATCGGCTTTATCGCCGTGGATCCGCGCCCTTCCGAACATCTGGCCTGGATTGCCACGGTCGGCGTCCTGCCCGAATACCAGCGGCGCGGCATCGGGCGGGCACTGCTGCAAGAATGCGAGAAGCGGCTGACCCAACCGACCATCCGCTTATGCGTGCGGGTTTCCAACGAATCGGCCATCCGCCTCTACCAGCAGGAAAGCTATCTGTCAGTGGATACTTGGCGGGAATACTACAACGACAAGGAAAACGCACTGGTCATGGAGAAAATCCGTTAATCTTTCATTAAAACTTGGAAAATCAAATATGCTCTACCTTGTAGTCGTTACTTGCGGATCCTGTTCAGCAGTGTAAAGGCCAATTTGCGGGGGAAGGAAGATGTTCAATCCAGCGTCTCGCAGTTCGGGGTGGAAAGAGCAGTTACACGAGGCCGTACAGAAAATACAATTAATAAACCTATCTCCTCATTATGGCCTTTAGTTTGCCCCGCTGACTTTTGGTGTTTTGAAAATCCTGCCAAATTACATACCTGAAAGGGAAGAATGTCATATTGTTTTTTAGTTTCTCATGATATATTATTTAGTAAGTCCAATAAACTTACAAAACATCCTTCGTAATTTACAAAGCCTAGTCACCTATTTTTCGATGGAAAAAGCGACCCGGACACATACCAAGGAACACAACCGTAATTTGGTCCTTAAGACGATTTTCGGCCATGAGAATATTAGTCGGGCTGAGATTGCGCGTATCACACGCCTCACGCGGACCACGGTGTCAGATATTATGTCTAACCTCATTGATGAGGGTCTGGTCAGTGAAATTGGGGTAGGGCAATCGCAGGGTGGTAAAAACCCTATTATATTAAGTCTGATCGAAGATTCGCGGTGGCTGATCGGCTTGGATCTGGCCCAAAACCAATTTCGCGGAGCGGTGGTGAATTTGCGTGGAAAAATCCGCGATGTGGTCACCATCCCGGTTAATGATGGGGATGGTATCGAGGCGCTGCCCCTGGTGTACCAAATCCTCGACAAGTTGATTAGTAGCACAAGCCAGCCGTTATCCGGGATTGGGGTTGGCGCTCCAGGATTGATAAATACCAGCGAAGGGTTGGTCGTCAACGCGGTTAATTTGAACTGGAAAAATCTACCTTTGACCAGTTTGCTGGAGGAACGATACCACCTGCCTGTGTATATCCTTAATGATTGCCAGGCAGCTGCGATTGGCGAAATGACCTATGGGAAGGATTTTCAGAAGGATAAAAACCTGGTTTTGATCAATGTTCATCACGGCATAGGCGCGGGAATCATCATTAATCGAGAAATCTTTCAGGGCGATGGCGGTTTTGCAGGAGAGATCGGCCATATCGTGGTGGTGCACGACAGGGGAGAAATTTGCCGCTGTGGCAAACGGGGATGCCTTGAAACAGTAGCGAGCGCCAAGGCTTTGATCAGGCAGGCGAGAGAGCTAGTCAAACAATATCCGGATTGCAGGCTTCCGCACGATACCCAGCAAATTACCTTGGATACTATCGAAGAAGCATTCAAAGCTGGGGACCCTCTGATTCGCGACCTAGTGCTTAAGACAGCAGACTACATTGGCATGGCAATTTCCAACATAGTTGGGATCCTAAACATCCAGAATGTTGTTCTGGAAGGAGATATGACCCGTTTTGGTGCTCCCTGGCTGGACAAGATCCGTACTGTGATGATGAATTATTCACTGGATCGGCCGCTGGAAAACACGCGTGTTGAGATTGGACAACTCGGTGAAAATGCAATAATTTTGGGGGCGGCCGCAGTATTTGCCAATAATTATTCCTACCTTTTTACCCGATTCATAAAACCTGATCGATCAAATTAATAACCGGGACAACGGTTTTTCTATGGACAATGGTTTCCAACTAATCAAACCGGGAATCGCACCTCCACTTGACGGCGAATTTCTCCCAGCGGTGCTGGCAAACCATGCTTTTAAGTTGCAGGCGGCTGGTGTGGGAGTACCTCTAGTGATTGGCTTGGAGCGTGAATCCGGGAAGCTTTCACGGTTTGAAACTTGCGTCTTCCCGGAAGACCACCCCAAAGCCAGCGCAAACTTTTATTATGTCGAACGCCTGGTCAAATTCCTCCTCTGGCAACGCAGTGGGTTTCGGTTGTTCATTGGAGGGCCAAGCAATATCGGTAATTTTATTCGCCAGGTATATTCAGAGACCGGTGCACAGTGCTTTGATTCTCTTTTTATGGCTAATCAGGTATATGAAAAACCTTTCACAGTGGAGATTTGTGAACCGCACCAAGTGCCCCCCGCAAATGAGGGCGGTGAGGTGATCGGTCGCCATTTGGATGGCCGTAGGATTGGGTTTGATCTAGGGGCATCAGACCGTAAAGTTAGCGCGGTGGTCGATGGTCAGGTGATTTTCAGTGAGGAGAAAATCTGGAATCCGTCCATACAATCCGACCCGGCTTATCACTACAATGAAATTATGGATTCGCTGAAAACCGCGGCGTCAAAACTGGAGCGAGTGGACGCCATCGGGGGCAGTTCCGCAGGTATCTATATCAATAACCGCCCGATGGTGGCTTCACTTTTCCGTGGCGTCCCTCCAGACCGCTTTCCTGATATCCGAAACCTGTTTTTGCGCATCGGAAAAGAATTCAATGTCCCCCTTGTGGTAATCAACGACGGTGATGTGGCAGCCCTGGCGGGATCTATGTCCCTCGAAGACAACGGCGTGTTGGGAATCGCGCTTGGCTCCAGTGAGGCGGCCGGATATGTGGATCTAAAAGGCAACATTTCGGGCTGGCTAAATGAATTGAGCTTTGCCCCGATTGATTACAACCCTAACGCTCCCGTCGATGAATGGTCCGGGGATATCGGCTGCGGTTCGACGTATTTCTCACAACAATGCGTTTTTCGGTTGGCGCCCAAAGTTGGAATTGAAATTCCGCAAGCTCTTTCAAATGCCGAAAAATTGGCTTTTATGCAGGACAAACTCAAGGCTGGCCATGAAGGCGCGGTAAAAATATGGCAGACCATGGGAGTTTATCTAGGTTATGGAATTGCGCATTATGCTGATTTCTACGATATGAAAAACGTAATCATTCTGGGGCGCTGCACTTCCGGCGAGGGAGGGATGGTTATGATTGATGAAACCAAGCGGGTATTCCAAAATGAATTTCCGAATCTTGCCCAGCGAATTCACGTTCAACTCCCGGATGAAAAAAGCCGGCGGGTTGGCCAATCGATTGGTGCAGCCAGTCTACCAATCATAAACTGACCAAAAGAGTATGTGGATGAAATTTCATCAAAGTACAGCCGAGTTATTCATTCCCGACGGATTGGCGCCAGAAAAAGCTCTGAGGCGTACTACCCACATGGCGATCAGTGCTCACCAGGACGATATCGAAATCATGGCAGCAGAGCCCATTTTGAGTTGCTTTCAGCAGCCCGACTTATGGTTCAGTGCTGTCGTGATGAGTGATGGGCGCGGCTCACCTCGAGATGACCTCTACAGAGATTACTCCGATGAAGAGATGCGGGTGGTGCGTTTTAAGGAGCAAAAGAAAGCCGCGATTGTAGGCGAATATGCTGCCCAGGTATTGCTTGATTATCCCAGCAAGGCAATAAAAGGCACAAAAGACAAACAGCCAGTAGAAGACCTGCTGTTGTTGCTCAATGCGATGAGCCCTCAATTTGTATATACCCATAACCTGGCGGACAAACATGATACTCACGTAGCCACTGCATTGCGCGTGATTGAGGCCATCCGCCGCGTGCCAGCAAACGAGCGTCCGAAAAAACTATACGGGTGCGAGGTTTGGCGCAGCCTGGATTGGCTGCTGGACAGCGACAAGGTTTCTTTCAACCTCAGCTCGCACGAAAATTTGCAGGCCGCTTTGCTGGGCGTATTTGACTCTCAAATCTGTGGCGGTAAGCGATACGACTTGGCCTCGATGGGGCGCCGCAAGGCCAATGCCACCTATTTTGAGTCTCACGGCCTGGATACTGCCCAGGGTCTTTCCTTTGGCATGGACTTAACGCCTCTGATTGAAGATGACAAGAAACCGATAAACGATTTTGTGCAGGAATATATTGCCCGCTTTGCCCGGGCTGTGGCTGATAGTCTTATTCGACTTGGCTAATATCCGCGAATGATCATCTACCGATAATGGAGAATTGTTGTGCGATCTAATCGATCACCACAAGAACAAATAATCGGAATTGATGTAGGCGGGACCAAGATTGCAGCTTGCCTGGTCGACTTGCAAGGTAAGATCCTGTCGTCCATCCGCCGGCCGACTGATGTTACCAAGCCGGATGCAACCCTGGATAGCATCGCCAGCTCAGTCAAAGAACTAATGACTGCCAACCAGCTTGATTCCAAAAATATCGATGCCATTGGGTTTGGCATCCCCGGACTTGTGGATGCCGAAAAGGGCATCGGAATCGCATCGGTAAACCTGGGCTGGAAAAACGTCGCCGTGCGGGCCGGCTTGGAAGCCCGGTTGGGAATCCGTTGCGCCATCGACAATGATGTCAGAGCGGGGGCAATGGGTGAGGCCCGCTTTGGTGCCGCAAAAGGGTTGAAAAATCTGGTCTACCTCAATGTTGGTACTGGCATTTCAGCCGTAATCCTGCTCGACGGAAAATTTTTATTGGGAACTCACGGGCTGGCCGGCGAAATTGGTCATGCGGTCCTGGTTCCGGAGGGGCCGGAGTGCAAGTGCGGCGGGCGCGGGTGTTTTGAGGCAGTTGCTTCGGGCCCGGGTATCGCGGAAAGAGCACTTGGAAAAATCAAAAATGGGCAAGATTCCATTCTCGCACCACAAGGATGGTCTCATTCGACACCTGTAACTGCGGAGAACGTGTTTGCAGCCGCCCTCCAGCGCGACCGTGTAGCGATTGAAACGTTGGAGGAAATCGGTAGGTTGATGGCTTACTCACTTCAATACCTTGCCCTGGCCTATGACCCGGAAGCCATTGTCATCGGCGGAAGTGTCGTGTTAAGCAGTCCTTTCTTATTCAAGAGTATTCAGCAAATGCTTCGCAAGTTGGGTAACAGTTCCTGGGTATTTGGAAAAGCCTATACCAAGGATCTGGTGAGACTCTCTACCCTCGGCAACAACGCTGGGGTACTAGGTGCTGCGGCACTGGTAGCCCCTCAACCATAACAAGAATAACATCTTGTTTCTCATGGAACCCTGGAAGGAGGTGATCGTTAGAAAAACAATAATGCACGTTTGTCGGATGTAAATGAAACTCCATCAACCATATACGAAAGAGGAGAACTATGAACCGTAAACTGCATGTACTAACAATTATGTTCATTGTAGCTTTGGTGGTGAGCGGCTGTGGTACCAAAGCAACCCCACCTGCTACGACCAAGCCACCTGAGGTTGCTACTGAAGTGCCTGTGGCTACCGAAGTCCCTGTAACCGAACCCGTGACGATGGATTTCGTCGTCTGGTCCTATGGTCTCGATACCGTCAACGACAACATCAAGAATTTCCAGGCGCTGAATCCTGACATTACTATTACACTTAAGGATTACTCCTGGCTTGATTACCACGATACGATGGTTGGCGTCTTTGCAGCCAATAACCCGCCGTACCTGCTGTACGGCTCAGATCACTGGCTGAACGAATGGGCCTCGGCTGGCTGGCTTGCCCCTCTGGACAAATACTGCCCGAACGTAGCAGAATACTCCAATGAAGTCGCTCCTTATGCTCTTCAGGGAATGACTTATAACGGCGAAGTCTATGGCGTGTCCTACTATGCCGATACGATGGACTTCATGTACAACGATGCCCTGCTCCAGCAGGGTGGTTTTACAACTGCACCAGCAACCTTGGATGACCTCTACACTCAGGCCTTAGCATTGAAGGCCCAGGGCGTGAACCAGTACCCAATCATCATGGCCTGGTCTCAGAAGGAAGGCGCTTTCCCGGAGGCTTGGACCTCATTAGTGTTTGCCCAACAGGAAGGCGGCAATGCTTTGTTTGATGCCGACCTCAACCCGGTCTTCAACACAGCGGACAGCGCAGCTTTCAAAGTAATGGAATGGCTGCGCAAGGTCTACACTGAAGGCTTGCTCGATCCCGCCAGCCTCTCGATGGCTGAGATTGACCAGGTTAAATCCATGCAAGCTGGTGCTCACACATTCACGATTGCACCGCAATACAACATGGCCGAGTTGAACAAACCGGCCAGTGGTGAATTCGCCGGTAAATTTAAGATCGCATTGATGCCTGGCCCGAGCCATGCCACCGTCGGTTACGTCCGCTTCTATGCCATGACTCAAAAAGTCGTTGATGCAGGTCCGGACTACATTGCAGCAGCATGCAAATTCATGGATTACTTCGGTGGAAAGACCAATGGCGATTATACGGTCGTGAAGCGCTGGGCCGTTGAGAACGGTCTCGGTTTTGCCCAACTACCGCTGTTCGATGACCCAACGGTGATCGCTGCCTTCGGCAAATGGGGTGATGTGCCCATGATCAAACAAAATGCCACACTTGCCCGTGCCAAAGAAGGTATGACTCCCTGGTACGGCATCTGGGACGTCTATGCCCGCGCAGAAATCCAAAAGGGTATCCTCGGCCAACAATCTTCCCTTGACACACTCAATAATATGGCTACCAAATGGGTTGAGTTGAAGGCTGCCCAGTAAAGTTTTCCCATGGGAGGACGGGGGTATAAGTCCCTGTCCTCCCATGGAACCAGAAGGCCCATTTATTGGAGGTGAAAGATGTCTGCACCACTCACCATAAAAGAAAAGCTCCGCCGGAATCCCAATTGGTTTACTGAAGGATTATATGCTTATGCTTCAGTGCTGCCCGCTCTGCTCGTAATTATCCTTTTCACTATCTATCCGATATTCTATGCGGTCCGGATCAGCTTCTACCAAAATATTCTGACAAAACCAAATTCACATCCCTTTGTAGGTCTTAAGAATTTTCATGATGTAATTACCAGCTATTACTTCAAAAATTCGCTCATCAATACCGGCATCTATACCATAGCTTCGGTTACTGGAGTAATCATATTTGGGTTAATCGTAGCACTGCTATTAAACACTAAAATTCGATCCGTCAATGCACTAAAAATTATTATCTTGTTGCCTTGGGCAATTCCGGCAGTCGTTGCAGGTCTGATGTGGAAATGGATCTTAAACTCAGATTTTGGCATTCTTAATGGCATCTTATATTCACTAGGCGCAATCGAATCTTATATTCCTTTCCTGGCCAACCCTATTCTGGCAAAGTTAAGCCTTATCATGGCACACATATGGAAAGAAGGCCCTCTGGCGGCCATTTTCATCCTGGCTGGGCTTCAGCTCATTCCGAATGAGTTTTATGAAGCGGCGAAAATCGACGGTGGTGGTGATCTGCTGGTGTTCCGATTTATTACATTGCCGCTTCTGCGACCTATTTTATTGGTTGTCCTGGTTTATGAGACGATGACGGCCATCCTTACATTTGACTTGGTCTACGTGATGACTGGCGGCGGCCCGGGCGATTCAACCGCACTCATCAGTTGGTTTGCCTATGCTGAAATTTACAAGTTCCTTAATTTGGGAACTGGTATTGCACTGTCAATCATCATTGCATTAATAACCCTGATATTGATTATTCTATATATGCGGGCATTGAAGACCGAGGATGCGATTTCCTGAGGATGGCATAGCGATGAAAATTAAACCTCGCGCGTTAACAAGATCGATTTTCCTGAATTTGTTGGTACTTATCTTGATCGTTTATATCGCGGGTCCCTTCATCTGGGTGATTTCCGCAAGTTTTCAAGGTGAAAATGAATTGCTTAAGAAACCACCTTCCATCATTCCAAAGAATCCCACAACGGATAACTATCGTTATGTGTTTACCGGTCAGGTGCCAACCTCCTATGAGGTAACGGGGCAGTTACGCAGCCGGATTTCACAGGAAGCGCGGCTGATCGCCCCCGCTCTAAAAAATAGTTTTATTATTGCTATATCCGTGTTGTTGATCAACCTTTTGTTTGCAACCCCTGCGGCCTATGCGTTTGCACGCTTGCGCTGGAAGTTCAGAAATGGATTTTATAACTTTATCCTGGGTAGCAGGTTAATGCCTGCCATGGCGATTGCTATTCCATATTATGTGATTATCCAATCGTTAAAATTGATGAATACTCATTTATCCCTGATCCTGGTACATTCCGCGCTTACCATCCCATTTTCCATCTGGTTCCTGACGCTATACATCACGAATATCCCCCGAGATATGGAGGAAGCAGGTCTGGTGGACGGGTGCAACTATTTCCAGTTGTTGAAGAACATTGTTGTTCCAATGATCCTGCCCGGTCTGGTTGCGGCCTCTGCCTTCGCCTTCATGACCTCTTATAATGAGTTCTTGTTTGCTCGTTTCTTGACTACATCCATCGCGTCTCAGACTGGGCCGGTGATTATCTCGTCGATTTCTGGCAATCCTGATGTCTCTTATTCATTGATTTCGGTCTGCCTCACCCTGGGTATGATTCCACCTGTCATCCTGGCCATCACCATGCGCAAGTGGCTCACCGAGGGTCTGTCCTCTACGATTACATTCCGCTAAAATCCTACCATTGAAGATTGATTCGAAGAGGGAACATGATTACTAATAAAGAAGAAATCCATGCACGCGAGGGAACCATCATCCTGCCCACCTATGCTATCAAAGGTGAAAATCGCAATCCGGTTTTCCGCTCTCAATATGGGGTGGCACATATCTACCCATACACACTTCTGGATGATATTGAAGCCAAATGCAATGATAAGACTTACCACACACTGGTGTTGGAAAATAAGTACCTGCGGGTCACGTTAATCACTGACCTGGGTGGCCGGGTATATTCCGTTTTTGACAAAGTCTCCCAGCGGGAGGTGTTTTACAAGAACTCCATCGTGCGCTTTGCTCCCCTGGCAATTCGCGGGGCTTTTTTCTCAGGCGGTATGGAATTTAGCTTCCCGGTGGCGCACGCCCCTACCACCTGCGATAAGGTCAATTGGGATATTCGCAATAATGAGGATGGGTCTGCAAGTGCTTCAATTGGCGGGCTGGAGCATCTATCTGGCCTGCGCTGGATGATAACTTTGACCCTTTTCCCCGACCGCTGTGCATTGTCCCAGGATGTCTATCTATACAACCCAGGTACAATTCCCGGTAGATACCACTATTGGACCAATGCATCTTTGGATGCCAATGAGGGTACGGAGTTCATTTACCCACTTCAACGCGCCAGCTCATATGAATATGCGGGAAGTGCATCCTGGCCTTTTGCGCGTCTTGATTTGATTCAGGAAGACCCCGGCCTGCCGGGTATGGAAGGTATACCAATGTGGCCCACCGGACGATTACTAGCACCAGTTAATTTTCGCTGGCAGAAAAATATGCTTGCCCAAGTATCCGTATTTGGCAGAGATGTGTCGTGGAACTATTTCGGCGCCTGGCAGCATAATGTCAATCATGGATATGCCCATGTAGCGAATAGCCAGGATGTTTCTGGAATGAAACTTTGGTCGTGGGGTAACGCACCTGTTGGTGTGGTAAACCAGACTGCCCTGACCGATGATGGATCTTTGTATGCTGAGACCCAATGCGGTGCAATGGAAACGCAACTTGACTTTGACTTTCTGCAGCCTGGTGATACACGCACCTGGCGTGAATGGTGGATCCCGTTGCGGGAAATTGGCGGTCTGACTTGCGCATCCGAAACCGTCGGGGCCAGGATTAACCTGGCACCAGTTAGCGATAGTGAATTAGTAAGACTGATCGTGGCACTTTGCCCGGCGATGCCCTACGACAATGCCATGGTCACGGTTGCAGTGCCCGACAAAGTTCTAATAGAAGAGACATGTTCGGTTTCACCCGAAAAGCCGTGGATTCATGAAACCACAATTAATGCAGTCGAAATCGCCGATAAACCGATTACTCTGGTTGTTAGAGATTCGTTCGGTAGCGTGATATTGGAAAATACTCAAAACCGGGAACCTGGTCAGATAGATGCATTTGACAAAAGAGAAGACATTTATCCAACCACAGCAGACGATTTTTATATGCTGGGGTTAAAGCATGAGAACTTTGACAACCGGGAGCAAGCGAAAGAGGCCTATACGAAGGCACTGCGGATTGCCGATAACCACCAAAAAACTCATCTGAGATTTGGTCTGATGTTACTCCGGTCCGCCCAGTTTAAAGAAGCAGATATGCATCTTTCCCGTGCGGAGGAACTCGGACTCGTTGAAAGCTCATATTATCGTGGGCTTATCGCATTATTCGAGGGTAGGTTGACTGATGCCGAGGAGCACTTCAAATCTGGACAGAGCTCTGAATCTCATTCAACTGCGGCTGTTATGGGCCTGGGTAAAGTTGCATTGCGCAACAAAAACTGGGATCAAGCGGTCGGATTCTTTTATCAGGCAAGCCGGCAGGCAGTTGGAACGGTTTCGCCAGCTACCTTGCTGGCTATTGCGTTGCGGCACGCTGGAAAGGTGGAAGAAACACGCACAGAGTTGCAGCGAGTATTAGCGCGTGATCCACTCAACCACCCGGCTCTGTATGAAATGGCTTCAGGGAATTATCCTGAAAGTGAGGCGGTTCAGCGGAAGTTGCAGCGAATCTTATCGGACGATTATCAATACTTTATTGATTTGGCTTGCTATTACATAGATGCCGGTCTGCCAGGCGATGCGCTCGAGGTGCTGAGGACCGCCTGGTCTCAGAAGGAAAATGCAATGACGGCTTATCTCGGTGCGTTCCTAAGCCATCAGATAGGGGACGCCCGCGCAGAAAGTACCTGGCTCGAGAAGGCCCGGGGCGCCTCTCCTGATTTTGGGTTCCCAAGCCGTCTGGAGGAAGTCTTGGCGTTGCAATTTGCCCTGGAAAAAGATTTTCAAGATTCAAAGGCGAAGTATTTCCTGGGGAATTTCTTCTATGCCCATGAGCGCTGCGACGAAGCCATCCAACTGTGGACTGAAGCTCTGGATGGAATGGACGATTATGATGTCCTCTTCCGCAACCTGGGTATCGGCGCCTGGCAGCGAAAGAACAACCCCTCTGCGGCTATCGAGTGGTTCGAAAAGGCATTAGCCCTCAACCCTCATAACCAGGATCTTTATCTGCATCTTGATGAATTATATAAGTCCCTGAATCTAACTAATAACCGGGAACAATTACTTGAGAGAATAAAAGGTCTTTCAGATGCCCGAGAAGATGTGCACAAACATCGAATCACAATGATGGTGGAACTTGGGCATTATCATGAAGCGATTGAACTGATAGCGGCCGAGAAGTTTATTCCATTGGAAATGGACCAGAGTTTCCACGAAGTCTACGTGCAAGCTCTAATGATGCGCGCGAAAGATCATCTCAATGCGGGTCGTCTAGAAGAAGCCATCCGAGATTACTACAAAATGCTGGAGTATCCGGAAAATCACGGAGTAGGCGCTCCAACGACCCGCGCTCAAGCTCATATTTATTACCATATTGGCCTTGCATATGAGAAGTTGGGTAAATACCCGAAGGCAATCAAAGCCTGGCGTGAAGCAGCAAGTGAGCATCATCCTCATGGGAAAGAACGGTTCACCTATGTCCAGAAGGCACTCGATAAGCTCAGCCGTTACAGCGAGTTGGGCTTAGAAGAATAATAAGGCCCTAAACCGGTTTCCAGCTATGGATAGTGCTCGACAATGCAAAAAAACCGGAAAAATTTCAAAAAAAAGG
>Ga0209746_1000727_pt1 | contig 16584 bp, 16 predicted proteins | sample BarGraNGADG00211_3_FD_184496 | JGI IMG/M metagenome (GOLD analysis project Ga0209746, IMG submission 184496) | Arctic peat soil microbial communities from Barrow, Alaska - Barrow Graham LP Ref core NGADG0011-211 (SPAdes) (version 2) | ecosystem: Environmental > Terrestrial > Soil > Wetlands >... | reverse complement strand
AATACAAAATTTACGTTAGTTTCATCAAGATAGTAGGTGTAATAGATAAAATAGGAGGAAATCAGTACTCGTAATTAGCGAATTTCACTACATATGTCAAATTACTAACTTCGCAAAAAAATCCGGCTGAACCTCATAAAAAAGTCCAGCCGGATTTGTTTGTTTTTGAAAAAGAATTTAAATTATCAGCATGGCATCGCCATACACACCAAATTTATAACCTTCTTTTATAGCCAATTCGTATGCTTTCATGATTAAATCATAATCGCCAAAAGCGGCAGTCAGCATGATTAAGGTAGAATAAGGCAAATGGAAATTGGTAATCATGGCATTAGCCACTGTAAAATCATAAGGAGGAAAAATAAATTTATTAGTCCAACCTTCGTACGATTTAATTTTCCCTTCGGTTCCAACAACGGTTTCTAACGAACGCATAACCGTTACACCTACCGCACAGATACTTCTGTTCTCATCATGGGCTTTGTTAACTTTTTCGGCCGTTTCTACCGGAACAACCATTTGCTCGGAATCCATTTTATGTTTGGTCAAATCTTCCACGTCAATTTCCCTGAAATTTCCCAAACTCATGTGCGAAGTGAGAAAAGTTGTTTCAATTCCTTTGATTTCCATGCGTTTCATCAATTCACGACTGAAGTGCATTCCGGCAGCGGGTACTGAAACAGCACCTTCGTTTTTAGCGAAAATGGTTTGGAAACGATCGGCGTCTTCCGGTTCCACCTTACGGGTTATATTGCGTGGAAGTGGAGTTTCACCCAACGAATACAGTCCTTTTTTAAATTCCTCATGAGTTCCGTCGAACAAGAAACGCAAAGTTCGACCACGTGAAGTTGTATTGTCAATTACCTCAGCAACAATAGAATCATCCTCGCCAAAGTAAAGTTTATTGCCAATACGGATTTTACGAGCCGGCTCAACCAACACATCCCAAAGACGCATTTCGTGATTTAACTCACGAAGCAGAAAAACTTCTATTTGTGCACCGGTTTTTTCTTTGTTCCCGTACAAACGAGCCGGAAAAACCTTGGTATCGTTGAAAATGAACAAATCGTGCTCGTTGAAATATTCAAGTACATCTTTAAAGGTTTTGTGTTCGATTTTCCCGGTTTTGCGATGCACAACCATTAAACGCGATTCGTCACGATGTTTAGCAGGATATTGAGCAATTAGCTCATCCGGTAATTTGAACTTAAACTTAGATAACTTCATATATTCTTGTTTATTTATTTTGTAATTTAGTTGATCAGTAAATTGGTTGATTAGTTGATCTCAAGCAGTTGAGTATTTAATATTTCATGCTCAACATAATCAACCAGTTTATCAATTTGCCAACAATCTTCTAATTTTACTTCACCAATGCGTGTTCGTTCCAATCCGATCAGATGTGCACCGCTTCCCAATGCCAGACCAATATCCCGAGCCAAAGCCCGAATATAAGTTCCTTTGCTGCATACCACGCGAATTTTGAGTACCGGTAGCGTAAAATCCAACACCTCAATCTCATCTATAACCAACAACTTGGGTTTTAGTTCAACTTCCTGTCCTTCACGGGCATAATCGTAAGCTCTTTTACCATCGACCTTTACAGCGGAATAAGCCGGTGGTACTTGCCATATTTCGCCAACGAAACGTGGAATAATTTCATCTACCAATTTTCGGGTTATTTGCTCTGTCGGATAGGTAGCATCCACAGGCAATTCCAAATCGAACGATGGCGTGGTAGCTCCCAATTCCAGTGTGGCTATATATTCTTTGGTTTGATATTGAAAACTTTCAATGAGTTTGGTTGATTTTCCGGTGCAAATAATCATTACTCCTGTTGCCAGCGGGTCAAGTGTACCGGCATGACCCACTTTTAATTTTTTCATTTTCAGGGTTTTTTGAAGTTTCCAACGCAGTTTATTCACCAGATTGAACGAAGTCCAGGTTAATGGTTTCGCCACATATAAAACTTCACCTTCGATAAAATCCATTAGAACATCAAAATGTTACCCCGAACTAAAATTGTAATAATAATTATCAATCCAACAATAATCCGATAATAACCAAACCATTTAAATCCGTTTTTAGTCAGAAATGCAATAAATCCCTTGATGGCAAAAATTGCGACCAAAAATCCTATTAAATTTCCAAAAGCTAAAATGGAAATATTATGTTTTGTCAGAATTTCAGGAGTATCTTTATAAGCGTCCCATAAACTTTTGGCAAAAGCACCGGCTAATGTTGGTACGGCAAGAAAAAATGAAAACTCAGCAGCGGCTTTCCGTGTAAGTTTTTGTTGCATTCCGCCAATGATGGTTGCTGCACTGCGGCTTATACCCGGCAACACAACTGCCAATACTTGAAAGAGTCCAATAAAAAGCGCATTTTTGTTGCTTACCTTTTCTTCCGATTCTATGGTTGGATTTTTGAACCAGTTATCGACAAATAGTAAAATTATTCCACCAAAAAACATGGTACAAGCAATAAATATCGGAGTTCCAATCAATAGATCGATGTGTTTTTTAAATAAAACTCCTAATATTGCAGCAGGAATAAATGCAATAATTAATTTAACATATAATTGCAACTTTTTAAAGTCTAAAAACTTTCTCCAATAGATTACAAGTACTGAAATAATCGTTCCGAATTGAATGTTTTCAATGAATAAAGTTGTGAAATCATTTTTTTCGATGCCCATGAAAGCTGAAACCAAAGCCATGTGACCGGTTGAAGATATTGGCAAAAACTCTGTCAGTCCTTCCACAACGGCTAAAATGATCGTTTGAATAAAGGTCATTCCTATTTATTTTTGGGTTTAAATAAAATAGCAAAAATGATGAAGAAAAATCCAAACAATGAAATCATAGGACCTACAGTGATACGGCGAAAACTGAAAATATCGGGGTTGAATTCTTTAATGGTTGAAGAGCCGGTCATTAAAGCAAAACCTAAAATGATAATTACAAAACCAATGGCAATCAATATCATATTGATTTTACCAAGCGTAAAATGTTTGTCGTTTTCCATATTGTTATTTAAATTGATAAAATGAAAATTAATTGACTTATATTAATCATTCACAACCACATAAAGTTGTGTCTCCTAAATAAAAAACATATCGTTTGAATGCATTTTTAAATACTTACCCACAGCAAAATACGATGAAATTGCCGACAATAAAGCTCCGGACAAAACAACAATAAATGCCACGATTATGAAACTAATAGAATGTATCAGTACGCCCGATATGCCAAATTCAAATTGTACAAAATAAACCACGCCCATCAACAAAACAATCGAAAGGGCTGCAGCTATTAACCCGTTGATGATACTGCTCACCAAATATGGTTTACGAATAAACCAGGGCGTGGCGCCAACCAGTTTCATGGTATTTATCAGGAAACGATTGGAATACAGAGTAATACGAATAGTATTGTTAATCAATGCGATTGAAACAAAAAGCAACACAACCGCTAAACCAAGTAAAATTAATGACACTTTTTTTACATTTTCATTTACCAGACTTACCACATCTTTTTGATAAACTATGCGATTTATATTGCTGAAAGATTTCAGTTTTGATTGAATTTTGCTTACACTATCATTATTGGCATACGCTTCATGAAGCTTAACTTCAATAGAAGCCTTCAATGGATTGTAACCCAAAAATTCCTGCGGATTTTCGCCCAAACTGCTGATATGATCTTTCAACGCATCGGCTTTCGAAATATATTCCACCGTTTTGGCAAAAGGGGAAGCGGTTAGATATTTTTCAATACGCTGTTCGTCTTGTTTTCCAATCTGATCGTCTAGTATTATCGAAAGATTTATATTTTCTTTTACAAATGTGCTCATATCACGAGCCACAAAAAGGAGCAAAAAAACCAATCCAACCAGAAACAAAACCAGTGACATGCTGATAGTAGAAGTTAAATGTATATTTAAAAATCCGGGTTTAGTCAGTTTAATTTTTTCTTTTCTCATTTTATAAAATTTTTATCATTTTCAAATTTAAGCAACTTTTTTCTTCTGACTTTTCAATTGCCAAAAAACAAAACCAAGTATGCTCAATATCAATAATATGGAAGAAGTCAGTGCAATGGTATTACCAATGCTGTACGATTTCGGTTCGAACTTAAATTCTATATCATACGTTCCGGCTTTCAACCGCATAGCACGCAACAAATAATCGGCACGAACATAAGGCACCAATTTTCCATTGATATACGCATTCCAGCCATTTTCGTAATAAATTTCGGAGAAAACAGCCACCTGATCTGTTTTAGAATTGAAGTTATAGACCAAATGATTTGGTTTGTAACTTGTCAATGCTATATGAGCCGAAGTATCCGACGTTAATTTGGTTGGTAATTGAGCAACAAATGATTTATCAACCACCATTTCCGTTTTAGTATTTATTTTCCCCAACATATTCATTTCCTCGTTGGCATTATCGGCAATCCGGATATTGTTAACAAACCACGCATTTCCATTGGCATACGGATTCACAAGCGGTGCAGCTTGTTTATTGTAAATCAGGTATTTCATATTCAACATATTCAGCACACCCAACGAATCCATTGTATTTGTAATTACATTTGGCGATTTTGCCCTGCCAAAAGCACCAAAAAGTTGTCCGATTTCTTTATCAATATGCATGTTAATCAATTCCTGATAACGACGGAGTTTTGCAGCATGGTAACCGCCAATATTTTTGTGGAAATAGGACGGTGAAGCATCGTTGAAAATATTTACCGTGGCATCTAATACACGGAATTGCGATTTATCCTGAAGAATGATATTATCGGCTGCAGTTGGTTCAATTAAAGTTTCAACACGACGTGGACGTTTGAAGTTATCATTATTCAAATAACGTTTTGCAACAGGTACCAAATCGAACAGAATAAGAATTCCAAAAAGCACATAAGCAAGTTTTAGTTTCAAAAAATTCTTGGCATATAACCAAAGCAATCCGGCAGAAGCAATCACAAAAGCTAACGAACGTAAGGCATCACTCCTCAACATATCCGCTCTATCCAACGGTAACGTTTCTTTTAAAAAGGCATTATTCCCTTGAAATTGAGCATCGGCAGCAGCAGTAAAATTACCTGCCAGCGAAGGAATCAAAGCAAAAATCAAAGCAATTCCACCCACGATGGCTGCACTAATCATTACAGGTTTAATCAACTTTTGTTTATCTGTTTTTTCGGCAAAAACTTCTTTTAATGCCAGAATTGCCATTAAAGTCATCCCAAAACCGGTTGCCACCAACATCATTGAAACCGTCCGAAATTTATTATAAAGCGGTACATAGTTGATAAAAACATCGGTGAGCCACATGAAATTTCTCCCCCACGAAAGCATTACTGTAAGTATAATCATTGGCAATAACCACCATTTTGTGCGTTTATCAACCAAAAATAAACCCAAAACAAATAAGAAACAAATGATGGCTCCAATATACACCGGTCCTGAAGTTCCCGGTTGGGTTCCCCAATAAAGCGGGAATTGATTTTCTTTCAGAATTTTATCAACATCGGGTGCACCCAGAGCAGCCAGTTTTTTTCCTGTTTCGCTGTCAGACGATAAATTTGAAGCACTTGCTCCACCCTTAAAGTCCGGGATTAACAATGTCATCGTTTCGCCAATGCCGTAGCTCCATTGCGTTATATAATCGCGATTCAGTCCGTGTTGGGAGTTTTGAGAATCCACCGTCAGTCCGTTTGAATCGCCCCGCATGGTGGCTTTACCATATTCATTGGTTGTCAATAATGAAGTGGCATTCATTCCAACAGCTATTGCTGCTGCAGCAAGTAACAACCCGCTTGTCTTCAAAAACGAAGTAATTTCTTTTTCTTTGATACTGAAAATTAATTCCACTAAAGCCAGGAAAATTAAAATTATTACGGTATAATATAAAATCTGGACATGGTTGGCTCGAACTGCCAAACTCAGGAAAAATGCCGTCAGCAGACTTCCCAACAACCGTTGATCCCTGAATGCCAGAAACACGCTACCAATCAAAGGTGCCATATAAGCGATTGTGATAGCTTTGGAATTATGTCCGGCAACCATGATAATAAAATTATAGGACGCAAATGAAAAAGCGATGGCACCAACCATTGCCAGCCATGGATTTACGCGGAAAGCCAGCAACAAAATATAAAATCCAATCAGATATAACATTAAGTTACCAATCTGTCCGGGGAAAATATGAATCACATCTTCTACATATTTAATCAGATTGAAGGGCTGCGTCATCGAAATCTGATAGGTAGGCATACCGCCAAACATAGAGTTTGTCCACAACGTCACATCGTTGTGGGTGGAATTGTAATCCATTGTTTCTTTTGCCATGTACAACCAACTTTCGGTATCGTGACCAATCAATTGTTTTCCCTCGATGATGGGTGTAAAATACATGAACGAAATGCAAATAAATAACAGAAAAGCAGCAATGTGCGGAGTAATTTTGGCCAGAATTGTTTTATTCATGATGTACGCTTGATTTGCGAAAGCAGTTTTTGGGAAAAATCATACAAAAGTACATCGAAATTTCACAAATGCTATCTCAAAGGCGGTTAAAAATTGTTGAAATCAGGAAATTAGTCATTATTTGGTTTATTGGAAATTAGAAATTGATAATTGGAAATTCGTTTTGTCACATTTGCAAAAATTCCGTACTTTTGTCGAACAAAAAGAGTTTAAAAGAGTTTCATTTGCATGAACAAAGAACAACTACAACATATTCGGGCAGATTTTCCGATTCTGACTGAAAAAATATACAACAAAGATTTGATTTATTTCGACAATGCAGCAACGACACAAAAACCACGTTGTGTCGTTGAAAGAATTGAAAACGGGTACTATCACCTCAATGCCAATATCCATCGCGGTGTTCATTACCTGAGCCAAAAAGCCACCGAAGCGCATGAAGCCGCCCGAACGACAGTAGCCGAATTTCTGCATGCCGCCAAAAGGGAAGAAATCCTTTTTACCCGCGGAACTACCGAAGCGATTAATTTAGTGGCAACTTCATTCGGAGAAGCATTTTGCAAAACAGGCGATGAGATTATCGTTTCAGTTATGGAGCATCATTCCAATATTGTTCCCTGGCAAATGCTTTGCGAACGAAAAGGAATGAAACTTCGTGTTATTCCAATGAATGAACGTGGCGAACTCGATTTGAATGTATACGAATCATTACTGAATGAACGAACACGGATTGTTTCTATTGCGCATGTTTCTAATGTGCTCGGAACCATCAATCCGATAAAAGAAATTATTCAAATTGCTCATTCACATACTATTCCGGTATTGGTGGATGGTGCTCAGGCAGTTCCACACATTGCTGTAAATGTAGTGGAATTCGATGCTGATTTTTATGTTTTTTCAGGACATAAAATTTACGGGCCAACCGGGATTGGTGTTCTTTACGGTAAGGAAAAATGGTTGAATGCCATGCCACCCTATCAGGGTGGAGGTGAAATGATTGCCACCGTAACTTTTGAGAAAACAACTTACAACGAATTGCCTTTCAAGTTTGAAGCAGGAACGCCCGATTATATTGGTTCTACCGCTTTGGCGGAAGCATTGCGTTATGTTCAGGAGATTGGACTCGATAAAATTGCTGAACACGAACACGAATTGCTAACTTATTGCACCGAAAAATTGATGGAAATTAAGGGTATGCGAATTATTGGTACGGCAAAAGAGAAAAGTTCGGTTATATCATTTTTGGTTGGGAATATTCATCCTTACGATATTGGGATGTTACTTGACAAACTGGGAATTGCCGTTCGTACCGGGCATCATTGCGCTCAACCGCTGATTGATTCGCTCGGTATTCCGGGAACTGTTCGCGCCTCGTTTGCTTTTTACAATACCAAAGAAGAAATTGATGTGTTTATTGATGCTTTGAAACGAGTGGTGAAAATGTTAAGTTAGACCCCTAACCCCTAAAGGGGAATTAAAATAGATTCGTCTGTAATATTCTAAAACAAATAAACAATTAATACTAACTTCTCTTTTTCCCCTTTAGGGGTTAGGGGTACATTTATATAATATGACTATCAACGAATTACAGGACGAAATTATTGAAGAATTCAGCGCATTCGACGACTGGATGGATAAATACGCATTGCTTATTGATTTGGGAAACTCACTCGAACCGCTTGAAGATAAATACAAAACGCCCCAAAACATCATTGAAGGTTGTCAAAGTCGCGTGTGGCTGAATGCAGAACTAAACGATGGAATTATCACTTATCAGGGTGAAAGCGATGCTGTACTGGTTAAGGGAATTGTTTCGTTATTGATTCGGGTACTTTCCGGTCATACACCCGATGAAATTCTAAATACCGAGCTTTATTTTATCGACAAAATAGGGTTAAAAGAACATCTCTCTCCTACCCGTTCTAACGGTTTGGTGGCTATGGTGAAACAAATGAAAATGTTTGCGTTGGCATATAAATCAGTGATCAGTTAGCATGGAGCAGTTAGCAGTAAACACTAATACTGAGTTATGAATTATTCCACATATTCCAACTTGAAATTCTCGCCATCAAAAACTCCATACGAGAAAATGCCGACGAAATCGCCTAGAATAATCAATCTTTTTTGATTTTTCAATTGCAAATTGAGCGCAAGATGACGATGACCGAAAATCAGGAAATCGACATCGTGGGTTTCAACATATTTTTTGGCAAAAATCACCAGATTTTCTTTTTCTTCTCCCAGAAATTTGTTTTCAATAGAAAGTATCTTCTCACGGTTACGTTTTGACCAGTTGTAACCAAATTCTTGTCCAAGCTGAGCAGGAAGCAACCGGAATAATTTCTGAGCTGTCCGACTGTGGAAAATTGTGCGTATAAATTTAAAACCATGATCTTCGGCATAAAGTCCGTCACCATGAGCCATAAAAAAACGTTTATTCCCAAGCTGAACAGTGTAAGGTTCTTTATGAATTATCAATCCAATTTCATTTTCGAGGTAACCGAACGTCCAGATATCGTGATTCCCAATAAAGAAATGAATTTCAATACCTGAATCAGTCAGCTCGGCAAGTTTACCAAGAAAACGCACAAAACCCTTTGGTACAACCGTTTTATATTCGAACCAAAAATCGAACATATCACCGAGCAGATAAATGGCTGTTGCATCTTTTTTGACGTTGTCGAGCCAATCAACCAACTTTTTCTCGTGAGCACGTTGATCTTTTACAAGTAGTGAACCCAAATGGGCATCGGAAAGAAAATAAATCATAAATAGTCGATAGTTTTTAAAGGAAACCCAGTTCCAGTTGAGCTTCTTCGCTCATCATATTTTTATCCCAAGCCGGCTCAAACACAATGTTTACATCAACGTTTTTCACTCCTTCAACACTGCCTACTTTCATACGGACATCTTCCACAATAAAATCAACTGCAGGACAATTTGGTGCAGTCAACGTCATATCCAACGTAAGTTGACCATCATCAGCCAGATCGATTTTATAAATCAATCCCAAATCGTATATATTTATCGGAATTTCCGGGTCGAACACCGTTTTGAGCATTCGAACTATTTTTTCTTCTGTTTCTAAAAATTCGTTCATGTTGTTTCAGTTAGCAGTCAACAGTTTCAAAATTGATAAACAAGCAAAATGGTAAAATAGTTTATTCATATTTTGCCTGACTGCGAATTACAAGATCATCAAATTCAGGAAGTGAACTCGCTAGTTTTCCATCAACCACTACCACTGCATGCACTTTAGCTTTAATAACCAATTTGTTATCGGACTTACGACATATTACCTGATGAAAAATGTACCGAACACCATCTTTGGTAACGAATAATTTTGAAACGAAAACATCTCCTGGTCGCAACGGTGTTTTGTAAGCGATTTCTATAGTCGAAACCATTGGATCAATGCCTCTATCGTGCAATTCGGCAAAGCTGATATTGTTTTCCTCCAAAAACTCGTGACGAGTATGTTCCAAATAATTCTGATACACCGAATTATTTACAATTCCTTGTATATCACACTCGTAATCGCGTACTTTTAATTCTAATTCGAAAATATACATATATGCCCCCAACCCCTAAAGGGGAGTTTAAGTTACTTTTATCATTTATTTCAAAGAAGCTAATCCTGTTCCCCTTTAGTGGTTAGGGGTCATCTTTTTCTGATTATCGTCAATCCATCCCGCAACGGTAACATCACTTTTTCAACACGCGAATCTTTTGCCACAAAGTCATTAAACTTCATAATTTCAATGGTTTGTTTATCGTTTGAGTCAACCGGTTTCAGCACTTTTCCATCCCACAAAGTGTTATCGGCAAGAATAAATCCTCCCGCTTTTAGCTTAGGCAAAACAGCCTCATAATAAGCCAGATATTCACGTTTATCGGCATCAATAAAAACCAAATCGAAAATTTCATCCAACTTTTTAATCTCAGTCAGTGCATCGCCAATATGAAGTTTTATTTTGTGTCCGTGATCCGAACCGGCAAAATTTTGAAGTATAAAATCCTCCAGTTCTTCATCACATTCAATAGTGTGCAAAACAGCATCTTCCGGTAAAGCTTCGGCCATACATAACGCTGAGTATCCTGTTAAAGTTCCCAATTCCAACACGCGTTTTGGCTTAATCATATGGCAAAACATGCTCAAAACCCTTCCTTGCAAATTACCGGAACACATGCGGGTATTAATCAACTTCACATGCGTTGCACGGTTTACTTTTGCCAGATATTCAGGTTCCACATCCGAATGTGCAGTTATATAATCTTCTAAATTCATAATCAATGCATTTTCAGTTAAACATATTTTAAAACTGAAAGTTGTTTCATATCAAAAATTTCGTTGGCTATTTGCTGTAATTTTTCAGCTGTAACAGCTTCAATCATTTGTTTTACAGTTTCCAAATCATCAATTTTATCGTAACGAAGAAAACTTTTACCCAAACTCAACGCCAGATTTTCTTTGTGTTCTGACGAAATAGCCATTTGACCAACCAACTGCAATTTATATTTTTTCAATGCATTTTCAGGCAATAGTTGTTCGCGAAGTTTTTGCAATTCATTGTAAACCAATTGCTCACAACGATTCACATTCTCCGGATCACAACCAAAATATACGCTCCACATGCCAGCATCGGTAAACGGTTGATAACTCGATTCAACATTGTAAACCAATCCGTGTTTTTCGCGCAATGACAAATTCAACAAACTGTTCATCCCCGGTCCGCCCAGAATATTGTTCAATAAATACATGCCCATCCGGTTCGGATGGTACAAATCGTACGCTCGGTTACCCATCATAAAATGAACCTGATGCGTATTCTTATTTATCTCTTTTTTAATTGGTTGATAATAAGCTGGCGAAACTCGCATTCTTGTTTTTGGTTCTCTATTTTCAGTTTTTAAATACTTTTCAGTCCAACGAACCAATTGTTTAAAATCCAAATCGCCCAACGCGAAAAACACCATTTCTTCGGGTCGATAATGCTTTTTCACAAAACGAAAAGCATCGTCGGTAGTGTATTTTTCCAACAGTTCGGATTTTCCGAGAATATTATGACCAATCGGGTGATTATCAAAAAGCAACTCTTCAAAATCATCAAAAATCAATTCCGAAGGACTATCATTGTACGATTGAATTTCATCCAAAATAATAACAACTTCTTTGTCAATTTCTTTTTGCGGAAAAGTGGAATGGAACACAATATCGGAGACCAATTCCATTGCCCGTTCAAAATATTCCTTCAACACGCCGGCATATACCACCGTTTCTTCTTTCGAAGTATACGCATTCAATTCACCGCCAACGTTTTCCAAGCGATTGATAATATGACCCGAACGACGTTTTTTGGTACCTTTAAAAAGCATGTGCTCAATAAAATGCGCCATGCCCTGTTCATTTTCAGCTTCATCGCGCGAACCGGTATTTACCACAATTCCGCAATAAGCTACTGCCGATTGATCTGGTTTATAAATGATTCGAAGTCCGTTGGAGAGAGTATATGTTTGATATGTCATTAGTTATCTTTCAAAAAAAAACGAAGCGCAAAGATACATAAAATTCAGTTGACAATTAATAGTTGACAATTGACAGTTAAATATAAAAATAAGTTTTTATCAAAATGGTAATCTGTAACTGCATCCATTTTTCCAATCGCTGCAACCATAAGCCGAATTGCCTTTCAAAAGGATTCCTTTTCCACAAAGCGGACAAACAGAACCTTCAATCACCTCACTTCCTCTCCGAGCGGAGAGGGGAGCTGGTGATATAGATTTAGAATCACTTTCGTATTTTGCTTTCTCCCTCTCCATTTGGAGAGGGCTGGGATGAGGTCTGTTATCACTTTTCACATTAAAAACAATTTCAGTCACCATAGCTTTCAACTCGTTCAAAAAATCTTTTGCCTGATATTCACCACGTTCCACTTGTCTGAGTTTCTTTTCCCATCGGCCGGTTAGTTCGGCTGATTTCAACAAATCTTCCTGAATAATCTGTATCAATTCCACACCTGTATTGGTGGCAATTAAGTTTTTCTTTTCTCTACGGATATAATCGCGTTTGAAAAGTGTTTCTATAATGGCGGCGCGGGTCGATGGCCTACCGATGCCATTTTCTTTCAGTGCATCCAGCAATTCATCATCATCCACCAATTTTCCGGCAGTTTCCATGGCACGCAGCAAAGTAGCTTCTGTATATGGTTTTGGTTGTGAAGTCCATTTTTCGGCTAAAGTCGGTTCATGTGGACCGCTTTCTCCTTTTACGAATATCGGCAAAGTGCTTTCTTCAGTATCTGATCCTTCGCTTTTATCTGTGCCTTCGCCTGTTCCTTTATCTTCTCCTTTTTCGAAAACAACACGCCATCCCTGATCGAGAATTTGTTTGCCGTTCACTTTAAATTCAATTTCTTTCACTTCACCCAAAACAGTTGTGGTGGATATTTTACATTCAGGATAAAAGTTGGCAATAAATCGCCGTGCTACCAAATCAAAAACACGTTTTTCGGTGTCGGTCAAAGCGGTTGGATGAATGCCGGTGGGAATGATGGCGTGATGATCGGTTACTTTTGCGTTATCAAAAACTTTTTTTGTTTTCGGTAATTTGCCAATCAATAATGGCTTTGTGAGCAGTTCATACTCTTTAATTCCTTTCAGAATATCCGGAATTTTAGGATATAAATCATCAGTCAGATAAGTGGTATCTACACGCGGATAAGTTGTAATTTTCTTCTCGTACAAACTTTGGATAATTTTCAGCGTTTCGTCGGCCGAATAACCGTATTTTTTATTGCATTCCACCTGAAGTGAAGTCAAATCGAACAGTCGTGGCGCAGATTCAGTTCCTTTTTTAGTAGAAATATCGGTCACGAAGAAATCAGCTGACCGAACAGTTTGCAAAAAATCATTTCCTTCCTCCACACTCTAAAAACGACCTTTTGATGCTGAAAAAACCGTATCGCTATACACGGTTTTCAGTTCCCAATAAGCTTCGGGTTTGAAGTTTTCTATTTCCAGTTGACGGTTTACAATCAGTGCCAACGTTGGCGTTTGAACACGGCCAATGGAAAGTACCTGACGGTTTTTACCATATTTCAGCGTATAAAGCCGCGTGGCATTCATGCCCAGCAACCAGTCACCAATGGCACGCGAAAGTCCGGCTTCATAAAGCGTTTGGTAATTGCTTTGATCTTTCAGCTTTGTAAAACCTTCTTTTATAGCTTCTTCGGTAAGCGACGAAATCCACAATCGTTTCACCGGACATTTACACAAAGCTTTTTGCATTACCCAACGCTGAATCAATTCTCCTTCTTGCCCTGCATCACCACAATTTATCACCTCATCGGCCTTTGCCATCAAAGTTTCAATAACGTTGAACTGTTTCTGAATTCCGCTGTCGTTCATCACTTTAATGCCGAATCGCTGAGGAATCATAGGCAGTTGACTCAATGCCCACGTTTTCCATTCCGGTGCGTATTCATGTGGTTCCAGCAATCCACAAAGATGCCCGAAAGTCCAAGTTACCTGATAACCGTTTCCTTCGATATAGCCGTCTTTTCGGGTTTTAGCGCCCAAAACTTCAGCAATATCACGCGCCACACTAGGCTTTTCGGCAATACAAACTATCATTGGGTGATTGGTTAATCGGTTGATTGGTTAATTGGTTTTGAAGAGGGTTACAAAAATACAGAAAAAAGTTTGATTGAACACACCTTAATTTTATATGAAAACTTGATTGAAGAATGATTATAGAGATAATCTATTCTGTTATAACACGTAGGATTAATCAATTATTGGTTACGAATTGCTAAAAATGTTTTATCTTTGCATTCAAATAAATTTCAAAGGTTTTAGTTTAAAAAGGTATTGATTAATTTTTCTCAAGATTAGATTATATGTTTAAGAATCAACAAATTGCAAAGGATATTTTTTACGTAGGCGTTAACGACCGGCAAAAACACAAATTTGAAAATATGATTCCATTACCGAACGGGGTCTCCTATAACGCGTATCTGATAATGGATGAAAAAACGGCTCTTATAGATACTGTCGACATCTCTTTTGGTGATATTTTCATTGATAAAATACAATCTCAATTACAAGGGAAACCTCTTGATTATCTAATTATCAACCACATGGAGCCGGATCACTCCGGCTCAATTCGATTAATGCGGAAATATTTCCCAAAAATGAAAATTGTTGGAAACAGTAAAACATTGAGCATGGTACAAGGTTTTTACGGCTTGGACGACAATACCTTAGAAATAAAAGATGGTGAAATATTAAAATTGGGGAATCATAAACTGGAATTTATTTTTACACCCATGGTTCACTGGCCTGAAACCATGATGACTTTTGATCAAACAGAAAAAATTCTCTTTTCGGGTGATGCATTTGGCACTTTTGGAACGTTGGACGGTGCCATTGTGGATGCCGATATGAATATTGACAGATATTGGGACGAAATGGTGCGATACTACGCCAATATAGTAGGAAAATACGGTTCTCCGGTGCAAAAAGCATTACAAAAACTAAAGTCTGTCGATTTTCAGGTTATTTGCAGCACACACGGTCCGGTTTGGAAGGAAAATATTTCTGAAGTGGTTGACGTTTATGATCAACTTAGCCGCTATCAAGGCAAAGAAGGAGTTGTGATTGTATATGGTTCGATGTACGGAAATACAGAATTAATGGCAGAAACTGTGGCTCAGGGATTGGCAGAAGGCGGAATTAAAAATATTGTTGTTCATAATGTTTCCAAAACAGATTCATCCTATATAATTCGTGACATATTCAAATACAGAGGCTTAATAGTTGGTAGTCCGACATATTGCAACGAATTATACCCCGAAATTGATTCATTGCTACGTAAAATTGAAATCCGTGGAGTAAAAAATCGCGTTTTTGGTTGTTTCGGCTCATTTACATGGGCAAGCGCAGCAGTAAAGCGTTTGACTACGTTTGTTGAAACAATGAAATGGGAAACAGCTGAAATTTCGGTTGATGAAAAACAAGGTTTGAAAACGGACAATTATCAGGCCTGTCTGGAACTTGGACGGCAAGTTGCAACGTTAATGAAAAATCATGTTGATGATTCGGAACATTGCGAGTTAAAAAAGTTAATTTGTTGATTTGGTCATAAGAGATTCGTATAATTCGTTATTAATTCGTATAAAGATGCAAGAACTAACACTCATTACGCCAACCTTTTTGTTTTCGGCCACATCGCTGTTGTTGCTGGCTTATACAAACAGGTTTTTATCGTATGCTCAATTGGTGCGCACACTGAAAGATAGATATATGGAAGACCGTTCAGCGTTGACACATGCACAAATTATGAATCTCCGCAAACGACTTTATCTGACCAAAAACATGCAGATGTTAGGCGTTGGCAGTTTGCTTCTTTGTGTAGCCACCATGTTTTTGATTTATGTTGGATTACAAGTGATTTCGGCTTATATTTTTGGGCTGGCTTTGGTATTATTAATCATTTCACTTGCCCTTTCAGTCTGGGAAATTCAGATTTCTGCCAAGTCCCTCGAAATTTATCTGAGTGATATGGAAAAAATAAAGAAACCCCTAACCCCTAAAGGGGAATAAGAAGGGGAATACAATCATTGAATTAGAATTATTTTTTTAATTATATACTGATTTTAGATTCAAAAACTAATTTAACTCCCCTTTAGGGGTTGGGGGTCAATATGAATAATGGATTTGTACGTGTATCTGCCGCCATTCCCGAACTTCGGGTTGCCGATTGTGCTTTTAATGTTTATAAAATGGCTGATTTGGTTCGTCAGGGTGAAGCAGAAAAGGTGCAGGTTATTTGTTTCCCCGAATTGTCGGTTACCGGTTACACTTGTGCTGATTTATTTTTTCAGCAACAACTCCTTGATGATTCCGAAAAAGCGCTGAATGAGTTACAAATGTTGACTTTTTCAACTACATCCGTAATTATAGTCGGAATGCCGGTTCGCATTCAAAGTCAACTTTTCAATGCAGCTGTTGTGCTGCAAGGCGGACATATTCTTGGGGTTGTTCCAAAAACACATTTACCCAATAACAATGAATTCTACGAAAAACGCT
>Ga0209746_1000724_pt1 | contig 16611 bp, 16 predicted proteins | sample BarGraNGADG00211_3_FD_184496 | JGI IMG/M metagenome (GOLD analysis project Ga0209746, IMG submission 184496) | Arctic peat soil microbial communities from Barrow, Alaska - Barrow Graham LP Ref core NGADG0011-211 (SPAdes) (version 2) | ecosystem: Environmental > Terrestrial > Soil > Wetlands >... | reverse complement strand
CGTTCTCGTGGCATGTGGGGGTGGAACTACTAAGCATCCGCACTTTGGAGTATTCATCAAGACAGGCAAGCAACTGACCGAAACCACGCAGTTCAAGGGAACTCCCTCTGCAGACGCGGACCTACCGAAAGCAACCGACTCACAACAGATCGTTGTTGCTTGGCTGCAAAACCTCGTTCTAGACTATATCGTTATCCGAGATGATCTTGGTGCCGGCAATGAGGTGGCGTTCACGGCCAAACCTGTCGGCGACGGAATTGTCGAGCTACAGGTGAAGAACGCGCTCAAGGATGGGGCTTACTGTCTGGTGAAGGGCGACCCCATGGCTTCCCCCGCCGACGTGCCCTACTACTGCTTCCAAGTAGGCAGCCAGACGAGCGTAGGTATGGTGCCCACAACCAGAGGTGGACAACCACCAGTGAGGGTGGGAACGCCAACGCCACCCAAGGGTGCTCAACCGACACCGAATCCTGGCGCGCAGCAAACGGCAGTTGCTGCGGCCGCGACGCAGTTAGTGAACCCTGGCAATGCCGCGACCCAGGCGGCGGCTGTCAAAGTGATCAAGGATGCCGCGGCGACGGCCGATGCAGCGGATGTCGCCCGGTGGGAGTCGGCCAAGAATGCCCTGGCATCAGCTCTGCAAGCAAGCAAGGCTTGCACCAGTCGCGTTCGCTCTAAGATCGACGCCGGAGACTACAGCGAAATCCGCGCAGGTGCGGACCTAAGAGGTTGCGATCTCAGCAAACTGAACCTATTTGGTATTGACTTCAGTGGCGTGAATCTAAGCTATACGAACCTAGAGGGCGCTAATCTCAAGGGCGCGAAGTTCAATGCCGAGTCTAATCTAGAGAGGGCCGATCTGCGTGGCGCGAATCTGGAAGGCGTTGACCTGAGCAAGGCTACGACCAGATTGGCGATATTCAGCATGCCGCTTCCGACGGGTGTGCCGATCGAGTCCGTAGTCCGGAATGTGGCGAGTACGAACCGGAACTTCAATCTTCTGGACTTGGTGTGGATTCCAGCCAGGGCGCAGATTCTCTGGGGCGGATACCTGTTCGATCCGGAGTCGGGAAAAATGATCCAACAGCTCACTACACGGAGCTACTTCGTTCCGCCCCTACCCACATTCTCAGCAGATGGCAAGATCGTGGCTCTGGTATCGGATTATCAGGGTCGTGTGAATTCCCTAGATGATGGAAAGGAGATAGGCCAGTTCGAACAGTGGGAGACCGTCGCATGGGCGCCAAACGGGAATACGGCTTTGATAACAGGCCGTGAAGGAGTCCGACTTTGGAATCCCACAACTGGCAAGACGCTAGCGAGCATCAGCGGAGCAAATCTCGGGGCGCTAAGTCCCGATGGCAAGCAGATAGCCGTTTCCCAGCAGGAGGGAATCGTGCTCTGGGATGCACAGACTGGCACCAAAGTTAAGACGTTGATCGCTGGAGTGCAGGCTGCCTATCTCAGCTTTAGCCCAGACGGACGGTGGCTAGCGGTTTACTTGAACATTGGAAGCATGAAAGGCGCAGCCAGCCAGTTGCGCGTTGTTAACATCGATACCGGCAAGATCGTCCTGCAGCAGTTGAAGTCTGAGAACTATATAACCAACGTGTCCTGGACCCCCACGAACACGCGCTTGATCGTGGTTGAAACTGGCCCATACGGCCAAGACGCCTCTTCTAGGCTTTCTATTTGGAACATCGCGTCGATCCCCGAGTTAGTCCGAGAATTGAAGTTGGTGCATTATGAAGCGATAACTAAAATCGTGTTGGACCCACGCGGCAATTGGGTTGCCCTGACCAACGATCAGATGCAGGAGGGCGTTAGCTTCGAGATACTCCTTGTGAATGTGAGCGATGGCACCGAGATAGGCGCCGATTTCTTCCCATGGTTCATTTCCCAGATGGATGTCAGCCCTGACGGTAAGAGTCTGGCCGTGACTTGGCACGATTCTGCCTTCGTCGGCACGAACACCAATCAGGACGCAACATCGCTGCAACTACTGCCCGTGCAAGCTTTTCTGGCTCAGTGATCTGTCGCGGTGACCAGGAGCTTTCACACTGGCTCCTTTGGATTGTCCGGCGATCTACGGGTAGAAAATCAGCCCCAGGTTGATCGTCCCTGGGGCTGATGCGACGTGGCGCATGGTGTTCTACTTACGCAATTGGCGGACCTTGTGTACCATATCGTTGATCTCGTCCAGCCCGGGGGGGGGGCGCCCGTCATGCCGAAGTCAGCTACCCGCTCCTTGTGCAGCATGCGAATGCCCTCACTCAAGTTGCCTTCGCCCATGTCCTCAAACACCTTGACCATATAGTGGGCCAACGTCACCATAATCGTCGAGGCGCAGGCTAGCCAGCTCAGAACGGCGCGCGTAGGTAGTGGTCCGATCAAGATCGTACTTGACAACATCGTGATCAATAACTATAGTTTCACTCATGGATGAGCCTTTCTTCGGCGAACACATGGTAGAACCGCATCGTAGTTTTTCCTCTTTCCGCAACGGAAGTTGCTAAACCCACTTTTTGGCCAGTTGACAATAAGTTTGCGTAATGAATATAGTGTGAACGTGGTAACGGTAACACATCGCTCGCACCTTAAAGCGCTCCCCCCCCTTTCGCGCCCAACACCTTGAGACAAATTCAAAATCGTGCTGAGAAAAATCCCGATTTGTAAAGTAAAAAATTACCGCATCAACTCAGATTTGCGATTTGCAACGGAAGTTGCGAAGAGTTACTGATCGTCGGACTCCTGGTCGAGATCCTCGTTCTCTTCTACCTTGATCCGGATCGTGAGCGTGATGTCACCGCCCGGACACTTTAAGAGAGATTCAGTGCTTTGAGGCCGAGATCATCGATGGCGTGAGTCACCCGGTTATCTCGGCCTTTCGCCGCCAGTTAGCCAGGCCCGTGACACCAAAATAGCGCAAATCGTCGGGTGTGCGTAAAATGGGTCTGCTATATTTCGTTCCCGACGGAGGTTCCCTATGCCTACGGGCGTTTACGATCCAAAAATATTGTTTGAGACTGCTGGTGTTCCCCTCACAGAGCAGGAAAATGCTCTTCTTGGAAGGATAGGACACCAAGGCGATGTTAGTTACCAAATTGACGTTACCTTGTATTCGACTAAAGTTTTGAAAGAGGCTTTAAATGAACACGCAAACGCCCTAATAAAGGCTAGTGATGCCTCTGACCGAAACGCCCGCAGTCTCACCAGAGCCACTTGGTTCTTGAGTGTTGCCACTTTTGCCCTTGTGTTAGCTGCCATCGCCCAGGTTGTCGTTATTCTGGTAAAACCGTAGCCGTAGGGGTAGAATGAAGTTAGCTTCTTTTCCTCTATTCCTCAAGGAGTGAGCTCCCGTGGTTGAAGGGCAGTAGCCAGGCACGTGACAGGCCGCCAATCACGCGATCGAGGTCTCCACCACCGGACCGTAAGGTTCGTAGTGGGAAAGGCTCTTGAACTATCGCACCGCTTGTGCTAGACTGCACCGAGTTACTTGCGCCGCACGGCTTCTAGCTTGCGGCGTTGTCGCCGGGTCGACGTAGACGTCTGGCATTCATCATGGCTTCATCGAAAGCCGTCAGCGCTGAATTGGCGCGGGCGGCCCTTTTGTTTGTATCACGGGCCACGCTCTTTAGCAGGGGATTTGACCATAGGGTCAGATTCGCCGGCGGAGTTCCTCGCCGGTTAGCTCGGCCCTTCGCCGCCATGTTATCTGGTCCGTGACAGCAGGCCCTCCAGAGGCGCTTTGCTGTAGACGGTGAATACGGATCAACATATGCAGCGATCCGTGGGAGAATAAGTAGTTAGGCGGGTGGCGGCCACGGAGACGGCGGCTGCAATCTCATACCAATGGAGGTAAACGTGAATGCCACCATCGAGCGGAAGTTAGCTATTCTCCTTGCAGTCTCATTGCTGCTTGTGACGACTTTGGCCTGCGGTCAGACGCCGTCACCAACCAGTGCCCCTGTCGTCAAGACTGCAACGCCAGCGGGAGGGGCTGCAGAAACCCAACCCATTGAGGCTGCCGCAGCGCAACAAGCGACCAACGTCCCAGCGGCGACTTCGGCTCCGACCAGCACGCCCAGACCGACAGATGTGCCCAAGCCTACAATCACGCCAAAGCCGTTGCTGTCATTACTCCAGGTAGTCAGCAGCTCGACTTATACGGATGCCGGCTACATGTATATCGTTGGCGAAGTCACCAACAATTCGGACGTGCCCCAAGTTTTTGTGAAAATCGTGGCGACCCTTTATGACGATGCCGGCAAAGTGGCGGGGACAGATTATTCCTACACCGCACTGGAGGTGATTCCGCCCAAGGTAAAGCGCCATTCGAAATAGGCACGAACAAATTTGCCTCAGCTACGAAATACAAACTCCAGGTTCAGGGAAGGCAAGGCGAACTACCGCGCCACGACCTCAAGATCACAAGCCATAAGAGTAACACGGAGGGCGGATGGTTTCGCGTTCAGGGAGAGGTAGCGAATACTGGCAGTACCCCGGCGACGTTTGTCAAGCTAGTTGTGACTCTCTACGATGCGGCGGGCAAGGTCGTAGGTGTGGATTACAGTTACACAACGTTGGATGAAATACCGCCAGGCGAAACGTCGCCTTTCGAAACTGGTACTAACCATTGGGCTGGCACTGATCATTACGATATCCAGGTTCAAGGCAGGTGACATCAGCAAGACCACAAGGAGGCCCCCCATCCATGAAACTGGGCACTTTCTGGATGGCTGGCAAATGGCAGTTGCATCTTGTCACGGGCCGCGATGAATAGCGGCCAACGGCCGGACTAAGCGGCGGAGCAGTTAGCCAGATAACACGGCCTCAATGGCCCAAATCGCTCTCAAAGAACGCGGCCCGTAACATCACCGCCCGAAAAATCGCACCACGCGATTGAACTACGTTTGATTGGCATGTATCCTCCAGAAACGAAAGGGGGGAGAGCTTGCGGACCCTGCCCCAACTTTAAGATGTGAATCAGCAGATTACATCGGCGCTTCGTCGACGCTGCCACCAGCCGCCGGCGCACCCGCGCCACCTTCGCCACCATTGGAGCCGCCGGCGAACGGCCATTGCGTGATCGTGCCACAGCTCGCGGCGTGCGGCTGCCCATCCTGCTTGCCGATCCAGGCTTCGGCATCTTCCAGCTCGTACCAGACGGCGATGGGCTTGCTCTTGGTGAAGTACTGGGTGATCAATTCGGCGGTCTTGTTCCAGGCGACCAGGCTCAAGTAGGTCGTCTTCTCGAAAGTCTGACCGTCCTTCGTCCAGCGCTTATTCATCGCGATCCGGATGTTGCACACCGGGACGCCCGAGGGGGTGTACTGGAAACGAGGATCGGCGACGAGGTTACCAAGAGCGAAGCAATTATTGTTGGCTGCCATGGGTTTGATTCTCCTGTGAAGTGTGAATGCAGATGCAGACGGATAGGTTGATAGAGTTAGTGTACAAGATCTTGCCCTACGGCAAGCGGGCGAGGCTCGGGCGGTTGACAACCGTCACGAAGCAGGGCTCGCCCCTAAAGCTTTGGCGGGCCATGCTCTCGAGGTAGGTGATCAGCGCGCGCTCGGCCGGCGGGAGCATCTCGTCGGCCCGGGTCGGGGGCCAGTTGCCCAGGGTCACGGTAAAGACGTAGCCATCGGCCGATGGCACGGAGCCGATCAGCAGCATACGTTCGTGGGTGCATTGCTGACGATCGGCATGATCCCACTGCACGGACAGCCGAATATTGGTCCCTACCTGCTTGGTCCAGAGGATACCGCTGTCGCGGTAGTCGTTGGCCAACAGGAACTGGGTCACGTCATCGAAGTGCAACAAGTGATTTGTCCTTTCGTGAACGATCTAATATCGTAGAGATACACCGTGCGTTGTGTGAGACGACGGCTACCGGATTCTCCTTCCAGATCCTCCCCTTTCTACCCCAAGGCCCAGGGACTTCGCCCACCCCTGGGCCTTGGTCGTTAATCGGTTATGCGGTCACGTTGATAACGGTCACGCTCGGATCGCCCGGCATCAGGATGTATTCGGGCGGCTCAGGCGACCACAGGCCAGAATTGAGATAGCCCATCAATGAGCTGAGCCCGATGGACAATGGGAATTGCAGCTCGCGGCTCTTCCACGTGCGGGGGTACAGGCGCACGACCTGCAGATAACCGCCGGCCTTGAGCGGGTGATTCTTGTCATCCATCAGCCAAACCTGCAGGGCCTGGCCGTTCCACATGATCGGCTGGTTGTCGGGATCGACGAGTTGCGTGAGTGTGCCGGTGCGCGGAGCTGCGTGGCCGGTCTGGACCTGTGCGAGATCAAACTTGCGAAGATCGAACATGCGCCGTAGAGGGTTGATTAGAAACAGATAGGGTAGCGCGGGCTGGCCAGCGAGACGCCGGTCAGCAGGCCAACAATGAAGGCGAGCAGGACAATGATTATGAGTATCTGAACGGCCGTGATGATCCTTTCAGGCCGCTTGTGGTAGCCAGGCGGGAACGACTTCATTCTGGCGAGTAGGCCAGTTGGGGACCGCGATCGGTTGCTCTTGGGGGAGAAGCCGGCCTGTACGTGGCTGCAGGGGCGTCTTGTTCATCGGCGTCCTACGCCTGGTCTGCCTGCGCTTTGCCGCGGCGGCGCAGATACTCCAGCAGCCGCTCGGGCTCCCAGGTGTTGAACACGTTCCCGGCGCCGGCCCAGGCGCGGCGGGCCACCTCCACGCCGTACTCCAGGTATTCCAGGTCGGCCGGGCTGTGCGAGTCCGTATTGATTACCAACGGCACGCCCAGTTCCACGGCGCGACGGGCGTGCACGTCGTCGAGGTCCAAGCGAACGGGATTGGCGTTGATCTCCAGCACAGTACCCGTCTCGGCTGCCACTTCAATCACCCTGTCCAGGTCCACCTCGCTCGGTTCGCGCCGCCCCAAAAGGCGTCCTGAGGGATTGGCGAGCACGTCCACGTGAGGGTTGCGCAGGGCATTCAGGGCCCGCTGGGTGATCTGCTCGCGCGGCTGGCGGTGGCTGACGTGCACTGCCGCCACCACCACGTCCATCTCCGCCAGCAACTCGTCGGGATAGTCCAGCGTGCCATCGGCCCGCACTTCCACCTCGGCGCCCTGCAAAATCAGCATATCCGGGAAGTCGGCGCGTACTTTCGCAAGCTCGTCGCGTTGGGCGCGCCAGTCGTCGGGGCTCATGCCGCCGGTTACGCCGAGGCTCTGCGAGTGATCGGTGAAAGCGAAGTAACGGTAGCCGCGCGCACGCGCCGCCGCCGCCATCTCGGCCAGGCTGTTCCGACCGTCGCTATAGGTGGAGTGGGCGTGCAATTCCCCCTTGATGTCCGCTAGCGTCACGAGGGCGGGCAGTTTTTTCTGGCGCGCGGCCGCAATCTCGCCCCGCCCCTCGCGCAGCTCAGGTGGGATCCAGGGCAGGCCGAGGGCGCTGTAGACGTCCTCTTCGTTGGCGCACAGGCGTTCCTCGCCCGATTTGGTCGAAGAGAGCGCGTATTCGTTGAGGCTCCGACCCTGGCGCAGTGCAAGCTCGCGCAACTCGATGTTGTGCTGCTGCGAGCCGGTGAAATACTGCAGGGCAGTGCCCCAACGCGCCGGCTCCAGCACGCGCAGGTCAACCTGCAGGCCGCTGCCCAGGCGAATGGACGTCTTGGTCGGGCCGCTCAGGAGCACCTCCGCCACCTGCGGCAGCGAGCGAAAGGCCGCCATGACCGGTTCAGGAGCCGTGGAAGCCACCAGCAGGTCCAGGTCGCCGATCGTGTCTCGCCAACGGCGCAGGCTGCCGGCCAGCGCGGCACGCTCAATCCCCGGCGCAGCCGCCTGCAGACCGGCCAACAAGGCGCGCGCCGCGGGCAGCGCCTCGCCGATCGGCGTCCGTCCGCTCTTCTGGCGCCGTCGCAACGTCTCGATGTTGGCCAGGATTTTGGCCTCCGTCTTGGCACCAAAGCCTGGTAGCTCATGCAGACGCCCGGCGCGTGCGGCCTCTTCGGCCTCTTCGACGCTGGTGATGCCCAGTCGCTCCCACATCGCGCGCGCCTTGGACGGCCCTACCTCGGGGATCTGCAACAGGCTGACGACGCCCGGCGGCACCTGCTCGTGCAGTTTCTCCAGGTAGCCCAACTGCCCGGTGCGCAGCAACTCGTCGATCTTCTTCGACAACGCCTCGCCCACCCCCGGGATGGTTTCCAGCTCGCCCGCCTGCCAGACCTGGTTAATATCACGCTGCAGGCTGCGAACGCTTTCCGCTCCCCGGCGGTAGCTGACGACTCGGAAGCGGTTCTCGCCCTGGATCTCGAGGATGTCGCCGATCTCGTCCAGAACCCCTGCGACTTGTTGGTTAGTCATTGCCATGCGCTGATTATCTCCCCGCAGCTGCCGCGCGTCAAGACCTTTTGCTTTAACCTTTCCACTTGCTTCCTCCAGCCTATCGGACGTACAATGGCTTACGAGCAGCTTCACGAGAAGGAGATGGGGTATGCCCAATAATAATGGAGACGGCGCCTATCAGTCACTCGATCCCAACCGGGTCCGCTTCTTCAGCGGACGCTCACACCCATCGCTGGCGGCAGGCATCGCCGCCTATTTGTCGGTACCGGTCGAACCGACCATTATCAACCGTTTCAGTAACGATAATCTGTACGTACAACTTGGCGCGAGCGTGCGAGGACGGTCGGTTTTTATCGTCCAGTCGCTCACGCCACCGGTAAGCGATCACCTGTTCGAGTTACTGATGATGCTGGACATCGCGCACAGCGCGGGGGCAAGCCAGGTGCAGGCGGTGATCCATTACTTCTCGTACGCCCGCTCCGATAAAAAGGACGCGCCGCGCATCTCGATCACCGCCCGCCTGGTGGCGGACCTGCTGACCACGGCAGGTGCAACGCATGTGATGACCATGACCCTGCACTCGCCGCAGGTACACGGCTTCTTCAGCGTGCCCACCGACCCGTTGACCGCGCGGGCGCTCTTCGTACGCCATTTCGCCGAGCGCAACCTGGACCCGGGCAAGGTCGTGGTCGTGGCGCCGGATGTCGGGCACGCCAAGTCGGCAGCGCGCTTTGCGGGGCACCTGGGACTGTCCGTTGCCGCGGCCGAAAAGACGCGCCTGTCGGACACCCAGGTCGAGATCGGCGGGCTGATCGACAAACAGGTGCAGGGCTTCCGCCAGGCCCTGATCTACGACGACGAGATCGCGACGGGCGGGTCGGTCGAGGAATTGTCCCGCGTCCTGATCCAGAGCGGTATCGAGCAGATCACCGTCATCTGCACGCACGGTCTGTTCGTGGGCCCGGCCCTGCAACGGTTGGCCGCCATCCCGCAGATCAGCGAGATCGTCACCACGGATACCGTACCGCAACCTCCGGAAAAGCGGCTGCCAAACATGACGATCCTCTCGGTGGCGTCCATTTTCGGTGAGGCCATCCGCCGCAACTGCTCACGGCAGTCGATCGGGGATCTGTACGCGTTTGGCGAAGAGGCAGCCAGGACTTAAAGGAGGCATAATGAGACCCAACCCCGTACTGCGCAGGCTCGGCTTTTCGGACTGCGACCGGGTCACCCTGATCCACACCGACGACATCGGCATGTGCCAGGCCACGGGGATGCTTTCGCCGATCTGGCCGGCTTTGGCCTCATCTCGTGCGGAGCGACGATGGCGCCGTGTCCCTGGTTCCCGCTGGCAGCCGATTTCTGCCGGCGCCACCCCGGCGTCGACATGGGCGTCCACCTGGACCTCACCTGTGAATGGGACCTGTACCGCTGGGGGCCAATTTCCACGCGCGAGCCGGGCTCGGGGCTGATCGACCGCGAAGGCTACCTGTACCGGACGTCCGAGGAGGTGCAGCAACACGGCGATCCCGAGGCGGTGAGCTGCGAGTTGCAGACGCAGGTGGAGCGGGCCCTGGCTGCCGGGATTGACGTGACGCATGTCGACACCCACATGGGGACGGTCGGGCACGCAAAGTTCATCCCGGCTTACCTGCAACTGGTCTTCCGTTACCGCGTGCCGGCCATGTTGCCACGCCTCGACCAGGCGGCCTGGGAAGCGCGCGGCCTGGACAGCGCCGCGGCCCGCATGGCGGTGGAAGCGGTTAACCAGATCGAGGAGAGCGGCGTGCCGCTGCTGGACGGCATGCTGGTGCTGCCGCTGGAGCAGCCGCAGGATCGCATCGAGCAAGCTAAACGCGCATTCGACGCGCTGCCGCCGGGTCTGACGCACTTTATCATCCATCCTGCCAAGGACACGCCCGAGCTGCGCGCCCTGGCGGATACCTGGCCGGCCCGCGTGGCCGATTACCAGGCCTTCATGAGCGAGGAGTTGCGCGACTACGTGCGGAACTCGGGCGTGCAAGTGATCGGCTATCGGGCGCTACGGGAGCTCGTCAGGAAGATCGATGCATGAAGGAGCAAGGCGGGAGCCTGCCGCGCTGTCCCTGGGCGACCTCACCCGCGCTTATCCCCTATCACGACGCGGAATGTGGCGTGCCCGTCCACGATGACCGGCTCCTTTTCGAGTTTCTCGTTCTGGAGGGCATGCAAGCCGGCCTGAGCTGGGAAACGGTGCTGAAGAAACGGGACAATTACCGGCTGGCATTCGACAATTTCGATCCCCAGATCGTGGCGGGCTACGGCGATCAGAAGGTTGCCGAGTTGCTGACCAATCCCGGCATCATCCGTAACCGTAGCAAAATCGCGGCCGCGATCCGGAACGCGCGGGCATTCCTGGCCGTGCAGCACGAGTTCGGCAGCTTCGACGCTTATGTCTGGGGGATGGGCGGCGGGCGTGCGAAACAGAATGCCTGGCAGGCCGTGCAGGACATTCCCGCTCACACGCCCGAGTCCGATGCCCTGAGCCTCGACCTCAAGCGACGCGGGTTCAGTTTCGTAGGCTCGACCATCTTCTACGCCTTCATGCAGGCCGTCGGTCTGGTCAACGATCATGTCGTGGACTGTTTCCGCCATGCCGACCTGCGAATGGTATAATCTGGCTCTGTCCAACTACACTATACCTGTGGGGGACGAGCCATCATGCTACACCAACAACCCAATTACCAGGCGGCATTGATGGACTTCCGCGAGGCGCGCTTGCGGGCGGCGCTCCAGGAAGTGCTCGGGCGGGTCACCGGAAAATCAAGCGCTCTTCTTTCCTACGAAGACGTCGCTCACAAGCTCGGCATCACCGCGGGCATCGAGCGCGGCGTGCAGGCAATTCCGCTCAACGCGCAGGTTCTTCCAGCCAGGCCGCGATCTGCTGGGCGGCTTCGGCGGACGGCAGGCCATCCCAGCGGCCCGAGTTGACGATCCTACCCGGCCCCGTGAAAGCCGTGCTCAGGTCGTTAACCTGCCGGCCGGGCGGGGGCGACCACGACCTTGAGCGGGAGACCCAGGTGGCAAGCGAAGGCGAAGTCGCGGACGTCGTAAGCCGGGACACCCATGATTGCTCCGCCGCCGTGAACGCTGAGCACGTAATCGGCCACACACCCCAGAACGCGCGCATCCGGGTCAGCGCGCTCAGCCGCAGCGCTCCCGCCCAGCAGCGGATTGACGGCGTAAGCCCCGGTCCACACGCCATCGCCCGCGAGGTCGGCCCGCTGGCGGTCGACATCGCTGCGGCGTGCTGCCCGTTGCCGGCAAGCCTCGACCGCGGCGCGCTGCCCGGACGTAGTGATCGCGTCCAGCAGTGGGTGCTCCGGAGCCAGCGCCACGAAGGTGATCCCGCAGACGGTGTCCGGGCGTGTGGTGTAGACGCGGATACTTTCAATTCCGCCTGCGACCGCCAGCGCGAACTCCACCCCCTCGCTGCGATCGATCCAGTTGCGCTGCAAAGCCTTGATGTTCTCCGGCCAATCGATGGCTTCCAGGCCGGCCAGCAACTGATCGGCGTAGGTCGTGATGCGGAAGTACCACTGCTCCAGGTCGCGCTTGTAGACGCCACTGTGCCCGCGCCAGCACACCCCCCTCCGCGTTGACCTGCTCATTGGCCAGGACCGTCTTGCAGCCCGGGCGCCACCACTGGCGGCCGGGCGCGCGGTAGGCCAGCCCGCGCCGCTGCAGCAGCAGGAAGAACCACTACGTCCAGCGGTAGAACTCGGGCGTGCTGGAGTTGATCTCGCGCTCCCAATCGTAGGAACAGCCGAGCAGAGCCATCTGGCGCCGGTAGTTGGCGGCATAGAGTGTCGTGGTCTCGCGGGGGTGAATGCCGCGCTTGATGGCCTCGTTCGCGGCCGGCAGGCCGTGCTGCATCCCAGCCCATGGATGCAAGCACGGCATACCCGCACATCCGATAGTAGCGGGCGATGACGTCGGTCGGGACGTAGTTGCGTCCGTGCCCAACAAACAGGCATAAAAAAGCCTCACGACTGGGAGGCCTTCTTCGACGAGCGGATCAGGCTAGGCGGCCACGCGCCGTCCTCCCAAGCAAAGATACCCCCTCGTAAGGAGGAGCCCCTGGAGCGCGAGAACGGTGAAACCAGTAGCTGCGTGTCGCATGATCACATTGTAGCAGAACGACGCCTGATTTTCAAGAGGCAATTTCCGGTGCTATGATGATCGCCTAGCCAGAGGAGGCTAGACGGAGGAGGTCAGACACATGCACGAGACCGCGGTCGACTGGGAGACGGTGCGGGCCGACGCCGTCGCCCTGATGAGTCGCTACGTCCAGTTCAACACAACCAATCCCCCCGGGCAGGAGATGGCCGCCGCGCAATGGCTGTGCGACCAGTTATTGAGCCGAGGGATCACGCAAGACGTGACGGTGCACGAGCCGCTGCCCGGCCGCGGCCTGCTGGTCGCGCGCATCCCTGGCGAGCAGGCGCTCAAGCCGTTGGTCGTCAACCATCACCTGGACGTGGTCACCGCCGACCCGGCGCAGTGGACTTATCCGCCGTTCAGCGGCGCCGTCGCGGACGGCTTTGTCTGGGGCCGGGGCACGCTCGACACCAAGAGCCTGGGGGTCATGTTCCTGCTCGCGCTGCAGAGGCTGGTCCGGGAGGGCGCGCGCTTTCGCCGGCCGGTAGTGTTCCTGGCAGTTCCGGATGAGGAAGCCGGCAGCCAGGGCATGCGCTGGTTCGTCGAGCGATATGCCGGCGAAATCGACCCTCAATGGGTGTGGGACGAAGGGGCCGGCGGCAACCGGGGCGTGTTCGGCCCGCAAGTGCTCTATGGCATAGCGGTGGCCGAGAAGCAGGTGTACCAGGTGCGCTTGACCGCCAGCGGCGACCCGGGGCACGGCTCGATGCCGCACGACAACAACGCCACGGTCACTCTTTTGAAGGCCGTGGATCTGGTGCTGAGCGCGCCGCGTCCGGTGCGCCTGACGGAGATCACAGCAGGCATGTTCCGTGCGGTCGCGGCAGGGCAGAAATTCCCGACCTCACTCCTGTTGAACAACCTGGGCAATCCCCTGGTGAGAAGGGTGGCCGCCGGACAGTTGACGGCCAACAAGATGGTCAACGCGCTGCTGCGCGATACCGTCAGCCTGACGGTGCTGCGCGCGGGCTACAAGACCAACGTCATCCCCGAGAGCGCCGAAGCCGAGTTGGATTGCCGCCTGCTGCCCGACACGAAGGCCGAAGAGTTCCATAGTTGGCTGGTCGCACGCATCGCCGACCCGCGTGTCAAGGTCGAAAGCATTCACATGTCTGCGCCGTCCGGGGTCGCACCGCTGAGCGGGCCGTTCTACAGCGCGGTGGCAGGCGCGATCGCGCGTCACGTCCCGGGCGCCGGGATCTTCCCGTTGCTGATGACCGGCGCCACCGACGGCCATTACTGGCGCGAGCGGGGCTACGCGGCCTACGGCTTCAGCCCGGCGGTGCTCGATCCGCTCGATATCGGGCGCATCCACGGCATCGACGAGCGTATCTCCAGCGACAACCTGGTGTCGGGCGTGAAGATGGTCTACGATGTGATCCGCGAGCTTTGCGTCGAAGCCCGGTAGAACTGCAGAAAGGAGTATTTCTTATGTCTCTCGAAGCGCAGAAAACCCGCATTGCCGGCCGCGTCTGGCAGGCCCTGGCGCAGAGCGGCGTCAATCTAGCGATAGTCCCCAAGGATCAACTGGAGAAAGTGGTCAACACGATCGCCGATGCCGTCATGGTAGAGTTCGATGCCATGCTCGCCGAAATGGAGGCGCCGGTGGAGAGCGCGGGGCAGGAGCCGGCTGCGGACGCAACCCCGGCGGCCGGAGCGGTGAGCCCGGCTATCGCGGCGGCGCAAAGTAGCGCGGCGGCCGCGCCGGCTGCCGGTGGCGAACAGGTCCTGTGGGAGGGACGGCCGTTCCTGTCATTGCGCGAGCGCTACATCATCACCAACGAGCGCGTGCGCATCATCACCGGCCTGGTCGGCCGGAACACTGAGGACATCGAGTTCATTCGCCTCAAGGATGTCGACCATACACAGGGCGTCAGCGAGCGGATGCTTAACCTCGGCGACATTCAATTGCGCAGCGCCGATCCGTCCAAACCCATGGCCGTATTACGCAACGTGATCGATCCCGAGAAAGTGCACGAGATCATCCGGCGGGCGATGCTGGATGCGCGCAAGCGCTACCCGTTCGTGTTCGAGCAGGAGATGTAGCCGGCCAACCTGACGAAAAGCTTACGCTCCCGCCGTCAGCGAGACGTCAGCCAGTAGAAACACCGGCGACCAGCGCCCCGCTCACTCCCGCGCGATAATGCGGACAACGAGGGATCGGGAGAAGTGGCTATGGACCGGGACGATGTGTTGGTGACGGCGGCTCAGCAGGGCGACCTGCGGGCATTCAATCAATTGGTGCTCGAATACCAGGGGCTCGCCTACAACGTGGCCTATCACATCCTGGGCAACGCCGACGGCGCGGCCGATGCCACACAGGACAGTTTTCTCAAAGCCTACCGCTCGATAAACAGCTACCGGGGAGGCTCGTTCAGGGCCTGGCTCCTGCGCGTCCTCACCAATACCTGCTACGACCAGTTGCGCGCGCGCCGGCGGCGCCCGGCCCAGTCGTTGGACGACGACGATAGCGCGGCCGAGTGGGCAGCCTGGTTGGTGGACCGGAGCGAACGCCCGGCGGAATACGCCGAGCGTCGGGAATTGGGGCAACTGATCCAGCGCGCCATTCACGCTTTGCCGGCTGACCAACGCACGGTGGTGCTGTTATCGGATGTGGAAGGCCTGACCTACGAGGAGATCGCCGACGCCACCGGGATGCCGATGGGAACGGTCAAATCGCGCCTGAGCCGGGCGCGTGCACACCTGCGCGACTTCCTTCTGGGGCATAAAGAGCTTTTGCCCAGGCAGTACTCTGCCCGGGCAGTACTGTGGAGCGGCAGCGAGCGTTGATTAAGAGGGCGTTACCGGGAACCCGAAGGGGCGGCCGGGCGTCATTAATGGGGAGGAGAGTCATGGTACGTTTCGTGAGCCTGGACAGCCTGCTCCGCATATTCATAACCGGCCTGATCCTGATCGCGGTCTTCGGGCTGGCGCGCTCTTCGCCGTCGGCGCTGAGGAGCTATGAAGGGCCGGCGCTAAAAGGCGCGCCCACGCCTTCAGTTGCCCGCCTGTTTGTTGCGTCCGGCGCCCGGCTGATCGCCGGGCCGAGGGCCAGCACGTTCCGCTGGTCGGGCCTGGTGGATGACTCAGTCGAACTGAGCCGGCAACCGGCGCAGACGGGCAATCAGGCCGGTGGAGAGAGCGGACCTGCGCTCCAGAGAGAGGACAGTGGGCACAAAGCCAATGGTGGATCTGCGGAGTAGTCTTAGCCCCAAGGCGGAGAGCGCTACGTGAGAGGCGAACCCATCCAGGTAGTAACTGCCCTGCTGGCTATAGTGAGCTAACTTGTCAACTTGCCGCAATTGCCGTATCATGAGCCAAGGTCCGGACGATTAGTTGAAGGAGGCAAGCAATGAAGCTGCAGACCCTGATGCTCATCAATGCGGTTGTGGCCCTGGTGTTCGGGATCGCTTTTGCACTCTGGGGGCCGGCCATTCTCCTGGCTTCCGGCCTCAACACGATCCCGCAGCAAAACATGCTGTGGTTTTGGACGGCCGGCACCTTCGTCCGTCTCCTGGGCGTGACGCTGGTAGGTTTTGGCCTGGTGGCGTACGCCGGCAGCCAGTTCTGCGAATCGGCCGTCCGCTTCGAGATCAACCTGGCTTTCTTTCTCGCCAACGCCCTCGGTTGCGTGATTATGCTTATCCAGCAGCTGTCGATCTGGGCCAGTGTGGTTGGCGGGATCGCGATCGTCATCTATCTGCTGCTGGCGATCGGCTTGGGCTATTTCCTGGTTGCGCCGCGCCCTGTGGCACGTCTGAACCAGTAACCTATCGTCACGACGAGTGTTTGTGAAAGTTTTGCAAGGCCCCGCTACTACGGGCGCTCCTGGCACGCGCCATCCATCCTGGTGGTTGTTGGCCGCCTGGCTCGCCCTATCGCTGGCCTTGCCGCTCCCTGGCGCGGGCGCCTCGTTGCTCGCCGCTGCGCCCGCCGCGGCGGCCGCGATGGGCGGGCTGAGCGCTCCCACACAGAATACACCTTCATCCACGCTTGAGGAAACCCCCGCGCCCACGGTAGCCGCCAGCGCGACAGTGACAGTCTCACCGGCGGGCGCGGCCGATCCGGTCGCCGCGCTCAT
>Ga0209746_1000723_pt1 | contig 16621 bp, 12 predicted proteins | sample BarGraNGADG00211_3_FD_184496 | JGI IMG/M metagenome (GOLD analysis project Ga0209746, IMG submission 184496) | Arctic peat soil microbial communities from Barrow, Alaska - Barrow Graham LP Ref core NGADG0011-211 (SPAdes) (version 2) | ecosystem: Environmental > Terrestrial > Soil > Wetlands >... | reverse complement strand
TTCAATGGGTTGGTGATGGCACAGGTCATGCCGGCGGCAATCAACATGGCCAGGAAGTTAGCATTGACGGCCTCACGGTCCGGCAGCCCAAACGATACGTTGCTGGCTCCGCAGACGGTGTTGCAGCCCAGTTCTTCGTTCACCCAGCGCACGATCTGCAGCACCTGCGCCCCTGCGCCGGCCACTGCGCCCGCCGGCATCACCAGGGGGTCGATGAGGATATCCTCACGTGGAATGCCGTAGGACTCGGCGCGTGCCACGATCCGCTTGGCCACTTCGAACCGCACCTTGGGGTCCTGGCTGATGCCGCTCTCGTCGTTCGAGATGATGATCACGGCCGCGTGATATTCGGCCACCAGCGGAAAAACCGTCGCCATGCGTTCTTCTTCGCCGGTCACCGAGTTGACAAGCGGCTTGCCACCCGCGGCCTTCAGTCCTTCGCGCAGCGCCCCGACTACCGATGAGTCGACGCTGAGCGGGATGTCGACCACTGATTGCACGGCCTCGATCGCTGCGACCATTACCTTCGGCTCCAGCTCATGCGCGTTGGCCACGCCGAGCCCAGCGTTCACGTCCAGCACGCCCGCGCCGGCCTGCACCTGGGCCAATGCATCCGCCTTGACCCGGCTAAAATCACCGGCCAGCATCTTGGCTGCCAACGCTTTGCGCCCCGTCGGGTTGATGCGCTCGCCGATTATCACAAAGGGCAAATCGGATCCGATGACCATTTCTTTGCCGTTTTTAGAACGAAGGACCGTATGCATGACGATTTCTCCTGGCATTGGGAATGACTTCCGGTGTCAAAACACGATTATAGACCAGGAGGGGGAGGCGACGCAAGTTCACTTGTTAAAGCGCAGCGTTTGGCGAAACAGCCTCACGTATCGTACAATCGCTTTCTATGACTGCTGCCAACAACCCTGCCAACCCTACCGGCGATGAGGCTGCACCAGGCACGCATCGCGTCGTTTTCCAGCCATCCGGTCGTCAGGCCGATGTGCCCGCCGGCACGGTCCTGCTTGATGCTGCCCGCTCAATGGGCGTGGAGATAGAAGCGATCTGCTCCGGTCGCCAAACCTGCGGCAAGTGCCAGGTGAACGTCGAAGAGGGCTTTTTCGCCAAGCACCGCGTCTCGTCAGGCAGCGAGCACCTGAGCCCGCCGGACGCGCGCGAGGAGCGCTACTGGCAACGACATCCACACTTGCCGGGTCGCCGCTTGGCCTGCGTTTGCACGATCCAGGGTGACCTGATGATCAACGTGCCCATCGAGAGCCAGGCGCGCAAGCAGGTCGTGCGCAAGGCAGTCACCGAGCGGGCGATCGAGGTTGATCCTGCCATCTGCCTGTACTATGTCGAGATCGAACAGGCCAGCCTCGACGATCCGTTGGGTGACTGGGACCGCATCGCGCGCGAGTTGCATGCCCGCTTCGGACTGGCGGATCTCCGCCTGGATCCGATCTTACTCGGCAGCCTGCAAAGCGTTCTCGCAGAAAGCGAGCGCAAGGTGACGGTAAGCGTCTGGCAGGGACGTGAGGTCGTGCGCGTGCGGCCGGGCTATCAGGAAGAGGCCTACGGCCTGGCAGTTGACATAGGCACCACTACCATCGCCCTCCACCTCTGCGACCTCCGCACGGGCGCGGTCCTGGCGACCGCCAGCCAGATGAACCCGCAGGTAGCTTACGGCGAGGACCTGATGAGCCGTGTCAGCTACTGTGACACGCGCGATGATGGACTGGCGACGCTACATAACGCGGTGATCGACGCGCTGAACCGCCTGGCCGTCGAAGCCGCCGACGAGGCAGGCATTCCGGTGGACGGCATCACGGATAGCGTGCTGGTTGGCAATACCGTGATGCACCACATCCTCTTGAACATTCCACCGCGAGAGTTGGGCCAATCGCCTTTCGCCCCGGCGATCACCGACGCGGTCGACATCAAAGCCCGCGATCTGGGGCTGAAGATCGCCCCCGCCGGGTACGTGCACGTCCTGCCGGTTGAGGCCGGTCACGTTGGGGCCGACAACGTCGGCGTCATCCTGGCCGAGGAACCGCACAAAGCGCCGGCGGACGAGATTTGGTTGATAATCGACGTCGGCACGAATGGCGAGATTCTGCTTGGCAATCGGGAGCAGCTCTTCTCGGCCTCCAGCCCCACCGGCCCGGCTTTTGAGGGCGCGCAGATCCGTCACGGCATGCGTGCGGCGCCGGGCGCCATCGAGCGCATCCGGGTGGACCCCGCAACCCTCGACGTCAGGTTCATGGTCATCGGGCGTGACGGTTGGAGCAATGAGTGGGGAAGCGGGGGACCCGTAGAATTGGAGAACGGGGAAGCGGATACAGTTTCCCTCGCTCCTGCGCCGCAGGAGCTTGTGGCAACTCTCTCGCCCGTGCCAACCTCTTGGCGCCGCCGCAAGCGGCCTGTTGCACCCGTCCTCGCCGCCGGTATTTGCGGCTCGGGCATCATCGAGGCCGTGTCCGAATTGCTCATGGCCGGCGTGCTGACACCCGACGGGCGCTTTGCGCCCGAAGTTCAGTCAGCGCGCCTGACGTGGCAGGGCAGCAAGGCGGAGTTCGTGATCGCGCAGCCGGACCAGACCAGCACCGGCCGCCCGATTGTGGTAACCAGCGACGACGTACGGGCGATCCAACTGGCCAAAGCCGCCCTGTATTCCGGGGCCCGCCTGCTCATGGAGCGCAAGGGTGTGGATCACGTGGACTGCGTGCTTCTGGCCGGCGCATTTGGCAGCTACATCGATCCGCTCCACGCCATGGTGCTGGGCATGATCCCGGATTGCGAGCTGGCCAAGGTGGTAGCGGTGGGCAACTCCGCCGGTGATGGCGCCCGCATCGCCCTGCTCAATGCGCCCATGCGCGAAGAGGCCCGCCGCCTGGCGCGCTGGACCACTTACATCGGCATTGCCCTGGAGCCGCGCTTCCAGGACGCCTTCGTAGAAGCGATCCCGTTGCCGCACGGGGTCGACGCCTTCCCGCACCTCGCCGGTACGTTAGCTGCTGCGGCGGAGCACCGGCGCGCGCATGGCATCCCGGATTATGTGAGCGCCCGTGAGCGAAGACGGGCTCAACGAAAGGAAGCCTGAATGGCAGATCCGTGGGACACCTTCTCTCCCGAACTGCAGCGCCATTACGAGAACATGCAGGATGATCTCTATGACGGCCTGGGCCAGCCCGTGGTCAGGGCGACCCGTCAAGCGTTGGAGCGGGGCCAGCCGCCCGCTAACATCCTGGCTTACGGCCTTGTCGCCGGTATGGACGTCGTGGGCAAGGATTTCGGGGCCGGCGTCCTGTTCGTGCCGGAGGTGCTGCGCGCCGCCAACGCGATGAAGGCCACGATGGAGGTACTGCGTCCGTTATTGGTCGAGACCGGAGTGCCACGCATCGGTACCGCGGTGATCGGCACAGTCAAAGGCGACATCCACGACATCGGCAAGAACCTGGTAGCCATGATGTGGGAGGGCGCGGGGTTTGAGGTGATCAACCTGGGCACCAACGTCGACGCTGACAAATTCATCAATGCTCTGCGCGAGCACAGAGCCAGTCTGCTGGGTATGTGGGCTTTGCTCACCACCACCATGCCCTACATGGGAACGGTGATGGAACGCTTGCGGGCGGAAGGGCTGCGCGAGAAGGTAAAGGTGCTCGTCGGCTGGGCGCCTCTCAACGAGGCCTTTGCCGAAGATATCGGCGCCGACGCGTACTGTAAAGATGCCGCCGAAGCAGTGACGGCAGCCCGTGCCTTCGTGGCGCTGAGCAGGTAAAAGGAAGGATCGTATGGACAAGCTCGTCGATTTCCTCGCTCGCTATCCGGTAGTGCTGGGCGATGGCGCCATGGGAACGATGCTTCAGAAGGCCGGCCTGACGACCGGCGGCTCTCCGGAAGAATGGAACATCAGCCATCCCGAGGCGCTACGGGCCATATACGAGGGCTACGTGGACGCCGGTTCGCAAGTGATCACCACCAACTCCTTTGGCGGCAATCGTTTCCGGCTGGTCTTGCACAACTACCAGGACCGCGTCTGCGAGTTCAACCGCGCCGCGGCCGCGCTGGCGCGCGAGGTGGCCGATGCCGCCGGTCGCGAGGTATTGGTCGCCGGGTCGGTGGGCCCGACGGGCGAGATCCTTTTCCCACTTGGTCTGCGTACAGTCGAAGAAGCACGTGAGGCTTTCGCCGAGCAGGCTGCCGGGCTGCACGAAGGCGGGGTCGATTTCTTCCTGGTTGAAACGATGAGCGCGCTGGAAGAGGTGCAGGCGGCGGTGGAGGGCATTCGCTCTGCCTCGGATCGCCCGGTTGCCGTCACCATGACTTTCGATACGCGCCTGCACACCATGATGGGTGTCAGCCCCGTGCAGGCGCTGAAGACCCTCTACGGGATGGGAGTGCACGTGCTGGGGGCTAATTGCGGCAACGGACCCGCGGAGACGCAAACGGTCATCGCTCAGATGGCTGCCGCCAAGCCGGACGACGTTTACCTGATCGCTCAGTCGAACGCCGGGCTGCCGAAGTGGGCGCAGAAGCAGATCACCTACGATGGTACGCCAGAGGTGATGGCCGCCTACGCCGAGCAAATGCAGGCCCTGGGCGTCAAATACATCGGCGCCTGCTGCGGCAGCACGCCGGAGCACATCGCCGCGATGCGCGTCGCGCTCCAGAAGTAAAGCAACTGCTCTGTTAGCCACGCCGCAAGCGGGCCAGCTCGACTTCGAAGATCCTGCGCACAATGGCTGTGCTGCAGGCATAGGTCGCGTCGACGCCGAAATAGCTCAGGCTCTTGCTCAGCAAGCTCTGCCGCCGGCTATAGGGTGTATCTGACGCGTAGTGCAGCACGCCAATATCGTAGGGCGCGTTGATGAACAGGTTGACGATCTCGTTCATGGGGTAACGCCGCGGGTAAATATCCTCGTAGATCGCGCTCATGTAGGGCCCGGCTTCCATCTCGATGTCGGTGTAGCCCTCCCGGTAGAACACCCCCATGAACTCCCGGTTCTGTAGGAACGTGCCGCGTACTGTTACCGCTTTTTGGTTATCGAACACGTCCCCGTACACCAGGTAGGGCGACAGATTTTGCGCCAGGAAGCAGTTTTTGAACAGGAACGTGTTGCGCGAGTGTTCATCGAAGACCACGTTGGGGATCATGACATCGCCCACTCGCCCGTTGAGCGAAGCGGCTTTGCCCATAATATATAGCCCGAGCAGGTCGGAGACGCCCGAAGCGACCTGCGACAGCAGGTGATAGGCAGCAAAACCCAAAGGATAATCAACGTTGACAATCAGCGCGTTGCTGGCCTTCAGCGCCTCTAACCCTTCAATCCGCACCCGCGGGTCCATGTTGGTCGGGTCGATCTGGCGAAAATCGATCACCTGGGTGCTGATGTCGTGCGAGCGCGGGTCGTCGAAGCGGTAGATGCCGGCGACCCGGTTAGCCTCCCGCCAGGACTGCAGGCGCGCCTCATCTTTCTTGTGATGTGCGCGCTGCACATAGTACAGGTAGTTCGCCCGTGAGCTCTCGGTGCCCTCGCGCGTCAGCCGCTGCCACTCATCGCGCAACCCTTCCGGGTTTTCCGATGTGACGAACTCGACCAACTCCTCACGCTGTTGGAGGGCGTGCCCCGAGATCAGGTTGGGGATGCTATGGGGATTGCTCGACACGAAATATATTGGGCGCTGCTCCAGTTGTATTCCATCGCACGCTTTTAGCAGGTCGTCCCACCAGCCCTGCACCGCCTTGCGATAGTCGTTGAAGCCACTGGCCAACGAGCTAACCCGCAGGTCCATGCCATGCGCCGCCATTTCGTGCATCTGGTGCTCCCAGCGTTTGGCCCAGACGCGGCGCAATTTGTCGAAGTCTTCGTCGCTCAACCGCAGCACTTTGCGCAACTCATCGGTCACCTGGTGGGCCTTCACCTTGTCCTCCGCCAGATCCTGGGCGAGCCGGCTACCCGCCAGTCGTTGGTGTAGCTTGTTCCACTCGATCTGAAAGGCGGTCAAGGCGGGGATCAGGTCATCGATGTCCGATACGCTGGAGACGAAGGCCGCAATTGTATCTTTCCCGTTATAGAGCATCCGCCGCCGGCGGGCGGGGGCATCCACCCGCTGCCAGTCGTTGATGTCGGTCAGCCCACCCTGGATAAAGACTTTCTCCGATTGGCCCAGCACGATACGTCGTGTGCAGCAGAGGACCTCCGGCAGGCGCAGGGCCGCGTAAAGGAACGCAGAGGCATCGAACTCGGGCGATTCGGCTCCCAGGTGCAGGCTGGACAGCATCCCCTCGTGCGTCTCCTCGAGTGAGCGTATGCGGACGTCTCCAGAGCTGCGCAACAGCGAATAGTACGTGCGGATGTAAAGCTCTATACCCTCGCCGACGGTCTCCGGTACGGTACGTTCCATCAGATCCTCCATGGACCAGGCTGCCAGGCGGTCTCCGCCCGGCCCCGTCGTAGACCATTGCGCGATCAGCAATGGCTAATGATCAGCATTCAGCAGAAGCCTCATTCAAGTGCTCGTCATTGTAATGCCGGCCCTGAGATGGGTCAAGCTCCCTTGCATTTTGCTTGCGGCGGCCGGCTTATCGTTATGTTACCCCCTTGTCAGCGAACTCCAAGTGCGCTACAATGACCCCACGATCATACCAGCGCACTGCCAATGATGGGGAGGCAGGTTTGGACAACGCAGAATCCTCAAGCGTAGCCGTGGTTGCGCCGGATGTGCCGGCTGCTCGGAGCCTGTCCTCGGCTCCGGTGGACCTGGAGGATCCGGCTCTCTACATAAACCGCGAGTTGAGCTGGATTGAGTTTAACCGGCGGGTATTGGAGGAGTCAAAGGACGATCGTCATCCTTTGCTCGAACGTGTTAAGTTCCTCGCGATCTTCGATTCCAATCTCGACGAGTTCTTCATGATCCGCGTTTCAGGCCTGAAAGACCAGATTGCAGCCGGGGTGACCAACACGCCGCCTGATGGTATGTCGCCGGTCCAACAACTCGAGCAAATCCGCGCCCGGGTGTTGCCCCTGATTCTCGAGCAGAGGCGCTATTGGCACGAGGAGATCGTGCCCGCGCTGCGCGCCGTCGATATCCACATTCTGGACTATTCCCAGCTTCAGGCCGGTGACTGCGACGTGCTGCACGAGTACTTCAAGAATGAGATCTTCCCGGTGCTGACGCCGCTTGCCGTTGACCCGGGCCGGCCTTTCCCGCACATCTCGAACCTGAGCCTGAACCTGGCAGTCACAGTGCGCAGCCCACGTGGCGAGAAGCGCTTCGCCCGTGTCAAAGTACCCACCTCCTTGCCGCGACTGGTGCCGCTAGAGGCAGGGCGCCGCTTCGTCTGGCTGGAGGATGTGATCGCCGGAAACCTGGGCACGCTTTTCCCGGGCTTCGACGTGATCGAGGCGTATGCTTTTCGCATCACGCGCGATACCGACATGGAAATCCAGGAGGATGAGGCGTCAGACCTGCTGGAGACGATCGAGCAGAGCCTGCGCCAGCGTCACTTCGGGCCGGCAGTCCGCCTCGAGGTGGACGCGGGCATGCCCGAGCACCTGATCCGGCCGCTAGTCGAGAACCTTGAGGTGGCTGCAGAGGACGTTTACCCATTGCAGCGCCCGCTAGGCATGAGCAGCCTGATGGCCCTCATGGAGATCAACCGCCCCGATCTCAAGGATACGCCTTTTGTGCCGGCCGTTCCCCCGCAGTTGCGCGACCTGAAGACCGCTGGTGATATCTTTGCTGCCATCCGCCGCCAGGATATCCTGCTCCACCACCCATACGATTCGTTCGGCCCGGTACTTGACTTCATCCGCGCGGCTGCGATCGATCCCGACGTCCTGGCTATTAAGCAGACCCTCTACCGGGTTGGGTCCAATGCGCCTGTAGTGCGAGCCTTGCTGGACGCGCAACGCAATGAAAAGCAAGTGGCCGTCCTGGTCGAGTTGAAAGCGCGTTTCGACGAGGAAAGCAACATCAACTGGGCCCGCGCGTTGGAAGCGGAAGGGGTGCACGTTGTCTACGGGCTGGTTGGATTGAAGACGCATGCCAAGGTCACACTTGTAGTGCGCAAGGAGGGCGGCGGCCTGCGCCGTTACCTGCACCTTTCCACCGGCAACTACAATGCCGTGACGGCCGGAATCTATACGGACATTGGCTTGCTCACCTGCGACGAGGAACTGGGCGCCGACGCAACGGATCTGTTCAACACTCTGACCGGCTACTCGACCCAGACTTACTACCGCAGCCTGTTGGTCGCGCCGGTCACGATGCGCGACCGTCTCGAGGCCCTGATCGAGCGTGAGATCGCGCATAAGCTCGCCGGACGGCCCAGCCGGCTGCTCTTCAAGATGAATGCCCTGGTAGACGAGCGTTTGATCCGCTCGCTCTATCAGGCCTCGCAGGTCGGAGTCGAGATTGATCTGCTGGTGCGCGGCATCTGCTGCTTGCGCCCGGGTGTGCCCGGGGTCAGCGAATCGATCCGCGTTACCAGCGTTGTCGGGCGCTTCCTGGAGCACAGCCGCATCTACTACTTTGAGAACGGAGGCAGCGCAGAGATCTATTTGGGCAGCGCCGATCTCATGCCTCGTAATCTGGATCGCCGGGTTGAAACCCTGTTCCCCATCAAAGATGCTCGCATCCGTTCTTATATCCGTAACAGCGTAGTCGAAGTCGAGTTGCACAACAATCAGCGGGCGCGTGAGTTGACCAGCGACGGTACTTACGTCCGCCGCCAGCCCGGCGAAGACGAGCCAGCGGTCTGCAGCCAGCAGTGGCTGCTGGCGCATCCCAGCCTGGGTGGGCGCGGCGCCCCGTTCCGCGCCTGACGATGGACGGCGGTTCTCGAAACCTGCCCTGTTCGGTAAAGAGGTAGGCTTCTCTGAACTTCGGACTTAAGTTCGGACAGGCAATGGCTGGACAAGTTGTGCGTGTAGCGCAGAGCCCGGTAGATGGTCTGTTCGCCCAGGCTGACGGTCAATGTGATCTTGCGCTCCGTAGCGTCGTAGAAGGTCGGTGGGTGGCTGCCCAAGAAACGCTGGATCATCATCTTGTAGTTGGCGGCCTCAGTACCTGGCATGTGTTGGGCAATCTCCGATATGCGGGGCGAACAAGCCGCCAGAATGGCTTCGACGATGACGGCTGCCTTCTCGGCCAAGCTGTCCTGATCAAACAGATGCTTGAGAAATGCCGCAGCTTTGCTAAACTTGTTCATAGAGCCTCCTTGTTTCTGGCGTGCTCGGTTTTCGTCACGCAGCACTTTACCAGAAACTGGAGGCTCGTACATTCCCAGCCGGCGCCGATGTCCGAACTCATGTCCGGACATCAAGCTTCTTTCTTGACCATGACGAGTGTTCGTGGTAGCTTATGACTACTTATCTTTCTTGGAGGCGCATAGATGTCAGTATCTACCCTAAAACAAACTCAGTTGTTTCTGCCGGAGACTGCGCCTGCTGTCTGAAGCTTAGCCGAAGGACTGCATTGCGAGCGCGAGCCCCTGTCCTTGGGGTTTTATCGCGCGTAGCCTTGCTTCGATCTTGCGGCGGCCACAGGCGCACTTCAGCCCGTGGCCGTTCTATTTAACCGCCTATGCCCGCGGGAGTTGCCCTCGGTTGCTGCGGTGATGCCGGCCACGGGACGATCTCGCACCCGTGGCCGGTTCGCGTCCTGAGGCCACGCTGCCTGGTAACCGAGGAGAATTCGCTTGAGAAAGATAATGTGGCAGGTCGGAGATTACACCATCACCCTGACGGATGTCCCTGATGACGAGGATAAATCGTTCCTGAGCGAGCAGATCCGCTCTTTCAACAACGTGGTTTCGCCGCACCACCTGGCCATCCGCGCAGCCGGCGTGCAGACCCTCAACGTGCTGATGCGTGATGCGCAGGGCGCCATCGCCGCCGGTCTGGCGGGCTCGACCTACTGGGGTTGGCTCGAGGTCGACAAGCTGTGGATCGGCGCGCCGCTGCGAGGCCAGGGCTACGGGCGCCGCCTCTTGCTGGCGGCCGAAACGGAGGCCCGGCAGCGCAGCTGCACGCGCGTCTTTCTGCGCACTTTCAGCTTTCAGGCCAGGGGTTTCTACGAGAAGCAAGGTTACCGGGTGGTCGGCCAGTTGGACGACTACCCGCCGGGCGAGGCGTTCTACTGGCTGCGCAAGGATTTCGTGCCCGTGACACAAGGGGAGTCCCGATGACCTCCTACGCGCTCCCAACATCATCCACCCGGCCGCGGCTCGGCCAGTACCGGCAGTTGCTCGTCGCCTACTTGCGCCCGCAGTGGGGGCGGGTGGCTCTGCTCGGCGTGCTGCTGCTCGTCAGCATCGCCCTACAACTTATTAACCCGCAGATCATCGGCCGTTTCCTGGACGCCGCCCAGGGCGGCGCACGCGGCCAGAACCTGGGTCTGGCGGGGCTGGCCTTCATAGGCATAGGCTTGCTGCAGCGCGCAGTCGCCCTTGCGTCCGTCTATGTCGGCGAGAACGCCGCCTGGGCGGCCACAAATAGTTTGCGCGCTGACCTGACACGGCATTGCTTGCGCCTCGATATGCCCTTTCACAAGCAGCATACGCCCGGCGAACTCATCGAGCGCATCGATGGCGACGCTGCCTCTCTGGCCAACTTTTTCTCGCAGTTCGCGATCCGCGTCCTCGGCAACGGCCTGCTCATCGCCGGCGTGCTGCTACTGCTTTTTCGCGAGGATCCCCGCCTGGGGTTGGCCATGACCGTCTACGCCGCCGCCACTCTGCTGGCCTTGGGCGTTCTGCAGGACCGGGCAACTGCGCGCTGGGGAGAGCAGCGCCAATCCTTCGCCGACCTGTTTGGCTTCGTCGAAGAGCGCTACAATGGCACCGAGGACATCCGCGCCAACGGCGCGGAACCCTACGTGATGAACGGCCTCTACCAGTTGATGCGGACCGTGCTGCGCAATGGTGTCGCTGCCCGGATGTTCAACAGTCTCAGCTTCGTCGCTACCAACTTTCTATTCCTGATGGGTTATGCCCTCGGCCTCGGCCTTGGCGCATACCTCTATCTGCAGGGCGCGCTGACCATCGGCGCCGCCTACCTCATCGTCTACTACATCGGGATGATCGCCGTTCCCCTCGAGGATGTGCGGCGCCAGGCGCAGGATCTGGGCGCGGCGCGTGCGAGCCTGGGACGCGCGCTGGATCTGTTCGGCCTACAGAGCGCAGTCCGTTCTGAAGGCTCCGCTCAACTCCCCGCCGGCGCCCTGTGGGTCGACTTCCGCGGCGTGTCCTTTGCCTACGACGGGCCGGACGCAGACCCGGCCACGGCTGAGCCGCAAGGCGATAATCTGCGAGCCGGCATAAGCTTTGCGCTGCGTGATATCCGCTTCACGCTGCCACCCGGTCGCCTGCTGGGTCTGCTGGGCCGCAGCGGGGGCGGCAAGACCACCCTGACGCGTTTGCTCTTCCGGTTGTACGATCCCGCCGTGGGCTCGATCCAGTTGGGAGGGGTCGACATCCGCGACTTGCCGCTGTCCGGGCTGCGTCGTGGCGTCGGCATGATCACCCAGGATGTGCAGCTTTTCCAGGCCAGCATCCGCGACAATCTGGCCTTCTTCAACCCGCGCATCGACGACGAGCGCATCGAGTATGCGCTGCGGGAACTGGGGCTCTGGGAATGGGTGCAGCGGCTCCCGGCTGGCCTGAATACGCCCTTGGGCGCCGGAGGCCAGTGATTGTCGGCGGGAGAAGCCCAGCTGCTCGCCTTTGCACGCGTGTTTCTCAAGGACCCTGGCCTGATCTTGCTTGACGAAGCCTCGGCGCGCCTGGACCCGGCCACCGAGGCGCTGCTGGAACGCGCGATTGACCGCCTACTGCGCGCCCGCACGGCAATCGTCATCGCCCATCGCCTGCATACAGTTCAGCGCGTAGACGACATCCTGATCCTGGAAAACGGCCGGACGGCTGAGCTCGGAGAACGCGCGGCCCTCGCCGCCGATCCCGGATCGCGTTTCGCACATCTGTTTCGTACCGGCCTTGAGGAGGCGTTGGTATGATTGCCAACTCCACCGGCCACGGCCTGCCCGTCGAGGCTCAGCCTCGCATGGTCCCGACCTGGCCTTTCAATTGGCAGCTAATCCTTGACCGGCCCAGCCTGTTTGGCCCGCATTTTTTGCTGATGACGCTTTACCTGGCCGGCCGCGTCGTGCCCGGCCTGATCGAGCGCCAGTTTTTCAATCGCTTGAGTGGCGCGACTGTAGCCGGCCCTGGTTTGTGGGAGTTGATCGCACTGTACGTTTCGTACGAGATCGCGAGGCTCGGTTCCTCGCTGGGCGCGGAATGGTTTGGCTGGAGTTTCCGCTACACAGTGGGGGCTCTCGTGCGCCGCAACTTGTTTGCCAGCATGCTGAGCCGCCCAGGCGCCGCGCCCATGCCTGTCTCATCCGGCGAGGCCGTCAGCCGCTACCGGGATGATGTGGCGGAGGTATGCGACTTCCCGACCTGGCTCCCACACGTGGCCGGCCATGTGCTGGGCTTCGTGATCGCCGTGATCATTATGGCGCGCATCAACCTGACGATCACGGTGCTCGTGTTCTTGCCGCTGGCCGGAACCGTCGTGTTGACCCGCCTGGCCTGGAGCCGCATCCTGCGCTACCGTCATGCAAGCCGTATGGCGGCCGGGTGGGTGACCGCTTTCCTGGGTGAGCTCTTTGGCGCCGTGCAGGCCGTCAAAGTGGCCTACGCCGAAGAAGATGCGATCGCGCACGTGCTTTGGCTCAACGAGACGCGCCGGCGCGCGGCGGTGCGCGACCGCCTGTTCGAGGAGATGCTCAATTCGCTCTTCAGCACGGCTACGGCCTTCGGCATCGGCATGACGCTGCTGCTCGCCGGCAGTGGCATCGCCGACGGGACCTTCACTGTCTGTCGGTGATTTTGCTTTGTTCGTCTACTACCTTTTCTTCACCACCGAACTGCCGTCCGTCATCGGCACTTTCATCGGCGACTACCAGCAACAGGTTGGTTCGTCGGTCGCCTGGCCGAACTGGCGCCCGACGAACCAGCGCAGGTCCTGCTCGAACACGCGCCTGTGTACGAACACGGCGACCTGCCGCCGTTGCCCGCGCTCCTGCGCAGCCCCGAGGACCGGCTGGCTCTGCTTGAAGCGCGGGGCCTGACCTATCTGTACAAAGGGAACGGGCAGAACGGAGCGGAGCGATCCGGCATTGTCGATATCAACTTGCGCCTGCCGGGCGGTTCGTTCACTGTGATTACTGGCCGTGTCGGCTCGGGCAAGACGACTCTTCTGCGCACGCTGCTGGGCTTGCTCTCTCCCGACCGAGGGGAGATCTGCTGGAACGGCAAGCCGGTGACTGATCCAGCCGGATTCTTCCGGCCGCCTCGCTGCGCCTACACCGGACAGGTCCCGCGCCTGTTCAGCCAAACTATGCGGGACAACATCCTGCTGGGGTTGCGTGAAGACCAGGTCGACCTCGCCCGCGCCTTGTGGCAGGCGGTCTTGGAGCCGGATATTGAGATGCTCGAGCACGGGCTTGACACGCTGGTCGGACAGAGCGGCGTGCGCCTATCTGGTGGTCAGGTACAGCGGGCCGCCGCGGCGCGCATGTTTGTCCGCGCTCCCGAACTGCTGGTCTTCGATGACCTCTCCAGCGCCCTGGATGTCGAGACGGAAAGGTTGCTATGGCAGAGATTGGGGGAAGCGAGGCACGCGACACTGCTGGTTGTCTCGCACCGGCATGCGGTCTTGCAGCGCGCCGATCATATTATCGTGCTCAAGGAAGGCCGCATCGAAGCTCAAGGCAAACTGGCAGAATTGCTGGCCGGTTCTGAAGAAATGCGCCACTTGTGGGCCGGAGACGAGCGCTGAAGCGGTGACCAGCCGCGGCTCCGGCTGGACGCGTGAGGCCAGGGCGCGTGTGACGAAACGACGCGAGCCGGCGGACCTGGTGGTCACCGGCACTATGGCTGAGGCCGACCGCGCTTGAGATCCCGGCAGCGGGGCGGCCGCGGGCAATGACCGATCGGGGAGGTAGGCTGCTCTGGTAAAGAACCCTGCTTCCCTGGCCGTCCGAGCCGCTGTAGCTGATCAGACAGCTAGTAGACTGTACTGGCTTGTACCCCGGGCAGCGGCCAGAGCCGCACCACATCATGCTGGTAGCAGGCGATGGTCATTGCGCTCGAACTGATCGGCCGGTGGAGAGAGCACGGTCCGAAGTTCCAGGTGACCATTCCCGGGTTGACAACCTGTCCGCTGGCGCCACACATATGCAAAAAGACGAGCACCAGCACGGCGAAGCTGAAAAGGCGAATGCGATTTCGGTGCACCTTCCGTCCCCTTTGCTTGGGATTCTCTTGGGCCGCGTGCATGCCAGGGCAGACAAGTGCAAGCTAGCGTGGAAAAACCTTCGTCTTGGAGCGATCGGAAGACCGCTGTGCCGGGCTTGGAATGCCGGCGGATACCCCCGGCGCGGCTCGAACGCGCAACCTACAGTTCCGAAGACTGTCGCTCTATCCGTTGAGCTACGGGGGCTTGTCGCCATTTACTCGCAAAGGCAGACGAGCGCATATTACCACAGCGCGAGACTTGGCGGCAAATTGCTAAAACCGGTCCGGCGAATTTGGAGATGGCCAACCGGTAGGCGTTTGGCTAGACTGGCCCGCAACAATACTACTTGTGCTTCTCCGGTGTATTTCTGGCCGGCCTACGGATGGCTAACCGGGCAGCGTAAACTGAACATATAATGCATCTTGTGCTGTTTGAGCCAGAAATACCGGCCACTGGTCATCCCCCGACATGGCCGGCCCAGACTGCGGCACACCCGTGTCGGCGCGCAGGACGTGCATTCCTGTGAGCTCATCCAGGCGCGCCAGAGCAGGCTATCGACCGACAGGCTGCGCGCGTGCAGCGGATAGACGCCGTGCCGGCGGAAGGCATCTACAAAGTTACCCGGTAGCTCAAGTCATCGTCCCGCACCAGGTCGTAGTCCGAGGTGATCACCGCCCGCAGGTAGTCGCCAAAGTAGACGTCGACCGGCGGGCAGTAGTCCAGCGCGCGTATGCAGATCGTCAGGACGTGTTGAGCTGTCTTGGCGGCCTCGTCCGCCAACCGGTTCACCAGGTCCGGATGCAATTGTCCCTGCGGCAGAACCCCGCTGCCACCCGTCGCGATGCGCAAGAGATCGGCGGTGCGTGATTTGTAGATCGTGAGAAAGGCGTCAAACACGGCCGCCACCAGGATCGAGCCGCGCGCATGAGGTTCCATCACGCTCTGGATCAGCGCCGGGTCCGCGGTAGCCGTCTCCCAGCGGCCGCTGCTCGGGTCGGAGCCTCCCAGTGCATCGCGCAGGGCGCCGTGCAGCCCGGTTGCCTGCCCGAATTCCTGTGCCAGTTGCGCCAGAAGATTCTCGCTCGCCAGGTCACCGCGTGTTTTGGCGATCTGGTTGCGGAGTACTTCGGGCAGCGAGAAATGTTGGAATAGCGCCACGATGTCGGCAAAGGCTTCGTGAAAGGCCAACGCATCCGGGTTCGTGGGCTCGATGAACCGCCGGTGCATGCCGTCCAGCAGGGCATGAGTCGTCTCGTGGGCGATTACGTCGTGCGAGAGGCAGGTAAAGACCATGCCGCCCGCAGGTGCGAGGCAATATCGGTGGTGGGCGCCGGGAAGTAACCGAGGAGCAGCGCCTTCTTGTCCGGGCTGTAATAGGCATTCGCCTCTCGCAGAGCGTGCGGGTAGATGCGCAGCCGTCGCACGTACTCCTCGTGCCAGTTCCCTCCCTCGCCGCCTTCTTTCCAGCGGCGCGGGGACCAGAGGGCGCGCCGGCCAAGGGCGCGCTCGAAGTAGCCGATGGTGGTCATCGCCACGGCGTACACCATCTGCTGGTGGAACTGCGGGTTGCCTTCCGATGGCTGCAGGCCATCGGTCGCGAGGAGGTATGGTTGGTTGAGGTCTACCGGCGCATAGAAGCAGCCGCTGGCCGGGTCGACGTCAACCACTTCCAGGTATTCGCCGGCAGGGCCTGCCGCCAGTGCATCCTGGCCGGTGGTCTCGTCCGACTCCCAGGGCACCCTCATGCTGACGCGGTTCAGCCCCATGTACTCGAGCTGGCTGGACAGGCTCGGGTCAAAAGCGTAGACGTTCAACCAGCGAAATTGCGGCTGGTTGACGGGGATGGCCCGAAGGGGTAGCGGGGGAGGACTGGTGCTCATCTACGGCGCTCCCTTCTGAGGGTCGACTATCCCACCCCAACGCTGCGGTACTGGAAATCGGCCGGACAGGCTAATGCCTGATTTACATGCTTGCGCAGTGCGGCATCGCAGATCGCGTAGCCCCAGTTGATCAGCTCTTCCTGGCGGCCTTGCGTCATCGCAGACAGCCGCGTGGGGACGTTCGCCAGGGCCAGCGTACGCTGAGGGGGACAGGGCAGAGTTTCCTCCAACCCGTAGTCCGCGATGTGGCTGCGGATGCCCCAATAGGCGCCCGACCGCGCGCCGGCCCGATACGAGCTGATCACCTGACGTTTGCGCAGATCCCGCACCTGGTTGTCGATGACCCCAATCACGCGCGCCGTGCCGCGTAGCCAATCGCGATGCGGATTTGGCGTGGCCCCCGACTGGCCGCCGCCATCGCTCACGAGGATTGTCCTG
>Ga0209746_1000720_pt1 | contig 16672 bp, 13 predicted proteins | sample BarGraNGADG00211_3_FD_184496 | JGI IMG/M metagenome (GOLD analysis project Ga0209746, IMG submission 184496) | Arctic peat soil microbial communities from Barrow, Alaska - Barrow Graham LP Ref core NGADG0011-211 (SPAdes) (version 2) | ecosystem: Environmental > Terrestrial > Soil > Wetlands >... | reverse complement strand
AGGCGAAGGTAAGGGCCTAAATACCGATCATCATCTCGGCAGATATGCGGCGTCCACAAGGTCCTTGTACGGCATCTCCCGGCTGATCAGTCCCTTCTCGCGCATCCAATTGATCACGTCGCCGGTCTCGCTCGCGCTGGGGATACCCTGCGATGGTAAGGGCGGCATTTTGTAGGTTCCCTTGATCGAGTCCGGCACGCGGCCCTGTTGGATCATCAAGTCGGTGTACTTGTCCGGGTTGGTGTTGAGGTCCAGGACGGCTTTCTCCCAGGCCACCAGGAACTTCTTGACCGTCCCCGGCTTGTCGGTCAGCGCCTGGTTGCGGAAGGTCAGGACCGACTGCGACAGGCTCGGGTTTTTGGTGTCATCTACGATCAGCCTCGCGCCGCCGGCAATCGCCCCCTGGGCCAGTGGGTCCGGCAGAGTAGCCGCCTTCAAGTTGCCATTCATCAACTGCTCGAAGCGTACCGTGATGGCGGTCACCTCTTGCACCTTGATATCACCCGGCGCCAGGCCAGACCCGGCCAGCAAACGATCGGTCAAGTATTCGATGGTCGTGTTCTGGCTCACTGCTACCGGAACGCCCTTCAGGTCAGCCGGGCTCTTAAGATCATTCTTAGGGGACGCCAGGACGCGGAACAGAGGCGCGCCGGGAAACGGCCGCCGCGCCGTGTAGACTGCCTTGACTTTCGGGGCATCCTTGTTCAGCAGGGCAGTTGAAGGCAGATCGGTCAGGACGCCGTCGACCTGATTGGTCTGCATCAACACGTCGCGCTCCAGCGGACTCTTGACGGGCACCGCCTCGACCTGGATACCCTGGTCTTTGAAGTAGCCGTTCTGCTCGGCTACATAGATCGGCAGGACATCCAGCACCGGCATCAGCGCTAGCTTTAGATGAGTATCCTCGGACCTGGCGCCGGAAGCGCAGCCTGACAATGCCAGGGCGAAGAGGACGACGACTTGCAGGATCGACAGTCTTTTCATGGCGAGCCTCCTCCTCAGCGGATTATACCACCTTGTTTCAGAGCACTTGTTTCAGAGCAAATAAGCGAGCACCAAGCGCAGGCCGATGCCGATCAAGATCAGGCCACCGATCACTTCCATGCGCCGGCCGAACGTCTCGCCCAGCCGGTTGCCGAGGAGCAGCGCGCTCAACGAAAGGCCCGCCGTCACCACGCCTATGACCACGCTGGGATACAAGATCTGCACTTGCAACATCGCCAGGGTGAGCCCAACGGCGAAAGCATCGATGCTGGTCGCGACGCTGAGCATGACCAGGGTCCCGCCTTTGGACGGATCCGCCCGGCCGGCCTCGTCAGCGTGACCAAGGCCCGAACGAATCATGCGAATGCCGACGAAGGCCAGGAGACCCATGGCGATCCAGTGGTCGAAGGACGAAATCAGGCTTGCGACACGCGAGCCCGCCAGCCAGCCGAGAATAGGCATGAGCGCCTGAAAGAGCCCGAAATGAAATGACAATCGAAAGATCGGGCGCGGCCCGTTTATGAAGCCGGTCGTCCCTGCACCTAGCGAGACCGCGAACGCGTCCATCGCCAGCCCCACTGCAATCAGCAGAATCTCCGCCAGATTCATCCTTTGCTCCACAAAAGCGATAAAAAAGAGTTCACCGGCGGACCGGTGAACTCTTTCTATCAGGTAGGGCGACTATACCATGAAAGAGGGTTGAGACAAAAACCTCCCGCACGCCGTCAGGACATGCGGGAAGTGATTCGGATTCTTTACCTTTCCGCCTTGCTCGCGCCGCGCGCTTGGGCTAACCGCTCGAATCCTTTTCGTAGGCCGTCCCGTCCGCTGCCGGGGCAACCGCGCGGCCTACCACGCCCGTTAGCACGACGATCGTCAGGATATACGGCAGCATCTGCGGGAGCTGCGAGGGTATATCGGGCCGGAATATGCTGACGATAGTGGTGACGCTGTTGCCCAGGCCGAAGATCAACCCGCCGAGCAGCGCTCCCAGGGGGTTCCACTTGCCGAAGATCATGGCGGCCAGGCCGATGAAGCCCAGGCCATTGGTCATGTTCTGATTGAAGACGTCCACCGCTTCGAGCGTGAACCAGACGCCGGCCAGCCCCGCGATCAGCCCGCCCGCCAGGACGCTGATGTAGCGGGTGCGAATCACATTGATACCGAGAGTGTCGGCGGCCCGCGGGTGCTCGCCTACCGCCCGGACGCGCAGCCCCCACTGGGTGAAGAACAATACGAACCCGATCACGAACGTCAGGATCAGCATGATGTAGGTCAGCGGCTTTTGCACGAACAGGATCGGGCCGATAAACGGAATCTGCGACAACAACGGAATTGGAACCAACGGGAACGTACCCGGGCCCGGGGGCAGGTTTTGCGCCAGGTACTGGCGATACATGAACCCCGTGAAACCGGTCGCCCAGATGTTGATCACGGTACCGCTGATGATCTGATCGACCCTGAAGCGGATCGATACTACCGCGTGCAAGAGTTGCAGGATGAGGGCGGAAAGCATGCCGGCCAGCACTGCTACCCAGCGGCTCACGTCGCCCGCTGCGGCATCCCCCAGCGGGCCTTTCAGGGCCTGGAAAAGGAACAGATTCGTCGCGTAACCGACCATGGCGGCCGTCAGCATCTTGCCTTCAATGCCGATATCCACCACGCCGGCGCGTTCGCACATCACGCCGCAGAACGCAGCCAGAGCGATGGGCGTGGCGTAGCGCAACGTCTGCGCCAGCGTATCCTGGACACACTTATACGTACACTGCCCGCCGATGACCAGGTTGAGAAGCCACCACACGGCAAGCAGTCCAAACCCAGCGATCAGCGTCGTGCCCCACCAGGGGGTCCCGCCGGCCGGACGGTAGCGCCAACGCGTGGCGCTGGTACTTCTGGCAGTGCTCATGGCTCAACCTCCTCCCCAGCCGCGCGTCAACGGCGCTTCTTCTTCGGTGCGGGCCGGCGCCTTGATGCGGTAGATCCAGCGCACGATGGGCTGCGCAGCTACGAACAGCAGCACCAGCGCCTGGATGACCGAGATCATATTCTTGCCCACTCCGGAGTTCAGCTCCATCAGGTCCGCGCCGTTGCGCATGGCGCCGAACAGGAGCGAGGACAGGACGATGCCGAACGGGTTGTTCTTCCCCAGTAGCGCGATGGCAATAGCATCAAAGCCGTAACCACTGGAGAAGATCTGCGGCAAACAGCCGCAGATGGACACGCCCAGCACCTCCCCGGCGCCCGCGAGACCGGCCAGCGCGCCGGAGATCGCCATGGCAACCACGATATTGCGCGTGATATTGATGCCGGCGTAGCGGGCAGCATTGGGGTTTGCGCCCACCATGCGCAATTCGAAGCCGAGGGTTGTCTTCCACATCAGCCACCAGACGAACACCGCTGCGCCGAGTGCAACCAGGAAGCCGACGTGCAGCCTATCATACGGGTCATTGAAAGGCCACCAGACCCTGGTCAAGACCGGAAGAGCGAAGAAGCAGACGATGCCGGTCGCCAGCGCGATCAGCAGGGGCATATGGCGGGCGATGAAGGATCTCGGACCGGCAGCGGGTATCTCGCCCGTGGGACTGCTTTGAGCGTGGTTCCGTTTCAGCGCGGCCCGCGCGATGAACCAGGCGACAAAGCCGATGATCAGTGCCACGCCCAGCGCGTTTAGCGGATCGGCCAGCCGCTGCGGGATGGCGTAGAACGGCCAGAGCGCCGCGCCGGCGTCGACGCGCGGGGTCTGCGGTGCAGAGGCAGCCCGGTCGCGCAGCGGCCCGGCGACGACGAACTCGGTCAGCCGGAAGGCGATGTAGTTCATCATGATGGTCGTGATGACCTCATGCGCGCCAGTGCGGGCCTTGAGGTAACCGGGGATCGCCGCCCATACCGCGCCGCCCAGCGCGCCGATGAGCAGCGTCAACGGCAGATGCACGATCGCCGGCAGGCCGTGAATGGCCTGCCCCATCCATGCGGCGCCGATCGCGCCCACGTAGAATTGCCCCTCGACGCCGATATTGAACAGTCCGGACTTGAACCCGACTGCCATGCCGAGGCTCAGCAAGATATAAGGCGTCGTCGCGACCAGGGTCTCGGTAAGACCGCGCTCCTTGAACAACGCACCGCGCAGCAAGCCGCTGTAGGCCTGGATCACGGTGTTAAAGTCGCCGCTCGTGATCCAGATCAGCACGCCGCCAATCACGAAGGCGGTGAACACTGCCAGGATGGGCATGGCCAGCAAGTTTAGAATGCGCCGAGTCACGGGTGTGGCCTGGCCCCCTTGCGAGGCAGGCGGGACCTTGACCGCGACGGAAGAGGTGCTAGACATTCGCCCACTCCTTTACTACGCCGGCCATCAGCAGGCCAAGCTGCTCGCGCGTAGCCGTCTTGGCATCGAGTGTCGCCAGGATGCGCCCTTTGTACATAACCGCGATCCGGTCTGAGAGGCTCATGATCTCGTCCAGCTCCGCGCTGACGAGCAAAACGGCCGCCCCGGCGTCGCGTGCTTCCACAATGCGCCGGTGGATGAATTCGATACTGCCGACATCCAATCCGCGCGTGGGTTGGCTTGCGACCAAGAGCCGCACCGGGCGGGCCAGTTCGCGGGCCACGATCACTTTCTGCTGGTTGCCGCCCGACAGCGTCCCGACGGAGGTCTCGATGCTCGGGGTGCGGATGTCGAACATCTCCACCAGTTCCTCGGCTTGTTTTTTGACGACCTCATAGTCGATTTCCATCCCCCACGCGAAGGGCGGTTCGTAGTAAGTACAAAGCACCAGGTTGTCCCGGACGGGGAACGAAAGCACCAGGCCGTGCTTGTGCCGGTCTTCGGGCACGTGGGACAGGCCGGTCTGTACCAACTGGCGCGGGGTAGCACGCGTAGTGTCGTGTCCGAGAAGGGAAATGTGCCCTTCAGTGACCTTGCGTAACCCGGTCAACGCCTCGGCCAGTTCGGTCTGGCCGTTGCCTTGCACCCCTGCGATGCCCAGGATCTCGCCGGCCTGGACGGTGAAGCTGACATCGTCCACCGCCAAGTGGCGCCGGTCGTCCAAGACAGACAGGCCGTCGACCGTCAGGACCGGCTGGCCAGGATGAGCGTCGGCCTTGTCAATTTGCAGGATAACTTTGCGCCCGACCATCATCTCCGCCAGCAATTCCTGGGTGGCTGCCGCAGGCCTAACGGTGCCGATCATCTGTCCTGCGCGCATGACGCTGATGCTGTCGGACACCGCGAACACCTCGCGCAACTTATGGGTGATGTAGATGATGGACTTGCCCTGTTTAACCATACCGCGCATGATGACGAAGAGGTCATCGGCTTCCTGGGGAGTCAACACGGCTGTTGGCTCATCCAGGATCAGCATTTCAGCCGCCCGATACAACGCCTTGACGATCTCAACGCGCTGCTGCGCCCCCACGGTCAGGTCTCTGACGTATGCATCAGGATCAACGTCCAGCCCGTATTGCTGGCTGAGCTCGCGGATACGGGCCGCCGCGGCCCGCCGGTCGAGCACAGCCAGGCTGCCCATGAACGCGGACGAACGCACCAGGGACTCCTGACCCAGCATGATGTTTTCGGTCACGGTCAGGGGCGGCACCAGCATGAAGTGCTGGTGGACCATGCCAATGCCGTGAGCGATCGCAGCATGCGGGCTGGCGATGACCGTCGATTTACCGTTCACGCAGATCTGGCCCTCATCGGGCTGATAGAGCCCGTACAGGATGTTCATCAGCGTGGACTTGCCGGCGCCGTTCTCGCCGAGCAATGCGTGGATGTCGCCTCTTTCCAGGGCGAAATCGACGTGGTCATTTGCGAGCACGCCGGGAAACCGCTTAGTGATCCCGGAAGCTTGTAAGGCTATTGTCATGGCCCGCTCCCTTTAGTCGGAGACAAGTCGAACATACGATGAAGGGTGCTGCACGGCTCTGGCTGCACAGCACCCTTCTGATCAGTTCACGTTACGCAGCATCGCGCAAGGCCGTCAGGCCGGTCCCTCTTGGGACAACATTACGGCTTGTAGCCGGTCGCGATCTTGCCGCTCAGTAAGCCGTCAGTGGCTTCCTTGACCTTATCCTTGACAGTCTGCGGAACCTTGCTGTCCCAGTCATGATACGGGGCCAGACCCACGCCACCGTTCTTCAGGTTCGCCATAGCGACGCCGGCCTTGGAGCTGCCATCCTTCACGCCCTTCAGGTAGTTGTAGACGGCGGCGTCCACATTCTTCATGGCGCTGGTCACCAGGGCACTATTGACTTCAGGATAGGTCAGGTACTGGTCGACGTCCACGCCGATGGCCATGAGGTTATTTTCCTTGGCCGCCAGCAGGCCACCGTTGCCGGTGTTGCCGCCGACGCCGAACACGACGTCACAGCCCTGGCCGATCATGCTCTGGCCGGTTTCCTTGCCCTTGGCAGGATCCACAAAGGACGGGATGTAGACGTTCAGCGCCTTTGCGTCGGGCTTCATCCACTTGGCGCCATTCTGGTAACCGACCACGTAACGCACGACGGGCGGGATCTCCATGCCGGAAACCGTGCACACAGTGCCGGTCTTGGTCATGCCGCCGGCCACGACACCGGCCAGGAAACCGACTTCGTCTTCCTGGAACATCAGGCTGGCGACGTTCTTCAGCCCGCCGTCAGTGTAGCAGTCCTTGACGGTGTCAGGGCAGGCCACGGAGCCCTTGGTCGGGGCGTAGGCGCTGTCGATGATGGCGAACTTGATGTTCGGGTACTGCTTGGCCTTCGCTGCCGTCGCGTCACCCATCAGGAAGCCCACGGTGATGACGACGTCATAGTTTTCCGTGGCAAACTGGTCGATGTTCTTCTCGTAGTCGGTCGGCTGCTTCGACTCGATGTACTTGGCTGTGTAGCCGAATTCCTTGGCAGCTTTTTCCACGCCCGCCCAGGCCGACTTGTTGAAGGACTTGTCGTTGACGCCGCCCGTGTCGGTCACAAGACCGATCTTGAGCGCCGTACCCCCGGCTGCCGCAGTCGGAGCGGGCGCGGACGTGGGTGCAGCTGCCACAGTCGGGGCCGGCGCGGACGTGGGTGCAGCGGCCTCAGTCGGGGCCGGCGCGGACGTGGGTGCAGCTGCCATAGTCGGGGCCGGCGTGGGTCCGGCTGCCGGCGCGCACGCCGCCAGCACCATGGAAAGCAAGACCACCAGACTGAGGACGAGGAACATTCGCTTGCGCATGACTTTTTCCTCCTTGAGAGTGAATGGAGAGACTGAAGCTGACAACCTTTGTTTCATTATAATGCAGTTGATGGGTCTTCGCAAGTCCATTTATTGGCTTTTTATGCCCTGAAAGCGTCGGCGATTCAGGTGGCCGCCTCTGCGAGTGTTCGCCGCGTCCGCCCAGACTTGCCACAGACGGGTCCTGCAGCTAAAATCTTCTTTCCGAGCAATGCTGTCAGCGATTGGAGTAGAACGAAGTGATAACTTATGAGTGACAAACTCAGTCAATTACGAGCCATCCTACGTGAGATGGACTCGGTGATCGTCGCCTACTCGGGCGGCATCGATAGCACCTTTCTTCTCAAGATCGCCAGCGAAGAGCTCGGCGAGAAGGCCATCGCCGTGACCGCCGTTTCGCCAAGCCTGGCCCACGCTGAGTTAGAGGAAGCGCAGGCGATTGCCGCGACGATCGGTGTGCGTCACGTCTGCCTGACGACCAACGAGATCGAAGATCCTCGCTATCAGGCCAATACTCCTCAACGCTGCTACTTCTGCAAAGGCAACCTGTACGACGTGCTCCTTCCGTACGCCCGGGAAAACGGCTATCGCAACATCCTGGACGGCAATAATGCCGACGACGTGGGGGACCACCGGCCCGGCCGGGTGGCGGCACGCGAGCACGGGGTGCGCAGCCCGCTCGAGGAAGCGGGGCTGGCCAAAGCCGAGATACGCAGCCTGGCGCGGGCTGCAGGGCTGCCCAACTGGAACAAACCGGCCGCGGCCTGCCTGTCTTCGCGCATACCCTACGGCAACCGTGTAACGGTGGAACTGTTGAGCCAGGTCGAGCAGGCAGAGGGCTACTTGCGCGCGCGTGGCTTCCGTCAATTGCGGGTCCGCCATCACGGGCCGGTCGCCCGGCTGGAGGTCGAAGCGAGCGAGCTGGCCCGGGCGCTTGAACTGAGGACGGAGATCGTCGCTGCCCTCCAACAGGTCGGGTTCACGTATGTGGCGCTCGACCTGGCCGGTTATCGCACCGGCAGCTTGAACGAGACCCTGAAGGACGGCTGAGGAGCGGTTTGATGGCTGGCTTGATAGCGATGGATGATCAGAGATTGCGCCAACTGCTTGAGGCCGTCCAGGGCGGGCAGACCAGCGTGGGTGAGGCGCTCAGCGAGCTGAGCGAACCGGCCGGGCCCATATTGCCCTTTGCCAACCTGGACCATGGGCGAGCACAGCGCACCGGCATACCAGAGGTCATATTTTGTCTGGGCAAGACCGCCGGGCAGGTCGTGCAGATCGTCGGCCAAATCCTAAAGCACGAGGGCCGCGTCCTGGCGACACGCGCTTCGGCCGAGATCGCACGCGCGGTGCTGGACGAATTCCCGGCCGGGCGCTATGACGAGCTGGCGCGCACCATCACCGTAGACGGCGGACCGGGCGCTGAGCCCGCCGGCAGGCCCTCGGGCCTGCCGGCCCAAGGATCCGGTGTTCCATACATTGTCGTCGCAACAGGCGGCACCAGTGATATCCCGGTGGCCGAGGAGGCACGGTTGACACTGGACTTCCTGGGCGACCGCACCTTGCGAGCCTACGATGTCGGCGTGGCCGGTATTCATCGCCTGCTCAGTCGTCAGGAACTCCTGCGCGGGGCCGGGGTGGTGATCGCCGTGGCGGGCATGGAAGGGGCGTTGGCCAGTGTGGTGGCCGGTTTGGTGGATTGCCCAGTGGTTGCGGTCCCGACCAGCATCGGCTATGGCGCCAGCTTCGGCGGCCTTGCCGCGCTGCTGAGCATGCTCAACTCCTGCGCGCCTGGGGTTTCCGTGGTCAACATTGACAATGGTTTCGGCGCGGCCGTGGTTGCGCACCAGATATTGAAGGTACGTGGTGGTGAGCGCGCATGAGAATCGCCTACTTTGACTTGATCTCGGGCGCCAGCGGCGACATGCTGCTGGGCGCATTGGTCGACGCCGGCCTGGCCCTGGCCGATCTGCAGGCAGCCCTGGCCGCGCTGCGCCTGCCCGGCCTCGAGCTCGCGGCGGAACGCGTGCAGCGCGGCGCATTCTCGGCCACCAAGGTGGATGTCAGAACAGGGGAGCATCCCCCGACCCGTCACCTGTCCGATATCGCCGCGCTGGTCGACGCCGCCGGCCTGCCAGAGCAGGTGCACGCGCGGGCCATGCACATCTTCAGGCGCATGGTCGAGGCGGAGGCAGGCATTCACAACCTACCGGTCGAACAAGTGCACCTGCACGAGCTGGGGGCGGTTGACACAATTGTGGACGTCGTCGGCACGCTGCTCGGGCTGCGGCTATTGGGGATAGAACGCGTCTACGTGTCCCCGATCCCGCTCGGGCGCGGGATGGCCGGCTCGCAGCACGGCCGCATGCCGCTGCCCGCGCCAGCGACCCTGGCCCTGCTCCAAGGCGCCCCTGTCGTAGGAGTCGACCACGCGCTCGAAACGGTGACGCCGACTGCCGCGGCGCTGCTGACCGAATTGGCAGCCGGATATGGGCCGATCCCGTCCATGCGCCTGACAGGCACCGGTTACGGCGCGGGGACTCGCACTATGCCCGAGCCCAACCTGCTGCGCGTGCTCGTCGGAGAAACTGATGAGCCGACGAGCCGGGACGTCGAAGCCGGCACACTGGCCATGCTCGAGACCAACATAGACAACATGAACCCGGAGATATACGGCCATGTATCCGAGCTGCTGCTGGCTGCGGGAGCGCTTGACGTTTACACAACGCCCATCCTGATGAAGAAAAACCGGCCCGCGGTGGTCTTGAGCGTGCTTTGCAGACCGGCCGATGCCGATCGCCTGAGGGGCTTAATGTTCAGCGAGACCAGCACCCTCGGCGTGCGGACCCTGGAAGTCACGCGCCACTCGCTGCCGCGCTCGATCGAGCCAGTGAGCACCCCTTTCGGCGAAATCCGGATCAAGGTGTGCCGCTGGGGAAACGGCGAGGAGAAAGCCGCCCCAGAGTACGAGGATTGCGCCCGGGCGGCGCGGGCAACCGGCCTGCCGCTGCGGCAGGTATATGAAGCCGCGCAGGCCATCTATTACGAACAAAAACAGAAATCTCGCACGCAGACCCCTTGATCTTTCATGCTCTTTCTGCTATCATGTTGCCATGTTGCCGCCCGGCTCCCCGCGTGGGCGGTTTGGCGCTGCAAGCGCTACGCGGCAGGCGATGCAATAACGCATCGCCGTGCCGATCGAGCCAAGGAGGTGTGATCACGGCCTGAGTTGTGTGTATGGCCAATGCACAAGCGCAGTGTTTTTCGCCTTCTCAGCCTCGCGCCCAAATTCCCTTGTCGAACACTATCCAGGTAAACAATTCCCGGCCGCAGCAGAGCGGTTTTGGCTGCATGCCTGTAGCTGCCCGGCTCACCCTGATCTTGGCTATTGGACGTCTGGAGGCCCCGGCCTAAGCGTTCAATCTAGGGGGCCGTGCGCTCGACCGAACAGTTCTGTCTGCTACGGCTCCTCCCGTGGGCCTGCCACGGGGTGGATGCTTCATGGGCCCGGCCCGACAGGCTCGGCCCGCAAGGGTTTAAGGAGCAAAATCACCTGATGGCCAGTGTAAATTTCGAGCATGTCTACAAGCGTTTCGGCGACGTGGTCGCCGTGAACGATCTCGACATCAAGGTTTTTGACAAAGAGTTCCTCGTATTCGTCGGCCCCTCCGGCTGTGGCAAGACGACCAGCCTGCGCCTGCTGGCCGGCCTGGAGGAAATCTCGGATGGTCGCATCATGATCGGCGACCGCGTCGTCAACGACGTACCCCCCAAAGATCGCGACATCGCCATGGTGTTCCAGAGCTATGCTCTGTACCCGCACATGAGCGTGTACGACAACATGGCGTTCGGCCTGAAGCTGCGCAAGGTCCCCAAGGCGGAGATCGACAAGCGTGTGAAACAGGCCGCTGAGATCCTGGGCATCGCACAATTGCTAGACCGCAAGCCGAGACAACTCTCCGGCGGCCAGCGCCAACGCGTGGCGGTCGGCCGGGCCATCGTCCGCGACCCGGCGGTCTTCCTCTTCGACGAACCGCTGTCAAACCTGGACGCCAAGCTGCGCGTCCAGACACGTGCCGAGATCAGCAAGCTGCACCAGCGCCTGGGCACCACCTTCATCTACGTGACCCACGACCAGGTCGAGGCCATGACGATGGCCACCCGCATCGCGGTCATGAAGGACGGCCTCCTGCAGCAGGTCGATTCGCCCCAGAACCTGTACGATCATCCGGGCAACGTCTTCGTGGCGGGCTTCATCGGCAGCCCCTCCATGAACTTCTTTGACGCCACGCTCGTCGAGCAGGACGGCAAGATGTTCATCGATGCCGGCAGCTTCAAGTTGCCCATCCCGGAGAGCAAGCGCACCCAGTACATCGCCCAGAAGGGCAGGACAATCATCTTCGGCATCCGGCCCGACGACGTACACGCCGCCAATTTCGCGCCTCCGGGCATCACCCCGGCGCCGCTGAAGGCGGATGTGGACGTGACAGAGTTGATGGGCAATGAAATCTTCCTGTACCTGCTCACAGGCAAGAAGCAGTTCATCGCCCGTGTCGACCCGCGCACCCATGCCCGCGCCGGCGAGTCCATCGATCTGATCGTCAACATGGACAACATGCACCTGTTCGACCCGCAGACCGAGATGACGCTCGACGCGCTGAAGTAAAGCTCAAGCGCAAAGCGTAGAAGCGCAAGGGGAGAGGCCTTTCGGCCTCTCCCCTTTCATATTCTGTAGTCTGTGCCCGTCTGCAGCCGCGAACCTGTCAGAACCGCCCTCCCAGCGAGCCGGCGTAGCCGGTCAGCTCAACATAACCGTTGCCGGTCACCGGCCGGCCGGCGACCAGGCCGGACACTCGCACCGCCCCTTCCCAGTAAGCGAAGGAGACGTTCATCTCCTGATCGGCCAGGTAGGGACTAATGGTTAATTGAAGGCTGGCGGATGGCACCCGCAAAGTCCAACCTGATGGGTAGGTGGCACCCGTATGCGGGCTCCGCCACCGACCTGTCGCCTCGAAGGAGAAGTCCTGCGCCCCCAACGTGCGAGTGCTGCCGTCCGGGCTCACCAGTATCCCGCTGGAGAAACGCCCCAGCCGGCCTTCGCTCTGGCGCAGCCCGTACACCATCAACTCACTGCCGTCGTCTAGCTGAAGGCTAAACCAGTCCCAGCCCACGATACCCGGCTCGAGGGCGCTGGTGCTGAATTCGTGATCCATCCAACTGAGCCCGTCCACCGTCCATGCCCGGCCGCGCGCCGTGACCGTCCCGTGGGTGGCCAGGTGCGTGAGGCTGTAGTAATACGAAGCGTTCCCCGGGTCGGCGCCCTTGCGGCTGTAGCCGTGGTCGCCTTGCGGCACCGGTCCTTTTAGATCGTGCAAGTTCAGTTCCAGGGCCACGTCACCCGCGGCGGCCCGCATGAGCACCTGCCCGTCCTCCTGTTGGGTCACAGACCAATCGTCGAGCCAAACGTGGTAGGGCGAGGCCTGCGCCCCAGCCAACCCGGCTGCGCCGCGCTCCAGCCGCTCGAACACGTCGTGCCTGCCGCCCGCGACGTCGGTCAGCGCGAAATCCGCCAGGTAGACCTGTTCGGTTGCCCAGGCCGAAGAGCGCGCGACACGTTGCGCAGGCGGCTGCAGAGCACGGCGGAAGAAAGTCAGCTGGTAGCCGAAATGCTCGCCACTCGCAGCCGTCAGGTTGCCCGTGTAGTACCACCACTCAGTCTGGAAATCGTTATGTGGACCGTAGTCAGCCGGGAACCTCAGCGCACGCCCTGCTGCGGCGCGCGTGTAACCAGCGCTGCTTGCGGGCACGGCGGCAGCCACCAGGCTGGCTTGCAGGGGCTGAGGGCCGCGCGGCCATAAGGCCCAGGCCAGCACAGCGGCTATTGCCGCCAGCACCGGCAGCAGGATCCAGCGTATCGCTCTGGTTCGCTTCCTCATCCTCAATCTCATTTCTTCCCGGTCATGCACTCACTCACCCAGCAGGACCTCGGCGGCCAGCAGGCGGCCGAGGCGCCAGGCGGGGTAGACGCCGGCCAGGAGGGCCGCAATCACGGCCAGGGCCAGGGCCTGCGCAAAAAGCTCGGGCCGGATCTGGAACTGCAGGGTCCAACCGAAAGAACGGCGGTTGATCACGAAGGTCAAGATCAGAGCCAGCACCAGGCCTGTCGGCATGGATAAGAGTCCCGCCACTGTGCCGATGAGCCCAGTCTCAAGGAAAACGGTGCCGCGCAACTGACGAGAGGTCAATCCGATCGCGCGTAACATGCCCAGCTCGCGGGCGCGCTCGAGTTGTAGAGACAGCAAGGCGCTGAGCACGCCGATGAAGGCCACTACAGCCGCCAATAGCTGCAAAGCCCCGGTGATGGCGAAGGCCTGGTCGAAGACGCGTAAGACCTCATCTCGCAGCGCCCGGTTCGGTCGAACGGACAGTTCCTGAACCGCATTCAGGCGCGTTCCCAGGTCGCGGGCCACTTGATCGGCATCGCTGCCCGGCGAAAGCACCAGCGACATGGCGGTCAGGCGTGTATCGTTCCAATACTTCTGGTAAACGTCCAGCGACATCATGACCGCCCCCTCGCTGGAGGCATAGTCGCGATATATGCCCGCCACCGGGAAGGTGTGCGGGCCCCGATCGGTATAGAGCGTCAAACTTGCGCCGTGGGCCGCCAGCCCCAGGCGGTTGGCCAGGGGCTCGCTGGCCACCACGGCGCCATTCTTGACCGCCGCGGCCGCGGCAGGGACTCCCCCGTCGGTTGAGGTAAACCACCGGCGCGTCACGAAATCCGGCGACCGGACGGCCGACACCGCTATTTCCCCGTCGGGTGAGTCTGCGGCGGTCGCCCGCAGCACCTCGGTCTGCCGCACACCCGGCCAACTGCTGGCAATTGGCACGATACGCGGGTCGAGTGGCTGGGTTGGACGCGTGCCGCCGAGGCCGGGCGCCGAAATATAGATGTCGTTGTAGAGCGTTTGGCCCAACCAGGTTTGCACCGTCGTCCGGAAGCTGCCCACCATCAGGCCAACGCCGATGGTGACCGACACCGCCACCATCAGAGCCGCGATGGCAACCGCGGTGCGGCTCAACGCTCTTGTCACGCTGCGCGGCGCCATCCGCCCCAGCACGCCAAACAGCCGTCCGGTCAGGGGAGTCGCGGCGCCAAGCGAGAGGAGGGTCACCAGCGGGGTCAGGAGGGCAAAGCCGATCACCACCAGGAACAGCCCACCGAAGCTGATGGGCAGGCTGCGGGCCGGGATGGCGAGCAATCCTGTGCCGAGCAAAAGGCCCAGCCCGCCGGCCGCCGCCGTCCACGGCGCCATCCGCCGCGCCTGGTCTTCAATGTTCGACCGGCTCAACGCCAACTGCGGCGGCACAGCGGCTGCCTCGCGCGCCGGAATGGCGGCCGAGGCCAGCGTGGCCAGCATACCCAGCAGGGCGCCCCGGGCGAGGCTCGCGCCAGACAGGGCCGTGCCGCGCACGGTGACCACGTAATACAGCTCGTTGATCGTCTGCGTCACCAGGCGCACCGCACCCTGGCCGAGCAACACCCCCAGGGCGAGGCCAAGGGCAGAGCCCACCGCCCCGACGATCAGGGCTTCGCCCAAAACCATCCGGGCTATCTCGCCGCGTGTCACCCCCAGGCAGCGCAGCGTGCCGAAGAGCGCACGGCGCTGGATGACAGAAAAGGTCATGCTGTTGTAGATCAGGAACATGCCGACGACCAGCGCAAGCAGGCTGAGCGCGGTCAAATTCAGGCGGAAGGCCGCAGTCATCTGGGCCACCGTGCCCGCGCGTGCGCCGGCGGGCACCAGGCGTGCCCCCGCCGGCAGCAGGGCAGCGATGCAGCCCGCCAGGGCCGTGTCTGGCTCAGGGAGAATCAGGTCGACGTGATCCAGCAGGCCTTGCAGCCCGGCCAGTTCCTGCGCCGTGGCAATGTCCGTCAGGATCAGGCTGTCCACGGCGCGTTGGCTCAGACGGTCACGCGGACGCAGCAGGCCGGCGATGGTCGCGCGCGCCGGCCGGCCACCCACGTTCAAGGTAAGCGCGTCGCCGGCGTGCAGAGCATGCCCCGCCGCCAGGCCCTCGCCCACGATCACCGTCCCAGGTCGAGTCAGGAACGGCACCAGGCCGGAGGCGTCGACTTGCGAGTTCTGCCCGCTGACCAGATAACTACGGAACGGCGCCTCGGCGAACGGATCGACACCCAGCAATTGCAGGGGCTGGCTTCCCAGTTGGGGCGAGGTGACGTAATAGGTGATGATCGGCGCGGCCTCGCGTACCCCAGTCTCCACGCGCAACCGGGTATACACCTCTTCCGGCAAGCCATCCGGCCCGCCCACAACCTGGTGCGTCGCGCGCCCGGCGACGGCGTCTGTACTCAGGTCGAAGGCACGGCTGGCCGCGCTGTTGGCGAGGTCAATGGCTACCATGACCGCAACCCCCAACGCGATGCCCAGGATCATCAGCGCCGCCTGCCAGCGGTGGTGGCCGAGGTAGCGCCGGGCGACGCGCGCCAGCGGCCCGCTCACGGTTCGTCTCCCTGGCCCCGCCGGCGTTCTGCTCCAACTGAATTCTCCGGGCTTCCGGCCATCAACTTGCCCGCATGGAGCTCGTAGACGCGATCCGCCAGCGCGGCCGATTCTGCGCTGTGTGTGACCATGAGCAGGTTCTTGCCGGCCTGGCGGGTCAGCCGGTCAAGCAAGGCCAGGACTGACCGCCCGCTCTCCTCATCCAGGTTGCCGGTCGGCTCATCGGCCAACACTAGCTGCGGGTCGTGCACGAGGGCCCGCGCAATCGCAACCCGCTGCTGTTCGCCGCCGGATAGCCGGTCTGGCCAGGAACCTGCACGGTCCAGCAGCCCCACCGCCTCCAACAGAGGTCGCGCGTCCTCGCTGGCCTGGTTCACCCGTGCGCCTTCGAGCTCCAGCGGCAACGTCACATTCTCGATGACGGTCAGGGTGGGGATCAGGTTGAAAAACTGGAAGATGAACCCGATGTGCCGGCGGCGGAACAGCGTGCGTTCGCGCTCGCCAAGCGCGGTCAGCTCCCGGCCCGCCACCCAGACCTGGCCGGCATCCGGCCGGTCGATGCCGCTGATAAGATTCAGCAAGGTGCTCTTGCCGCTGCCACTGCGCCCCAGCAAGGCAACAAACTCGCCGCGCGCGAAGTCAGCCGAGACGCCGTCCAGCACGACCCGCCGCCGCTCCCCCTCCTGATAGGCTTTGGACAGCCTGACCAGGCGGACGAAGTCCGCCTCCCTGCCCTTGTCATTTCCATTGCCGCCCGACGTCATTTCCGGCCGGGCGTTCGCTTCAGATGACCGATTCATCTTCTATCCCCCGTTCCTTCGGCACTGGCGCAAACGTGGCTAGTACACCTCGGCGTAATCTCGCCGGTGGTTAGGCCGCCAGGGCTTTGCCCTTGTAAGTCCATTTGAAGGGCTTGGCCATGGTCCGGTTGAAGTATTCGACAAAGGCCAGCACTTTGGCCTTCAAA